>WNFF01002577.1_pt1 | contig 14820 bp, 18 predicted proteins | sample 5400441 | NCBI WGS metagenome assembly WNFF01 (sample SAMN13153345, study PRJNA577476) | soil metagenome | isolation source: 120 cm saprolite under Douglas fir tree site 2 hole 3 replicate 1 | place: USA:California | collected 2015-04-18 | reverse complement strand
TTTACGCGCGGGGTTACGCTTGATCTAACTCGTGGCGCCGCTCGCGCGATTGGCATGTACCGAACGCAGTGGGTTTGCATGCTCTGAGAGCGAGTGGCCTTCATCGACCGTAGCGACAATGGCGGCACCTGGCCCTGAAAACTGTTTGCGCTGACTATTCGAGCAGTCGGCTGTCGAGGGTAGACCGGATAAGGCTTACGCTGGCCACAAGCGCCGCTTCTGACCCAATGCGGTCATCGCTTCGCCTGCAAGATCGAGCTATTGTGATAAAGAGACGACGGTAAGCCTACCGCACCGGCCTCGTCTTGGCAGAATGGCTTTGCCGAACGGCTGATCGGATCGATCCGGCGTGAGTGTGTGGACCACATCATTGTCTTGGGCGAGATGCATTTGCGTCGGGTCCTGAAATCCTACGCCGACTATTACAATTGCGTCAGAACGCATCGATCCTTGAACAAGGATGCGCCGGTTTCTCGCCCGGTTTAGCGAACCGGTGTGATCAGTTCACGCGCCATCCTGGGCGGACTTCATCACCGCTACGCCCGCGTTTAAGTTGTCGGTACACCGGCGCTACTTGCCCGTCCACTGAAGCGCAGACGGGTCGGGCTACATTGGACACAAACCAAATCGACTAGCGCAGGACGGTTCGCTCCGGCGCAAGCTTTGCTTTTCAAACGCAATCCATGATGCTGATAAAGAGAAATCGAGACTTCATAGAGTAACATCTCATTGACACCGTCCATTCGGAAAGGATATTATAGTACAACGTAACGTTGACCATTTTCGGATCGTGTATTTCAAGATTCACAATGTTTTAGAGGTGCTTAGTCGTTGAAAGAGGTGATTGGGAGCAAACGCCAAGTCGATATGTAAAAAGAGTCAGGTGTCTGGATTTGGACACACCGCATATAGTGTCGTGCTCCCGACATCTTAGCCGAAATCATGACTGGTTGAGAGGGCTGCTCGAATAGATGAGTGGCTTTCGTGATCGCTGTTATTTGAGTAGGCGGCACTAAAGCTGCCGCGAAGTGCGCACGTCTATAAATCTAATGCTCCGTGTTTCACACGATCCGCATAACAGATCGTGAGGAGATGCGATTCGTTCATGACTTACATGTTCGGAACAAGGGAGGAGAAGACGATGCCTTTAGACACAAAACAATTGGCACAGGACATTGCGGAGAACGTTCGCGCCGTCGCTGCGGCCCACTCAGCCGGTGGTGGCGCAACGGCTGCCCCAGTTAGTGGGGATTTTTGTTCAATTTGGCCTCAAGCGAAGCCCGTTCTCGAATTGGTGGCGGGCGTCGTTATATTTATTCCCGGAGCCGGCACGACTGCAGGGGCCGTGTTGCAGAGTCTCATAAAGGTCGGGGACCAAGTTTCCGCTGACGTATGCAAATAGGCGGCTCGATCTTGTGAAGCTGAAGTTGTCCTATCAGCAGGGCAACGAGATGTGAGCTGTTATTTCGAAACTGACAGCTACTGTCTCCTGATATTAGAGGCAAGGACCGCGTTCTTTTGTTGGGGCTGTAGGCTCATGGGCAACGCTTTGGCGTTACCTGTCATTTCCAGAGCTCCTGCAGCCTTAGCCATTTGCCAGAAAGAATTGCGGTGACCGAGTGCCTTGTCATGGCGGCGGTTGTTGCAAGAGGTAATTCACCGAGCCCTTAGTTGCCCGGGTATCGTTCTTCTTACCGCAACCGGCGGTCGGCTCTCTACCCTGGTAGCTTCGGCAGCCTCGCGGATCTTATGACGTACGTGGCCCGCCCGGAGAGTTGGTCTCCCCGCTGACAGCTTCATTCTGAGGAATTGGGATGTCGCTAGGGATTTCGGTTCTGAAGTCGCAAACGAGTGATGGTCGGCAACTGAAGACAGAGTAACGGTCAAGAGCGTTCGAGGAGGAGCAAATGACTGTCGCTGGTTTTTTGCATCCACTGCAGACATTGACGCCCGCCAAACCGATGGCAGCGCCACTTGTTGGCGATGGTGCGACATCGTCGGGATCCTTGCGGGGCTTCGCCTTGGAGAGGCAGCTTCAAACAGAATGGTGCTGGGCTGCAGTCAGCACGAGCGTCGCGTCTTTCTTTGGCTCGACTGCTTGGACACAGTGCGGGGTTGCTTCCGCCGAGCTAGCCCCACTCAGTTGTTGTGGTGTCGACGCTGCCGATGGCTGCAACCAGCCATGGTATCTTGACGCCGCGCTGAGACGCGTCGGCCATTTCAATCATATGAGCTCCCTGAGCTCGGAGTTCACTGCCGTCCAGGAAGAAATCAATGGTCGGCGGCCGCTTGGCTGTCGGATCGCCTGGACCGGAGGTGGCGCTCATTTCGTCGCATTGGGTGGCTGGCTCATCTCCGCCGACGGAAGCTTGTACGTCAACGTCTGTGACCCATTCTACGGACAGATGCAGAAGAAGTATGCCGATTTTGTTTCGGCTTACATGTCGTTGGGTGACGAGTGGACACACAGCTATTTCACCACGGCGGCTCCAATGGTTGCCGCGGGTGGTGCGCCACCAAATCCGAACTCTCCCAAATCCGTCTGAACGGCAGTCAAGGGGAAGTAGGAAATGACGATCAAGATATCTCCAGGACCAAATGGTGCGCTCGGAGTTGTTGAAGGTGCCGTCAACGATTTGATGGTGGACCACGCGGTTGCGCTCGCCGCGGGCGGTGAAGCTACCCAGGTGAGCCAACCGATTCCGCGCTTCTTGCTCAAACTAGACGACTTGACGGATACGAACTTCCTCGCAAAAGCGGCGCCGATCGGGTGGCGATATCTGATCCTTGGACCAGGTCCGATTGCCGTTGCCGATGTCAAGGAGATGCAATCGGGCACGCCGAGCTTCGATAGCCTGATACACGGCGAGATTGCGGATCGGCTGGCGAAGGCCTCTGAGCTTGCCGAACAGCGATACGGCGCACAAGCGAATGATTTTGAGGCGAGGATTCTTGAAATTCCCTCAATTCACATGTCCGCGCTGTGGTTGCACGGGCCCCAGGATATTTTCATTCCAATCGTCGAAAAGGATCCAAAGGGTCCGCTTCCGCCGCGGGAGGATCCGTCGTTCATTTTACGAGCGGTGCGAGCCGCCGCCACAAAACGCAGTCAAATGCAGAAAGGGGAAAGCATGTTGAACCCAGTAAATGAATCCGAATTACAACGGGCCATCGACGACCTGATCAAGGCGGCGCTGCAACTGAACGAGACCGCGCGGCAGCTCAGCCAAATGAAGCAAAGTGCGCCACCGGTTGCCGGCGCTGCAGCCGCGATAGTGACCGGGGGGCAGGGCGCTACGGCAATTCAATTGACTGCCGATCAACGTCTGATCTGCGAGCGGGTGATCAACGCGTTCGAGACCGGCTCCATGCAGGGTGACTATAGCAACATTACGATCTTCCCGGATGGGCCGAATGGGATTCGGCAAGTCACCTATGGTCGCGCTCAAACCACGGAATACGGTAATCTCCGCGAACTGGTTCAAATGTACGTCAACGCTGGCGGAGAGTTTTCGAACGACCTCCGGCCGTTTGTCGATCGAATCGGCAGAGTCGCCTTGGTGGACGATTCGCAGTTCAAGGATCTTCTGCACCGGGCCGGGGCGCAGGATCAGGTCATGCGCAACACGCAGGACGTCTTCTTTGACCGCCGTTACTTTCAGCCGGCGCTGAACTGGGCTCAGACAAACGGCTTTTCACGCGCCTTATCAGTTCTCGTAATCTATGACTCGTTCATTCACAGCGGCGGAATCCTTGACCTGTTGCGCTCTCGATTTCCGGAGGCGGTCCCTGCGCGCGGCGGGAACGAACAAAGCTGGACTAGCCAGTATGTCAGCGTGCGGAACGATTGGCTCCAGAACAATCCTCGTCAGGTGGTGCGCGCCAGTGCTTACCGCACGCGGGATCTCTTGCGCGAAATCGGACGCAACAACTGGGATCTCTCCATATTGCCGATCTCCGCAAACGGAGTGCAGGTTGATGCACGTCCACTCGCGATACATCTAGCTTCCGCTGCTGGACAGCCGGTGGGGGTGCCATACTTCGCGCAAGGGATTTCCCAAGCCGACGCGGGCATCCCCGATGCTGATCCGGCGGCGCCTCTTCCCGGCGAAGTTGACGATTTGACCCGCGGCAGTGATCTCGCAAACTTTGGAGAGGGCGGCGCCCTCGATCTCTCTCCGCTCGCCGGCGCTGCGGGCGTAAGCCCTACTCTGAAACTCGATATGAGCCGGGTGCGGGCATTTCTCCAAGCCTGCGAGACCTCGACGCCGCGCGTCACGTACGGTCTAGGAAAAAAGGTTCCCTTCCTTGGCGCGGTACCCGGCCGCGACTTCACGAAGGTCGATTGCAGCGGTTTCATCAGGGAAGCGCTACGTCTTGCCACCACGCCCCCGATGGCATTTCCGGACGGCTCCGTGAACCAGCACGACTGGATCCGCGCGCAGGGGTTCGCCAAATCCACCGTCTCCGCTGCGCTCCAGAGCGACAGTCTGGTGCGGATCGCTTTCCTGCGCCCACAGGACACCTCCAGCCATATCGGCCATGTCGTCCTCGTCGCCGGTGCAAAGACGCTCGAGTCTCACGGCGGGGTCGGGCCCGACTCACGTACGTGGACGGGTGCTGGATGGCAAGCCAGTACGTTTGTCTACATTCTTGCCCCCGATACGGCCGCCGTTGCAGCAGGCGGCGGCGCTATGCTTCAGGCCGCCCAGCCTGCCACCTTCACGGTCCATACCGGACGGCGGTATCGAGCGACTCTCAGCCTGAGCGGTATCGAGCAATTCGCCAGCAACGACATGGTTGCGGCCGAGCTTCAACGATACGGCTTCGTCAACGTCAGTATGTCGGGCAGTGGTGGCGCGCGATATGCGGAGGGCACGTGGAGTGGGGCCGATACGACCGCCCAACTGGATGCCCACATCGTCAGCGTGGTTGAAATTCCGACAACCGTCGTCCGGCAATTTGCTTGAACTTGATGGGCTGCATGCAGCAGCGGTACGCCAGTTTGACTGAAGCGATCTGACGAGGTTTTTAAGCTGTCAAATCAAACGCTGTTCAAAAGGATCACGAGGGAGAGAGCAGTCATGGCGAAGCGGACTAAAGACAACGACACAGTCGTGATCGCAGCCTTGCAGAGGGTTACTGAGTTGATGTCGTCAACCAGCAGCGAACTGCAGCAATTCATCAGCTCGCATGCTGCCGCTGGGGGAGCTCCGGCTGCTGTCAGCGTTGACGTCAACAGTTGGGATGATCCGTTTAGCGAAGCGGTTTCGACAGCCAACCCCGCAATTGCAGCGCCTCAAGCGGTTGTCCTTTCCACCAACCAGTTCATTACGCTGCGTACCAATATCTCTGATCCGCAACCGCCGGCGGGGCGCTACAATCCCGGCACGCAGGAATTCCGCTACTGGGTAGCCGCGGAGGCGCTCGCGCGGGGAATCAGCTTCTGGGGCTCGCTTCTGCCTTCGGGCACGACATGGTCCACATCAAATCCGATGCAGGTGACGCTGATCGACGCGGGCGCGCAATTGAACGCAAACTACACCCGCATGTTCGGCTTGCGGTTCTATCGCCAGAAGGTGCTCAACTTCGATATTTGCTCTTGCGAAAGCCCAGACGTCGTATGCCACGAACTCGGGCACGCGATACTTGATGCGTTGCGGCCGCAGCTCTTCAACGTAGCCAACACGGAGACCGCCGCCTTTCACGAATCATTTGGCGACATGAGCGCAATTCTTTGCGCGCTGCAGGTCCCCGCTATGCGGAAAATTGTTATTTCCGAGACTGGCGGACGGCTCAATACCAATTCGAGGCTCTCTCGCTTGGCTGAGCAGCTTGGGTGGGGTCTACGGCAAATCACGCCGCGGATGGTGGATCGCGATTGCCTTCGCAATGCCGCAAACCATTTTTTTTATAAAAGGCCGGATCTGCTTCCGCCTTTGGCGGATGCCGATATGCTATCGACAGAAGAACACTTCTTCTCCCGCGTTTTCACGGGCGCCTTCCTGGATGCGTTGGCCCGGATGTTTTCTGCTAATTATTCCCAGGACGAGGCCGGCTTGGCCACGGTCAGCCGCGATATCGGACGGCTCTTGATTGATGCCATACATGGTGCGCCCGTCACAGCGACCTATTTCAGCCAAGTGGCCGCTGCATTGATCCAAGCAGATCAGGCTAGATTTGGCGGCCGAAATAACGCGGAGCTTACGGGTGCCTTTCTTGAGCATGGCATCCTATCTGTCAGCTCTTCGCTGCAGATTGCTGCGGCCCCGATGCCGACGGCGATCATTGCCGGCCAAGGCGCCGCATCCATCGCCGGCCCCGCAGGCGCCCCGGTCATCTTTTCCTACGACGATAGGAAAGCCGATAACGCCCATCTTCTTGGCTTCGGGCAAACACCGGAACTTCCTATTCGCCCGCTCACCGTCGCGGACGGATTGGTCTTCAACGTGCATGCCCCAGAAGAACAACCACGGTTCGCCGTCGCGTCCGCGTCGTTCGGCTCGGGGATGGATGACACGGTCACGGAGGATATGGCCGTGCGCGCCTTTGTTGAGGGGCTGATCCAGCGTCAGCAGGTCGACCTAGGGAAAGAGACGAAATCGATTACGGGAGCCGGCAAGAAGAGCGCCAGCCGCATGACGCACACATTGGTAGTCGAGGACGGAAAGACAGTGCTCAAAAGAAACTACTTCAGCTGCGGCTGCAGCGGCTCAAGCCACTCAACCCAAATGTCCTGCACTTGAGGTTACAGGTGTTGGAGATCGCCGTTCGGATAAAGTAGGTATTTTACGCTTGGAGGAAGAGTCCTCAATTGGTCGATGGTCCAGGTTTCGTCGACCGCGGCCACTTTGTGTTGGTCCTTAAGATCTTTGAGGAAGGTTGGCCCATATTGCTCATATTCGGCGGCAGGGATGCGCCTTGAGGTGAGCGGGCCGTGGTCATAGCTCTCTGGGGCCATTGCTGAAACTCGCCGTTTTTTCGAAGACCGCCAAACCGCGTATTGAATTGAGGGCTAAGGGCGCTCGACACCTGTTTCCACTGTTCTTATCGCGCGAGGCGACGTCGCTTGCTTACTATACCTCGAATAGAGATGGGAGATACGCTTTGCCCGACCTGTCCGGCAGCAGACATGACATTCCCTGTCCGGGAGCGCTTCTTCACGGCGCGGCTTCGGTTCAAAACCCTCGACGAGCTAAACGCCTGGCTTCTGGACAAGTGCATCGCCTATGCCAAAGCTCACCACCATCCGGAACTGACCGAACAGACGGTCTGGGGCCGAAGCTCGTTCCCTATGCCGGCCGTTTCGACGGATTCCATGCGGTGCCGGCATCGGTCTCGAAGACCTGCCCTGGTACGCTTCAATTGCCGCGGCGTCGTGCGAGATGCGCGCGTTGGCATCGCCGGACACGCGCGCCGCAGCATCGTGCGAAATCCGCGCGACTGGCGCGGGGGTGTTGGCGGAGAGACGCGCCGGCGCATCATGTGAGATGCGTGCGGCTGCCGAAGACTTATTCCTAAGCTTGGCCATGGCCAATCCTTTTAGGGCGGCGTTGAACCCCATACCGCTGCCCTCGACGCGTATGAGGACCACGCGGCGAACCTTAAAGGATCGATTCTGAACGCTGGCTTTCTGCATCCTTAAGGTGTGGTAATCATACGCCAGGCAGCCTCGCGAATGTTTAGAGCCAAGTCATTGATCTCCCGACATCATCGCCTCTGGCCGTAAGACCAGGCAAATGGCGAGCGCCAATGTGTCGCACGCAACGGCAGGAATTGCTACCGGGCAATGACGGTGCCGGTATCAGCTTGCATCACCACGACGCGAAGCCGGGGCTGCAGTGCTACCGGGGCGAAAGCAGTAGATTGATTCGCGCCCGGGCGACGCACAGATGAGATTTGCAGCAGTTATGCTGACGAAATTGCAACGGCATTGACCGGCCCAAGGCCGTGGCAGTGTCGAGGTGAGGCCAGAGAAAGCCTAACTTCGGGGTATGATGACCTCATGCACGGCGGTACGTAGCGTTACCGAAAACGCTGCCTTTCAACCCTATGGGCCGGGAGGCGGCGGCGAGTGGGTTGCGCAAGCAGTTCACTTGGATGTCCAAGCTTCACGGCCAAAGGCCGTCGCAATCGTCTGTGTACGATTCATCAAACTCCCGTGCTCGCCAGTGGAAGGTTCTCTTCCCGGTGCAGAGGCTCTTCTCTTCGCAGGGAATCTTGAGCGCGCCCGCAAGTTGGCTTTGGAAGCGCTCTCGATGGCTGTCACTTACGACGAACTGCCTGCTCAGGGCCATATCCAAGGATTCTTGGAGATATCACTTTGGCGCAGCATCCTGAAATCCCGTTCGCCGCAAGCGAACATTACAAAGCCGCCGAGACGATAGCGCGCCAATTGTCCATGCGGCCTTTGCTGAACCGGTGTGAAGCTTTCTGAACCTCCTCCGAATTGATGGACACCTGTAGTTGGCTCGGAGAGCCAGGAGGTGTCGGATGGCTTCGTGGCTTTGCCTGCGAATCGCCGACTACTCAATCGGGCTCCTACGACCGGACCGGAATCCAGTCCCAGGATGTCTGAGTTAATCTTTAAGTAATTGAAAAATAACAAGAAAAAAATAGTTAAAAAAGCGGAAAGAAAGTGTTGGGTGGATCGGCCCTATGAAGTGCTTCCAGCGCGTGACGCGCTTACTCGCAATTCGAGCACAGGGAGCAAAGTATGGCTTACGCATCCAACACGGCGACCAACGCTGGGTTGATCGAAATCCAGATTCAATATCGGGCGGTTCCAGACCTCCTTTTGGATGCCCGCAACCCGCGTCAGCATTCCCAACGTCAGGTTAACCAACTCGCAGATAGCATCCGAGAGTTTGGCTTCGTGATGCCCGTTGTGGCCGATGACAGCGGTCATGTAGTCATCGGTCACGGTCGGGTTCTGGCAGCAAAGAAGCTCGGAATGCCACGTATCCCCGTCGTCGAAATCAAGCATCTGTCGCAAGCGCAGCTAAAGGCACTTCGGATCGCGGACAACAAGCTGGCGCAGAATGCTCATTGGGACGAGCGGCTTCTCGGTGAAAGTCTCCTTGAGCTGAAAGAACTTGACCGGGATTTCGATCTGTCGATCACGGGGTTTAGCTTGCCTGAGATCGATTTGGCGATCCAAAAACTCAGTGAGGAACCTGTCGAGGACATCGACGATTCCACCTCGGTGACGGGAGTGCCAGTTTGCCAGGTCGGCGACATCTGGGAACTCGACGGCCATCGCGTCCATTGCGGCGACGCGAAATCAGAGGCGGCCTTCGACAAGCTAATGCAGGACGGTCGCGGCGTCGTCGTCGATTACGATTATGTCAAGCGGCTGATGTTTACCAAGACGCTGCGCGACGACGACAACACCGAAGAAGGCCGCGCCAGTCATCGCGAACGAACGAAGTCAGCGATCAAGACAGCGCGGACCCGATTGATGGCTCTCGACGTCGTCGGTTGCTTGGACCCCTTTATTTGGTGGTCAGGACGTCCCGTTAGAGGGATCAGAGAAACCCAAAAACATGCCCCGTCGCTGTTTGACTGGCCGGAAACGGCGGCGGCCCCTGCCGCCGCTTTTGAAGACGTCAACCGACTTTGCGCCGACGTCCAGACCCTCGCCGCACTATGACGACAACGGCGGCGGCTTCGGCCGCCGTCTCTACCGTAGCGGAGCAACGGAGCCAAACAATGAACGATGAAAGTCATTTCGATGACGTCAACTGGGCGCTTGACCAAGCCGGAATAACCGGTAGCGATCGGACGCTGATTTTGACAGGCGCATGGACGATCGATCAAATTCCAAAAATTGAAAATGAAGCGCAGGCTCGAACATACCGGGATATCCAAACTCGCTTAAACGCAGACTGGCGAGCAAAGGGCAAGGATGACTTCGTCGAGTTCACCCGATCTCGTGTGGGCATTCTGGCAAACGCTTACGGCGTTCGCCTTTTGGAATGGGAAGACGCTAAGGACGACGACTTCGAGGATTGAGAAACCACACAGGCGGCGGCTTCGGCCGCCGCCTCAGACGAATAAGCCCGCGACGATGGGCAGCGATGCCCCTTGGGCTTCACTCACCAACCGAGGATAAACCCCCATGCTATCACCTGTACAGATCGCCCGGCTCAAGCGCAGCCGTCGCCACGACCCGCTCGACCGCGGCCGGATTAAAATGTTTCGGCTCGCCCTTCGTCGCGGCGAACAACTCCCGCCAATCGATATCAGCACCGATATCGATGGCTCACTTTGGATTTTGACGGGTACCACCGCTATCACGCGTACAAGCTAGAAGGGCGCGAGACGATTTTGGCTAATGTGATCGTCAAAATCGAAGGTTAGCTGCTCGAATTTACTTGGACAAAAACAGGAACACCCGACAACCGGCCCCGGTGGCGATCGCCAACGTTCCGGGCGGGAACGTTCGCCCGCGACCGGAACCTAGGCGTTCCAAGCCGAAACGCCTAAAGCGCCGCCTCGCCGACGAATACGACGCGGCGCAGGAGCGGGGCGAGGTAGCCGTTCAGGGTAAACCTTCCAAAGCGAAAGGTTTAGCTACAGCGAGCCAGATCGGGCTTTCTTACAAAGAAATCCACGAAGCCCGCACCATCCGCGACGCGGAGAAGCGCGACCCGGGCGTCGTCCGCCGAACGGTCGACGCCGCTGTGCGGGCGGGCAAGGTTTCAGCCAAGAACCTTGCCACACGATCAGCATGCGGCGCCGCCGTTAGCTTTGGTCATCAACTGAATGCGAGGCGACTTCTTCGCAGCCATTGCAGATCACGACTTCCGTCCTTTTCTCGCCCGCGGGTCGAACGATCCAAACTTCGACAAGATCGTCACGTGATCGTCCGGGAACAAGGACTTTGACCCCGAAGTTATCGAACCCGCGCACTGTCTCGACTTGAATAGGCATGCCATCAATCTCCTATTTTCGATGATGGCACGGTATCGCGCGTCGGTTACGCTTGTGTCGCCTGAGGGTTTCACGCCGACTTTTTTTGGGAGCGCCCGCGCGATCCGCGACGCCGAAAAGCGCGATCCGGGCATCGTTTGCGCACGGTCAATGCGGCATTTATCGCCGTGTTCGGCCATATGATAGTTGATTGAGGCGCAGCAAAAATAGGTGGTGGAACAGATGACCGAACCGGCCGAAAATAACGAACTTCCCGTCTATGAAAACGTCGACACGGCGCCGTTCGTCTATTTTGATATCTCGCCCGCCCACGGGATCATGGGTGGTGCGATCCAAATCGAGTTGGCCTCGCGCATCTTGAATGCGGTGTCAGACGGAAGCGTCGAAATCAAATTCATTACGACGGGCCGGCTGCGATGCAGTCCTACCGCCGCCATGCCTGCGCAACGCGATCGATGCGGCGTTGAAGATGTTGGAACAGCCGCAGCAGGCGCCCGCGGCGTCGGCGCGGCTGAATTGAGTATTTCAATTAGGTGACGATCGCTTTCGACGACCGAGGCCGGTCACTCGCGATATCCCCGCTTCTAGCCCTCCAACAAGGATCGTACATATGGATGAACGAACCGAACCTGCTTGTCCCGTTTTGCCGCTCGCACGACACTTCGAGGAGCTCGCTCTACAACTCGACGATGCTGATAAGCCGGGTGGCATCGGAAGCGTCATCGGCCCAGGCGCGAAGATGGCCGAGATTGCCGAGGCGGCAAGCTACCTATCGCCAAAGAGCCAAGCGGGAGCGGCATTTCAGATCATGCTCGCGTCCGCTGAAGTCGACCCGATGCAAAATGGCGCGGATGCTTCTCAACTGCAAGCGTCCAAACTTATGGTTCAACGACTTCTCTACCGCTCGCTTGAAATGATGCGAGGCGAAGTTGCAGAGTTTCCGATGTCAAAATCCTACATGATGTCGGAGGAATTCGATCCACGAGTGGATTGAAGGTGACGAGCCGTTCGTAGCGAGCGTTTAAGAACGGATGCCTGCACCGTGACCGGTTGCCTTGATGGAAACAAGCGACGCGATTTCATTCATACCAAATTGTCAGCGTATGTCTTTCTTCGGAGGCATGGGAGAAGCCTTGGTTAGGCGGAAACGTCAGCAGGTAGCCGGAGACCTCGGTTTTCAACACTTTCACTTTGTTGAGCCTGAGCCAGTGGTTGGCATCAACTTCGAGTTTAGCGGAGATCTCATTGACAAAGATTTTCAGTTGCATTGAAGCACCTCAAGTAACTACTTTTGAGTTTAGAGCTAAGGAAATTTTCGTCCATCTCACGCCGCTGCTTGATCTTCCTTATTGGCACCGCGCGCGACGATCTTTAGGGCATCATCAGACAGCGGTCGCTGCAATGCCTTGGCCTCATCCCACGGCGCGCGCATCCACACGTCGCATTCCTCTTGCGTCGTCAGGATGACCGGCATCGCCTTTGGATGGATCGGTTTGACCACCGCGTTCGGCGCCGTCGTCAGGAAACCGTAGACCAAGTGAGGGCCGGGGATCGGTTTAGACTTTGTGCCACGGTCGCCTCGGAATTCCGTCCAGATGCCGGCGAACGCGAACGCAGGCCGGTCGTCGTCGAGCGCGAACCAGACGACGTCTTTCTTTTTTGTCTCGGGGTTTGGCTCGGGTGCGCATTCCGCGAAGCTATTGGCCGGGACCAAGCATCGGCTTTCCGGCTTCAGCCAGCCGCGCCAGTGCGGCGAAGTAGTGTTGCGGATATTGGTGACGGGCGGGCCGCCGACCTTCGGCGGCGGCGGCATTCCCCAACGCATCATGGTGAGCTCGCGTTCGGCGTCCGCGTTGCGCACCACGGGGGCCGGGTAGTCGGGAAACACGCCGGGCATCGGTGGCAGGTTGCCGACGTACCGATTTATCACCCTGAAGAGTGCGATGATGGCCGCTTGGTTCGTGGTAATCGAATAGAGGTTACACATTTCACCAAACCTGTGGGCCGTCGGGCCATTCCGAGCGTCTAATCCTAGTGGCATTGCCTACGCTCGCAAGGGCCGCTGTAATCGTCCGATGGGCGGACCAACTAGACAGCGGATTTTTGGTGACCGGGTGATAGGCGCGAGGATCAGCGCGGTGAATGCGCGCGAGCGGGCGAAGCAAGCCGCCCGCGAGGCCGACGCCGCCGAATGCCTGCTCTGGTCGGAACAGATGGAAGGTTTCGGCGGGCCGGCGCAGCCATCGCCCACCATCGCGCAATGCCTCAACGGCGGTTACGGGTGGCTGCAGGTGAAATGCCGTCGCTGCGAAACCGAGGCCAGCATTCCGCTTGAACACGTCCGCCGGCCGCGCGACACGCCGATCTGGAAACTTGAAGGTTCGTTCCGATGCCGATCCTGCGGGACGCGTCGCTACAAGCCGCCCGTGCACATGATCAAGCTGACCCAAGCTCAGGAAATTACACCTTACGTGTGGGTGCATCCGGACGATGACCGGTAAAGTTGGCGGCGGCAGCTTGTGCGCCTAGGTGCCGCCTTTTTGGACTTTGCCTTTTTTCATCGCTTCGATTTAGTCAACGAACTATACGGCGCGTTGCGTTAGCGCCGCTATTTGTCTTACCTCACGGGTTCCGGGATGACTGTCAAAAACGGTCTGTATTCGATCCGAATAGAAATGAAAGACGGCGGCCGCGGTCACGCGAGCGGCATCATCGTTCTTATCGACGGGCAAATTCTCGGGGGCGACACGCACTTCTATTATACGGGTTCCTACACCTTCAAAAACGGTAAGTGGCGCGGAGAGCTAACTACTCGCCAACATGCGCAGGCCGTCGGCGTGATCCTCTTGTTTGGAGGTCGAGAAGTAACTTGCGGGTTCACAGGGACATATTCCGATGGCGAAGCGGAGGTCGACGGAACAGCCTTGGTCGGCAAAATCAGTGTGTTATTTCATGCCAAGCTGACCCTACAGTCCCCCTTGTAGATGGGGCGAGAGCGTCGCACGCCATCCCGCCGACGACGCGCGCGATCGAAAGATCGGAAGGATTTGCCGGGGTGGTGATATGCGACCGGGGCAAGATGCGCCTTACGTCTGGGTGCATCCCCCGATGATGATCGATGAGCCTCGGCTCACGGTCAGTTTACCGCGATCGCGTTGTTGAGTTTGCGCGCTAGTCGAAACCGCGCGTAGAATTCCGCTACCTTGCAACGGAGAATTCCGATGGCCACACAAATCGTGATGGATCGCACCGGCGATACCCGACACTACTTCGACGCGGATGACACGGAGGCAGTCTTCAAGGCAGAGGAACGCTTCAACGTGTTGACTTCCGTTGGCTTTACGGCGGCTGTTCGCGATGCCGAAGGCGAAGTCACCGTAACAAGATCGTTCGATCCGACTGCCGAAGAAACGCTGTTCTTTCCGCGGCTCGTCGGCGGCTAACCTCGGCTATGTTTAGACAGCTACTGCGCAATGCGAAGGAGCGTCTCCGACTATTTCTGTCGGAACGCGAGCGCCGGGCGCGAGTTCAGCGCTTGCGGCGGCCGCCTGACCGCATTGACCCGTCCTTTCGATTTTTCCCGGGCTACGGATACGGAGAAAGGGAAGCACGCGGCCTCGAACTGTTGAAGAAATGGCTATCTCCTGAGCAGTTCGCGCAATACGACGCGAAAAGCTATTTTGAGGTCACCGGCTGCCATAGCGGAAAACGATACCGGATTAGTCACGGCACCTCGATGAACATCCACGAGCTCGACGGCGCCGGCCGTCCGCGGGTTGGTTGGTGCTTTGCGCCCAAAGGTTACCTCGTCGCAGGCGATGTCATGCTGGCACAGAAAATTGCGCTGGAGACCGACGAGCGTGGCGCGCTGGCCGTGGCGAACAG
>WNFF01007883.1_pt1 | contig 14825 bp, 12 predicted proteins | sample 5400441 | NCBI WGS metagenome assembly WNFF01 (sample SAMN13153345, study PRJNA577476) | soil metagenome | isolation source: 120 cm saprolite under Douglas fir tree site 2 hole 3 replicate 1 | place: USA:California | collected 2015-04-18 | reverse complement strand
GAGCATTTCGCTGGGTGCATGATTCGATCGGGACCAACTTGCGCCTAACAGAACTGCAGTCTGCGATTGGAAGAGTGCTTGTCCGGAAACTGCCGCAATCTGTCGAGGCTCGACGCCGCAATGCAAGCATGTTAACAACTGAGCTCTCCACCATCCCGGGTCTTCGCGTGACGCGCCCTGGACCGGATGTCTATCATTCGTATTACAAGTATTACGCTTTCGTGCGCCCCGAGGCTTTGGCCTCAGGGTGGAACCGAGATCGTATTGTCGAAGCAATTCGCGCCGAAGGAATACTCTGCTTCACTGGAGTCTGCAGCGAAATTTACCTCGAAAAAGCCCTCGCTCAACACAGCTTACCGAGGGCGCGATTCCCGGTCGCAAAGGAGCTCGGGGAGACCAGTTTGATGTTTTTAGTCCATCCGACACTGACCGGTGAAGACATCTCTGATACGTGTTCAGCAGTTCGGAAAGTAATGATGCGCGCTGTCAGGCCATCAGAGACGGCGCCTATGTTGGCTTCTCACGCCGAAGATGTCACCCGGTGACCTCTTCGACTTGCTCTATGGCAGGAGTACAACTGGTGACTAGCGTCGTTTGAATATGCTGAAACGGGCACTAGATGTATTCATATCGGCAACCGCACTTGTGGTTCTGCTCCCTGCCTTGCTGGTGATCGCGGCCGCCATTCAGCTCTGTGATGGTCGGCCAGTGTTCTATAGGGGCATCCGAATCGGGCGTTATGGGACACCGTTTCGAATATTTAAATTCAGAACAATGGCTGTAGACGCCGAACGATTGGGAGGATCGGCTACAGCAGATACCGATGTTCGAATAACTCGAATTGGGCGGGCTCTCCGCAAGCACAAGCTAGACGAACTCCCGCAGTTTATTAACGTGTTGCTCGGGGAGATGAGCCTTGTGGGACCCCGGCCGGAAGTTCCTGAGTATGTTGCTCTGTTGAGTGAAGCAGAGCAACTGATCCTGTCGGTGAGACCGGGTATTACAGATTGGGCCACCCTCTGGGATGCTGACGAGGGTGCACTGCTGGCGCTGACCTCGGAACCGGAACGTACGTATGTAGACTTTATCCGTCCCGAAAAAATCAAATTGCAGTTACACTACGTACGCACTTGCTCCTTTTGGACAGATCTGCTCATTATGTGGAAGACCGTTCACGCGATCATCTTCAGGCCAACTCCGCCCTCGTTTGCGCTGCTACGCACCCGCAACCTGGCGAGACGGCAAGCACCATGCACAGCGACAGTTGCCAGCAACGCTCCTTCAGAAAGGGAAGCAGCCCAGAACAAAAACGAACGAGAAAGTGAGATTGACGGGCGGGGATTAGCCGCGGAACTCGCCTGTCACCTAGAGAGCTCCTTTATTGGTCGAACGCTCGGGCGACGCCAGAAAAAAGCGATAGGTTAGCGATTGCCCACTTCGTGATGGCCGATGAGGGGTGATGAGCGTGATATTCGAGCGGTGCCCGAGAGGGCTCCAAATCAAACTGGCGACTATCCCCATAGAGAAATAAGTGGTTCGGGCCTCTTATGAGCAGGAACTTTGAACTGCTGCGCCTTCTACAGCAGGACGGCGGGAGCGCGGGGTCGCCGGCTAACATCTTTAATTTATGGGCGATTGCGGTAGCGCGAGTTTAGGGTTTCTGATTGCATTTCTGGGTATTCAGTTCTGGCATTCCCTCCCGACCGCCAGCTCCGATTATCTGGTTCCCCTGCTGTTTCCCACAGTTCCGCTGCTCGCCATGTTCTTCGCAGTGATACGAAGAGTTCGGTCTGGGATGTCGATCACAGAAGGCGATAGCTATGATCTTCGTCGACGCCGTGCTGGCCAGCACGCAGCGTCGTTATACTGCTACCGCGCAAGCGCAGTCACAAGTGTTCTTGGGTTGGACTTGCCAAGGACGGGGATGGATGTACACTTCATTCACTACGCTTCGTTCACTTCCGTCCTGGTAGTTGGCGCCTGTCTTGCTCTTTGCCGCAGGGGCTTGGATTCCTCCGGGGAGGAAGGTTTGACGCATGCCGGTTTGTCTCCGTGCGACAGTTCCCTGCGATTCACATCTAACTAACGGTAGTCAGAGAGTAATACCCAGAAAACGAGACGCAAAGACTTCGGTGAGCAGAAACTACGAGTTATTGCAGAGCATTGGAGAGAAACTGGAATCCCCCCAACACATGCTCAGGATCGCACCATCAGGGAATTATCGACCTTCCTTAGCCGACCAGATTCCTGCAGCGCAGACCGGTAACTTTGAATGGCTTCGTGCATTCGTCGCGCTGCAGAGACACTGGCGCTCATCTGCTGCCTTTGCCGCCTTTGTGAGTGTTACCGTTACTTTGGCAGTATTCACCCAGAGACCTGTCTACGAGCCCGCCGGGACCGTCGAGATCGATCCGGCGATTTCTGAACTGGGTTTGCCCAACACAGGAGGATCGGGTTCTAGCGACGCAGAGTACTTGGAGACTCAGGCAAAAAACTTGGGGAGCGATGAAATGCTTATCGCTGTGATTCGACGCCTGCATTTGGACCAGAATAGCGAGTTCGTCGACAATCCTGGCAATTCGTTTTTCACCCGATTGAAGCTTTTTGGCTCGGTTGACAAGCAAGCTAAAGATTACGCCCTTCAAGGAAGTGAGCAATCAAATGGTGTGTTTCAACTCTCCCAATCGGAAAACATTGCGCTGCGGAGCTTTCGATCCCGTTTGACCATCACGCGCGACACGAGTAGTCGATTGGTGAGTGCAGCGTTTTCCAGCCACAATCCGAGATTGGCTGCACTGGTTGCCAATACGCTGATCAACCTTTTTATCGAAAGGAGCTACACCACGCGTCATGACGAGATCATGAGGTCTTCGGGCTGGCTCGCAAAGCAATTGGACGATGTTAAAGAAGCAATGCAAAAATCGAATGCGACTCTGGCAGACTACGAAAAAACCTGGGGCATTGCGGACTTGGGGGGAGATGAGAAGCCAGACAGTACGTTTACCCAAGGCATGGCCGAACTTAACCGGCAACTCACACAAGCCGAGGCAGACCGCATTCAACTTCAAGCCTATGTTAGTGGGCTTGAGAGTGGAAACGATGTCCAGCAAGTTAGCAGCGACCTAGTGATTCAAAACCTGACGCAGAAGTTGGCGGATGTCCGTACAGCACTCTCAGAAGCTGTTGTAGTCTACGGCGCAAACCATCCCAATGTCAAGAAACTCCAGAACCAAGCCAGCGAGCTACAGCTGCAAATCAACGCGCAACGTAAGGCGATCATCGGCCGCCTCAAAACAAGCTATGCCGACGCTCAAGTGCGGGAAAAGCTTTTACGGCAGGAGATGAGGACGGCTACGGATCAGGCTTCCCACGTGGGCCAATACAACATTCTAAAAAAGGAAGCCCAGACTAATCGGGATCTTTACAACACGTTGTACACGCGCGTCAAAGAAGCGAGCATTTCGGCTGAGTCGAAGGCGAGCAACATCCGGGTCGTAGATCGTGCCCGGATCTTGGATAGGCCCACGCGACCTGACAGGCTGCTGATCACAATCTTTGGTCTGCTTGCTGGTGTCCTGGGCGGAGTCGTCATCGCATTTCTCAAGGAGCGTTTTGATACTACAGTTCGCCACCCAGATGATATGAGGAGGTCAACCGGAATTTCTGGCATTTCCGTCATGCCTACTTTCGAGTCCACGAACGGTTCAAAAGCAGGGATTCTGGAACCGCTTCTCGCGCAACGGAATCAAGCAAACTTTGAAATGGCCGGTACACGGAGCTTCTTTTTGGAAAGGCCCCGTTCGCGGGAGGCGGAAGCTTTGCGGGCCTTACAGACCTCGATTATGGTGCGCTGGCCTGGCGACCTTCCCCACGTAATCCAGATTGTTTCGGCTTGCCCTGGGGAAGGCAAGACTACTATTGCCGTGAATTTGGCAGTGGCGCTCTCGAAGCAGAGCAGGACCTGCCTGGTTGATGCTGATCTCAGAAAACCAGGGATCGCTGCCTCTTTCGGTTTATTTCCTCATCAGGGCCTTGGAGAAGTCTTGGCAGGTTCTGCTTCACTCGAGGCTACTCTGGTCGATGCCCCAGGCCTGAAAAACCTCAGCATCTTGCCGAGCTGCCCTTCGACGTGCCCTGAGCAGTTCTTAGTCTCTCCTCCTGCCATGCAGCAGATTGTTTGGGCACTACGGCAGCAATTCCAACAAGTGATCATTGATTCGGCGCCCCTTATTGCTTATGCGGACGGGCGCGCAATAGCGTCTCTGGTGGACGGCCTGATCCTGGTGGGGCGATTCGGTTATACCACCCGGGAAGCAATGGCCCAGACCATAGCGTTACTGGCACACCTCAACGCGGCGCCGATAATCGAAGTGGTACTTAACGATGCCAACTACGCCTTTCTGGAACACGAGTATCGTTACCAGGCCAACACATAGGTTCCTCATAATGCCAAGCGAGAGAGTAGCTGCAGATCAGCCCTTGTTTCCTTTTGTGGATCTGAAAGCACAGTTTGCCACGATGAGCTCAGCGATTTTAACGAGTGTCACAAGTGTTCTGGAAAAGCAGCACTTCATCCTGGGTCACGAAGTTGAAGCGCTCGAGAATGAGATAGCAGATCTTGTTCGTTGCAGATTTGCGGTCGGATGTGCTTCAGGTTCCGATGCACTCCTTCTTTCGCTGATGGCCCTGGGTATTGGCAGTGGCGATGAGGTTGTTACTACTCCCTTTACCTTCGTTGCGACTGCTGGCTCGATCGCAAGACTTCGAGCACGACCTGTATTCGTGGACATCGACCCAACTACCTACAACATGGATGCGAACCGACTTAAAAGCACGATAACTCACAGGGCGCGGGCGATTATACCCGTGCACTTGTTTGGGCTGCCGACGGAAATGGATCCTATTCTTGAAATAGCTGGAGTTCATCACCTGGCGGTGATCGAGGATGCCGCGCAATCAATCGCGGCGCAATACCACGGGAAGCCTGTAGGCAGTCTTGGGCTGTTCGGATGTTTTAGCTTTTTCCCTTCAAAGAACTTGGGTGGGGCGGGCGACGGAGGCATGGTCACCACAAATGACCCTATGTTGGCCGATCGCATAAGGCTGTTGAGATCCCATGGTAGCCCGCGGAAGTACGAGTATGAAGTGCTAGGATTCAATAGCCGATTGGACGAACTCCAAGCAGCGATTTTACGCGTAAAACTGGGTTATCTTGAAAGCTGGACTGTGGCGAGGCAACGTAATGCTGACCGTTACCGAGCATTGGCGGCCGAATACGGACTGAACGGCAAGATTGCCTTACCTGTCGAGCCACGGGAGTTAGTACATGTATACAACCAGTTTGTGATTCGCACGCAGCGGCGCGATGAATTGCGGGAATGTTTGAGGCAGGCAGGAATACCAACCGAAATCTATTATCCCTCGCCCCTGCATCTTCAGCCGGCATTCGCCTACCTCGGCTACCAGCGTGGTGATTTTCCTCAGGCCGAACGGGCAAGCGAGGAAGTCCTGTGTCTGCCTATCTTTGCGGAGCTTACGGAAGGTCAACAGCGAGCCGTTGTGGCAAGTATTTCCAAGTTTTACGACTGTTAGCAAAGCCGGGGTTCAGGATCTTTCGTAGGAGTCGGAATGGACACAATGAGCACTAAGATCGCGGTGGTTGGCTCAGGATACTGGGGCAAGAAGTTGGTTCGCAACTTTCACGAGCTAGGTGCTCTCGCATGCGTGTGCGACGTAAGAACAGAAGCGCTCAACGAAGCGCGGGCTCAATACGGTGTCAAAACGACCTACAGCCTAGATGAGATTCTTGACGACCAGGGGATCCACGCAGTAGTAATAGCCGCGCCTGCAGTTCAACATTACGAGCTTGTCAGGAAGTGCTTGCTTCACGGGAAGGATGTCTACGTGGAAAAGCCCCTGGCATTAAACGTGGGAGAGGGTCAAAAACTGGTTCAGCTTGCTACCCAGTGCGGCAGACTCCTCATGGTCGGGCACATCCTGGAGTACCATCCAGCCATAATCGAGCTCAAAAGGCTGGTCCGAGAAGGGCACCTTGGCAGCATCCGTTACATCTACTCGTCTCGACTGAATCTGGGCAAATTGCGCACTGAAGAGAACATATTGTGGAGTTTTGCGCCGCACGACATCTCGGCAATTTTGTTCCTCCTCGATGAAGTCCCCACTCGTGTCTCCGCCCACGGAGGTAGCTATCTAAACGCAGAGATCTTCGATACAACTTTAACTACCTGCGACTTTAAGAGCGGGGTAAAAGCTCATATCTTCGTCAGCTGGCTTCATCCCTTCAAGGAGCAAAAACTCACAATTGTGGGCGGAAAGAAGATGGCGGTCTTTGACGATACGGAAGTGGAACGCAAACTGACCCTGTACTCACATCGGATCGATTGGCTTGATCGAGTACCGGTCGCCCACAAGGACGGGGGGCAAGCTCTGCCTCTCTCCCATGAAGAACCACTGCGCCGCGAATGTGAGCATTTCTTGCAGTGCATTCAGAGTCGGGACGTCCCACGCACGGATGGAAAAAGCGCCTTGCGGGTATTGCAAGTACTGGAGGCGTGCGAACGCTCCCTCCAGGATGGAGGGCGCCCCGTCGAATTGGGGAAGCAAGAACCGAATTACCAGGCACATAAGACAGCAATCATTGATGAGGACTGCGAGATAGGTGAGGGCACCAAGATTTGGCACTTTTCACACATCATGTCCGGCTCCAGGCTCGGTAAGAATTGCAATCTTGGACAGAACGTTGTGATTAGCCCGGGGGTAAGAATCGGTGACAATGTCAAAATCCAAAACAATGTTTCCGTCTACAGCGGAGTAGAGTTAGAAGATGACGTCTTCTGCGGACCTGCGATGGTGTTCACCAATGTTGTGAATCCGCGCAGCTATATCGTACGAAGACATGAATACAAGCGAACCTTGGTGAGGCAGGGCGCGAGCATCGGAGCAAACGCGACTGTGATCTGCGGTGTGACTCTGGGCAGGTTCAGCTTTATTGGTGCGGGAGGGGTAGTCACGCGCGATGTGCCTGATTATGCCTTAATGGTTGGAGTTCCAGCACAACAGATCGGATGGATGTGCTATTGCGGCATCCGCCTGCCGGATTCTGGTTCGCCACTGCATTGCCCGAGTTGCAGGCGGCAGTACTCGATCGACGGTGGTGTCTGCACAGAATTACGTGCGGCGGAGACCGACGTTGTAGGGGTACAGCTTGGAGACGGCATTGCATTGCGGGACCGGATGGCGATCTAAAGGGGATCTGCCTTGTCCGACCCAAGAACAATGAAAACGGTAGGACCTCTGTAAAATATAAATAGGGACGACCAGCCCGGAATTGATTCCAGCGTGAAGCATGATTGCATGCATGCGTCCAGCATTCGCCCGAATGAACAGAAGTTGATGAGGCCTACATGTTTCTACCAAAGGGACAGCAGCTCTCAACAAGGCCAAGCTGATCCGCAAGATACCCCCTGGACAGCAAGAAATCCGTTTTGAGGCCTTCACTAGAATTGATAATTCTCGCTAGGTCTTCCCTTCGAGAGCCTGCGCGGGAGGTGCTCACGACTCGATTGCGATCACAATGAAGCTTGCCCCAGCACACCATGTCCGACCGATCTCGGCACAAGCGATCCTGTTTGGCACCGCTGCGGCTCTCACTGCAATTCTAATCAGCACCGCCATAGTGGAACAGAACGTCCTTGCGCTGGCAGCTCTCACCGCGGTAGCGCTTGCCATCGTATGGCCGGTCGAAGTATCGCTTGGGTTGTTCGCAGCCCTTGTCCCTTTCGATCAGGCCCTGGTGCTTGGGAACAGCAAAACTACTATCACTTGGCTCGCGGGTGCATTCGGAGGGGTCACCTTGCTAGTCTACGGTCTTGTGAGCGGGCGCTTTAGATGTCCCCCCCGTGAAGGATTATACTGGGGCCTGTTTGTCCTGTGGAGTGCCGCCAGCACTGTTTGGGCAATTGATCCAGCCACTAGTCTGAAATGGCTCCCGACGGTGGCAACTCTGTTCGCCTTGTACATCGTCGCCATAAGTCTCCGAGTTACAAGGCAAGAGCTTTCGCGGATTGTGTTGCTGGCCGTTGCAGCCGGCGTGGTGGCTGCCTCCGTCAGCATCTTCGAGTTTGCTAACCATATGAGCCCTGCGGGTCGAGCATCGCTCATTGTCGGTAAGCGCGAAACGGGCCCCAACGCGCTTCCATTCAGTCTTCTCCTGCCGTTCTCGTTTGCAGTTGGTGGCGTTTTGTCAGAGAGAAGCCTGCTCAAATGTACAGCACTGGTGGCTGCACTCGCCTCGATGACAGTCTCGATATTTTTGGCAATGTCGCGAGGCGCGCTCATCGCGCTCTCTGCAACCGTACTGGTCTGGCTGTTCAGGGCCGGCGTCCGCAGGCGGATACTGATACCGATTCTAGTCCTCGCGATCCCCCTGTTCTTTCTGCCAAACCTGTTTTACCAGCGTCTGGAGGAAGGTCGCACCAATCGTGGTACGGGAAGGTATGACATCTGGTTGGTTTTTTTCATAGCTGCCATTTGGTCGCAGATGAGGGCAGCGCGTCGTGCTCTTTCGAGCCACGGTCCGTGCAACTACTTCGGAATCGCAATCGAGGCCGCTTGTTGGGGTCAGCTTGTAGTGGGATTGTCGGGGGACACAACGTGGACCAAACCGTTCTGGCTGGCCTTTGCTCTGCTCGCCCTGATCTCCCAAGAACGAGCTCAACTGGCATTGAATGAGCTACCGTGGGTTCCGCCGAATCAACCGTCTTATGAGCCGGAGCACCGCCGAAGCATTCGAGTTAAATAGTTGACCCACTATCTTGTGTCCTCTCGCACAAGTTCAGATCCTAACTCAGGCTCCGGCGGAGTGATATAACTTGGCCCACGGCCCAGGTATCCGGCGGCAATGCGCTTCGGCACAATTCCCATTTTCATCCACCACATCGACAGCCGCGACAGGGGCGGCATGAGTGCATCGCATGCTGAAGCAGGAGAGGCCTCGCCGTCAGCGGCCGACGGGCGGGCACCAGCGGACATTTGACATCCATGAACGAGCTTCCGGGACACAGCGCTGGTGCACCGCAGAGTAGCCATCTACGAGCGGGCAGGTGTTATTTCTTGGACCAGGTCTGACTTTTCCAATGGTGCTTACCACTGAATCGAGAAGATAAAATGTCTCAAAGCTGGAAAGCACGCCACGTCCTTAAAGGGATGTTGAGGTGGCTACCTGTGTTAAATGCCTTCGTCTGCGCCGTGCAACAACTGTCGGCACTGACTCGGCTCGGTACTGCTACTCGGTCTGGCTACGGCACTTGGTAACCCTCGATCAGTACGGTTTCAGGGTCAAGCGTGCCCTAATCGGTGAACTGGGGCCGGGCGACAGTATAGGCACTAGTCTCGCGGCATTGCTTTCCGGAGCAACGCAATATATTGGTCTCGATGTTGTTCCCTTTTCTGTAGAAACCGATGTAATAAGGATTTACGACGAGCTGAGTCGATGTATTTCCATAGAGAGCCAATTCCCGACGACAGCGACCTCGCAGTCGCAAACCGCCGCACAGGCCAGTCAGGCCGGACTGCATTCCAAGCACGAGGACAGCTTTGGGTGTGGCGCCGATCGTGGCAGTTGTATCGGATGCGGTCTTCACCTCCTTCACGAAGCTGGGCGCCGGCTATGATGCACTTCCGGCAAGGCTAAGTTGGTATCTGACGGGCAGCATCCCTGGAACTTTTTTGGGGTGTTTGGCTGCTCGCCAATCTTCGTTCCACTTACGGAATGGTTTTGACAATATGCTGGAGGTCACTCCAGAATTTTGGGGTTTACAGGAATTATGGGATTGCATGGAGTTTCGATCAGTACCGAGCATACCGAACAGATATACGGTGGGCACGTTCGACTTCGGTTGTTTCTTGCGACACTAGCCGTTTTCAGCCTTGGTCTCGGTTACATAAAGTCGGTCGAGCCGCTGGAGGTCGTCCCCGCCGTGGTCCAACATGAGACGATGGTATACCCCGGCATTGCCGGTCGCGGCTTAATTGGTGATGAAGCCAGCTATCTCGGCATAGCTAAGAGCCTCGCCAACGGTTGGGGTTATAGTTGGAGCATTGGCCACCCAACGGCGGTCCGTGTTCCCGGCTACCCGCTGTACGTAGCCGTGCTCTTCCGCTTGTTTGGCGCTAGTGTCCCGGTCGCACTGGTCGGCAACGTAATCTTGGTCTCCTTTTTGCCTTTACTGGCATACTCGCTGGCCAAAACAGCATTCAACCAGCGCGCCGGGTTGGTCGCGGTGCTGTTTTGCGTTCTCAATCCTGCTATTTACTACATTGGGCTCACTTGTGCGTGTTCCGAGGCTCTGTTTGCAGTTCTGCTTTGCACAGCCATGCTGGTATGGATGCAGGCAAGAAAGTCGGTGGATATGCCCGACCAGGACGTGTTGCGCGAACAACGGCTGAATCGCCCTCTCGCGCTTGCTGTCATTGCCGGCCTCCTGTACGGCATGGCCAGCCTCACGCGCACGGGCTACATCGGGCTAACCGTGCTGGGAGTAATTATCGAGGCGCTCTGTAGTCACTCGAGGAGCAAGATCAGAGTTGCCGGGATTGTTTGCATTGTGTCGCTTCTGGCTTTGCTACCGTGGGGTATTCGCAATCGTGTGGTGCTGGGTTCAGCCATTTTCAGCAGCACCGGGGACGGCGAAACTCTTCTTGGCTGCGTGTTGGCCGCAGAAAGGGGGCGCAGCGATTGGCTTAATCCTTCTGAAACCGGCCCGCAGTATGCTCGCATACACCGGATGACTGATGGTCTCGAAAGGGACAGAGTTGCTCAGCACGTGGCTTTAGAAGAATTAAGAAAAATCAGTGTTCACGCTCTGCTTACGGTCGCAGTAAAGCGTGTTCTCCGCCTTTGGGTTCCACTCAATCGCATCGTCACTGACCTGGTCAGTATCAGGGCCAACATGGCCGTGAATGTTTTCTACTTAGGATTCATGTTGCTGGCGGCCATAGGGTTCCTGAAGAGTTGGCGCGACCCGAGGATAGTCCCGTTTGTGACAGCATTCCTCTATATGTCGGTCCTCGCCGCAGCTGCTTGGGGCGGCACACGCTTTCGGTATGGCGTTGAACCGGTTCTGGCAGGTTTTGCGGGTTATGCGTTCATTGAATTTAGCAAGTCATTTCACGCGACCTTCCGCCGCGGCGGAATTCGCAGTAAAAGTGCAGCGAGCCTGCGCGCCCATGGCTGATTTCTACGCCCGGATCGTGCGCGAATCGCAGCTGGTCGTAGATACGCGCAACGCGACCCGTGGTATTTCGGCGCCGAGCCTCGTCCGTTGCTGATCGTTGTGCTGCTGAAGGTCTCGTCCTATATGTGGAATACTCGGTTGTGTAGACAGTAAGCGAGTGGTACCGCTGATCCTGAACGGCCTGAAGCGCCTGGAGTATCGCGGCTATGATTCGGCCGGCACTGCGGTTGCGGCCACGAGCGGCCGAGAGATGTGCCAGCACGCGAAATGACCGCTCGGTGAGCACAATTTGCAGCACGCAAACGAAGTATTTACGTACGAAATGCATGGAGACATCGACCCATCGCGGGTGCCGGGAGCTATTCTGAACTCCGCCGATTCAGTATCTCCTGACTACCGCTATTACGACCAGTACGGGTACGACGCCCAGCTGCCTCAACTCATCCGGAGGAACGGTTCGGGCACGCTGTCTAAAAATCTTCTCTGAACAACGCCACTGAAATGATAACGCACGTTCTGGACGGTGTTCCAAAGGTGCTGGTTTTAGCTCCGCACACCGATGACGCCGAACTCGGTTGTGGCGGAACCATCGCGCGGCTACTCCAGTCCGGAGCCAACGTCTTCGTTGCCGCGTTCTCGACGGCTGAGGACTCACTCCCGCCGGGCGCTCCTGTCACCCAGCTCCGAGACGAGTTCTTGGAAGCCATGCGGATCCTCGGAGTTCCCGACAGTAATGTGATCGTGTATGGGTATCCGGTGAGGAGGCTTTCTTATCACCGGCAGGAGGTCTTAGAAGACTTGGTTAAGCTGCGCCGGCGCATTAACCCTGATACGATGCTGCTGCCGTCGAGTAGCGATTTGCACCAAGATCATCAGGTCCTCTGCGCTGAAGGTCTCCGATTGTCCAAAGACCTCACGGTCTGGGGTTATGAACTGCCGTGGAATCACATCACGTTCTCCGCCCAGGCGTTCGTGACTTTGGAGCGCTGCCACCTGGAAAGAAAATGGGCGGCGTTGCAGGCGTATCGATCGCAGTTGCAGTTAGGGCGGCCATATTTCTGCCGCAGCTTCGTCGAGGGACTCGTAAGGGTGCGCAGCGTGCAGGTCCACTCGGAATTCGCCGAGGCTTTCGAAGTGATTAGGATTAAATGGTAAACCCCACCCGCGAAAGCGCATTGGATCGGTTTGGCATCGCCGCAGGCTTTGGTGGCGGCCTCGTAGGCCTTGCAGTGGTGCAGCAGAATCTGCTACTCGTTGCCGGTATTGCCTTCCTAGCATGTGTCTTCCCGTGGCCCGTCGAAATATCATTGGGGGTGTTTGCGTTCCTGGTTCCGTGGGATGATGTCCTGGAGCTCGGCGACAGCGGAGTCACGCTGGCCCGGCTTGCCGGTGCATTTGCAGGAGCCATATTGCTGGCCTACGGCTTCCTTTCAGGGCGCCTCCGGGTTCCGGCGCGCTCTGCATTGTTGCGGGGCCTGTTTGTTCTCTGGAGTGCCGCAAGTTTTTTATGGGCGATCGATCCAGCACGCAGTCTAGAGCGACTTGGAACGGCCGTAAGTCTCTTCGGCCTATACCTTGTTGTCGCGAGCTTCGACATCACGAGGCGTGAGCTTGCGCGGATTCTGGTGCTGACGGCAGCAGGCGGAGCACTTGCGGGTGCGGTCGTTATTTGCCAGTTTGTAGAGAGCTCGGGTTTTTATGGCCCGGTGTACCCCCCGACATCCGAGAGATTAGAGTTCGCGCCGATGCCGGCTTTGGTTTCAATCCGGTCTTGGTGGGCCTCGAAGCCAGACCTACAGAGTACGCCGTGGTAGCCCGGCTGACCCAAGCTTTTAAACGGTTGCTGCAGGCTTACGATATGAACCCATCAACCCTCGTTGGGAGATGGCCGAGTTCGAGCATCGTCCTCACGGTTGGCCGCAGGCCCGTCGTTTCATCGTGGCACGACGATTCATCCCGGGAGAGGAAGAACAAACTACGCTCTTCACCCTGGGCCGCTACGTCTATCGCGCCTGGGTGACTAATATGGATCTGACGCCAGCCGGTGTCTGGCACCTCTATGATGGACGCTCCGGCATGGAGCCGCGGATTTGCGAACTGCGTGAAGATTTCTCTCTCCGCAGGATTCCCACCGCCTCGTTTGCGGCTAACGCGCTCTATCTGGAAATCATTCGGCTCGCCTACAACCTAGTCACAGCGTTTCAAGACAACTGCTTGCAAGACTCTTGGCAGAATCTGACACTCGAAAATTTGCGTTACAAACTTTTCTTGCTTCCTGGTGAATTAACTCGGCCACACAATCGCCCGGTCCTCCGACTCAGGGAATCCCCGATCTTACGAGACCTGGCCCGTGACATTCTCAAAAAGGTCCACAGACTGAAGCCACTTCAGCCCTGAGATGATCGTTTTCACGCCGGATTCAGGTAGCACAAGCGAACTGATCGCGTAATGCCAATACCTGAGACTTCCAATGTGCGCGCCACCCAAATGCAGCCCCTCAAGAATCCTGTTCACGGTCGCCACGATGAGATTGGGGGGATCGGAAGCAGTCATCCTGAATCTGCTGCGCCATATTGACAGAGGCCGGTTCGAACCACATTTGGCGTTGTTGGAGCGAGTCGGCGAGCGGCTCCCAGATGTGCCGCCAGATATACAGGTCCATGACCTTGGAGGAAGGCGTGCCCGCCACGCAATCCTCGCGCTTGCCATGGTGTGCTGGAAGGTAAGGCCACAGGTTGTGCTGTCTACCTCCGCATACCTGAACTCGGCCGTGATCGCGGCCGGTTTGTTGCTTCCAACGCGCACAACGCTGCTCACGCGCGAAGGCGAGGACACAAATTCACATACCAGCAGTCGCTTCCGCTTCTTCGCATACAAACATGCGTACCGGAGAGCCGACTTGGTCATCTGCCAATCGGATCACATGAAGGAAGATCTGGTTCGCCATTTCGGTCTCGCCCCATCGAAGGTCGTCCGGATCTACAATCCGGTGGACATCAATTGCATTGCAGCCCTGGCAGAGTCTGAACCTGATCCGTTTCCTGAACCTGGTCCAAATCTTGTCGGGATAGGTCGATTCTCTCACGAGAAAGGCTTCGACTTGCTCCTGAGGTGCATGCCTCTCATACGGGCTGCCATTCCGAGTGTAAGGCTGACCCTGGTGGGAGACGGACCAGATCTCCCGGCATTACGCCTAACACAACGAGACCTGGATCTGAACTCCTGCGTGCGCTTTGTGGGTCTTCGCCGGAACCCGTATCCATTTCTAAAGCATGCTGACCTATTGGTGCTGCCGTCCAGGTCTGAAGGGCTACCGAACGTTGTGCTCGAAGCAGTTGCACTCGGCACGCCCGTTGTGGCAAGCAATTGCACGGGCGCGCTGAACGAAATCTCCTCTTGTACTCGGCATATGCGCATCGTGAATTATCGAACACCTGAGGCGTTGGCAAGCGAAATCATTTCCGCACTCTCGAACACCGGCGCATGGCCGAATGCCGGTCTGGAGCCGGAATTCGAAGCACGGTTTGGCGTTCGTGCTGTCACCGCGCAATACGAAAGCATCCTCTCGCA
>WNFF01007351.1_pt1 | contig 14825 bp, 8 predicted proteins | sample 5400441 | NCBI WGS metagenome assembly WNFF01 (sample SAMN13153345, study PRJNA577476) | soil metagenome | isolation source: 120 cm saprolite under Douglas fir tree site 2 hole 3 replicate 1 | place: USA:California | collected 2015-04-18 | reverse complement strand
AGCAGCGTCTGTTTTTTGCGGAGGTGTGGGGCGATGTCTTCTTTGTAAATTGCCGGAATTTTCGTGTCCGGAAGCGCAATGAAGAACACATCGCTGCGTCGAACCGCTTCCGCAGTATCGACTACTTTGAGTCCACTTTTTCGGGCAAGCGCGCGTGACCTGCTTCGCCGGTACAAACCAATCAGCACGTCGATACCGCTGTCTTTCAGATTAAGAGCATGCGCTCGACCTTGTGAGCCGAAGCCGAGAACGGCGCAGGTTTTGCCGCGCAGCAATTTAAGGTCGGCGTCTCGATCGTGGTAAATGCGCGCGGCCATGGAACGCGGAAGCAGAGTCGCGATGCTACCGCACCGCCGGATCAAGTCAACGGTGCCACCGGTGCGCCAATCGTTGAAAACTAGTTAGCGAGAGGCTGTGTTTGCGCCAGCGTTTGCAAGCGCGTTACCTGCGCGAGGGCGGCGCGCGCTTCTGCTGCGCGGCCCATTTTTTCGAGGATATTGGAAAGCATGACGTACTGGCGCGGTCGATCCGGCTGCCGCGCCACCGCGCGCACTTGTGCTCTCCGCGCATCCTCCAATCGATTTTGGCGGACGCTGATCATGGCAATAAGATTAAGGGCCTCCACATCGTGCACATCGAGCCGACTCGCGTGGTGTAACGCATCGCTGGCGCGAACCACGTCGCCTTTTTCCGCATACAACCGGCCGAGCGCGAGAGCGGCGCTGTAATGCCACCAGTTTTGCTGCGCAAAGTTCTCGACTAAATGCAGTGCCGCTTCTGGGCCTTTCCTTTCGCGCAAGATTTCCGCCTCAAGAGAGATGATTTCCCAGGTGTAAGGATAATCGGCTCGCGCCTTGTCCAACAAAGCGATGGCGGCAGGATCATCATGCGCGTTATGTCGCATCCCGGCGAGATTATAGATGCCGATCCAGGTGCGGGGATATTCTTTGGCCGCAGCGGCCGTATCTTTAGCGAGCATAGTAAATAGCGCTTCAGCCTCGGCTTTTTTTCCTTCTCGCAAAAGCACATCGGCCAAATTGTTGCGTGCAATCGGATAATTCGGGGTGAACTCAAGCACGCGTCGGAAGAGTTGTTCCGCTTTCGCGTAATCACCGCGCCTGCCATACATGAGTCCCAGGTTGATAGCAATGCGCGTACTGCTGCCACCAGCGGCCAAGGTGCGGCGGTAAAAAGTTTCCGCCGTGACCCAATCGCTGCTGCGAATGATGCTGCGTGCGCTGAAGCCAAGCAATGCGACCAAGGCGAACGCGAGCGTTACCTTGTGATAACGCAGCGGTAGCTCGACGGCGCAACCTGAGAGAAAAATCAAGAATCCGACACTGGGCAGATAGAGCCAGTGTTCTGCGGCGGTGCCGTTGAGGTCAATCAGATTGGAAATCGGCAAATAGCCGAGCAAAAACCAGCCGGCGCCGAAAATCCGCATTGCTTGTGCGCGCCCTGTGCGACACGCGCCGTAAAGGAACGCCGCCACAACAACCGCGCCGAGAATGGAAAGATATTCCGAGACCACAGAGCGTCGCCACGCTTCCTTCGAGCGATAGTTCTCCAGATGAACCACCGTGCGTTCCATGTGCAGATTGGCTGGAAACACCATAAGCCGGCCGTAGTCTCCGAGCGCACGCAGCATGAGGACGGCGCGGGTCGGCCGGCTCCAGTCATAGGTGGGATTGGAATTTGGGCGCTGCTCGGGAAGCTGACGCAGTCCGGCGTAAATTCCGAGCACGATAAGACAGCAGCCTAACGAGATCAATTTGGCGCGTCGGCTTAAGCGTTTTTCAAAAAATAAAGTGTGGAGAAGAAAAAGCGCGAGCCAAACACAAGCGATTTCGCGCGAACACAGCGCCAGCAGCCCGCATCCGGCCGCGCTCGCATAACTCATACCTCGAAAAAGACGGGAGCGAATCTCGCGAGCCCGAAAGACGACGAGCCATCCGCCGCAGGCAAAAAGAAATGCCAGGCTGTCGGCGCGGCCGGAGATGTAATCGACCGCGGCGCTGTGGACGGGATGGACAACCCAAAGAAGCGCGACGAGAAAAGCTGCGAGCGAAGCGCGCGATTCGCTCTGCGCACCTGCCTTCCACAATGGTACCAAAAGTTTTCTCAACAAAAAGTAGAGAAGGATTCCACTCGTGACGTGGAGGAAGACGTTTGTAAGATGAAATCCATATGGATCCGTGTTCCAGAGCAGGTAATCCAAAATGAATGAAATATTTTGGACCGGCCGGTAATGGGCGGAGAACGAATCGAGAAAAAGATAATGCCGAAATGCTTCCAGAATCAGAAGCGGGCTTTTAATGAACGGATTATCGTGCGCCAGATATTGATCGTCCCAGACAAGTTGCCCTTGCAGCGCCGGCATCCGGACAGCAAAGCCGATGACGGCGAGGAAGACCGATCGTATCCAATTGCTTTGCAGATAACCGGCACGCGGTTTCTGTCCGGCCCGCTCGCTGTGGCCGGTAGCAGGCAGGTCCATCTCAGCGGCATCCAGTTGGGTAACGCCACCGGAAATCTGCATTAACCAGGTCGGACAACTTTGCACGTTTGCTCGCCGACCGCACTGCCGGGGGTGGCAACTCGTTCTGACAACTCATTCCCTGCCATCGACAGTCGATGGCAGGCGAATGAATCGTGAGATTCTAGTAGTGCCCGTAGGGTGACCAGAATGTCGTATCAGTGACATCCGACAGCGTAAGCCAAGCGCTATTCGGAGCTTTCGGCAGAGAGTCGACAGTTTGCGCGCCGTAAGCATCTCCGAAGATATCGGCGCCCGTCACGTAGAGCGCAGTACCTTTCTTCAGATAGTTCGTCCAGTCGGCGGTGCCGACCGTCGAACCACTCGTTTTGTTATTCTCGATCGCATACTGATCGACGGCAGCGTCGATCAAACGCAGATCATTGAGAATACGGCTGGCTTGCGAACGCTTGCGGGCCCGGAGAAAGCCAGGCACAGCAATCGCTGCGAGCAGCGCGATGATCGCGACCACGATCATGATTTCCACGAGGGTGAAGCCCCCGCGTTTCTTGTTGATTTTATTTAACATGTTTAGTGCTTTCGTTTATCTCTTGTTTGTTTGGACTGCGATCCGCGATATCCGATCGAGGATGTGCTCTGTGAAAAGCAGTGTTGATGCCAACTGCGACCGTTTTTGAAATTTCTGGAATGTCTGATTGGCGGCCTGCGCCTTGGCCAAGCCTCCAGAACCAGACGCCTTGCCCGCCGAGCAGATTTGCGGCCGCGCTTGCCGGTTGCCCGTCGTGAAAAGTCCTAAGCAGCGACGGAGGCTGCTTTCTCCGAGTTATTACATTTTCGCAGCTGTCTTTCTTCTGCGACTAATTACTCTACTCCGCTTTACCAGCTCACCATTTCTTTTACCGAGCCATGGCGACATGCATTTTTATAACGCTTGGGCGCTACGCATTCTTCGCGGCGAGTGGACAGACCATTACGCTTTTTACGGCTTACCGGGCTATCCCTACTTGCTCGCGGGAATCTACAAAGCTTTTGGATATAGCCCCTTTCTGCCTGGTTTCCTTCAAGCCTGTCTTGAAGGTGGCACTGCTGTCATTCTCTATCGACTTGCCGTCAAAGTTTTCGAAAGCGAAAAAGAGCCACTCGAGCGGGCTTTGTGGCGAAAGATCTCTCGATATCGCGGCGAAATTGTTGGATTGCTGGCCGCGGCCGGTTGGGGACTATTTCAGCCGGCGGAAGCCTATTCGGTTATTCTCATGCCGACTGCGTGGCTGACCTTCGTTTTTTGGTTTGTCGTCTGGCAAGTCGTCAAACGACACGAAACGCCGCGGCTTCTTGTCCTATTACTGCTCGGAATGATTCTCGGTTTTACAGCCATGGCGACTGCGACCGTGCTCTTTCTCATCCCCCTTTTACTCGCTGCTCTCTTTTTCAAATGGGAGATGAAGAAAACACCGGTATGGCGAGCGCGGCTCGCCGCGGCGCTCGCGGTCTTGTTCGGCGGCGCGCTCGGTGCGTCGCCCAGCTGGATCCACAACACCTTTATCGCGCAGGACTCCGTTTTCCTGTCCGCACACAGCGGCGTGAACTTGTGGATCGGCAATAATCCTTGGGCCAACGGCTACCCCAAGTTCCCGCCCGGCCTGCATGCTGGCCAGGAAGCAATGCTCCAAGATTCTATCACGGTGGCCGAGGCCGAAGCCAGGCACTCGCTTAAACGCTCCCAGGTTTCCGCTTACTGGTCGTCAAAAGCGAAAAACTATATTGGCCACAATCCCCTCAGTTGGTTGAAACTTCTCGCCGTTAAGATTGGAAATTTTTGGAACGCATTTCAATACGATGATCTTAGCATCATCACGACATTGCGAGAGGAAGGCGTGATTTTTCCGGGACTTGGTTTCGGGATTGTGGCCGCATTAGCGATCCCAGGTCTTTTCCTCGGCTGTTGGCAATTTCCACTTTCGCGTTGGGTCGCAGGTGCCATTTTTTTTCACATGACATCGCTACTCAGCGTCTTTGTCACAGAGCGCTACCGTCTCGCCGCCGTGCCAGGGCTGCTCTTGTTTGCCTCCTACAGCGTTTGGCACTTGTGGCAAATGTGTGTCACGGCAAACTACCGGCGATGCTTCGTCTACCTCGCCCTCCTCATTCTTAGCACATGGTTCGTCTCCATACCAAAGCGCGATCCGTCGCTCTGGGCCCTCGATAGTTACAACACTGGCTTGCAGGCACTTGAGTCGAACCATCTTCAGGCAGCGGAACAAAAGCTCGATCTCGCCTATGCTTACGTCCCCGATAACGCGGAACTAAACTTTGCCCTCGGTAATCTTCGCCTTGCGCAAGGCAACAAAGAAGCCGCTAGATCATTTTATTTTTCAACGCTTAAGCTCGACCCTCGGCACGAAGGAAGTTACAATAACCTCGGCGTTCTGGCGTTGGGCGAAAATCGCTGGAACCTGGCTGCAACTTTTTTTGCCAAAGCACTCGAACAAAATCCGCGCGACGCTAAAACTTACTTCTTGCTCGCGAACGCGCATTTTAAGGAAGGCCACTTTGAAACGGCGCGCCGCGAAATTATCCAGGCGATTAAGCTTGATCCGACCCGACCGGAATTCGCTGCTCTAAAGCAGCAGCTCGAACAAAAACCGATCGCGCCCTGACGACTGGCATCGCAATCCGGTCGCGGCCGCAAACAGGAATTCAGTTCTGCCTTTCGGCACCAAAGTTGCTGAAACTATCGAGTGCTTCTGCCTTCTCCTGTCCCTTTAGTTGCTATACCTGAAGTGAGCGGAATTTCCGCCTCACCAGTTGGTTTGCGCCCTTCAACGGATTTGGTTGTTCGACGTGATCGCAGTCAGGTATGGGTCGTGGCAACTGCCTTGGTCGCGCTCGCGATAAAACTCGTTATCGCCTTAAACACATTTGGCACGAACGACGTTATCGCCTTCTACCAGTTTGCGTCGTCGTTAACCGAGCACGGATTGCGATGGTGCTATGAGAACCTGGTTGCCTTTAACCATCCACCACTTGTCGCTTATTCTCTCGAAGGGATCCTTCGGCTGTCACACGAACCCTTTCTAGAACGCAATGGAATTTCGTTTCCCTTCCTACTTCGACTACCTGGAATCATTGCCGATTTTATAACGGTTCTCATTCTGCTTCGCGTTAATCAACAAACGCAGCTTAAGATTGCGCCATGGGCGCTTCATCTTTTCGCGCTCAGCCCAGTGTCTCTTATGGTTTCCGGCTTCCACGGCAACACAGACCCGATCATGGTTCTATTTCTCGTCCTGGCTTCCTACATGGTCCTGAGAAATAAGCCGATTGCTTCGGGAATATTCTTTGCGCTCAGTTGCCAGATCAAAATCATTCCGCTTCTCTTCTTCCCAATCTTTTTTCTCTTTTGGTATGCTCATCGCGGTCATGCCAGATTTTTTCTTTCAACGACCACTGCCTCCCTGCTGTTGTGGAGTGGCCCCCTTTTAAATTTCCCGGTAACATTCATCAAAAACGTTCTTTCCTATGGCAGCTTCTGGGGACTGTGGGGCATCACCTACTGGCTGCGCCTCACGGGTTGGTCGCAGTTTGGACGAGTTACATTTCATGATTTTTTGCCCGCGCAAAACTTGGTAGCTAACTTATTAAAACTTCTCATCATTGTCGCCGTGCTTGTTATCGCGTGCCGGCGTCGCACCTTAGCCGCGGAGAGTTTTTTCCAGTCGATTGCATATGCTTGGATTATTTTCTTCGTGTTTTCGCCCGGTGTTTGCGCTCAGTATATGGTTTGGTTGGCGCCATTCATCGTGCTGCTTTCACCCATGTTATATGGTTATCTTACTATGACTAGTGCGCTCTTTTTGTTTTTCTTTTACAATACAATTGCGGACGCCTTCCCTTGGTACATTGGAATTTCACAGGGCTCGCATAACGAGAAATGGTTACCCTGGTCCATTTGGCCTTGGACGGTGTTAATTATCGGTATGGTGGTGCTGTGGCGAAACGCCGTGAAAAAGCCAAGCCTTCAGTTATTAAGTTTTCAGGAAGCCGGTTCGAAAGTGAATTAATGGGATCGCGGAAACGCGTCATTTACTTTGCTGCGTTACTGACGGCGCTAGCCACTGGCATATTTTTGCGGTTGCCTCCCACTGTCTTTACCGTCAATGCCCCTTTACAGCGATTCGCATTCCTTCATCCAAGCGCGAAATTTTCCAACATCGGTTTCGATGAGGGACTGTATCGAGAATACGTTAACAGTGTTGCCCGCCTCGGGCTAACGTCTTACCCAGACATCATCGAACACTATATCTCGGTCCAGAAAGGATTGCCTGGCTCGATCCTGCCGCCGGTTCGTTTCCTCTATATCTTCAGCGCTTACCTCTGGCATTTGGTATTTGGAACCGAGGCGCTGGCAGCGCTGCATAATGTCGCGGCGCTCTTCAGCGTTTTGACGTTACTGCTATCGACCTTCTTCGCATGGCGGCTCAAGGGCGCTGCATTTGGGCTCGGCATCGCGGCTCTCATGGCCTCCGCGCCAACACAGATTCACATGTCACAACATGCGCTCGTGGATGGGTTTTTTACCTTTTGGGCGCTTCTATCTCTGTGGCTTCTTTGGGAAAATCTTAAAGACCCAAAACAGATGGGTTGGCTTATAGCTTATGTTCTAGCTCTTTCGCTGCTCGTATTAACTAAGGAAAACGCCTTTTTTGTTTACTTTGGTATCGCGGTTATTCTCGTCGCTAATCGTTGGTTCGATTTCGGCGTTCTAACTCGGGAACTCGCCCTCGCGACCATTTTAGGGCCGTTGCTTGGGCTCGTCGTTTTAGTTTTCCTGGCGGGCGGGCTCGATAACCTGCTCATGACGTATCAGCTTTCGGTAAGCAAAAATTACCAGCTTACCTACGCTATTTTAACCGGTGATGGTCCATGGCATCGTTATCTCATTGATCTTTTTCTCGTTAGTCCGGTTGTCCTTCTTCTGGCGGTCGGCACGGTGTTTCGTCTCGATCGCGGGAAGAAGCCGGAAGTTTTCCTTAGCCTGTTTATTGCCGCCAGCTATTTGATCATGTGTAATGTTAAGTACGGCATGAACCTTCGCTACGCCAACATCTGGGACATGCCGCTGCGGGGGCTTGCCTTTTCACAAATCACTGCACTTGCCGGATGTTTAAATCAATGGCGTGTTTGGATAACAACTGCCGCCGTCATCTTAATCTGCGCCCTCGAGTTGCATCAGTATTGTCTCCTGTTCGTTCAGTATCCGCTTTATGAACTGGTGACGGAAGGCCTGCTTAGGGCGCTTCACATATTAAAGTCTCGATAGGGGCCGGGTAAGCCTTAGGCGGCTTCCAGCACCGCTCGCCTCAATTGGTTGCTGTCGCCGATCGTTTCGTGCAGAAGGTTGTGAACAGTCGGCTTGGCTACAGCGCGGATAAAAATCTGGTAGGAAAAAAGACCTTTGCTCAAATAAATCAGCAGTTGGTTCAAACGGATCAATGTTCGCGAAAGAAAGTTATTTCCAATCGACTTCGGGAAGGGCGCCGGAATTCCACGCACCTCGAGAATCTTATATCCGGACTGAAGCAGGAGCTCGCGCAGAGAGCGGAAGGTAAATAGACGCGTGTGGGTGGCGTCGAGGATACCTTTCTTGCCGTAATTGAACTGACCAAGGAACAACATCGCGCGGGTCACGACAAATCCGATGTTGGCTGTGGTCAGAATAATCTCGGGTCGCTTGCAGGCCGCAGCGAAACGCAGCTCATCCATGAAGTCTTCCGGATTTCTTAAGTGCTCGATTGTATCGAGAATAAAGATTTGGTCGAACTGCGAGACGTTGACCGGAAATTCCTTGCGATCGAGATCCCAGCAGATGAAATCAATTTCCGGAGTGTCTGAGATTCGCTTCGGAGGATAACGATCCATTCCAGTAACGCGGCATCGCTTTCTTGCGAGCTCACGCGCGACATAGCCCTCGCCGCATCCGACATCGAGAATATGACTGCCCGGTTTCGCTGCCTCAATCGCGGCGCTGTGCGACGACGGGAACCCGAGCTTGATGTCGTAGGTATGTTCCTGCCGACCGAGATCGAACTTACGATCGAAAAGCAAATTCATTTGATGTAATTGCGCCCGAAGCATCGTTTTGAAAACATTCCATGCGTATTTCATTCCGTTCACATGACAAATTTCATCGCCGTAGTACGTCGGGATCGGCAGCTCGGCGATGCGCAATTTTTTTAGAACAAACTGGATGATGATCTCGGTATCGAAATGGAAATCGTTCGTATTTTTTTCGAATGGAATTTGGGCGAACGCGGAAGTGGCGTAGAGCCGATAGCCAGAATGAAATTCTGAAAGCTTTGTCTTCAGCATCCGATTTTGAAAGGCAGTGAGAATCTGATTGCCGATCCATTTATAGACCGGCATTCCGCCCTGACGCGCTGCGAGTTTGTCGATCATGCGCGAGCCGAATACCGCTTCCGCCTCACCGCGAATGAGCGGACCGAGTAACTCCGGCAGCTTCTCAATCAGCGCGACGATATCGAAGTTGTTATCGATTGCGTAACGATAACCAAGCTTCTGGTTGCCACCGTAACCTTGATTTTCCGGGGTGCGTAAGACAGTAATCTTGAAAGCGGAAGTTCGCTGCTGATAGCGAAGTCCATTCACGAACGTCTTATCCTTCGACGAATCGTCGATGATCAGCACTTCTACATCATCGCTGCGCAGGCTGCCGGGGATACGGCTGAGTACTTTCTCGATCGTTGTCTCGGCATTATAGGCGACGATGAAAATGAGCACGCGCTTGCCGTGCAGATCGAGTGAATCCTCCGATCTGTCAGGTTCCAGCTCGTGGAGGCGCATGGGCCTCAGTAGCAGCTAGAAACGCGCCAGCTCGGCGCGCCTTCTCGTCGTCTTAGCCGCCGTTCGGAGCGGAACGCTCTTCCTTCCCAAGCGCTGAATTTGCAGTGGTGAGAAGGGCTGCGTCGTCGTTGTCGGTTATCCCGGCGAGAAACCGCCGGATGTTACGGAAGGAACGACGCAGGAAAAGATCGGCCGCAGGGTTGCTGCCGCCACTTGCGCTTCCGTTTCGGTCAATGGCCTGCAGCTCGGCGTCCCACCGACTGAGAACACAAGCCGAGGCGAACATCTCCATCGCTGCCCCGGCAATCCGTTCCTGCACGAGTTGCATATCGAGAATCGATTCCCGATGTGCGATCAGTGCGCGATTGACCGAGAGATTAAATTTCCAAATCAAACGGCCGAGCTGGCCGGCTTGCGCTCGCAATCGGTCGCTCTTGACCGGCACGTCGGGAACCCGGACTGCTGCGCCGAGCCGATTCATGCCCGCCGTCCATGCTCTACTGAGACTTTGGCGCGATGGTTTCAGCATCGTGTCGTAAATCTCTTTAAACTCCATGCCAGGGCCGCGCATTCCGACGAGCGCGATAAACGAAGTCAGCACTTCATTGCTGCCTTCGCCAATTTGGTTGATGCGCGCATCGCGCAGGAGTCGGCCCATTGGCGAATCATCGAAATAAGCCGAGCCGCCGTGAATTTGAAACGTATCGTTGACCGCATCCCAAAGGCGTTCGGTCGTAAAGACTTTCAACATCGCGGTCTCGATCATGTAATCTTCCAGTCCACGATCGATGAGGGATGCCGTCACCGTCGTCATTGCTTCCATCGCGTAAACGTCGGCTGCCATTCGCGCGATTTTCTTTTTCACCAAATCGAAGTCACCCAGTGTTTTGTTGAACTGCTTGCGACTGTTGGCGTGTTCGATCGCGAGACGCAGACAAGTTTTCGCGCCGCCGGTGCAGCATGCGCCGAATGTTGTCCGCCCGAAATCCAAAACAGTTAAGGCGACGCGCAAACCCTTGCCGAGCGGGCCGAGAATATTTTCCTTCGGCACACGGACCTCGCGCAAGGCAAAGCGACCCGTTGCAGTTCCACGGATACCAAGCTTTGGCATACGCGCCTCGATCATTTGGAAACCCGGCATGTCCGGCGTCACCAGAAAGGCCGTGATTGCAGTCTTGCCATCTTTGCCCGGCACTGGAGTTCGCGCCATGACTGTGAGCACCTGGGCGATGGAGGCATTCGTGATGTACCGTTTCTCGCCGTTCAGAATAAAATGCTTTCCATCTTCGCTCGGCTGTGCTTGCATTTGAACATTCGCGGCATCGGACCCGGCATTCTTTTCCGTCAGAGCAAAAGCTGCGAGTTGCTCGCCATTCACCAGGCGCGGCAGCCATTTTTCTTTCTGCTCGCGGGTGCCGAAAAGCAGCAGAGCGCGAATCCCGATGGAATGGTGTGCGTTGGTGAAAACAGAAGTGGAAGCGTCTCGCGCCCCGATATCCTCCAGCAGTTTGCAGTAGGCCATCTGTGAGAATCCTCGCCCGCCAAATTCTTTCGGCGCGGTCATACCCAGTACACCGAGGCGGCCGAGTCCCTCAATGACGTGGTGCGGAATGTCGGCCTCACGATCAATCGTCCACGGATCAAGATTTTCGTCGAGAAAGCGGCGGACTTCGGTGAGCGATTGGTCGAGCTCGGCTTGTTGCGCGGCTGGGATGCGCGGATACGGCATCGCCCAGTCGGCAATGAATTTTCCCAGGAAGAGACCCTTGGCGAAACCAAGTTCCTGCCGGCCGGCGAAGAGAAGTTCTTCCGCCTGCTGAATTTCCTTTTGCCGTTGGATTTCAGCCTCGTTCATATACTTACACGATAGTTCGCGTCTGGAGCGCGTTCTGATTGCAAGAAGCTTCAGACAAACACAGGCCAGCTACAATGCTCACAATCGAGCGCGCGCCTTCTTCTACGCAGCCTCGCCCTGAAATCAAACGAGGATTTATAAAGGCAACGCGCGGGCTGCTCCCGCTGCCTTAACTACATCCCTGGCTCGTACCGCATTCGGTGCAAACACCGCATGCACCCGCGCGAATCACTTTGTTGCTCCCACAATGCGAACAGGTGATGTCCATGAACATGTTGCCGAGCGCTTCTTTCACGCGCTCGGCATGCGTGCGACCGTTACTCAAAACTTTGGGGTTTCCTTCGTTAGGCGAGTCGTTCGTGATCACGTCGATCAACTCCTTCTCGCCCGTGCGCGAGAGATCCGCGACCGGCCGGTTGATCGCCTTTTTTTCCATTTCCGGGATTTCTTTGAGCGGTAATTCGGGATGGGCGCGCGATGGCGAAGTTGCTTCCTTGTAGCCTTTGATGAACTGACAGCCGAGCCAGCGGAAAACGTAATCGGTAATGCTGCTGGCACTGCGAATGTCGGGATTCTTCGTGAAGCCGCTCGGCTCGAAACGCTGATAGGCAAATTTTTTCACGAGACTTTCAAGTGGCACACCGTACTGCAACGCCATCGAAGTGAGCGTCGCGACCGTGTCCATTAAACCGCCGATCGTGCTTCCTTCTTTCGACATCTGAATGAAGAGCTCACCGGGTTGTCCATCTTCGTAGAGCCCGACCGTGATGTAGCCTTCGTGTCCGGCGATTTCGAATTTATGCGTCAACGACATGCGGGTGTCGGGCATCCGGTGGCGCGTCGGTTGATTGAGACGGCAGCGCAATATCTCAATTTCTTCGTCCAGCTCGACGATGCGTCTGGCGAGGGTCTCCCGTTCGACTGCTGGATCAGTCAAACCATCTTCACTCGCGCCCATGTCTTTTGTCTTGCGCGTATTGAGTGGTGCGGAGCGTTTCGAGCCATCGCGATACATCGCGATCGATTTAAGTCCGAGGCGCCAGCCTTCCACATAAGCGTTCATGATCTCGTCGACGGTCACTGATCCGGGGAGATTAACGGTCTTCGAGATCGCGCCGCTTAAGAATGGTTGCGCGGCCGCCATCATGCGCAGATGCGACATGTAACTGAGCGAGCGCTGACCGCGATGCGGCGAAAAAGCGCAATCAAAGATCGCCAGGTGTTCCGGTTTCAAGCCGGAGGAAATCATTGTGCCGTCCGCGTCTGGCACGTCTTCGATGGTGTCGAAGGCTTCAACATGCGCGACGATGCGCTCGATTTCTTCTGAATTGTAACCGAGCTTTTCCAGCGCTGGCTTCAGCATCTGATTGACGATCTTCAACATGCCGCCGCCGGCCAGCAGCTTGTATTTGATGAGCGCGATATCCGGCTCGATCCCAGTTGTGTCGCAGTCCATCAGGAAACTGATCGTGCCGGTAGGCGCTAACACTGTGACTTGCGCATTACGATAGCCGTAAATCTTGCCTGTGTTCGCAGCACGTTCCCAAACCCGGGCCGCTTCATCTTTCAAATAGCCGAATTCTTCGGTGTCTGGAATCTCGGCGACGGCACAACGATGTTGCTCAATCACTTCAAGCATCGAACCGACATTATCTTCTTGCGCCGGCTTCGGCACGCCGCTGCAACGCGCATCGCGACAACCGGGGAACGGCTCCATCGTGCGTGCCATCACTGCACTTTGCTCGTAAGCAGCGCCCGTCATGATCGCCGTGATTGCGCCGCAGAGCGCGCGGCCTTCCACGCTATCGTAGCCATGGCCATAGGTCATGATCAGCGCGCCGAGATTGGAGTAGCCGAGTCCGAGCGTGCGAAAGATGTGCGAGTTTTCCGCAATCTCTTTCGTCGGATAACTCGCGTTATCGACGATGATTTCCTGCGCGGTAATGAAGACACGCACGGCGGCTTTGAAGCGCTCGACATCAAAGGACCCGTCGGTGGCCTTGAACTTCATCAAGTTGAGCGAAGCTAAATTACACGCCGTATTATCGAGAAAAAGATATTCCGAACACGGGTTCGTTGAGTTCTGGCGCGCCGTCCCTTTGCAGGTGTGCCATTTGTGAATCGTAGAATCGAATTGCATGCCAGGATCACCGCAGACGTGCGTGCCCTCGGCGATCTTGCGCAGGAGATCGCGCGCGTTTTTGCGTTCGCATGGCTGACCGTCGCGCACACGATGCGTCCACCACTCGCGGCCTTCGGTCGCCGCCTCCATGAACTCGTCACTCACACGCACACTGAGATTTTCGTTCTGGTACATGACCGAGCCGTAGGCATCACCGTTATAGCTCCCGTCGTATCCTTGTTCGATTAACGCCCATGCCTTCTTTTCCTCAGTCTGCTTTGCGTCGATGAACTCCTCGATATCCGGGTGCCAATCTTTCAGCGTGTTCATCTTCGCAGCCCGGCGCGTTTTGCCGCCGCTCTTCACGACATTCGCGATCTGATCGTAAACTTTTAGAAAGGAAAGCGGACCGCTCGGCTTGCCCCCGCCGCTCAACTTTTCGCGCGTGCTGCGGAGCGAGGAAAGATCAGTTCCAGTCCCGCTCCCGTATTTGAAGAGCAGCGCTTCGCTCATCGCCAAGCGCATGATGTCTTCCATCGTGTCGTCGACCGACTGAATGAAGCACGCGCTGCCCTGTGGATATTCGTATTGCGTCGCGGCCCGTTCCGCCTCGCTGGTTTCGCGATTGTAAAAATAATTTCCGAGCCCAGCTTCCCGGCCAATGCCGTATTGATGATAGAGACCTACGTTAAACCAAACCGGCGAATTGAATGCCCCGTATTGATTCACACAAAGCCAGGTCAGTTCATCATAAAAAACCTGGGCGGTTTTTGCGTCGCCGAAATAGCCATCGGCCATGCCCCAATCAGTAATTGTTCGCGTAACCCGATGAATCAGTTGCCGGACCGATGTTTCTCGCCCGCGCTTGTGCGGATCGGTGCCATTCGCGAGGTCCCCGTAAAAATACTTCGAGACCGCGATTTTCGTCGCGAGCGCGCTCCAGGTTTTCGGAACCTCAATGTTCTCCTGCTTGAAGATGATCTTGCCGCTGTCGTCGGTGATCTCGGCAGTGCGCCGCTCCCATTCGATTTGATCGAACGGCGTGACGTTGGAGTCGCTAAAGAGCCGTTCGAAATGCAACCCGACGCTCTTCGTTTTACTCACGCGATTTTTGCGACGGTTCCTGGATTTGCGCGACTTGGAAAACGAGGAAGGGCGAATACCGGGTTTGAGTTGGATCATGGTGAGCGGCGGTGAAGATTTGTCAATAAGTTGAATTTTCCCCGGAGCGCGCCCCCCTATAACTTGTGAATAGCGGGCGAATCGCTATCAACAAGATGCAGGGGAGACATCCGTGGAAGAACACAAGATGCAGTAGGGGGGTGTAGGGCCGTCAAGAAAAAAGTCGAAATCAATTTCGGGGTTTCCAGCAACATTTGTTCTTGCTTGAAGCACAGAAACTGAGTCCTTGGCTCAATACACCAACCATTGCAAAACAAGACGCGCGTTTCATAATACCGCGTCAGCATTGGATAATTCCCTCCGGGGAA
>WNFF01002571.1_pt1 | contig 14834 bp, 14 predicted proteins | sample 5400441 | NCBI WGS metagenome assembly WNFF01 (sample SAMN13153345, study PRJNA577476) | soil metagenome | isolation source: 120 cm saprolite under Douglas fir tree site 2 hole 3 replicate 1 | place: USA:California | collected 2015-04-18 | reverse complement strand
CGCCGAAGGTGCCACCGCCGTTTCCGCTCGCGACTCCACAACCCTTCCGCCAACATCCACCGCCGCAGCGTTTCGGCATGCACTTTCAGTCCGTCCTCGGATTCCAAGTGCTCGGCCGCCAGCGTCGGACCAAAGCGCTGGCCCACCGCTCCGCCGTATTTTTCCCGCACTCGCCGCAGCACCTTCTGTCGAAACTTCTCGTCGTGGGCCCGATTCGAGCGGCACCCCGCGCTGCGGTGCTGCAGTCCTGCGGCCCCTTCCTCCCGATAGCGCTTCCATAGCCGCTTCGCCTGTCGGTAGCTCACTTCCACCAGGCTGGCGGCATCCACCACCTTCAGATCTCTGCGTTTCACGCGTGCCAGCACTTCCACTCGACGCAGTTCCTTCTGACTCATCCCGATTCTCCCCATCCGGCCTCCTTCCGAGGCCGTTTATTAAGGGACATTTCTATCGAGGAGAAAAGGGGACATTATCATCGAGGCACAACACTCAAAGCCGCGATCGCGTCCAGAAAGCAGCCGCGTAACCTCTTGTCTCATTTGCGCGCCGTGAATCATACCTTTTCTTTGCGTTCAGATAGCTTCTCCCACGGGTGGTCTACTTCCTCCTGCATCTCGCAGTTTGTGCCGAGCTATTCCTGGTCGTACGCCTGCTTTAAGCCATTTATGTCAATTCTATTCATTTGAAGCATTGCGTTCATGACTCTTTTTGCTTTCGCAGGATCTTTGTCATGCAACAGTTTGCCTAAAATAGAGGGAATGACTTGCCAAGACAGGCCGTATTTGTCTTTTAGCCAGCCGCATCTTCCTTTTTCTCCGCCTTCGGAGAGCTTCTCCCACAGCTCGTCTACTTCTTGCTGCGTCTCGCAATTTATGAAGAACGATACGGCCGGCGTGAAGGTGAATTGCGGGCCGCCGTTCAGCACCAAAAATTCTTGTCCCTCAAGTTGGAATCGATTGGCGCCCAAAATCTTTGAGTTCTTGAAAATAGAAACATAAAAATTCATGGCCTCTTCGGCTTTGCCGTCGAACCACAAAAATGGAGTGATTTTTTGCATATCGCTCTCCTTTTGGTACTAGCCTCGAGTGAAGAAAACGTGCCCGCTTCGTCCCGAAGAACGCGGGACGATGCGGCCGCTACAAAAACACTATGTTGTGGTGGCCGTTGCATTTGTAGCGGCCGCCCGCTTCTTGGGCGGGCAGCGGTTTGTTTTGCCGAGAACCAAACTGATCCACTACCTTCCTATTTATTTTCTGGCGCCAACATCTCCGCGAGCTTGTCGTAGCACTCTGCCGCGCCGTGCTCCATGCCGGATTTGATCACAGCGTCGCGAATCTCCCGCGACGCGTACTGCACCGTGATTGTGAACATCGTCTTGCCATCCTCTTCGGAGAGGACCAGCGTGTTGAGCGACTCGCCCGGGTAGTCGTCGAACGACTCGCTGCTGACGAGGCGCTCCGGCGGCACGATCTCCTGGTACACGCCGCGCATACCCATTTCTTTGCCGCCGGGGCCGCGCAGCACGGAGCGCCACGCGCCGCCCACCTTCAGATCGATCTCACAGACCACCAGCGACCAGCCTCGCGGTCCGAACCAACGCTTGAACAGTTCGGGCTTGGTCAAGGCGTCAAAGACTAATCTGCGCGGAGCATCGAAGACGCGCGTCATCACGATCTCCCGCTCCGTGGGCAGAGTTACTTTCAATGTTCCGGTGTTCTTCATCGGTGATCTCCCCTATCGTTTCGTGCGTGCACGTTTTTTCGTGTTGGTGCTAAGCTCGCCAGTCTTCAGTTCCTCAAGAACGGCATCCAGGCGCTGGAAGTTTTCCTCCCAAAGACGACGGAACCTTTCCAGCCAGAGCTCAAGCTCCTGGAGCGGCGCGGGCCGCAACGTATAAATTCGGCGCTGAGCGTCCACGCGCATGTCCACCAGTCCGGCGGCACTGAGCACCCTCAGATGTTTGGAAACTTGCGGTTGGCGGAGACCCAGCCGATGGACCATCTCCCCGACAGGCCGCGGTCCGTCACGGAGCAGTTCGACGATTTGAAAACGGTTCGGCTCGGCCAGCGCTCTGAGAGTTGCCATCATGGCGAGCCCGAATATGCCTCTACACGTATATTCTTGTCAAGGCATATTCGTACCACGGAATATATAAAACCGATTTTGCACCTGGGGGGTTCAAATGAGCGGGATCTGCCAAAAGCCAGTCGGAGTTCCCGACACGACCTCGTGCCCTCGCAGAAACAGAACGACAGCCGAGCCGGGATCATCCGCGGTCCGCACAACAACCAAACCATCGCCCTCGGGGCCCGCAGGGGGAGGTTTGGCCCAAATAATTTTCTGGATGGCCTGTTTGGGGACGCGCGCGACGACCGCGACGCGCCGATATTGGGCGTCGCAACGAAGTTGTCCGTTTGCCAAAATCACGATGCGGCGCGCCCCATCTTTTCCGACCAAGACATACGCTCTAGACTGGCCGAACGCAGAGAAAGCGCCTTGGATTTCTCCACTTGCCTGCCGGCCGGCATTCGTCAGCCAGGCCACGGCATCAGGGTCGAAATCAGCGGGTGTTGCGAGTCGATAGGTCTCAATCCCTGGGATTAAACGAGCTACTTCTGGTGCGACGTCTTGGAGGATTGACTTCTTTGCGGACGCTGATCCGGTACTCGCTTTGTAGTATCTTGCAACGAACAGAAAAATAAGTCCTGCCAAAGCGAACATTGGCCAGCCAAGAAGGCGCCGGCGCCTCGGAATAAATTTGGCAATGTCCTCTTGGTCCAAGGGGAGCTCTGCTGCCTTCGAACCCATCGCCGCGATTGTCTTCGGCATGCCAGAAGATGAAGCGCCAGGGAGAGGTTGAAAAGAAGGATCAGCAGCCGATTCTGGCCGTGGAAGGAGCCTGCGATCAGCGGGGTCGCAATCACCGGAAGGAAAAGCAACACCCCAGAATTTATCTGACTCAGTCGCGAATTCAACGCCTACATGATTCACGCCCTGCCCTTTCGGTTTTATATTACGAACCCGGCAGCTTATTTGGTGCAGGGACTTGGGATTGGTTAAGAGCAGCTCTTGACCCAAATCAACATTTCTAGAAAGCTCCAGGAGCGCACCCAGGGGGCCTATTCGGAGGGTTTTGCCTTCGTCATAGGATGGTTCTCCGGGCGAGGAAAAGAAGACGGGCATTTCAAAAGGCATACGTGGCGCACGCCGACTGGCCCTCTGAGCGGTGTCTGCGTTCACACTGGAGCTCACGCGCCTTGCGCCATCGTCCATAATTTCCGTCCATCCCTTTCGCTGCTTTGACAGCAACTTGGGCACGCCGCCCGTTGCCAGGTAGAGAACGATCTCATGTGACTGGAAACCTTCAGTAGATCAATTCGCGAGTCGAGACCATTCGGTAATCGGGGATGGAAGACGCTTGAGTGATACAACCGCTGCTGTAGTAGACGCCATTGCCACCGCCCCCCACAAGACCGAAAGTAGCTGCTCCGAGCGTGGACAACGGATTTCCAAGGGAATCGACCGTCTTAGCAACCAGCATCGCGCCGTCATATTCATTGGTCCCCCCGCCAACCGCCGCCGTGACGATGCCCTTGCCTACGACGAGGACGACCCCCCGCCATCCAACCGTGCCAGCAGGTGAGAAAGTGCCTGTCACGACCAGGATTCCGTATCCGGTGACCGCGCCACTCAGTGACAAGTCGCCGTTAACATAGATGATTTCCGGCGACGCAGCTGTACCAGGATTCGAGAGACCGCTCTGGTTGCCAGTAAGCACCTGGGTAGCATTTCCTTTAATGGTAGCCAGCAAATTCTGGAGAGAGCTTACCGATTGCTGGTTGGTAGGCATTGTGGCAGAGATATTCTCGACATCCGGAGCGGTGCCACTGCCGGTGTAATGACTTTGAAAAATGCTGGGGAGGCCTGCGACCACTGGCGCGATATCTGGAGTGTCCGGCACACCAATTGCAGGTCTCGCAGGTTGTGTAGCCGCACCCCCACAACCCGCATGGTCGGTGCCATCCATGTGAAATGGGTTCGAGTTGGGCCCAGTCATCGAATCGCCAGTCCCGTCCAAGGTTAATGCGGCGCCGAATGACAAGTTCAATGAATCTTGCGTCAGCTCGTACTGCAGCATCCGCCGAGCGCCGCTGGGCGTCACGGCCAGCGCGGTCAGCACGTAGACTTTAGTAGTTGCAGAGCAGGCGGCCGACTGGGCAACTTCGTTCGTCCCGTTCCAGCAGACATAGTAGTTGGCATTAGCCGGCTTGCCGTCCACGTACATGAAATTCTGTGTTCCCCCCGACCATCCGGAAGCCGACTTGTTTAGCTTTATAGTAATGCGCGCCCATTTGTAGCTTAGAACCGGATTCGCGGCATAGGTGGTACTGGCTGTAGAAACGGGAGTTTTGTACCATCCTGTAGTCGGTGGGACCTGGCCGCCGGAACAATCCACTTCCTTGCAGATCTCTTCGTCGAAGTATGGATTAGAGGTGCTCCATGGGGCCACTGTCTCGCTGCCGGTAGGATTGAGAATGTAAAGTACACCGCCGGCTGCGCCCGGCAACGCCGTGGGCAGGCTGGCGCTTAGTGTGATCCCGGAGCCCGCAGTGCTGCGCATGCGGTCACGTGCCTCCTCCAGCCCGGCCTTGGCGGCATAATATGCGGTCTGTTCGTCTCGGTAGTTACCGTTGACACTGGTCTCGGTATTGGCCATGTACATCATACTCAGGCCGACCGATGTCACGATCAGCAGAGCGATCAGAGCCATCACCAAGGCTATCCCTCGTTCATATTGATTTTTGCGCTCCATGATTTTCCCTCGCATCATGTCGAAGAGTTCCCAGGATACTCGGCGCCGTTCAGCAGCTATTGGTTTGTCCGGTGGCGGCCAGCGAACAATTTACGATGGTGACCTGGCCGCTGAGCGTGGTTTCTGGCGCAAGCTGGGTCTTGGGATCCACGACTGCGGATTTTGTTTTGAGACGGATTTGGACTGTCTTGATGGTTGCCAGGGCCTGTCTGCCTGCAACCGTCGTCATGTCGGCAGAGATCACTGCGGTTCCTGATGCGGTGTAGCTCACGAAAATCGGATCCGCGGTGGTCCCGGCGCTCTGGACGTTCTCCACTTCGTTTGAGGGGTTTGGCGACGCGGTGGATTTATCGTAGGAGGTCCGTTGCAGACAAGGGCAGTTGTTACCGGAGGCCACGAGCTTGTAATCGACGACATCTACTTTGGCGTCCCCTTCCACGTCACCTTCGAATTTAATCTCACTGGGCCCGATGAAGATGATCCCCGCGGCAAGCTTGGGCTCGGCATAAATCGGCGATAGAGGGGCCGTAGTCCAACTTGCCGTATCAAACATCCGCTTGCTGGGGTAGCCGGTTGCGTGCGAGTCGCGCACGAACTGATCCACGAAATCTCTGGCCTCTTGAAAAATATCCACTTTCGCTTGCTCGGTCCGCGACCGCTGCAGTATCACCGCGATCTGGTCTACCACTGCTCCCACAACGATCGACATCAGAACCATGACGACCATAAGTTCGATAAGCGAGAAGCCATGCGAGCTCATCTTCGATTTTCGCGTCAGCCGTTTCATGGCCGCCTCATTAAAGCCCTACGATCGTTTTCAAGGAGACTGGAACGGCGAGGAAATTTGCATGCGTGTCAGTCCCGGTTGGCTTCGCCGCGACGGTGACCAGCTTGGCGTTGGTGCTAAGCGTCTTGATGTTCCAGCGCACATCGTAGAGCGCCTGGCGGTCTCCGGTGGAGGCCTGGCAACCGTAGTACGTCATCGAGAACCCGGTTACCGTAGCCTGCGTGAAATCAATGGCTCCCCCACTCAATGGGGCGCCGGCTCCGCTGCTGGAACCGGAAGTGTAGACGGAATGGCTGGCGGAAGAGCTGCTCGGATTGCAATCTATAATCGTCATGTTGGTAGCGGCGTTGGCGGGCACTGAGGCGATCATTTCGATGGTCATTTGCGACAAAATCGTGGCAGTGCTATCCATTTTGCTGCGGTTGTCGTTGGCCATGGCGGTCAAGATCAGCATCATCCCGGCCGGCAAGCCGACGAGCAGGATCAACGCCGCAAACAACATTTCCACCAGAGTAAAACCGCCCTCTGGATCCCGAACTGCATCGTTTCCATGATTAATTGTGTGTATAAGGTCTCTATTCGTTTCCGGCAGTTCAGTTTGTCCATTGGGAACCATTCCACCACCAAACCTTTGCGCGTCCCGCCGCCGTGATCGAAACCGCCGCCCAGCCATTTGCGCCAAATGCTCGAGAATCTTTGAAATAAAAGATGAAATTCACGTTGCTACCGCATGGGGTCGCTGCAGAGTTGCACGGAAGCCCCCGCGCGTTGTAGGAAATGTTCCCGCTTGTGGCGGTCCACCCGAGAGGGCCACCCGCTGCGTCCAGGTTTGTTGGTGCACCGGTCGCCCCTCCCGGCGCGGCGACTTGATTGGCGTTGCCACCGAACTGGATCATCGGTTCGTCGGAATCGAAAGAGCCGTTGCCGTTAAGGTCCACGTAGGCTCCGCTTCCGCTGGTCAGGTTGAACAAGACCGAATAGGTAGCGTTCTTCTGGACGGCGGTAATGCGTGCCTGTTGTACCAGCCCGGCAAAATCAAAAGCCGTACCGCGTAGTTCAAGGTTAGCAATGACGGTGGTCGATTTTGGAATCGCGAATGCGGAGAAAATCATGACAAGAATTACAATTATCAATAACTCGACTAGAGAATAGCCGTCCAGCTTACTGTGCTCATAGGGTTGCATCTTTCTTAACCTTGCAACCTACGTCTTCGATTGATAGGTAGGCAGTTGCAACCGCACGTAGATACGCGCCTTCCTGGACTTGGAGGGGGTATTAGCGGCTCGCAAGTGCGCATGGTGCCTCAATTTCGAGAATAGCTTTCTCCTTCTTGCAGTGGGCCCAGAATAGAAACGCTCGAATTGGGGTCCGTTAGTCACATCTTTTCAGTTGTTTCCGGCGAAATCTCCTTCAAGTAGAAGTATCGGCAGGAGGAGCGAATTCTTCAGCCGGTCGTCAACAATAAGGCCCCACAGACCCGTAATCAGTTAAAAATCCAGGACTTCGTGTTTGGATTCAGAATGGTACTCGTAAAAAACACGAAAGCGGTAAGGGGTCATACGGAGGCGATACCGGGAGAACAATATATAATCCTTGATCCTCCACGTAATCGGGGGGCGTGGTCCAAGGGTTTTTCGCCTCTCAGGATGACCCGGGTTCATGTGTCTCGAATGGATGGTGTTCGACCGCAAGTTCAATGTATTGTTCGACATGCTGTCCAGCCTGGCAAGCCACAAAGGCGGCAGGCGAAAGCACCTCCGATCCCCTCCCCTATATTCTGCTGCGTTCTCCGACTGAGACGAGGCTACGGATAAGGGCAGGCCAACGCAACCAATGGTTGACACCGCTCGCGGCGGCATGGTACGACGACAATGTCCTCCACTCTTCGCGATAATGAACAGGTGACCCCATGAAACGACAAAGCGGCAAATATCGACCAGCTGCGATTCTGATGATGCTCGCCATCGCAACGGCTCTGATTCTGGTGGGAACTGCCAGCTATTTGGGGGCGGCACAGGCAGCGCCCCAGCAGCCTATCGCGGCCGCAGCTAAAGTCATGCGCACGGACGATCTGCAGCGCTCCGCCAGACTTGATCATTACAAGCTGCTTGCCGACAGCGGCGCGGCCCGCGGCGAAAACATATACTTCTTTAAGTGTTGGATGTGCCACAACAAATATGCCAAGACCGGCCCCTATCTTAAGAGTCTTTATCAGCACGAAAGCTTGATGTCTGGTGACCCTGTCACGGATCAAAACGTGATTGCAAAAATCAAAGAGGGCGGGCCTGGGATGCCGGCGTTCCAAACCACTTTGTCCGATTCCGACATAGCTGACTTGGCGACCTATATCCGGGAAGGAAAGTGCTGCGTCGAAGGTGAAAATCCGCCGGCGAATCCGCTGTACCGCGCCGAGACACAGAAGTGGCCCGTTCAGAGCGGGCTTTCGGGTGGCGCCAAAGGAATGGTGCGGGTCGCCAGCGGCGACTCCCCGGAAGGGATTGGAGTGCAGTTGGTGGCGCCGAATGGCGTCCGTACGACTGTGTATACGAATGAAGCAGGACAGTATGAATTTCCCAAGATGCAGGCGGGAGCTTACACCTTGCGGATCCCTACGCCGCGCGAGTTCAAGCCCTACCGCGTGGATTCCGTCGAGATTAATGGAGCCACGAAGCTCGACGACATCGTGCTCGAGAGAGTTTCCGCATCCGACGGTCTGCCTCCAACACCTGAGATTGAAACTCAGCTGAGTGGCGCGGAGTTGTTGTGGAACGTGCCAGGCACAGGCGAAGAGAAAGCGCTATTCCAAAAGAATTGTTCTGCCTGCCATTCCTGGCAGCAGGTATTTAGAAACCGGTATGATGAACACAGTTGGAATCTGATCGTTGACCGGATGACGCACTACTCCGGCACTTCGCTCGTGATTCGTATTAAGGGGACAAGTTCGACGGGAGGTGGAAACAATTCCGTTTCGCGCCAGGACGGAACCTCGGATGAAGAAGCCAACACTCTCACCAAGTGGCTGGCGAGAATTCGCGGTCCGGAAGCGAAGGATGGCCCGCTACGCGTATTCCCCCGTCCACGAGGGGAAGCCACGCGGGTAGTCATCACCGAATACCAACTGCCGCAAGAATTGCTTGCCCTTCATGATGTGCAAGGCGATTCAAAGGGCAATATGTGGTTTAGCAGCCACAAGACACAGGTCGTCGGCCAACTGGATCCCCGCACGGGAATCGTGAAGGAGTACACGATTCCGCTGACGCCCGGCGCGATGCCCGGGACTCATGCGGTCAAGGTAGACAAGAACGACACAGTTTGGTTTTCCGAAAACTGGGGACACAATCTGAACAAGCTGGATCCGCAAACGGGAAAGGTCACGCAAGCGCACATCGAGGACGCCGTTCCCGTGAATGCCCCCGGTTTTGGTAATTTCGCAATGACTCCCGATGGCTTCGTCTGGGATAGCCGGGACGATCACGTGCGGAAGATTGATCCCGAAACAGGCAAGATTGTGCAGCGATACCCCCTCCAAGTTAGCTTCAGCTATGACAGCCTGATTTCCAATGATGGCAATTACTGGGGAGGCGGCGGGCTGCCCGCCTGGGGAAATACAGTAGAGCGTCTGGACCTTCGGACTGGAGAATGGCTGAAACAAAACACTGGGGCTCACATGGCCACCGCAAAAAGAGGAGGGTTTGATCCCTACGGAAATCCCTGGTTTGGCGGTGGTGATGGCGCACTCGTCGAGCTGAATGCCAAGACAGGCCACATTGATGAGTATTGGCCTCCGACGGCTCCCAGCCCGCTTACTGATTTTTACGAAGCGATGCCTGACAAAAATGGCGAGGTGTGGGCGGGAGTATTGCACGGACGACAGATGGTGAGACTGGATCCTAAGACGGGACGGTGGATCGTCTATCAGATGCCGGAACCTTTTTCCTACGATCGCAGGACGTTTATCGACAGTTCCACAAAGCCAGTTACGGTATGGTATATTGACTATAACGGTTACCTCGTCCGGGTTCAACCCCTGACTTAGGACGGCGCAACCGAATTGCTCACGGAGTTCCCGAACTCGCTCTGAATTGAACGCGCGCAATTTTATTCGTCCGGTCGTACGGCAGCCAGACGGTCGGCGGGTTTGTGCTGCTATCGACTTGGATGTGGCGAATCTCCGTGCCGCGGGTTGGCAGCTCGAATTCCGTGAATTTCTCGGTCGCAGGATCAAATCTAGCGATCCTGTCTGAATTCAGCATGGTAATCCACACTCTGTGGTTTTTATCGACCGTGGCCCCGTAGGGCTGGCTATATCGATGAGGCAGCGGATATTCGGTGACTTTCTTCGTGCGCGCGTCGATTTTCGCAAGCCGGTCCGCGAAAAATTCGCACACCCAAACCGTATCCGTCCCCCGATCGGTCACCGATCGGCGCGGTCCTTTTTCCAGCGGCGTCGCGGTATTAGGCGTGAGGCTGAGATTTGCCGATATTTCGCGGTCTTTGTCGGTGACCTCGAAACCCTGCGAAACTACCGGGTCCAGGAGCACGTTGTCGATCTTGCCTGCATTGGCGTCGACGTGCGCCATGCGGTTTCCGCCCGGCTGGGAAACCCAGACATTGCCTTCTTCGTCGGCCGCGAGGTCATAATTTGCTTTCCCAGGAGCAGCCGAATAGTTCGTATATTTTCCGGTGAGGGGATCCAATTTGAAAGCTCCCTCGCGGTGCGGAGACCACACATTCCCCTTCGGGTCAAGCGTTATGAAATCGCCTGAGGGTGGGATGCCTTCTGGCCGGGGATATCTGATGAACTTGCCGGTTTCCGGATCGAACTTCGTCGGACTCCCTTCCGTTCCGTTGGCAAACCAAATATTTCCCTGCCGATCGAAGACTAAAGCATGCGAACTTTCCGCCGCGTTGGCCGCGTCCGCCAGCTTGTAATCGGTAACTCGCCCCGTGCGAGGGTCTAGTTTTCCCAGCGTCCGCTCGGGTGTTGCGTCGTCAGCAAACCAAACATATCCACCCTTGTCGACAGCGACATCGTGAGCGGCTCGCCCATCGTATCGGGACGGAGTTCCCTCAGACCAGTCCGTGCCGTTATGCTTCATGGTCCAACCACTGGGCATATCGGCGCGCGGCAAATCATATTCGGTCACCACGATTTGGGCCGCTTCGCCCGTGGGCCGCGGCAGCAGCTTATAAATGAGAGGAGAATCTCCGGGGCCGCGGACTCGCCCCAAATATTCCGCCAACTCATCCTTGTAAGCATGAATGACGGCGTCCGGGGTTTTTCCTTCAGGTGCATACCCGATGGACAACATGGTTTGCATCAAGTTCATGACGGCGCCCCAACCAGCGGCGTCAAACCGGTTTTGCAACAGAAAACTGACTTGATGGCATCCGGTGCAGTTGTTGATGAATATCGTTTTCATTCGCCGGTCGTTCGGAGTGTCCTCGGGCAAACTGGAAACCCATTCTGTCCCGGAGAGTTGCTTATGGAAATCAGAGAGGGTAGGAAGCGTTAAATCAATTTGCTTCTTGCCTCCGCCTGCGAGTCCAGCCTCCGCCGTGGCAGTTTCAAAACCGACGGCCTGCGCCCAAATCTTGTACTGGCCGCTGCTCACGCCAGGAAAGAAATATCGCCCGCTCTGATCCGTGTACACAGTGGTGGTGAAAGTTTCGCCAGCGTTCCGGGCGGAGACGCCAACGCCCTCCAGCGGCTTCCCTTCCGAAGACTTTACCGTCCCCGACAAGATAGCTGTAGCGAGAGCGGACTGCGCAAGAATATCCTGCGCCAGGCAGCAGATTCCAATCGTCAGAATGACGGAAAAAAGCAGAGAATGAGCCTTTATTCGCGGCACGAACGCCTCCTCTGATCTACGACCGATCTTGTAGGCTGCGGAAAAAGTGCTATTGCTTGTCATTCCAATCCCGCAAGGCGGGATTGGAATGACACCATTTGGAGCTTCTCCGCAACCTGCTACAGAGTCTTCAAATACGCGATCAGATCATCCACTTCTTTGGTTTCCAAACCATACTGGAAGCCCGGCATGTTCGGACTGCCTTTCAGGATAGATCCTCTCAGCAATTTCAGCTTGTCTGGGCCAGCTTCCTTGAATAATCCACTCAGATCCGGTCCAATGACCGGCGGAGATCCAAACTTAAGTTTTCTCGGCAGATGACAGAGCGAACAACGCTGCCGAAACAAATTTTCCCCGCGCGTTTCTTGCTCACTCAACTTCGCGGGGCTGGACGGAGCCGTGGCAGGCGCGTTCTGCGCCAGCAGGGGCTCAGGTCCTCGCGGGCAAAACATTGCGAGGCCGAGGATGCTTGCCAGTGCGACAACGGAAGCCTTGATTCTCGGCATAGACCTTTCCAAATCCGCGAACCAAAGAATGCGAATTCGCTCTCATCAACCGGGTGTGTAAAAGGGTCTTGCCTGCCCGTTCTTCTGTACCGCCTGGGCGAGCGTGTGTCAAGAAATAAACATGAAATTAGGTTGGATTCTCGAGGCGTATCATTACAATCTAAATTTGGGTGCAGGATTAGCACTTTGCGCTATACTTTCGTTTAGGCGCTCCCCGGCGCCAATTCTTTCCGCCGATAAGGTTGTCAAATCATGCGGCTCATCGGGTTGCAGCGAAGGCTGACGACGAACTCTTCTCCTTGGAGATGGTTATGAAAAGAATCCTGTATGCCGGTCTTGTGGCGCTTCTGGTTGCGCCCTTGGGATACGCCGCCCCAGGAGGCAACATTTCCGGAGCGATCACTGGCCCGGATGGCGCTCCCTTCAGAGCCGCGTTTGTTCGAGCTCAAAATGTGCAGACCAAGATGACGATGATGGTTTTGTCCGACAACCAGGGGAAATTTTCGACGGACAAACTCCCCGCCGGGACGTATGAGGTGTGGGCGACCGCAACAGGATATAGGAGCGACCCCGCGAAGCGCGCCAACGTCAATTTGCGAGAGGATCAGGCCGCTACGGTTGACCTCACGATGCAGAAGGCTTCGGTGCAGTGGAGCCAGTTAACGAAATATCAAGGCGGAGTGTTATTGCCCGATGGCAAAGGGAAAGATGTGGTGCTCCAACAGTGTTTCAATTGCCACGCGATGAGCAAAATTGGTGTCGAGGGACGCGATCGCGACGGCTGGCTGGAAGCGATCGAACACATGCGGCAGGTAGGAGTGGCTAACATTAAGCCTGATGTGGCGGACCAGGTTGCAGAGTATCTCGACAAGATTTTTGGGCCGGATTCCGAGGTGCCGAAATCACCGGCTCAATTGCCGCAATATCAGAAAGTCAAGCAGGAGCGCGATTACTTCAGCGACGACGCTCTGAATATTGTTTACGTGGATTATCAGTTGACCGGGGAACCCAAGGACCGTCCAGGCACTGGAAAGCCCGACAAAGATGGAAATATCTGGATGGAAATGGGCGGCGGATTGTCGAAGCTCGATCCCGCAACCGGCGAGCTCCATACGTGGAGATTACCGGATCCGACCCGCCCCTTCATCCATGAAATTTTGCCCACGCCGGACGGTTCCGTTTGGCTCACCATCGAAGCGCAAAATAAGCTGGCGAAATTCGATACGCGCACCGAAAAATTTGAGGTCTATGGGCAGAATTATGACGGCCCGCAGGTGCCTGAGATGGAACCAAACGCACCTTGGCCCAGCTTGCGTTATACCGCGGGAGGTCAAACCGGAGCTCCTCGCAGGCACACGGCCGTCGCCGATTTTCAGGGGAATATCTGGAGCTCGGGCCGTCCGCTGAGCAAATTCGATATAGAGACGAAAAAGTTTACGTTCTTCCCCGACGTACCAGATACTTATGGGATTACTGTCGATCAGGAAGGAAATGTCTGGTTCGCTGAATTCAATTCGAGGGACCACCATAGCATCGGCAAGGTAGACGTGAAAACAAACAAGATCACGAAATGGAATCCGCCAAGCTCCGATTCCCGGCCCCGGCGGCTGAAAATTGATTCTCAAGGGATGGTGTGGTTCGGTGATTACTTTGGCGCAAATCTGACGAGGTTCGATCCCAGAACACAAACCTTCAAGGAATTCAAGCTGCCCGGACCGATGCCGACGCCCTATGGAATGGGGATCGACCACAATGACAACATTTGGTACGCATCCATGTACACCGATGTGATTGGAAAGCTGGATCCCAAGACGGGCAAGGTCACCGAGTACCCTTCCCCTTATGGGGAGCGCGGTACAAGGGATATGTTTGAGGATTCTCAGGGAAGAATCTGGTACGGCGCCCAACCGTATATGAGGCTTGGGTATGTCCGGCCGCGAACGCCGTCGCAAAAATCAGTTGCGCAAAAGTGAATTTTCTCGAGATGCTGGGCGATTTTGGCATTGACACGCCATGAATGCCAGTGGAATATTCTCGCCAATTCCAGAGGTGTACTATGAAATTTAGGGCCTTGCCGTTGTTCGCTTTGGCTGTTGGACTTATCGCGGTTTCATCCCCGATCTTCGCGCATCACGGGGCGTCCGCGTACGACACGAAGAAATTGACCACCCTGAAAGGCACGGTAACGGATTGGCAATTCATGAATCCGCATTCAGAAATATTTTTAGAGGTAAAGGGCGCCGATGGCAAAGTCGAAAAATGGAGTGCCGAGGCCGCCAGTATGGTCACCATGTCGCGGCTTGGCTGGACCAAAACTTTATTTAAACCCGGAGACCAAATCACGATCGTGGGGAATCGCGCGAAAAACGGTTCGCCCACTATGCGTCTCAGCAAGGTCGTGTTGGCCAACGGCAAAGAGTTCGCCGTCCAGCGTGGCGAGGACTACGCGGATCAATGAGGAGACGTTTGGGGACGACAGTACGAGAGTGTCTGTAACAATCATCGTCTGAAGCGCTTTTGTAGCGTCGGCCTTTAGGCCGACACTGTACGTTTGAGCACTTGCCCGCCTGAAGGTGGGCGCTACAGGGAACAAAACCGGGCTGCAATATTATATCAGATAGAATTTAACACTCTGGTAATAAAGATCCGAAGCTTACTCGAAGATTGGAATCCGAACCACAAGGGGAGTTTTAAATGCGCAATCGATTAGTGGGTTCGATCCTTGCGGTGGTGGTGGCGCTTGCCTGCTCGTCCGTTATGCGGCCGCAATCCCCAAAGAAGCCGGTTGCTGCAAAGGCCGAAACGGCAGCCCCGGCAACGGACCTCACGGGAGTCTGGAGGAGATCGCGGCGCGCTCCCGACAAGGCTCGCAAGTA
>WNFF01002566.1_pt1 | contig 14851 bp, 11 predicted proteins | sample 5400441 | NCBI WGS metagenome assembly WNFF01 (sample SAMN13153345, study PRJNA577476) | soil metagenome | isolation source: 120 cm saprolite under Douglas fir tree site 2 hole 3 replicate 1 | place: USA:California | collected 2015-04-18 | reverse complement strand
GATTCGAAATCGTGTAGGTGCCGGGCTCGATGTCGGTGAGATAGGCCGTGCCTTTGCGATCAGTCATCACCGACATCACTTTCGTCTTGCTTTTGCTCTCAGCCTGCGCGACCAGCGCGTTGATAACTTCCTGCTTCTGGTTGTAAAAGCCGGCGCGCAGTTCCGGAGAGAGATTAACCGCGAGCCATTTTCGCGCCAGCTCGGGCGTTTTGAAATCACGCAGCCCCTGATTGTAAGCCGCTTGAAATTCCGGCACGGCTTCGTTGCCAGCTAGATACTTTTCTTCAATCTCGCGACAGTATACGGATTCGCAATCGTTATCCTTGAGCCACTTGATCAAAGTTTCGCTGGCGCTAAGCCGCCTGTAATAACACCCGCGCGACATCGGCTCGTGAGCCGTCATCGCGTCGATGAGAGCCCTGTTTTCCGCCAGACTCCCTTTGATTAAGAAGAAGCGTTTGCGTGGAAGTTCCTTCGTCGCGTCGCCACTTTTGTATTTAACTTTCAATCGAATGACGCCGCGGGGGGCTGGCGCCGGCGACTGCGCATGACTTAATAGGCCGCCGGCAAAAATAATGACAGCGATAAGTACGCCGAAAATGAACGGGCTAAAAGTTTGAAGCCTCTTCGTCAAATACGCGCTTCTCATCTGACTCTGTTTATGGAGGAAACGGTAATTAAGATCTTAGTGCGATGGTGTCCGTTGAATCCGTGGAAAAGCGTTCCCTCGACAGTGACTCGCCGTTTCAGATAATACCTCACCGAGTGAGGTATGGGATTGCTGAACACCAGCGTAACTCTGTTAACACCACGCTCGGTCTCGTTAAATGGATCCTGCTTATCTCCAATCACGTCGAAGGCGTTATCTAACAGCAGGATGCTCTGCGTTTCCTTATTATCCGTCCTGGGATTTTCTCCATAATTCGGCGGCCCATAGAATGTTCTGAAAACAAGTGTGCCCTGCAACGTAACTTTCTCAGGCCAATAATGGAGCGCTTTTCGTTTGTTGCCAGCCTGAGAAGCTGCGAGGTGAAGAAGCAGGAAAGGGATAAGGACGGCGATACAAAGTGGTTTCTTCACGGATAATGTCAGATCGTTCATTCGGCAACCTGTTGGCGTTCGGTTATCGCGAGAGTCGATGCGCAGCGCTAATCTACAAATTCGGGCTGCGCGGAAACTTCACAAACGGCAGTCGCACGCTGCGCACAAAAAATTGATCTGAACGAATGCCGACGGCCGGCGTGTAGCCGACGGCGCCCCCGGCGGCAATCAGATCGTCCTGGTCGATGCCGTCGCCGCTGATGCCAATCGCGCCCACCAACTCGCCGTTCTTGTAGAGCGGAATGCTGCCGGCAAAAATCTGAATGCCATTCGGCAAGTTCGGCAGCGCAGTGCAGGGCGCGGCGCCGCCTGACAGCACTGTTTGCAGATTTGTCTTGATCAGATCACCTTGCAGGCCGACGTTAAAGACGCTCCATTGATCGATCGGCGGACTGAACGGACCGGGGGCGGTGTTGTTGATGCCGTCCGGGAAGAACGGTCGATGCAGAAATCCGACTGCGCGATCGCTCAGGGCGATCGCTCCATTGAGTTGCACGCCATCATTCGCCGCGCGCGTGACGTACGAGCCGAAACCCGCGCCGCTCAAGAGTGCTCCGGCATTCGCGCGCGAGAAAAACGCGGCGGTGCGGGCTTTCTGCACTGACACATCAAACCCAAACACCGGCGCATCCGACGTGCGAAAGACGCCAAGGACGACGCCATTCGCGTCAACAACAGCAATCGTCACGCGCGCGTTGCTGCCGAGCGGCTGCCGAATCGCCGCGCGCGTGATGTTTGCCTGCTGCGCGCCGTGCGAGATGATTGTGTTTACGTCTGATGCGGTCAGCGAATTTGCGGTGACTGTCGGACTGGCGATGAAGGGAAAGAACCGCGGATCCACTTCGCCGGCGATGCCGCCGACAACCGCGGCGGTAAATTGCGAAGGCTGCGCGCTGCGAATCGGAAACAGCGGATCGACTGCGCCGGGCAAACTGCCAAACGCCATCGTCGGCGGAGCAGGCGCGCTGGTCACATTCAGATAAGCGAGTCGAATTCCGTCAACCAGAATGTTGTCGCCGCGAACTAAAGGTGGCGCTTCAAAACCCCGCGCACCCGAAACCGCGATCACTTCTTCAAACGGCTGATCGAAATCCGTCGGGTCGCGATCGACTGTGTAAACGCCATCGCCTTCAATGCCGACTCCGCCAACCGCTTCTCCATCCTTGTAAATCGGAACGCTGCCCGGATCGCCGCTCAGGCCGAGCGGCAGTCCGGGAATCTTGATGTCGGAACAAGGCAGCGAGGAAAACTGCACGCCGTAGAGTGGGCCACCGGCTTTGAAATCGACTCCGGGCGGGAAGTGCTCCTGAATGATGAAGCTGGCCGTGCGCGCAGTGAACGCATTTCCACGCGTGCTGAAGATGGACGCCGTTGCGGCTTTCGAAATCGCCGCGAGCTTTGCGGGCACCACGGTTCCATCGAAGCCGACGGGGACAAAGCCGGTCAGCGGGTTCGGAACCTGCGACGGTCCCGGCCCGCCGCCGCGAAACTGGGTTGTCGCCGGCGCTCCGGTCATCTTAAAAACGCCGAGCACGTTTGCTTCTCGATCAGTGACGGCGACGGTTACGGGATGACCGAGTTGTGCGGCAGCCGAAACCGCTTGCGCGATGATCGTCTGCACTTCGCCGGCCGTGAGCGTTCCCGCCGTAGTTGCGGGTTGCGGCGGCGGCGCGATCGAGCCGGGAGTCGGCACCGAGCCGGGATCGTCAGCCGGTCCATCGCCCACGTGACCGATACCGACGCGCACGCGATTGCTCTGCGCCCCGTTGTAACCAATTCCGATCAGCACGTCGCCGACATCCGCCATCTGATCGCTCAACCGGACGATAACTGAAGTTGCCCACTCCTGTTCTGGAACGACCCCGACGTATTCGACCGTCAAATGATAGATGTGATGCGCGCCGTCTTCCGCGTCCGCGGTGACGACCGACGCATTCTCGCCGGCTGGCACGCCCATCGCGAAGAGCATGATGCGAGTTCGGTTGTCGCTGCCCCAGCTTACCGGCGAAGTAATTGCAAATGGTTCGCGGGTTTGCGTCACTGATTCGACGGCGACGGCGCGCGTCGAAGTTTCTTCGCTGATTAGCGTTACCCTGTTGCTTTGGGCGTGCGTTTGCGGTGGGACGTTCCGGCCGTTGAGAAGCAAAAGCAAGCAGGCACATGCCGCGAACAGGAAGCGAGTTCGGGTGTCGAAGAACTTAGCTGTCATCGGACGGGCCTGTCGTACTTTCGTGCGATGCCGAAACCGGTTTCGAATTCCGTGGAAATCTATCACTAATCGCTGGTCAGTCAAAGCAAGTTTTTCCTGAACTTTTCGGCAAGCGATTTTGATTGATAGCGCGCGGCGCGTGTGCTACAAGTCGCTTACTAAAATGTCTCCGCGAATTGCGATGGTAGCGGTTTTAATGCTGACTTCTGCGATCTGTGCGTTTGCCCAGAAGCACGGATCGATCACCGGGACAGTTCGCGGCGCAGCGCCGGGCGTCGTGGTGGTCGCGACGAATCAAGTTACCAGCAAAGTCACACGCGCGCGCGTCGACGCCGGCGGAAAATATGCAGCGCGAGTTTCCGCGGGCGCTTATCGCATCGCGGTGGCACTGCCATACGTTGCGAAATTTGATAAGTCGAAAAATTACGGCGAACACGCTTTGATCCGCGACGACGTGCTCGAGAACGTGATCGTCAGCGAGGGCAAAGAAACCAAAATCGATTTTGAAGTCGAAAAAAAAGAAGAGAAGCCGCTCGTCCGCATTCCTGAACGCAAGCCTTCGGGTGCCGCCGGCGAGAAAAGTGTCAAGTCGGAACCACAGACCCAGCCGGATCGACACGCGGTGCGCGATCGCTGGCGCATAGGCTTTCCCGAATACGATCGCTACGGCGATAAAGGCGCGCGCGGCCGCGACATTCCTTTCACGAAAGGGCATTGGTACGACCCTTACCACGAAAGCAAGCTAAAAGGCGACTATCCGATTATCGGCAACAAGACGTTTATGATCCTATCGGCAGTCAGTTCAACTGCCGTCGAGTTGAGCCGCACGCCGAAGCCTTCGGATGTCAGCAGCGCCCGTCCGGGCAGTGCCGAGTTTTTTGGCCGGCCGGAAGCGCTCGCGGTCAACCAAACTTTTCAGTTTACGTTTGAGATGTTCCACGGCGATTCAACCTTCAAGCCGCGCGACTGGGCGATCAAGATTTCGCCGACGTTCAGTCTGCCGAACTATCTCAACGCGCGCGAGAACGGGGTCGTCAACATCGATGTGCGGCGCGGCACGAATCGCACAGACACGCAGGTTTCGCTGGAAGAGGCGTTCGGCGAAGTGAAGCTGGCGGACGTCAACGCCAATTTTGATTTCATCTCCGCGCGCGTAGGCATCCAGCCGTTCGTTTCCGACTTTCGCGGTTTTATCTTCTCAGACAACAATCTGGGGGCGCGCATCTTCGGCAGTTTTGATAACAACCGTTACCAGTACAACGCGGCGTACTTCGCGCAGCTCGAGAAGGACACGAACAGCGGGCTAAATCGTTTCGATCTGCGTCATCAGAATGTTTACATCGCGAACATTTTCCGGCAGGACTTCATCAGGAAGGGTTACACGATCCAGGCGAGCGCGCTTTACAACGACGATCGCCGCAGCCACAAATTCGATCGCAACGGATTTCTGGTGCGTCCCGCATTGATTGGCGACGTGCGGCCGCACGCCATCAAGGTTGGCTATATCGGCGTCAACGGTGACGGGCATCTCGGCCGGCTTAACCTGACGAACTCTTATTACTACGCCTTCGGTCGCGACGATCGGAATCCGATCGCGGGTCGGTCAGTTCACGTTAGTTCGCACATGACCGCGGTCGAAGCATCGATTGATAGAGACTACTTCCGTTTTCGCGGGTCGTTTTTCTGGGCGCAGGGCGATAAGAACCCTACCGATGGGCAGGCAAATGGTTTTGATGCGATCTTCGACGATCCGAATTTTGTCGGCGGGCAATTCTCGTTCTGGAATCGCAACGGCATCCGCCTGACACAAACCGGAGTCGGCCTGGTGCAGCCGAACAGCATTCTGCCCAGCTTACGCAGCAGCAAGATCGAAGGGCAGGCGAACTTCGTCAATCCCGGAATCTTTATTTACAACGCGGGCGTGGACGTGGAAATTACGCAGCGTCTGAAAGCGGTTTTTAACGCGAACTACCTGCGCTTTCATCGCACCGAGTCGCTGGAATACGTTCTGTTTCAACCGCACATTCGTCACGAGATAGGTTGGGACTACAGTCTGGGCGTCGCGTATCGCCCGTTCTTAATTAACAACGTGACGATGACTTTCGGCGCGGCGACTCTGAAACCGGGCCGCGGCTTCCGCGATATCTACACCACGGCGGCGACGGACTGTCCGCCGAATTTGAGAGACTTCTGCACCGCGGACAACACGGTGATTAATCCGAGCAAACCGTTGTTCAATTTGTTCGCGCAAGTGAAGTTTATTTTCTGAAGAAAGAATGAAGAGGACGCCACAGAGGCACGGAGACCCGGAGAGGAAAAGCATTGACCACGGATAAACACAGATTTTCACGGATAAGAAGTAAGCAATTCCGATCTGTGTGTATCCGTGTTCATCCGTGGTTCCTTCTTGCTTTCTCTTTGTGCCTTTGTGTCTTGGTGGTGGAAAACGTTTTTCGCGCCCGCGCCGAGGGTCCCGCGTCATCTGCGCCCGCCGAAACGCTCGAAGGCTGCCTGAAGTGTCACGACAAGATCGAGCCGATGCACAAGTTCGGGCCGACGACGACACTCGACAAACTCGATCATGGCAGAGACGCTTTGGGTCTGACCTGCACTGCCTGTCACGGCGGCAATCCGGCGGCGACCGAGAAGGACGCAGCGCATGTGCGTCCGCGTTCTCCGCGCGAGTGGATGCGCGAAGGGAAGGTCCGGATCCCCGAAACATCCGGGCCGCTGCTTGAACGAGAGAGTCTGGAGTTTGTGCGCTTCATCAATCCCGGAGATTTGCGCATTGCCGGGAAAACGTGCGGCAGTTCTGATTGCCACAGTACCCAGTCAAACGGCGTTGCGAAAAGCATGATGACGCACGGCGCGATGCTTTGGGGCGCCGCGCTTTACAACAACGGCGGCTTTCCGATCAAGGACGCGAACTTTGGTGAAAACTACAGCGAGACCGGCGCGCCGCAAAGTCTCGTTCAAGTTCCGCAACCAACCAATGAACAGAAAAAACTGAAAGGAATCCTGTCGTTTCTCGATCCAATGCCGCGCTGGGAAATTTCGCAACCGGGAAATGTCCTGCGCGTGTTCGAGCGTGGCGGCAAGCGACGTTTGGAAGTCGGCCTGCCGGACAAAGACGAAGATCCGGGCAAGCCGGACAAAGGCTTGAGCGCGCGCGGACTGGGAACTGCGCAGCGCACCGACCCGGTTTATCTCGGTCTGCAGAAGACGCGGCTGCTCGATCCGACGCTGAACTATCTCGGCACGAACGATCATCCCGGAGATTATCGTTCGTCGGGATGCACCGCGTGTCATGTCATCTACGCGAACGATCGCGACGTGCGTCATTCGGCTTTCTATAACTCCGCCGGAAACCTCGGCAGGTCGCAAAGCGCTGATGTCAGCATTCCGAAAAATGAATCGGGTCACCCGATCAAGCATCAATTGACTTCACGCATTCCCACGTCGCAGTGCATGGTCTGTCACATGCATCCGGGCGAGAACATGGTCGCGTCGTACCAGGGTCTGATCTGGTGGGACAACGAGACGGACGGCGAGCGGATGTACCCGGCGCAGCAGCACAATCCTTCGCAGACAGAAGAGCAGCAGAAGCTCAACCGCAATCCCGAAGCGGCGAGTCTGCGCGGGCTTTGGTCTGAGCCTGACTTTCTGAAGCAAACCGGCTCAGCGGAATTCAACAACCAGCTCAAGCGAACGCAGTTCGCGGACTTTCACGGACACGGGTGGATGTTTCGCCGGGTCTTCAAACGCGATCGGGAAGGGAACCTGCTTGATGCGAAGAACGCGATCGTCTCGCCGGACGATCCGGATCGATTCAAAAAGTCAGTTCATCTCAACGACATTCATCTTGAGAAAGGCATGCACTGCGTCGATTGCCATTTCCGGCAGGACGCGCATGGCAACGGTGTGCTCTACAACGAACCGCGCGCGGCTATTGAAATAAACTGCGTCGATTGCCATGGGACGATTCGCGAACGCGCGACGCTGCTGACCTCCGGACCCGCCGCGGGATTCGGCGTGAAAGACGGCAAATTCGATCAAGGCAAGGCTCGCCCCCTGGCCAACATTCGCTTCCGCGATCCGAGCGGCGGCAAGGTCGCGCTGTTTCAGATCATCAGGAGTGATTCGAAAAAGAAAGACGAGAATGGCAACGACATTGCGCTGAGAACCGGCGACATCATTCAGAATTCGATGGTGGTGCCGGGCCGCTGGTGGCGCGTCAAGCAAACGACCGACACGATCAATCCCAACGCGCCGCACCCGGAAGACTACAGCGTAAAGTCGCGCTATGCGAAAACGATGCGCACCGACAACTCGACCTGGGGCGACGTGCCGGCGGACGATAAGCTCCTGGCGCATCGCGATTCGAACATGACGTGTTTCGCTTGCCACTCTTCATGGATGACGAGCTGTTTTGGCTGTCACTTGTCGATGCAGGCGAATCGCAAGATGCCGAATCGTCATAACGAAGGCGGCGAGACGCGTAACTTCACGACCTACAACTATCAGGTACTGCGTGACGACGTGTTCATGCTGGGTCGCGACGGAACTGTCACGGGGAATCGCATCGCGCCGGTGCGTTCGTCAAGCGCGGTGCTGGTCAGTTCACAGAATCAGAACCGCGAATGGATTTATTCGCAGCAGCAGACGGTTTCCGCCGAAGGCTTCTCGGGCCAAACCTTCAATACGCACGTGCCGCACACGGTGCGCGCGACGGAAACGAAAGGCTGCACCGATTGTCATGTTTCAAAGAAGAACGACAACAACGCGTGGATGGCGCAGCTTCTTTTGCAAGGCACGAACTTTGTCAATTTCATGGGACGATACGTTTACGTAGCGTCGGGCGATGCGCTCGAAGCCGTCGTCGCCACGGAACACACTGAACCGCAGGCCGTGATCGGCAGCACGCTGCAAAAAGTCGCCTACCCCGACGATTACCGGAAATTTGTGAGCGATAATCGCGAGCTGCGCACTGCGTTTGAGCACAAAGGCAATCCGCACGTCTTGCAGGTCCAGCTGCGCGGCGAATATGCGTACGTCGCGGCGGGCGAGGGCGGCTTGCGAGTTTACGATGTCGCGCAGATCGATCAGAAGGGTTTTTCGGAGCGCATCACGACCGCGCCCGTCTCGCGATTCGGGCAAAAGTTTTACGTGAAGACAAGATATGCGACGGCCGTCGCCGCGCCCTCGACCCTGGCAGTGGATCCGGCGCGCTGGCGTTTGACGACGGACGGACGGATGGTTGATCCGGAAACCTCAAAACAGATGAGCGTGGACAAACTCCTTAATGAAGAGCAGCCGATTCATCCGCTCTACGCTTACCTCTACGTCGTCGATAAATTCGAAGGCTTGATTCTGGTCAACGCAGCGACACTGCTCGACGGCGATCCGCTGAATAACTATCTGAAGCGGCAGCTCGACGAAACGAAATATCCCAATGGCGCGTTCAATCCTGGCGGCTTGTTGAGCGGCGCGAACAACATTACGATCGCCGGAAGATACGCTTACATTACGACTGATCGAGAACTGGCAATCGTCAGTCTCAACGATCCGCTGAATCCGAAAATCGTCAGCCGGATCGCCCTCAACCATCCGCGCGCCGTCGCGATTCAGTTCAGGTATGCATTTGTGGTCGACGACGATGGCTTGAAAGTGATCGATCTTAACGATCCTGAGCACGCGGGTCTGGTCGAAGGCGCTAGTGTTCCGCTTCGTGACGCGCGCGATGTTTACGTGGCGCGGACGTACGCGTATGTCGCCGATGGCAAAGACGGCGTGGCGATTATTGACGTGAAACAACCGGACAGACCGCGCCTCGATCAGCTCTACAATGCCGCAGGGAAGTTGAACGACGCCCGCCAGGTGAAGATCGCGATGACGAATGCGAGTTTGTTCGCCTATGTGGCGGATGGCAAGAACGGCCTACGCATTTTGCAACTCACTTCGCCGGAAACGATGGCGACTTATGCGGGATTTAGCCCGCGACCTGAGCCGCAACTGATCGCGACCTTCAAGACGAAGGGCGAAGCGCTCGCCGTTTCAAAAGCGCTCGATCGCGATCGCGCCGTGGACGAGAGCGGCAACCAGATTGCCGTTTTCGGTCGACGCGGAGCGCGACCGTTTACGCTTGCGGAAACACAGCGGATGCTGCGGACAAATGGCGGCCGGGGCGAAGCTTTTGCCGTGACTGACGAGCCGGCCACCGAGCCGCGGAACCCGAAAGCCGCGAGTGCTACGGCATCGGTCTCGGCAATCATTAATTCGGTTCCTGGGTCGGCGGCGATAGGCGTCGCCGGCGTGTTACTTGCCGCCGTCTTTATGACTCGCCGGCAGGCGCGGCGCGCCTTGCTGGCTCGCGATGAAAAAGTTATTGCAAAATCTGCCGTGCTAAGGTTAGATTGACGGCGGTTCTTATCCGAGACCTTACCGCGGCAAGCGTACGGCTCTCAGGCTGCGCAGATAATCGAACATTCACTGGAGGTAGGACAGTGCCGACCGGAACATGCCCAGAATGCGATGCCGACGTTCATGTTGATATCGATGTGGACAAAGGCGAGACAGTGGATTGCGACGAGTGTGGCATCACACTCGAGGTCGTCGGCCTCGATCCCGTCGAGCTGGATATCGTTCAGGATGAAGACCTGGACGATGATGACGACGAGGATGAATTCTGAAAAGCAGAAGGCAGAAAGCAGTAGGCAGCAGAAAAGAGTTTCGTGGGCGTTGAAGTTCTGTGCTTGCTGCCTTTTGCTTTCTGCCTACTGCCTTCTGCCTACTGCCTTCTGGCTTCGTATCCCGGCCGGCTCTGCCGCAGCGTCATCCCACCCGGACCTTCGATCCTGATCGTGTGAAACTTGCCGTCGTTCCGCTTTTCTTCCGGCGGATAGAATCCCAGGACATAAGCCGCCGCAACTTCTTCGGCGATCGCGCGAAACAGCGGTCCTAAATCCTTTTCGTTTGCATAGATGCTCCGGCCGCCGGTCTTCTCGACTAATCCGCTGACATCGAGCGGCGTCGGCAGCGGCGTCACTTGAGCGGACGCGAGCATGTGCGTGTACGACGGCATGGTGACGACGTAGACGCTGGTGTCGGCCGCGTTGGCGCGTTCGATCACGGTGTCCGGCGAGACCGTGTCGCCGACGGGGAAGCCATCGGTGATCACCACGACGGCTCGCTTCATCAATTGATGTTGGCGCACGAGCGGCGCGTGGCGGACCAGCATGCGCACCGCGTCATCGACGGCGTCGTAAGTATGCGTCGACATGCCGTTGGGTTCATGCACCAGACGCTCGTAAGCGCGTTCGAGTTTCTCGCGATCGCTCGTGAACGACTGAATTATCTTCACGCGCATGCCGAAGGTCATCAACGCAAACACCGCCGGATGCTCTGACAGCCGCCGCGAGAATTCGCGCATGGCGTCGGCCACGCGTTCAATCTCTTCGGGCGACATGCTGCCGGAAAGATCGAGTGCGAACACAATCGCGGCCGGGCGTGGCGCGCCTTCGATTTTCTCGACATTGAAAGAAGCGATCGGGCGCTCAATTCCATCTTCGTATAGTTTGAAGTCTTCCTTTTTCAGGTTGCGAACCAGGCGGCCTTTGGCGTCGGTGACGGTGACGTCGAGCGGTACCAGGTCCGTGTCGATTTTGATAGTGTCCTGTGGTTCGGCTTCGATCGGAAGCACGCGGCGGGGGCGCTCTTTCTTCGCGGGATCGTCCTGGGCAAGAACTGGAAATGAAGTTAACGCAATCAGGACCAGCGTTACCGCGATTAGAGAGAAGCGTAGCAATCGAGACGATGTCAGACCAGCAAACATGATCAGGAGCGATTATACGCTGGCGACAATTGCGCGCGCCATATCGCAGGCGGGCAACGCCACACGAGAGATCAGGCCTCTTAAGCTCCGTTAGGAGCGCGATACTAATAGATGTACCAAAGGTTTGCCCAACTCACTCAGCCAGCGAGCGACATTTTGTTAATCGCTGGCTGAGCCTGATGGAAGGGATACTTCTCATCTATAAATATTTCGCGCCTAATGGCGCTCAAAGCGGTGCTGGCCGCTTGCTGCCGGTTCGTGATAACTTTGGCTTCGAAGGAAAACAAGATGAACGCGATCAAATCGATCTCCGCCGCCGCCGCGCTATTGCTTCTTTTATCGTTCGCCGGTCTCGCGCAGGACAAAACCACCGGCGCCATCAAAGGCAAGGTGCGCGTTGAGAAGGGTTCGCCGGCGGGCGTGGCCGTGATCCTGCGTCAGGGAGAACGCGAAGTGACGCGCACGACAACTGATAAGAAAGGCGAGTTCGTTCTCGCGCACATCGCGGCCGGAGTTTATGGCGTCACGTTTCGCAAACCGGGCCTCAGCGTTGGGTCGATTGAGAGCATCGAGGTGAACGCAGGCAAGACCCGCACACTCCACGATCTTCCGCTTCCGGTTGACGAGGGCTCGATCGCTTTCATTCGCGGCAGCGTTTTCACCGAAGGCGGTCGCAGCGTGCCCGGCGTCCGCATCGAACTGGCCAAAGTTGTCGGCGAGAGTTCGACGCAAAAAATCGATTTTCGCATCACCGGCGAGACGGGCGAATTTGTTTTCCGGCTGCCGCCTGATGCGGCGAAGTATCGGCTGACTTTGAAAGCCGACCGCGTCGAACCCGCCTCGAAAGATGTCGAAGTTGATAGCGCCGCAGTATATCGCGTGGCCTTTACCGCGAAACCCGTCCCAAAATAAGTCTTACGTCTGAGGGCTCAGGTCTCAGAAAAAACATCAATTGAGTTGGAGTCGCCGTGGCTTTGAGTTACGATTCGCGCAAAGCCATGTCTGATCGCGAAGAGTTTCTGACCGCGAAGCAGCTTGCCGAGGTCCTGCAAGTAAGCGAGTCCACCGTGCGCCGTTTGGCCGCCAAACGCCGCATTCCTTCCGTCCGTCTAACGCCGCGCATCATTCGTTTCCATCTGGACGCGGTGCGCGAAGCGCTGGACGTGCCGCGCATTTCCAGCCCGCATGGCGTCCAGATCGACGACGCCCAGTTGTCGTTTGAAGATTTACTTTCGAGTTGATGAATGGAGTGGACGGCGTTTAGAGTACCAACCTTAGTTGGGATCCGGCGCGGCAAACGACCCGACTGAAGTCGGTACTCTATACACCGCGATTCCAGGTTGGACTTTACTTTCGGCGCGGCGGTTGAAACTCCATCCACTTGCCGTCCTGTTTGACGAAAGCGCGTGGTCGCTTGATTGGAAACTTGCGCGCGAAGGCCGGATTGCTTTTCAGGAAGCGATCGATGGTTGCGCGATCGCCGGTCGCCATGCGCCAACTTCCGTCCTCGCGTACCAGATACTGCTGCACGACCAGCTTGCCGTCGGCGTTGAAGGGTGGAGCAATGTGCGCGTACATCACGGTGTCGACGACTGCCAGATTGCCTGAGACGCGCACGGCGCCGATTTCAATTCGCTGCAATTGATAAAGATTGCTCGTTCCCTGAAGCCCTTTCACCAGACGTTCGCGTGACAGCCGCGCCCGCGACGATGATGGAAGCGAATCGTAAAGCGCCTCGTACTGGCCCGCCTTCAGTTGGTCGAAGATGCGCTTGACCGCACTGCGCACATCGGATTCATCGGAAGGCGTGGCGGCCATCGCGCCGGCAGGCATCAACAGGTTGAAGCCGGAAATCAAAAGCAGCAGCAAAAGAATTGTTCGTTTACTCTTCATCAGACTCTTCAGAAGCTTCCGGTTCACCGGAATCTCGTTCAGACGCCGCGACTTGGGCGCGCAACTTACTGCGATAACTCAAAAACCACGCGATGGCGCCCAATGCAGCACTAACGAATCCGGCCGACAAATTGTTTCGCCAAAGAAAAACCGCGGCGGCTATCAAGAGCAGCGACGAAGCGATGAGCCAGATACGTTCCATCGCTCACTTCACATCCACAGTAATCGACGTTTTCAAAGTGTCAGGCGCATAGCACTTCTCAGTGTCACAGGCCTGGACCGTCAATTCGATCGGCAACGACCGCGCGCCTTTGCCGGCGTTTGCTTCCACGCGTAGCGGCAACCTGATTTGCGCTTCGCCTTCGTAAACCGCCAGCGGTTCGTCCGCGAACTGAAATTTCTCTTTCTGTGCGATGGGATAGATCGGCTTGGCCGCGATTATTCCCTCCGCCTTGCCTGGGTTTACGGCGGTAGCAATCAAATAAGGGAAGGTCGCCGGGTTGGCGTTGATGTGATAGCCCGGAGAGATTGAAAGCATCACGGTCGCGTCAGCATTTCCTCCGGCCGGAATCGAAAGGTCTGCGGCTCGCACCTTCACCACATCTGCCGATGATGAAATGGCCGCCGGTGCGGTTCCGTGCGTGCAGCCCGTGAGCGCGAGAACAAGGAGCCAGGAGAAGGTCAGCGATTCTCTCATGAAGATTCGTTTCATCCGGTAACTTTCACTTCCTCAGTGTCCTGTTTACGAGTACGACTGCGGGCACGTTTCACGACAGCCCTTCCGATCAGAGCTGCGGGCAAAACGATCAGGACCAGGATTGGCAACGACGCGATAACTGCGCGGATGAGGAAGAGAATGATCGCCAGAGCCACATCGACCCCTTCGGCAAAAGCAGATCTGACGTTGTACCAGAATCCGACCGCATTTACGATTTGCGTCGGCGTTTGCAGGGTGACGTTTATGGTCGAAAGCGTCGCCTGATTTTCCAGGAAGCGCTTTCGCCCTTCGAGTTTCTCGATTTCGGTCCGCACGTCCGCGATCTGTCTTTGAACTTCAAGCGCGTCTTCTACCTTTCCGGCGCGTTTCATGATTTCGAGAAACTGGACTTCCAACGCCTTCTGGTTCTTGATGCGGGCTTCCAGATCGATGAACTCTTCGGTGACGTCTTGCCCGGTTCGTTTCTCTTGCAGGACGCGGTTGGCGACGCCGCGAATCTCTTCCATCACCTGATCGAACTGCAATGCCGGAACACGCACGACGAGATTCACAGACACTTCGGGTTTTGACTTGTCATCAGAAGTTTGCTGAGTCATCTCAGAGGTGACTACAAACCCGCCGTGTGTTTCGGCCGCCGAGAAGATCTTGCGCTGGCTTTCGGTTGGGGAAGCGACCTCGAGGGTCAGGTTGGCATTGCGGATGATCTTGCGCTCGATTGCCTGCGACGCTGCGTTGGCGGCGTCGGCCTGGGTCAGCGAAACCTTGGCTTGCGTCGCTTGGGTCGGGCTCTTAGCGAAGCTTTGGTTTTCCGCATTGGTCTTTAATTGCGCAGACCTGGCCTCGACCATGCCTGGCACGTTCTCGGCTTGGGTGTTGGGTTTTAAGGCGTCTTGGTCGCTGACCACCTTCCTCTGTGCTCCCGGTTCGCACGCGGAAAGAACCAGCAGGGCCGCAGTCAAGAGCAGGAGAGTTGTAAATCGCATGTGTTGCCTCCGGTGGATTGGTTTAGCCTTGAACGATCTCAGCGCTCCCGGCTTGCGCTCTTAGACACCGTTCACCCTTCCTCCGGTTCCTTTTCTTTTCCATCCGGCCGCTTGAT
>WNFF01008808.1_pt1 | contig 14855 bp, 13 predicted proteins | sample 5400441 | NCBI WGS metagenome assembly WNFF01 (sample SAMN13153345, study PRJNA577476) | soil metagenome | isolation source: 120 cm saprolite under Douglas fir tree site 2 hole 3 replicate 1 | place: USA:California | collected 2015-04-18 | reverse complement strand
CCATTCGCGCTTCCTTGCTCCGTCTTCGCCTTCCGAGTAAACTTCTATGTTTTGCGAATATACCAAATTCTAGCACTGGCGGACTGCTCCACGGTCACACCCAAAACGGAACCTCGATGAAGATTCACGAGTATCAGGCGAAGGCGATTCTGTCGCGGTACGGTGTAACCACGCCGCGCGGCGAAGTGGCCTTCACCAATGAAGAAGCGCGCGAGGCCGCCCAGCGTCTGAAGTCCAACATTGTCGTCGTCAAGGCGCAGATTCACGCCGGAGGCCGCGGCAAAGCCGGCGGCGTCAAGCTGGCCCGCTCCGCCGATGAAGCCGCCGATATCGCCAGTCACATCCTCGGAATGACCCTCGTCACGCCGCAAACGGGTCCCGCGGGGCGCATCGTGAAGCGTTTGTTGATTGAAGAAGGCCTGGACATCAAGCGCGAACTCTACCTCGGTCTTCTCGTCGATCGCGCCGCCGGTCGGGTCGTTTTCATGGCCAGCGCCGCCGGAGGCATGGAAATCGAGGAAGTTGCCAGGGAAAATCCCGGCGCCATCTTGCGCGAAGCGATTCACCCCGCGGTGGGGCTTCAACCCTATCAAGCGCGAAAAATCGCTTTTGGTCTCGCGCTTCCCGTCGAGGTCGTCAATCACGCGGTGCCGTTTCTTCAGGCGCTCTACCGCGCGTTTGTGGATACGGACGCCTCGCTCCTCGAAATCAACCCGTGCGTTCTGACCGGCGATGGCAAGCTTGTCGCGCTCGACGCGAAAATGACTTTCGATGATAACGGTCTCTTCCGCCACCGCGACTTGCGCGAGCTGCGCGACCTCGATGAAGAGGATCCGCTGGAAGTCGAAGCCTCGAAGTATGGTTTGAACTATATCAAGCTGGATGGCACCGTCGCCTGTATGGTCAACGGCGCGGGGCTCGCCATGGCCACCATGGATATCATCAAGTACGCAGGCGGCTCGCCGGCAAACTTTCTCGATGTCGGCGGCGGCGCTTCCGCCGACCAGGTCAAAAGCGCGTTTCGCATCCTGATGAGCGATCCCGCCGTGCGCGCGGTGTTCATCAACATTTTTGGCGGCATTCTTCGCTGCGATGTTCTCGCCACCGGCGTGGTCGCCGCCGCAAAAGATCTGCAAGTGAAAGTTCCGGTCGTTGTGCGTATGGAAGGCACCAACGTCGAGCTCGGCCAGCAAATCCTCCGCGACAGCGGCCTCAATTTCACCATCGCCAACGGCATGAAGGATGGTGCGGAAAAAGTAGTTGCGCTCGCGGGAGCCGCGCGATGAGTGTCTTGGTGAATGAAAAAACAAGACTGATCGTCCAGGGCTTTACCGGACGCGAAGGCACCTTTCACGCCCAGCAGATGATCGAATACGGCACCAACGTCGTGGGCGGCGTCACTCCGGGCAAGGGCGGCACCAAGCATCTCGAGCGGCCCGTTTTCAATACCGTTTCCGAAGCCGTGAAAGCCACCGGCGCGAACGCGTCCGTGATCTTCGTTCCGCCTCCCTTTGCCTCCGACGCGATTCTGGAAGCCGCCGATGCGCAGCTGCCGCTGGTTATCTGCATCACCGAAGGCATCCCTGTGCTCGACATGGTGCGCGTCTCCGCATCCGTGGATCTCAAAAAGACTCGCCTCATCGGGCCCAACTGTCCCGGCGTCATCTCGCCGGGAAAATGCAAAATCGGCATCATGCCTGGGCGGATTCACAAACAAGGAAATGTCGGCGTCGTCAGCCGGAGTGGCACGCTGACGTACGAAGCCGTCGATCAGTTAACGCGCCTCGGCATTGGACAATCCACCTGCATCGGCATCGGCGGCGATCCCATCATCGGCACGTCCTTCCTCGATGCGATTAAGCTGTTCAATGACGACCCGGATACGCATGCGATCATCTTGATCGGCGAAATCGGCGGCAACGCCGAAGAGCGTGCCGCGGAGTTCATCAAGGCGAATGTCGAGAAGCCCGTTGTCGGCTTCATCGCTGGTCAAACCGCCCCGCCGGGACGCCGCATGGGCCATGCCGGTGCGATCATCAGCGGCGGACAGGGCACGGCGAAAGACAAGTACGCCGCCATGGCCGCCGCCGGGATTCGCTGCGTCCAAACTCCGGCCGACCTCGGCTCCACCGTCGCCGCGGCATTGAGATAGGGTTTGTGGGGGCGAGGCTTGCCACGCCCGTTATGCTGTAGCCGCCCCCTAAAGAGGGCGGGCCTTTCGTTCGAACCAACTTGTTCGGAGGAAGTATCTTGGCTTTAGAACGCACCTTGGCAATCATCAAGCCAGACGCCGTCGGGCGCAATCTTCAGGGCGAAATCCTCTCGCGCATCCACAAAGCCGGTTTCAGAATCGTCGCCATCAAGTCCATGTGCCTCACCAAAGAAGAAGCCGGCGGCTTTTACGCCGTCCATCGCGACCGCCCTTTCTTCGGCGAACTCACTGACTTCATGAGCTCGGGAAAAATCTTCGCCATGGTCCTCGAAGCCGAAGGCGCCATCCAGAAATGGCGCGATGCTATGGGTGCCACCGATCCCAAGAAGGCCGCCCCCGGCACCATCCGCCGCGACTTCGGCACCAGCATCGGCAACAACTGCACCCACGGCTCCGACGCTCCCGAAACTGCCGCCTTCGAAATCGGCTATTTCTTTTCTGGCCTGGAACTTATTTAGCCTCGCCATCAGCGGGAACTAAGATTCAGTTGTCGCTATCAGGCCAGTCGGCCTACTCACGACCCGTACCCTCTTTACCGCAAACAGCTGTACCGAATCTGTACGGGTCACCAGTAGATTCTTTCTCTCGCCGCCGCCTAGTCTAACCCTGCAGGACGCCCTCTCCGCAGAAAACGCTTGGGGACACATGCAGGTCATCCGACAAACTCAGCCAACTTCCTCCGCTCCCCCGCCTCGCCCATTGACGCCCACGATGCTGGACTGGCGCGTGCGAAAGATCCTGCAGATGGTTGAGTCTGGGACGACCCACACCATCAGTGATCTGGCCCTCGAATTCCACCTGAGCCCTTCGTATCTCCAGCGCTTGTTCAAGCACCAGACCGGCGCCTCCATGGGCGAATGGTTAAACGAACAAAGACTTCAGAGAGCAGCGCACCTTCTAACGAACAGCTACATGAGCGTGAAGGAAATTGCCCACACCATTGGATATCAGCATGCTTCGAGTTTCATCCGGGCATTTGAACGACGCTTTGCGCAGGCTCCGGCGCGCTACCGGAAACATAACGAGTACACAAAATGCTAACAAAAGACCAGTTATGCTAATCACTTCTTCTTGTCGGCGCCACGCGGCGAGTAGTAAAAGGAATTTACTTCACGGTAGAGATAGCGTCTAGCAATTGCTCAAGTCCGGCGGGAGATTCCCCAATTGCTGGAACGATGGCTGTTTGGAAGTGTGTCAAACAGCCCAAACCGATCCAGGAGTACGCAGCAGTACAGGAGTGAACGCGGGCAAGCCGTTTGCTTCCGTCACTGCCAATTCAAACGACCTGGCCTTCTTCCAAACCGGACTCGGGCAGTTCAACGAGCACCAAACCGTTACCGGAAACAACCCAGGTCTGGGACCGCGGTTCAACCTGGACTCGTGCGGGACATGTCACTCTCAACCGGCCACGGGCGGAACCAGCCCGGCCCTGAACCCCCAAAGCCAGGTGATCGCCAACGGCATTGTCAATGGGGTCGACAACACCATCCCATATTTTGTCCTGCCCAATGGCCCGGTGCGCGAAGCTCGTTTCCCGTTCTTCTTTGACCAGTTTGGCAATCCTAACTTCAACGCGCCCAATGGCGGCGTGGAAGACCTGTTCACGGTCTCCGGTCGCTCCGATGCGGGGAGTTGCAGCCTGCACCAGCCCAGCTTTAATGCTGCGAGGGCGACCAACAACATCATATTCCGCATCCCCACGCCGGTCTTTGGCGCGGGCCTGATGGCAAACATTGACGACTCAACCCTATTGGCCAATCGCGCGGCCCAGGCAAACAATGGTCTCGGCATCAGCGGAACGTTTAACCACAACGGCAACGATGGCACCATCAGCCGTTTTGGTTGGAAGGCCCAGAACAAGTCGCTGATGATCTTCGCCGGTGAGGCCTACAACGTGGAAATGGGTATCTCCAACGAACTGTTCACGCAAGATCGCCCGTTGCCGGGTGAGGACCAATTTGGAAGCGGGCTTCCGCCCAACTGCCTGAACCTCGCTGGGACCGGCTATCCAGAGGACATTACCCACTCCGACGGCACCAGCGCCTCCACCGTCGCCAGTGACGTCGGTCTGTTCAATGTCTTCATGCAGTTCCTGGACCAGCCCACGCCCTCCACTACCTTCCCGGGAGGAGCAACCTCGATCGCTAATGGTCGTAGGCTCTTTAACGCCATCGGCTGCGCCCTTTGCCATACGCCATCGCTCACCACCCAGGCCTCTAAGTTGACGCTTGGTTTGAGCAACGCTACTGCCAACTTGTTCTCCGACATAGAAATCCATCACATGGGTGTCGGTTTGGCTGACAACGTTTCCCAGGGCGATGCCGGCGGCGATCAATTCCGCACGGCTCCGTTGTGGGGTTTGGGTCAGCGCATCTTTTTCTTGCACGATGGCCGCACCACTAACTTGCTGGCCGCCATCGAAGCCCACGAGAGCAACGGCTCGGAAGCGACGCAGCCCGAGCTGATCTTCGACCAACTGCTGACTCCCAGCCAGCGGCAGGACATCCTGAACTTCCTGCGCTCGCTGTAGTCCCTTATCACGATTTGTCCGGGCGAGACACGAATGCGCCTCGCCCGGCCTTTTTTGACTATGAGACACCGGTGCTCTGCACATGAATGGTAGATTCTCCCGCCCCCTGATGCTTCTTGGTTTATCCATATCGCTGCTTGCCCGGGCGCAGGGCGCCCCTCAGAGCGGGGGCGACTTTTCCAACAATCCGCAGGCGAAAAAGCTGCCGACGGAGGTCATCCTTGTCAAGGGCGCCTGGTCGAGTGCCAGCGATTCGGTGACTCCTCTGCCAGAAGGCGGAAAAGTAGCCAACAGCGTCTACGCCAACCCGTATTTTGGTCTCACTTACCCTCTATCTTCGGATTGGACCGAGAAGTACAGCGGCCCGCCTCCCTCGGACAGTGGCTACTATGTGCTCGCGCAAATCCGGCCCGCGGGCACATTCAAGGGAACAAGTCGAGGCAGTATTTTGATTGCCGCCCAAGATCTATTTTTCACGCTTATCCCAGCCAAGAACGCGCTGGGGCTGATCAATTACACCAAGGACAGTTTGAACGCGGACTACAAAGTGGAACAACCTCCGACGCCGGTCACCATCGCCAACCATTCCTTCGTTCGTTTTGACTACGGTTCACCCGTGGCCGAACTGCATTGGCACGTGCTGGCAACCGAAATCCGCTGTCACATGGTCCAATTCATCTTCACCAGCCGCGACACGAAGTTGGCGGAAGGCCTCATACAGGAAATGAACAAGATGAACTTGCCGGCGGAGGCCGGTCTCGGGTTAGGAATGGGCGGGAATGATGTCCCTGTGTGCATCAAGGATTACGCAAGCGGCGAGAACGTAATGGAGAGAGTTGATCCGGTCTTCGCCGAGCGCAAATTCAATTCTGTTCCGGTCCGTATCATCATCGATAAACAAGGCAAGGTGAAGCACATTCATTTTCTCAGCGCCTATCCTGAACAGGCAAAAGCCATTACGGATGCCCTATTTCAGTGGCGGTTCAGACCGCACCTGCGCGATGGAAAGCCCGTGGAGGTGGAAACCGGCATCATGTTCGGGCATGCGCCGCGCCCTGTGACACTCCCATCAACCAATGCGGAAACCGAATGATGAACCTTCCTCTGTGCGGCAAGGGATTCTGCTTGCAGCGACTTCTCGCAGTCCCGGCGCTAATTGTGTGGTTTTCAACCGCGGCACTGGGCGCGAACAACATCGCCGGCTCGGTCCGCAATCAGAGTCGCGGCGAACCCGCTACCGGCGATGCGGTGATCCTTGTTCAGCTGGATAGGGGAATGCATGAGGAGGCGCGCGCGAAGACGGATGCACACGGGACGTTTACGTTCAATGTGCAATATCCTGACAAACCATACCTGGTGCGCGTGGTCCACCAGGGCGTCAGCTATGATCAGCAGGCTTCCGCCGGCGACGCTCTCTCCATCCAAGTATTCGACGCCGCGCGCCGCGTGCAAGGCGTGACCGGCAGTATCGAAATTCTCCGCACCGGAACCACCGGAAACCTCCTTCACGTATCCGACTTGTACGACATCAGAAACGAATCCAGCCCGCCCCTCACGCAGGCGGGTGCGCGCACATTTGAAGTGTATCTGCCTGCAAAAGCCAAGATTAGTTCTGTCCTGGCCGCAGGTCCGGGGGAGATTGGCGTGATGATTTCCGCGGCGCCCGTGCCGGGCGAGCCTGGACACTACGCGGTAAGTTTTCCCTTGCGGCCGGGAGCAACGAAGTTTGCCTTCAACTACGACCTGCCCTACGATGGCCATTCCGCGTTTCAAACCATGCATGCGTATCCGCTGCAGCAATTCGCCGTCATGATTCCGCCGACCATGAAATTCTCGTCGCGCTCACCGGCCTTCAAGATTCTTGCAATTGGCAACAGCCGCTATCAAGTCCGGGCAGCCAACCAATTAAAGGCAGGGGAAGGGCCGGAGTTTGAAGTCTCTGGAACCGGAACGCTTCCGCCCCTCGGAGATCAAGCCAAATCCCAGGCGCGGTCACACTCTCCGGCTCCACCCAATCCAACGCAATCTGCTCTGGGTCGTGCCGCTTTGCCTTCTTTGGCCAGCATCGATTCGCGTTCGAAGCGGACCCAGCCACCTTCGCAATCGCTAGTCTTGGGCGGAGTGACTTCCGTCCTTCTTGCGGCATGCGCTCTACTGGTTTGGCGCGTGCGCAAAGCGCGGAACTTCTCTTCTGCGCGAACAGTTGCACCACGGGCCCGTCAAGGTAACCGTCCCCAACCTGACTGGAAACTCTAGGGAACCGTCATGGCCGCATAACCGCCTCGATTCCGGTCGGGTCACGGGGTGCTAGAGAATAATAATCTACCTGGACGTGTAACGCGCCAATCGGAAACTGGCCCGCTACCGCTCGTCTTTGACTTCGTTCCTTCTTCGCTTCATTTCTTCTAGAATCTTTCCCATGGACCTAGAACAGATCACGGGCGCCGTCGTCGACTTCTACGAACGCATGTCCGGTGGCGTTGCTCTAATGGACCGCAAGCCGATTGACCGCCTCGTCTACTTAGCCGCAAAGCGCCTTATTTCTGCTGCCGAATTTCATCACGGAGAGCCATGAGCACCATCTCAAATTCCTCAGAACCTGGCAGTCGGGTGAGCAGTCCAATCGCAGTTTTATCCGGCCTCCTCGTCGTTACTGTCGAACAGGCAGTTGCAGCGCCGTATGCCACTTCGCGGCTCGCAGAGGCCGGGGCACGAGTCATCAAAATCGAAAAGCCGCCTGCGGGGGACTTCGCGCGGCATTATGACTCTGCCGTCCACGGCGAGAGCGCGCATTTTGTCTGGCTGAATCAGGGCAAGGAATCCGCGGTACTTGATTTCAAGCAGCCGGCTGACCTTGCCATCCTCCGCGCCATGCTTGGGCGGGCGGACGTTTTCGTGCAAAACCTCTCCCCGGGGGCTCTGGATCGCGCGGGCCTCCGCCTCGCAGAACTCCGCGAAGTGTATCCCACTCTCATTAGCTGCTCCATCAGCGGCTACGGCGAGACCGGCGAGTACGCCGGCATGCGCGCCTATGACAACTTGGTTCAGGCCGAAGCCGGCGTCTTCGCCGTCACCGGCAACGCCGCCGGCCCGGCAAAAGTCGGCATTCCCATCTGTGACATCAGTGCCGGCCTGCACGCTTACCTCGGCATCCTCGAAGCTTTGCTCGAGCGCCAGCGCACTGGCCGCGGGCGTCATATCTCCATCTCTCTTTTCGAATCCGTTGCCGATTGGATGTCCGTTCCCCTCCTTTTCCAGCAGTACACCGGTCAAGTCGCCCAACAAACCGGCCTCCACCACGCTTCCATCGCCCCCTACGGCCCTTACTCCGCGGGCGACGGGTGCCCCGTGATGATCTCCATCCAGAATGACGCCGAATGGACGCGCTTTTGCTCATCCGTTCTTCATTCTCCGGAAATCGTCCGCCATCCGCTCTTTTCCACTAACCCGGACCGCGTTCGTAATCGTGAAGCTCTCGATGAAGTCATCCGCAAGACTCTCGCGCCCTTCCCTCGCGCAGAATTCATCCGCCGTATGCGAGATGCGCAGATCGCTTTCGGCCTTATTCGCTCCGTGGAAGAACTTTCGGCCCACCCGGCCCTGACGATGACTGAAATCGATACGCCCACAGGGCCGGTCCGCCTGCCCCAGCGCGCCCTGCCACGCACCAGTTTGACGCACCGCAAGAGCGTCCCGGCGTTTGGCTCTCATACCGAGGCCATCCGGAAAGAATTCGCGGCTGGCGTTTCGTCTTCCGGCTCGTCGCGCTCCACGATTCCGATCTGAGTTTCCTTCTTCAACATGTACCAGCAAATTTTCGATCCCGTCGCGCACTCCCTGTTTTGGTCTTCCCTCTTTGCCGCTATGCCTCTGCTCGCCCTTTTCGTGCTCCTCGGCGTCTTGCGTTGGGAAGCCCGTTGGGCGGCTCTCGCGTCTCTGGCCATCTCCATCCTCGTCGCCATCGGAATCTATTCCATGCCCGCGCCACAAGCTCTGGCTGGTGCGGCGGAAGGCGGCGCCATCGGATTTTTCCCCATTATTTGGATCGGCATCAACGCCATCTGGCTCTATAAGCTCACGGAAGTAAAGGGTCATTCTCTCGTGTTGCGCCGCGCGTTCGATGGCGTTAGCAGCGATCTTCGCGTGCAGGCTATCTTGATCGCATTTTGCTTCGGCTCTCTCCTCGAGGCTCTCGCCGGCGGCGGCAGCCCCGTAGCGATCTGCGCCGTAATGCTCATCGCCCTGCGCGTGCCGCCGGTAAAGGCCGCCGCGGTCTCTTTGATCGCCGATACCACCCCGGTTTCTTTTGGAGCCCTCGGCTTGCCCATCAGCACGCTTTCCAAAATCACGGGTCTCTCTGCTTCCTCATTGAGCGTCATGATCGGCCGCCAGACCCCGGTCCTCGCCGCCTTTGTTCCTCTCATTCTCGTTTACATCCTCGATGGTAGGCGTGGCCTCCGCCAGACGTGGCCTTTTGCTCTCGTCGCTGGAATCAGCTTCGGTGTGGGGCAGTGCCTCGGCTCCGTAACCTTGCCCTTGGAATTAGTCGACATCGTGGCCGCGCTCAGTTCGACCGCCGCTTGCCTCGTTTTTCTTCGCTTCTGGTCTCCCTCGCATATTCTCCTGCCGGATTCCCGCACTTCCAGTCTTCCGTCTGACCCGCAGGGAAAAGACGGCGAGCCTCCCGTCTCCCGCCGCGAGTTATTCTTCGCTGCACTTCCTTATCTAACCGTCGTCATCGTCGTCGCGCTGGCGCAGTTTGGCCCCCTCCATGAATTGCTTTCGCGGGCTTCTTCCACTTTTCGCTGGCCCTGGCTTCACGTTGTCGATCCCAACGGGGTGCCCGTCACCTCGGTGACAGCCAGATTCGAATGGTTGCTCTCTGCCGGCTCCCTGGTTCTCCTCGCCGGTCTAATCGTCGCGCCCATGCTGGGCCTAAACTTTAAGACGCTCTTGGGCACCTATCGGGAAACCCTGCATCAATTGCGCTGGACCATTGTTACCGTCAGCGCCGTAGTTGGTGTCGCCTACGTGATGAATCTCTCGGGTCAGATCATTACGCTCGGCATGTGGGCCGCAGGTGCCGGGCACGCCTTTGCTCCGCTCGCGCCTCTTGTCGGTTGGCTGGGCACCGCGGTAACCGGTTCCGACACATCCTCAGACGCCCTCTTCGGCATGCTCCAGGTCACCACCGCCCACCACGCAGGACTTTCAGACATTCTTCTCGGTGCGGCGAATGCCTCCGGCGGGGTCTGCGGCAAGGCCGTCTCTCCCCAGAATCTCTCCATCGCCGCCGTAGCGGTGGGTTTGGCGGGCCGCGAAGGGGATCTATTTCGTCAGGTCTTCGGCTGGACTGTTTTCATGATCGCTATATTGAGTCTGCTCGTTTATCTGCAGTCCACTCCCATTCTCTCCTGGATGGTTCCCTGAACGGGATCACAGAAATTCACTCGTCTTTAACTTCGTTCCTTCTTCGCTTCATTTCTTCTAGAATCTTTCCCATGGACCCTCTCCGCGAACTCGGCCGCTCACTCCTCCTCCTCGGCGGTCTTCTCGTTCTCCTTGGCGCTCTTCTCTACTTCGGCGGAAAACTCCCGCTGCGCCTCGGCCGTCTTCCCGGCGATATCGTCCACCACGGCGAACACACCACGTTTTATTTTCCCATCGTCACCTGTCTCGTTCTGAGCCTCGGCCTCTCGCTCCTCTTCTGGCTCTTCTCCCACTTTCGTCGCTGACGACCAACAGCTCCTTGGTCATCTTTTCCTCATTCGTAGGACGCACGGTTGGCCACACTCCACGGATGTTTAATTCCGACTCCTTTCTCACGCCCTTTCAAGTACCTGCCTGCTGGTACTGCGGGTCCATTGGAGTCCACAGCTTCCACTGTTATTTTTGCAAACCTAACGAACCGTACCTGGGGATTAGCCGAATTCACTTTGGCAGGTCTACCGCAGCCAGATGCGCCAAGCCTTCTCGAATCTCCGCGTTGCACGGGCTAAGCCCTTTATTCTAAATGGGATGAATTGGGTCTATGCCCGCCTGATGGATAGCCAGGCCAATTTGCGATTGCGCACCAAGCTTTTGTTATCGCTTGTCCTGTGCACCGCCGGGCTCACGTGCGTCACCCTCCTTGTTGTGCGTCACAACGCCCAGATGCAGGTCCAACGGCAAATTGAAGGGGACGCCCGCAACGCCATCCTCACTTTCCAGGTCATGCAAAACCAGCGTCAGATGGTGCTGGCGAATAAGGCTGACTTGCTGGCGACTTTGGCCTACATGAGAGGGGGAGACGCCACTACGATCCAGGATGTCAGCCAAGACCCCTGGCAATCGGACGACTGCAACCTGTTTCTGCTTGCTGATCGCAAGGGCAAGATTGTGGCTCTGCACGCGGCGACTTCAAGCCCCTCCCTTGGTACCGCCCAAGAACTGCTTCGGCGTCCTCTTAAAGAAGGTGCCAGAACAGGGTGGTGGTATACCGGTTCGCGGCTTTACCAGGTGGCGCTACAGCCCTTTTACGAGGACACGCCGCTCAAAAGAGGCCTCCTGGGCACTGTCGTTGTGGGCCGCGAGGTTGACGCCCGGGTAGTCGGCGACCTGAGCCGGATTACCTCCAGTCACTTTGTCTTCCGCTATGGCGATGATTTCATAAACGGCTCGCTGTCGCCTCTTCAGGAGCAGGAGCTGGCTCAACAGATTTTGGGCCGCCCTGCGCCGGAACAAATTCAGATTGGCGGCGAAAAGTTTTTCGCAAGTTCGCTCGAGTTGACTCCGGGTATCCACCCGGCCGTAAGCCTCACCGTCCTGAAATCTTATGGGGAGGCGGCGATATTTTTGACCAGGTTGAATCATCTGCTCCTTGGGTTGGGCCTGCTCGCGGTGCTGGCCGGAGGGATTTCGGACGCGTTTACGCGCCCCTTGACGTGGCTCGTGGGGGGAGTCCTCGCCCTCGAACGGGGTGATTTTACTTATCCTTTGGAAGCGCACGGCGCCGATGAAGTGGCGCAGGTCACCCGGGCTTTCAACCAGATGCGCAGGACTCTGCGAAGTAATCAAACGCAGACCCAGCAGCTCGAGGATCAGCTCCGTCAGTCCCAAAAGATGGATGCCCTCGGGCGGCTTGCAGGGGGAATCGCCCACGATTTCAACAATCTATTGACCATCATCAAGGGCCATTGCGGTTTGCTGCTGGACCGGCTTGCGCCGGGCGACGCGTTATACGGAAGCGGCGAACAGATCCAAAAGGCGAGCGATCGCGCGGCTTCGTTGACTAGGCAATTGCTGACCTTCAGCCGCAGGCAGGTGCTGCAGCCAAAGGTCCTCGACTTGAACGCGCTCACCGCCGAGATGGGTAAGCTCCTAAGACGGCTGATTCGCGAAGATATCGAGTTCCTCCTCCGGCTCGGCGAATCGCTTGGACGCGTGAAAGCAGATCCGGGGCAAATCGAACAAGTGCTCTTAAACTTGACCGTCAATGCCTGTGATGCGATGCCCGAGGGCGGCAAGTTGACGATCGAAACGCATAACACGGTGGTGGACGGCGAGTATGCGAGGACCCGCCCGTCGGTCGAGCCCGGCGATTACGTGATGCTTGCGGTCAGCGACACCGGCTACGGAATGGACGCAGCTACGAAGGCGCGAATCTTTGAGCCATTTTTCACCACCAAGGAACCAGGAAAAGGAACCGGGCTCGGTCTTGCGACTGTGTACGGTGTCGTGACGCAAAGTGACGGCTTCATCTGGGTGGACAGTTCCCCGCGCAAAGGAACTCGGTTCGAGATTTACTTGCCGCGAGTTCGCGAGAAGGTAGACCGCGCTGCCTCTGACGGCGTGGCTGTTGCGCCCGCTCGCCGCTTCGAAACCGTGCTTCTTGTGGAGGACGAGGAGGAAGTTCGGGAGCTTGCGTCCGGCTTCCTGACTTCGGCGGGCTATAGGGTGGTTACGGCTCAGGATGGGGCTGAAGCGCTGGAGATTGCGCACCGCCTGCGCGAGACGATCCATCTCTTGGTAACGGATGTGGTGATGCCCAATATGAGCGGGCCGGACCTCGTCAAGCGGCTGAAACGTCTCCTCCCGGATCTGAAGATTGTCTACATGTCTGGCTATATTGAACAGAACGAAGACTGCAAGGAGCTTTTGGAAAAGGAATTCTACCTCCAAAAGCCATTCTCGCGCGACACGCTGCTGCGCCAGGTCAGCGACGCATTTACCAACGAGCCGTTGGCACATCCGCTCGCCGCAGCTGTGCATCCCTAACCGCCGGACTTGCCCGCGTAAAACGCCTGCCACCCAACGCACACTGATAGACGCGGTTTAGATCATCGTGATTATTCATCCTACGCAAAAGGTGTGCGCTGGTCACATTAACGAGCACTTGTAGTCTTCCACGCACGTCGTTTACCACCCGGCGCCCAGCTTTTACTGTATCAAGTGAGTCGCCTTGGCTGTCGGCTATACTCCTTCGCATGACCAAGGAAAAACCTGCCTGGCTTCAGGAGGCGCGCGCATTCTGTCGCGGCGCCGGAATCAAGATCCTCGCGTGGGGTCCGGACATGCTGACTGTGGAAGCGAAGTCACAGGATCGTGCCACGGAAGTCGCATCTCAACTTGGCCAGTTGGGTTTCAAGACCATCGAAAACGAAGACGACGCTTCCGCCGGGATGCTGAGTTTATCGCGGAATCCGGCGGCTGTTCAGGCAAGAGTCGCGTCCTTCGATGTTTCGCGGCGGCGCTGGGACGAACAAATCGAGCCGTTGATCTGGGCATTGTGCTCACTCTTGTTGGTGGCGCGCGCCGATACATGGCGCTACCCCTACTGGCTCACTCTGCCGCTAGGGGCTTTGTCATTGGTCATGTTCTTCTGGAGCGGTAGCAACATCTGGGGATGGCGGCTTGAGATTCTTCCAGAGGGACTTCGAGTCCGCCGCCGCTTTCGCTGGACCACGATCCCTTGGGGGCAAATTAAGACGGTCGAGTCGATTGCTACTGGGAGGAGCCAGGGACGAGTTGTTCTCGCACTTGTCTCCCATAGCTCGGAGCAACTGGGAACGTTTAACGATGCTTTTGCCCGCAATATGCGCGACCGATTACGGAATGAGATCGCCCAACGACGCCAACCGGCAGAGGAGCAGCGGGCCGATAGGTGAGACGTGGCGCAGCGGCTCAGCCTCAGCCCCAACCTCCGCCTCGTCGCTCAGCGCAAAAAGTAACTTTGCCTTTGTAGCGGCGAGTTCGCCTCGCCATTCATCATCGGCTCATCGAAGGGCGTTGTAGCGCCGGGCTTTCCCCCGGTTTGTGGGGGTCCCGGCGGTTTTGGTCGGGAAGCCCGGCATCTTTTCTTTTATCCCGACCGGGTCGGGACCTCGCCACTCTTTTCCCTTCCACGGTGGGTCCGTTTGAAGTGCTCTACCCTGGAAAGTCAGGGCGATTCGTGGCATCCTATTTACCATGGGAAACAAAGACAAAGGAGGACGCGAAGCAAAAAAGCCCAAGAAGAAAACTCCGAAGCCTGCTCCTCCGAGCCGCTATACGCACTCCATCTCGACGCCAAGCGTGTCAACGCCAGCTACTCCCCAAAAGAATCCTACAAACTCTCAATAAGCCGCACCGCCGGTCGTGGTAGGGTGCACCGTTCAATTTTTCTAGGGCGCCACTTCGATCGTAGATTCCGGCTCGGCTCAACCTGTCCCGATCCGGTCGGGAGACCTTATCGGAGCCCTACAGGAAACAGTCACCGCGCTATCGTACTGTAAATAAACCGCTTATGGGCGACATAAATTCCCTCACGCAAAGAGGGGTGTATAATGCCCGAACCATGCACCAATCCCTAATTGAGAGATTTATGAGGGCCTTCTGGAAAGGCATCTGGGGGGAGATAGAAGACCGACTCGTAGAGGCCTTCGTACTGGCAGCAGGAATTGTACTTATCTTGATCCAGAGCAGTCTTTCATGGTCAAAACTCGTAGAAAGTCGGTGGGAAGCAGTTGCTACTGGAGTGTGGGCTGTAGTGCTCCCCTCTAATTTAGACAGTCAGGGTCTCCGAGTTTAGTACAGCTGTGAAAGCCAAGAAGGCCTCCTGCGGAGTGCGGTTTTGGACTCCGCGATGAGGCCGGT
>WNFF01002564.1_pt1 | contig 14855 bp, 10 predicted proteins | sample 5400441 | NCBI WGS metagenome assembly WNFF01 (sample SAMN13153345, study PRJNA577476) | soil metagenome | isolation source: 120 cm saprolite under Douglas fir tree site 2 hole 3 replicate 1 | place: USA:California | collected 2015-04-18 | reverse complement strand
TCTGGCTGAAGTTGGAGTGCCTGCAGACCACCGGATCGTTCAAACTGCGCGGCGCGCTGTTTCGTCTCTCGCGCCTTTCCGAGGAGGAGAAGCGGGCCGGTGTTTTCACTTGTTCCGCGGGCAATCACGGCAAGGGCGTCGCCTACGCGGCGAAAGCGCTCGGCGTGACGCCGACGATCGTGGTGCCTTCGAGCATCGACGAGTCCAAGTATCGGGCGATGGTCGCGATGGGCGCGCAAGTGATTCGCTCGCGCTTTTCCGGCTACGACGAGACCGAGGCATGGGCGATGGAAGAGGCGGCGAAGAGCGGCAAGGTCTGGATCTCGGCATTCGATGAAGACGCGATCATGGCGGGCAATGGCGGTTCGGTGGCCGCTGAGATTCTGGAGGACTTGCCGCAAGCGCAGTCGTTCGTCCTTCCGGTGGGAGGCGGAGGGCTGGCCGCCGGAGTTTCCTTCCTGGTGAAAGCAAAACGGCCGGACGCGATCGTCGTCGGCTGCAACCACGAGCTCTCCCCCGCGCTGGCCCTCTCGCTGAAGCAGGGCTACGCCGCCACCCGCTTGCCAGCCGCGACCACCACAGCCGGAGGGATAGAAGGAGGGATTGGACAGAGGACGTTCGAGGTGCTGCGTTCGCGAGTCGACCGGGTTGCCCTTCTTTCAGAGGCTGAGCTCTTCGAGGCTGTTCGCTGGACGTTCGATGCGCACCAGTACGTCATCGAGACTGCCTCGGCGGCTCCGATTGCCGCTTGTCTCCACGGCAAAACCGGAGATCTCCGAGGCCCGACGGTGATCGTCCTCAGCGGGCGGAATGTCAGCATCGACACATTGCGGTTGATTCTCGGCTCACACGGCAGCATCGTCGCGAAATGAGCCTCGACAGCGATGCGTAGCGAACCGTGGTTGACTCGACCGAGCAGCGGCCCTCGACGATTGCCGGACGCATCACTCGCCTACGTGGCGCTCCGGATTGCGTTCGGCATCAACATGACGATGCACGGAGTGAATCGATTTCTCGGTGGGGTCGGAAAGTTCGCCGGCAAAATGGCACAGGACTTTTCGACAACCGTTCTGCCCCACGGTCTGGTGCTGGCCTTTGGATACGTGCTTCCCTTCATCGAGTTCGCAATCGGCATCCTGCTTCTGCTTGGGCTGTGGATGCGCTGGACGCTGCTGCTCGGAATGGCAGTGATCGCGGTGTTGATGTTCGGGAGCGCTCTCAAGGGCGACTGGAACGTCCTAGGCATACAGCTCGTGTACGCGGTGGTGTATTACCTGCTGATCGCTCGGCAAGCGGATGACGCTGTTGGAATCGACGTCTCGCGATTTGAACGCGGCGCGGCTCGTTAAGGGCTGATGCTGCAGTCGGCCGGAACCGCGCCGGCGGCGGTCATGATTCCCCCTAAGAGATGCTGGCGAAACAGCGGCTCGTCGTAGCTCTGCTGGGTATGCCCGAGCGCGGTGTACCAAGACCTGCCTCCACCATCGACGTCGTGACACCAGGAAATCGGGTGATCCCCCATGTCTCCGCCGGAGTAGCTGCTTTCGTCCATCGTCATCAGCACGTGAACGGTTCCGCGTGGATTGGTTTGAAAATTGTACCATTCGTCCGTTCGGTTCCATGGCTGGGGCAGCGACGAGGTGGATGGATGATCGACATCCTCAATCTGGATCGACGCGGGCTGGATCGACGGATGGCTGCGAAAGTACGCGCCGACGAGCTGACCGTACCAGGGCCAACCGTACTCGGTGTCGGTCGCCGAATGGATGCCCACGTATCCGTTGCCGCTCTCGATGAAGCGCTGGAAGGCGGCCTTCTGATCGTCTTCGAGAACGGTACCGGTGGTGCAGAGAAAGATCACCACTTGGTATCGGGCCAGGTTGTCGTCGGTGAACAGGCTCGAGTCTTCGGTTGCGTCCACGGCAAAACCATTCGCACCGCCCAAGTCGGTGATTGCCGCGATTCCGTTGGGAATCGAGTCGTGCCGGTATCCGGTCGTCTTCGAGAAAACCAGCGCAGAAAACATCGCTCCATCGAGTCTCGCTGAGCGCCAATCTTCGCGCATCGCCGAGGAACAAGCCGAAAGCAGCAGAACGAAAGCCATGGCCGATTTGGGGATTCTCATCGCGCGCTCCTCCCGTCGAGTATCTTTGTCATACCACTAGGAGGTCGCAAGTGAGGAGACTCGCGGATACAGACCAAAGGCTTCGGAGCTCAACTCTTCTCACTGAGCTTGAGAGGTCACCGAAACAAACATTGGACAAATGTTACAACTCAACTCTGCACGGTTTGCGATGGCACCGGGAACGTCAGCAGTGACCCTCAGTTGGATTTGCTTTGTTTCATCAGGGTTGAGTACAAAGTCATCCGAAACCATAATACCCAGATACAAACCATTATAGTTCCACTCTGGTTGGAAGGGGAGAACCGTTACCTCATGGGGAACCGTGTCGGTTATATAAAACCTCCTCTCCACTGCGCTAAGATTCCTCACCGTCAAAGTGTACGTTAGTACGTCCCCTACTGGCACCGGGTCGGGAGAAGCCGTCTTGGTAAATTCGATTGAGGGCGGATCAGTGTGCGCCATTGCGACGGTATTCGCATCCGCCTGCATGACGACGACGTATCCAGTCGGGTCCGGGGTGCCAGTAGCCAGAGTGGCGATACCGCTGGGCCCGCCACCAGGCGTAACAGGCCACTCTTCGATCATCCATTCCCCTGTAACGTTCGTAAGCGTCCCTACTTTGCTGGCCATTTGCTCGGTGAAGTAGAGCTTGCTGTCTGGCCCCGCCGTGATGCCAAAGGGACGGCCGTTCGTTGTGAGGATGGGAAACTCCGTTATTGCCCCGGACGGGGTAATCCTCCCAATATTGTCGCCGTAGAACTGTGTAAACCAAAGGTTGCCGTCCGGCCCAGCTCTGATACCGAACGGTACGCTGGGGGTGGGGGTAGTAAACTCAGTAAAGGTACCGGATGGGGTCATCCTCGCAACACTGCTGTTACCACTGAATTCGGTAAACCATATATTGCCATCCGGGCCAAATGTGATGGGCCCAGGCGTGCTGTTAGGCGTAGGGATTACGAACTCGGTCATCTCATAGTGGTCGGGAAAATATCGCATCCGGCCGATCTGGTTGGCATTCGCTTCGGTAAAAAAGATTTCGATGTGGCCGTCGGAGCGGTCGAATTGGCACGTAATACCGAAAGGGCGGCTATTGGCGGTGAGGACAGGGAACTCGGTCACTGTTCCGGTCGTGGTGATCCTGCCAATCTGATTCGCAAGGGTCTCGGTGAACCAGAGGGCACCATCCGGACAGCCAGTTATCATCGAGGGGAAGCTAAATGGTGTGGGAATTGAAAACTCGGTGAAATTCCCATCGAGAGTGAGCCTCGCAATCTTGTTGGCGGACTGCTCAGCAAACCAAAAGTTACCATCTGGAGCGTATGTGACATGGTAAGAGCCGCTGTTGGAGGTTGGAATTAGCTGGTACACCCACTCCAAATCAGGGCTAGCTCTGGCGACCTCCGCGGGCCCTTGAGCGGCTTGCGCGGACGGGAGCAAGAGTCCGGGAACGCACAGCAACGTCAGAGCAGCTAATTCGACTACACGATTAATTGGCCTTTCCACTTTTCCCCTCCGTCGCAAGCACGTCTCTACGAGAACTCCTTCATAGTGCTTAAACGCAAATGTGGCGCAATCGGTATCACCCTGTGTTTTCCAAGCGGTCGTCTTGGGGCAACTCACTGGCCAGGGGAGTCACCGGGGGAGCAGGATCATATTTTGAACCGCCACGCCATTGGTCGCGAACTCACAGCCGTAACCGAGCAGGTGCACGCGGACTTGATCGAACTGTTGCCCCGCGGCGATCGTGGAGAGCCGGATGTCGAAATTGGCATTCGATCGGAGGATTGTCTCCGGCATCTCCGAAGGCCCGACGCAGTTGTTGTTCGGGCGATTCTGGGTGGCATAGACGCGCTTTCCGACTGTGACGCCGTTGAGCAAGAGCTCGATTCGCATCGAAGGTTGGCTGTATCGCGAGGGAGTCGTCGCAGCATAGAAGCGACCTCGGATCCGTGCCGTCGTGGTGGACATCCTGGGCACCGAATAGGAACGGTAGCGCCGCGTGCAGGTGCAGCATTGGGCGGTGGTCGACCGGCAGGCGAGGATCGCGGTGAACCCAGTTGTTTGAAACAGCGCCTCGGAGGGATTGGGAGGCGCGCACAGCGCATTGATCCCACCCCCGTCCTTGATCCACGCACTGGCCGGAAGCGCCGGCAAGAGAATCGCGTTCGGGGTCCCGCTCCCACCGCCGGGCGCGGGTCGCAGATAAAGGTTTCCGATCGAGCTGCAGGTGTACGGATCCAGGTGTGTCCCGATGTTGTCTTCGTGGTAGTCATTGGTAAACGACCAGTCATCGCTGATGCCATCGCCGGTCCTCGAGGTGGCGACCACGTGCAGCAATGTGCCGGCCGGCGCGTCCATCGCGAATCGCCCATAATCATCGGTGATGGTGTTGAAGGTTGCGTTGTGAGTGGAATCTGAAACGGTAACTCGAGCAGAACTCGCGCCTCGATTGTCCAACCCAGTCACGTGGCCGGAGATGCAGTGCGAGGGCAGCCACTGCGTGCCGTTGAACCATGACAAATGAGATACCCCGGTTCGATACACGTAGCCTCCGGGGGCTGCGGCGTCGGCGACTCGAGTCGCACTTCCTTCCTCGCGCCACTCGCCGCTGGACGGGTCGAGCGTCCACATCGGGACCGACGTAGGCGCGTTCGCAGCCGCTCCCCCCGAAATTGGCAGACTGATGGTCGCGCTCCGTCCGCTCGCGATTGTCAGCAATTCGCTGCCTTGCTTGGCAACAATTGCCATCGGCGCAAGGCCGCTGAGCAGACGAATATTTCCGTCGGCGCGTCTGCCCGTGAATTCGCCAGGGAACGCCGCGCGCTGCGACAATACCGCCGAGTCCAACGGCGCAAGGCTGACTTCTACCGGACCCGTTACCACCCTGCCGTCGCGAGTCGCCAACCCATGAGGCGCAAAAGCAGCCCGCGCCCCGTGGCCGTCGGTTACCTCGCCCCCTACTGCCGCATCGAACTGAGCAGAGATCCGCGCCGGTGCCATTTCGATTGTGACGAAGGTGAAGCCGTCGCTCTCAAGGCTCACCTGCTTGATCGATTCGGCGAGCCCGGCGTGTTCCGCGATCAGCACGACCGGTCCCCGCCCGTTGACGTTTTCGATCGTGAACCAGCCATCGGCGTCGGTGGTGGCACGATCTCCACCGACGATATGGACGGTCGCGCCTGCGACCGTGGTCGACTCGGCACCCGAGACAACCCGACCGACAATCACCGCCACTCCGCTGCCCAGTTCCTCGAAATCGCCCAGGTCCAAGGAAGGACTCGATCCGCCGTCCCCACCCGCGCCCGGTCCCAAGCCCAGGGGATCGCCGGAATTTCCCTTCCCACACGCCACCCAGCCGGTTGCAGCAATCAACAAGCCCCAACAAGCCATCCTCCGCCACTTTGCGTCACGCACACATGCCTTGAGCTGCATCGCTCCTCCAGGTCAGAAAGCCATTCAGTTAGATGAACGCAGGATCGTCTCAACCGGTATCACTAGGGTCGGCTGGAGGCGTCCAGGCTCCGTCCGTTGCAGCCGTCGGCCCTCAAGGTGTAAGTCTTCGGCGCGACCCTGGATATCTCATTCGAGGGGGGCGATGGCTCGGTCAGCTGCGGACGTCACGGCGTTGCTTCGCGCCTGGCACGGCGGAAACAAGCAGGCGTTCGCGGAACTGATGCCGTTGGTCTATCAGGAGCTGCGCAGGCTGGCACAGCGCCACGCCAACAAGCAGCGTTCCGGACATACCTTGCAGACCACCGCCCTGCTCCACGAGGCCTACCTCAAGTTGCTCGATTACCCGGTGGTGAACTGGAACGATCGAGCTCACTTCTTCGCCTTCGCCGCCAGCGTGATGCGATCGCTCTTGGTCGATCACGCCCGGCGTCAGGGTTCCGCCAAACGCGGCGGTGGGGCCAGTCATATCGAGCTGGAGGAAGCGGCAGTGGTTTCTCCGGAGGACGGCTCCGCGGTGCTTGAGCTCCACCAGGCGCTGGAAAGGCTCACCGCGATCGACGCGCGCAAGGGACGGATCGTCGAGCTTCGTCACTTCGGAGGCTTGAGCGTAGAAGAGACCGCCGAGGTCCTGGAGCTGGCTCCGATCACGATCAAGCGGGAATGGCTGAGAGCCAAGGCGTGGCTCCATCGGGAGCTGAATTCAGAGAAACCGCGGGCATGACGCCGGAACGCTGGCAAAAAATCGATCAGCTGTTCGCCGAGGCCTTGGAACAAGAGCCCAGCAGGCGCGCCGCCTTTCTCGCTCGCGTCTGCGCGGGCGATCAACGGCTGCATCGCGAGGTAGCGAGCCTGCTCGCCGCGCACGAGCAATCTTCCAGCGGCATCGATGCGCCGGGATTGGACAAGGCGGCCGAGCTGCTTCTCGGTGCCGAGGCGCCGCAACCGTTCAAGGGAAACGATCCGCGGTTTGCCGGCGCTGCGCCCAAGACGGTGATTCAATCCGGCGGGGAAGTCACCCAGAGGGGCGAGCCCGCGGTCGGGGCGAGCCGGGTCTCGCTGGAGCGAGGCGCCGCCCTCGGGCGTTACGTGATTCTCGAGCACCTCGGCGGCGGCGGGATGGGCATTGTCTACACCGCCTATGATCCGCAGCTCGATCGCAAGGTGGCGATCAAGCTTTTGCGCTTCCACCACTCGCCCGCGATGGACGCCAGCGAGGGCCGGGCGCGCTTGCTTCGGGAGGCGCAGGCTCTCGGTCGACTGGCCCACCCGAATGTGATCTCGGTGTTCGATGTCGGCACGTTCGAGGACCAGGTTTTCATCGCGATGGAGTACGTCGACGGCTCCACCCTCACCGCTTGGCTCACCGAACGCGACCGGTCCTGGCGAGAAATATTGAGCCTTTTCTTGCAGGCCGGGCGGGGGCTCGCCGCCGCGCACGAAGCCGGATTGGTGCACCGCGACTTCAAGCCGGACAACGTCCTCATCGGCCGCGATGGCCGCGCCCGGGTACTGGACTTTGGGCTCGCGCGCCCGGCGCTATGGCCCGACGAGGGCGAGACGCCCGCGCCCACGATCATCAGCCCGGTCGAACCGATCTGGAGCGAAGGTTCGAACGATGATCCGCTGCACGCGCGAATCACCCGGCCCGGCTTTCTGGTCGGCACCCCCACCTACATGGCGCCCGAGCAGTTGATCGGCGGTCCCGCCGATCAGCGCACCGATCAATTCAGCTTCTGCACCGCTCTCTACGAAGCGCTCTATCGCGTGCTCCCATTTGGCGAGGGAGTGCGCCCGATCCCCGGACGCGCGGAAGTCCAGCCCGCCCCGAAGCAAAGCCACGTCCCGAACTGGTTGAGGCGGACGATCCTGCACGGGCTGCGGCTCGATCCGAACGAGCGCCATCCCTCGATGGGCGCGCTTCTTCACGAGCTGGAGCGCGACCCGGCCAAGCGAAACCGGCGAGCGTTCGCCGTCGCGGCCGCAGCGCTGATGCTGACCGGCGGACTGTGGGCATACCAGAGGGTCCGAAAGCAACAAGATGAGCTCTGCCAGGGAGCGCAACAACAATTGGCGGGGATCTGGGGCAGCGAGCGAAAGGCGGCCGTGTCCGCGGCGTTCCTGTCCACCGGCAAGCCCTACGCAACCGATGCCTTCAATCGGATGGCTTCGATCCTCGATCGCTACGCCGCGAATTGGGCCTCGATGCAGACCGGCGCCTGCATCGCTACGCGCGTGCGCGGCGAACAATCCGAGGAGTTGATGGACTTGCGGATGCACTGCCTGGCGCAGCGACTCGCAGAGCTCAGGGCCACCACCGAGCTGTTGACCCGAGCCGATGAGTCCTCGGTGACGCAAGCCGTGAACACCGCCCAGGCGTTGACCAGCCTCGATGGCTGCGCGGATACCCCCACGCTCAAGGCGATCATCCGACCGCCCTCGGACCCGCAGGCTCGCGCCAAGGTGGACCAATTGCGCCAAAGGCTTGCTCCCGCGAAGGCGCTGCTCGACGCGGGAAAGTACGCGGAAGGCCTTGAACGTGTGATCCCGATGGCGCAGGAGGCCAAGGCGCTGCACTACCGGCCGCTCGAGGCCGAAGCGCTCTTCTTGCTCGGTGCTCTGCAGTTTCGCGCTGGCGATTACCGAGCTGGCGAGCAGACCCTCAAAGAGGCGGTGCTGGCCGCCGAAGCCGGAGCGCACCACGAGCTGATTGCCCAAGCTGCAAGTATGCTGGTGTTCGTCACCTACTCGCTCACGAAGTACGAGCAAAGCCTCGAGTGGGGTCAGCGCGCAGCCGCAGTGATCGAGCGGCTGGGTGGAAATGAGCGGTTGTTGGCGCAACTGCTGCCGAATTTAGGGGTGGTCTATCAGCGGCTGAGCCGATTCGACGAGGCGTTCGCCAGTCATCGGCGGGCGCTGGAGATCGACGAGCGCCTTTTTGGCAAGGACGACTACACGGTGGGCCGGATGCTTGGCGTGCTGGGCGTTGCCTATGGGGATACCGACCAGTATCAAAAGGCGGTCGACCACTACCGCCAAGCGCTTTCGGTTCTGGAAAAGTCGGTCGGCCCCTGGCATCCCCAGGTCGGCACGACTTTGAACAACCTCGGTTTGGATCTCCGTTTGCTCGGCAGGCGGGAAGAGGCCGCTTCAGCGTTCAAACGGGCGCTGGAGCTTCGAGAGCGCGCCCTTGGGCCGAACCACGTCGAGGTCGCGGTCACGCTGACCAATTTCAGCACTCTTCTGGCCGAGCAGGGACACTGGACGCAGGCCCTCGCGCAGTTCCAACGCGCGCAGACCATCCACGAAAACGCCCTTGGTCCCGAGCATCCGCGCCTGGGGTGGATTCTGGCCGGGCTCGGAAACGCGTATCTGGCGCTGGGCATGCCGGAGAAGGCGGTCGCCCCGCTTCGCCGCGCCGTGGCGTTGATGGAAGGGCACCCGGGAACGCCGACCAATCTCGCGGACGGCCAATTCGCGCTTGCGCGCGCCCTGAGAACTACCGGCAAGGATCCGGCCGAGGCCCGGATTTTCGCGCTCAAGGCCCGCGAAGCGTATGCGGCGGGCGGACAACGGTTCCGATCCACCCTCGAGGAAGTAGACGCCTGGCTGCGCGCCAACGAGAAGCGCCGGGCTCGCGGCTACTGAACGGTGAATACCTTGATTGCCAACCGGGCTCGCTCGGCGCCGGCGCGCGCAACGATGTGATAAACCCCGGGGGAGAGCGGAGCGGTGTAAACACCCCCGCTCACGCCTCCGCCCGCGGCCCCCTCTTCTATTTCCCAATTCACTGCGCCGCTCTCCGCTGCCGGTCCGCTCGCCGAGAGCGGCAGGATCGTGCCGATGTTGACGCGGTAGGCCTCGGCGCTCACGCGCAACGCGCCGCTCGTCGACTGGGCTGCGCCGGCCTGCCACTCTTCCGCGACCGGTTCGGCCTCCTCGCTCGAGCTGGCGATTTGCGCTTGGCCCAACGCGGCAGACGGACAGTCAGCGCAGGTCGAGAACATCGACTGAAAGAACATCCCTAGCGGCGGCGTCGCGTTCCCGAAGATCGGATGGGGAACGCCATCGTCGGTGTAGAAGGCAGAGAAGTAGTCTCCCACCATCCGACCTGAGCTGGTATTGGCGATCCAGTTCACGAACATCGGACCTCCGACGTCGACCGGATCGGTCCACGACTGCCCGCCGTCGGAAGAGGTGATGAATCCAGCCGTCAGCTGGCAGGTGGAAACGGAGCAGCTCGCCTGGGGGTAGTAATAGAAGACGATCGCCAAGCCGACGTTGGGCGCGAAGCTATTTCGATCAGCGCCCAGCCCTGGGAGAAAGTGATCGGCATTGCTGGAGACGTCATCGATCGGAATCCGGGTGACCGGCGACCAGGTCTCGCCGTCTGCGCTGCTCGTGATCACGATGTCGTTGGAGTGGCAAGCGGTTCGAAAGCGACAGTCTCCCCAGACGACATAGATGGTGCCATCGCCGTCGATCGCCGCCGAGGGCAAGTCCGCGTCGCGGATGCCTCCGGCCACGTTGTGCTCGTTCGCGTTCGCGACCGCGACGGGCGCGCCCCAGCTATTGCCTCCATCGTCGGAGAAGAAGGCCCGAATGTTTCCGCCGAAGTTGGCGTAGGGGACCACCACCCTCCCGCTCGGCTGTGACAACGGCTGACCGCCCAGGCCGCTCGCGCGGCCCGATGTCGCCACCGGCGTCCCCCAGGTCGCCCCGCCGTCACTCGAGGTCGTCATCAGAATCACGCCACCGGAGCCGACGTCATCCCACTCGATGTAGCAGTTGCCGAAGAATGGGCTGGTGGGCCAGTTGTCACAAGTCATCCAGGTTTTGTCGAACGAGCCGCTGAAGGCCTGGTAAACCGTAATTGGGTCGTCCCAGTTCAAACCATCCGCAGATCGGCTGAGGAATACTTCACGAGTGCCGTTACCCACCGGCAGCGAAACGACTTCCCACAGACCGAACGCCGGATTGTAGGAAAGCGACGGATCGCTCACGCTCTGATAGCGGGTCCCTCTGACCCAGATGGTGAGCCCCGGCAGCGAGCCTTGTTGCCAGGTGGCGCCACCATCGAGCGACGTCGCAAACCCGATGTCGCTGGAGCCGCCTCCGAAAATGCGGCCCTGCTGAAAGACCGCGACGATGGTTGAGCCATTTGCGAAGATTTGCGGCTCGACCTCGGTCATGTGTTGACTGCCGGCATTGGTGAAGGGATCGGTGCTGACTTGCACCGTGCCGGCGTCAACGCTCGCAGCCAGGAGAAGGCCGAAACCAACGAGGGTAACGAGCGAAAGACGAAGTTGTCGAGTCATCGATGCAAGGTGGCGTGTAGCACCGCCTCGAATTGGGCGTCAAAGAATTTAAAGCGCGCAACGCCGGCCGTGCCGCGATGTCAACGTTTGAATGGGCTAAAGCCGGAGCTAACGAACGGTAAATACTTCGATCGCGAGCCGAGCCCGCTCGGATCCGCTCGAGGCCACCACGTGATAAGTGCCGGGTGAGAGCGGTGCGATGTAAACGCCGGAGCTGCTCACGCTGCCGGCCGACTCGCCTTCCTCCACTGTCCACTCCACCGCGGCATTGCGTACCGCCGGCCCGCTCGCGACGAGCGGCAGGTGGGTACCGATGTTGACGCGAGACCCTTCGGCGCTGATCAGCAGGGCGCCACTGTCCGATTGGGCGGTCGCAGGCTGCCACCCCGTCACCGGCTCGGCGCCAGTGACAACTCTTCCACCTGAGGCCGCGCGGAGGGTTGCAGGGCAATCGACGCAGGTTGAGAAGATCGACTCGAAGAACGTCCCCATCGGCTCCCCGGCGACCGCGAACACGGGGTGGGGAATCCCGTCGTCGGTGTAGAAGACGGAGAAGTAGTCTCCAACCATCCGACCCGAGATGGTAGTCGGCAGCCAATTCACCGACATCGGTCCTGCGAGATCGATCGGAGCGGACCAGGAGAGCCCGCCGTCTGTCGAGGTGATGAATCCAGCGATCAACTGGCAGGTCAAAGCGGTGCAGTTGGCCTCGGGATAGTAGTAGTAAACGAGCGCCAATCCGACGTTGGGTGCAAAGCTGTTCCGGTCCGCGCCGATGCCCGCAAGGAAGTGATCGGCAGGGCTGGCGACGTCATCGATCGGGATACGGGTGACGGTCGACCAGTTGAGGCCATCGGAACTGCTGGTGATCACCGCATCGTTCGCTCCGCACGAGCCGCGAAAGCGACAGTCCGCCCAGACCACGTAGATGGTTCCATCGCCATCGATCGCCGCGGAGGGCAAATTGAAATCGCGGATGCCTCCCGCCGGGCGATGTTCGATGATCGTTGCCGCGCCGGTCGACGAGCTCCAACTGTTTCCGCCATTATCGGAAATGAAGACGCGAATCTCGCTGTAGGTCGTGTACGGAACGACCACCCTTCCGCTGGGCTGCACCAGCGGCTGACCGCCGAGGCCGCCTGCGCGATCTGCGGTGGTCAAGGGAGGCGACCAGGTGGCCCCACCGTCGGGGGAGGTCGTCATCAAGATTCTGCCGCCGGCGCCTACGTCGTCCCATTCGATGTAGCAATTGCCGAAAAAGGGGCTGCTGGGCGAATTGTCACAAATAATCCACGGCTTGTCGAAGGACGACGATCCCGTCCCGCTATAGACGGTGATCGGATTGTCCCAGTTCAAACCGTCGCCCGAGCGGCTGACGAAGATTTCCTGATTTCCAAAGCCAACCGGGAGTGTTTCGATCAACCAAATTCCAAACGCGGCGTTGTACGCGATCGAAGGATCGCTCACGCTTCGATATCGGTCGCCGCCCGCCCAGATCGTGATTCCCGGCAGTGACCCGTCCTGCCAGGTGAGACCCGAGTCGGTGGAGGTTGCAAACCCGATGTCGCTGGACCCACCGCCCTCGAAGCGGCCTTGTTGAAATGTCGCAACGATGGTCGAGCCGTTTCCATAAATCTGCGTCTCAACTTCTGTCAGATGTTGACTGTCGAAATTACTGAAGGGATCCGAGCTGATCTGGACCGTTCCGGCCGCAGAGACATTCATGGAAACCAGAGAGATGGAGAGCACGAGGTGTCGGATCATGGCCGAGCGCTCTAGCACCGCTTCCGAGCGCCCGTCAAAGCAACACAGCCTTGGCAAGCGCTCTGCCAAACGCGCGCGTTGGGTCGTGAAGGTCGGCATAGGTGAGTCGCAGGACTTTCCATCCTCGCAGGGTCATCGCGTTGTATCGATCGATGTCGCTTTCCCATGCCTCCCTTCCGGAATGGAACTGGAAGCCTTCTGCTTCGACGATCACCTTTGCCTTTGGCCAGGCGAAATCGACGAAGCCAAGTACGAGATCATCTGCAACAACCTCGTACTGGCAGATTGGTTCGGGCAAACGAAATCGTCGGAACATTCGCAGTGCCTGACGCTCCAGCTCACTGTGCATTTCCGGGCTGAAGACCCCTCGCCTAAGTAACTGCACCACGCGGCGGGTCCCTGCTTTCCCCTCAGTCGGTATCTTCCGCAATACGTGGTGAACCTCGTTAACGCTGGAAATTCTCCAGCGAAAAGCGTGCTCCATCGCTCGTTCGACCACATCGTCATCGCAAACCCCTGCCAGATCCACCAAGGTTCGCGCCGGAGATGTGAGCAGGATTCCCTTCCGGGTGCGCTGCATTTGTTTCGGAATCGGCGCGGTTCGATGAAACAGCAACCAGCCGCGATGGTGGCGCTGCCGGGTCGCTCCAGTCATCTCAACTTTGTCGAGCTTTACTCCATCCAAGTCCCAAAGCTGCGCCGCAGTGCGATGCGAGACGCAAGCGTCTGTACCGGCCCATAGCGATGCGCACCAGACCCTTTGAATCCAGCTGGGCTCTGCCCAGCTCATCCGCCATACCCCTGGCAACTCCCGTACCCACTGGCCGATTCGCACCCGCCGGCGAATTTGATGACGGGTGATGTGCAGCCGCTCCAGCTGGCGCCACGCAATCAGCCCATGCTGTCGCTTCGCAAGCTTCTCAACCTGAAGGTCGGTCGCGTTCACCGTCGAAAGCAGAGAAGCACGCCGATCCGACATCGTTGGTAACAAAAACGGCTGCCGGCAGCCGATTTTGTTACCAACATTCATCTCGCCGGACGAATCGGCCCGGCACGCGTCACGAAACAGGCTGGGGGCTTGGAGCGATCTCAGCTCCGGGCCAACGATAGCGCTCGCCCTTGAACAACCAATCGATTAGGGGCACGAGGGGCGAGATCGCGAGGAGTGCCCAGATCAGGGTGTTGTACCTCCACAGCCCATGTTGAAGAAAAAAGGCGAAGCCCGCTACCGCGGAGGCGTAAATCGCTCGACCCAATCGACTGTCGGGCGTGGTTTTGGGGTCTGAAATCATGAAGAACGTAAAGAGGATCAGGCTCCCAGTTGAAAGCTGATGCCAAAGCACCGGAAGTCGCTGCCCGAGGTAGACCACCCGCCCGAGCTTGAGCAAGAACCAAGCCCCGAAGAAAAAGATGCTGACGTCGGAACGAAAAGCCCGGTGAGCCACCGCGAGCCCAAAGATCGCAAACCAGGCAATCACGACTGCGCTCTCGCCCCACTGGCTTGGAGAGCACCAGGCCCTGTCGCTCACCAGCATCGCTGCCGCCAGCCCCAAGTTCGTCGGGTTGAAAATGTGTTTGCCTCGGAAGCGAATCAGAAATTTCGAGCTGATCGCCACCGCTGCGGCGAACGGCGGTATCCACCACAGGTCACTTCTCAGCAGCAGCGAAAGGCCGAATGAGCTGATCAATGGAGAGAGATAACCCGCCGGCGGCACCTTCATCAGGCGGGTCATCCCCCATTGCGTCCCAAGAGCGGTCGCGACAATCAAGAGGGGCTGCCAGGGCTGCAAATCGAAATGCAGCACCGTCAACCCCGCACAGAGAAACGAGCCGAGAAATGCGATCTGCAAAAGGCGCGGATCTCTAATGCTCACGGTGGCGAGACGGGCCGGCATCTATTTACTCCACAGGCGCTGATACCAAGGTTTTGGACTAGCGGCGTCCGTGCCGGTCTTCCGGCGAATGACGTCAGACTGCCAGCCGGTCAGTTGCGCCAGGGTTTGGGCCTCAATCCGCCTTCGCTCCTCGAGTTGCTCGCGGTAACGCTCTCCCGCCGCGCAGCTCAGCGAGCCTTCAAACGGATGACGAAGCACGTAGCGCGCCTGGAAGTTTTCCTGATCGCCGGTCTCCTGAAACACCAGGTCCTCGGGGAAATGCTCGGGATCGTAACGAGCGTGCAGACGGGTGAGAAAAACGGG
>WNFF01003155.1_pt1 | contig 14859 bp, 16 predicted proteins | sample 5400441 | NCBI WGS metagenome assembly WNFF01 (sample SAMN13153345, study PRJNA577476) | soil metagenome | isolation source: 120 cm saprolite under Douglas fir tree site 2 hole 3 replicate 1 | place: USA:California | collected 2015-04-18 | reverse complement strand
TTCGACCTCACGCACGAGAAGTCGATGGTGGTAGACGAAAAGACCGCCTTCGTGAAGTCGCTCAACTGGGCGACCAAGAATCTGACCGAGACTCGCGATTACGCGGTGGTCACCTCGCACCCACGCGAAGTGAGCGAGATCGTCGAGTGCTTCGACGCCGACTGGCACCGGAAGCGCTTCGACGAAGAACGAGCGCACCTCATCTGGTGCCCGGGGGGTCGAGAGCGGATCTGTCGCTTCATCGATGAGGCGAGGCACACGCTGTTCGTGCAGAACGAGCGATACCAGGACATCGTGATCATCGAGAGCCTGGTACGAGCTGCGCGCAGGGGTGTGAAGCTCCACGTCATGACCCGACCGCCCCACACGCTCAAGAAGGACAAGCTCCTCGAGGGCGTCGGTGGCCTGCGGATCATGGACGACGTGGGGATCAAGATCCACAAACTGAAGCTGCTAAGGCTCCACGGCAAGATGCTCCTCGCCGACGGCACCGCCGCGATCGTGGGCTCGATCAACCTTACTCCTGGCAGCTTCGACGGCCGTCGTGAGCTGGCGATCGAGGTGCGGGACGACGATGTGGTGGAGAGGCTCGGCAAGGTCGCCCACCACGATTGGAAGCACTCGCACCCTCTCGATCTTTCCTACGACGGGCTCATGGCCGACCTGCAGGACCGCGCCGGGGCCACGGAGAGACTCGACCTCATCGAGAGCCTGAAGAAGAAGAAGAATGGAGACTAATCGCCGGCCTGGAAATCGGCGCGGACCCGGAACGTATCGCGTCTCGGGCGCCCCTCGCAGAAGCGCCCGGAGCGTAGTGCAGCCAAATCGACCTGCGCCGGCCCGTGTCCCTGTTAGGATTGCACGGGAAGTATGGATGCCGGCCACAAAATCATCGACGCAATTCCCACGCTTGCGTGGTCCGCGCGGCCGGACGGCTCGAACGAATTCCTCAATCGGCGGTGGCACGACTATACGGGTCTCTCTGCCGAGGAAAGCCTCGGCTGGGGCTGGAAGACCGCGGTGCATCCGGAGGACCTCGGCCGGTTGACCGCGAAGTGGGAGTCGATCCTGGCCAGCGGGGAGCCCGGCGAGAGCGAGGCGCGGCTCCGGCGCGCCGACGGCGTCTACCGCTGGTTCCTGTTCCGGGTCGAACCGCTCCGCGACGATGCCCGGCAGGTCGTCGAGTGGTATGGGACGGCAACCGACATCGATGATCGAAAGCGGGCGGAGTCGCTGCGCGCCGCGGAGAAGCGGACGCTGGAGATGATCGCCGACGGCGCGACTCTCGGGGAGACGTTGAACGAATTGTGCCGCGCGATCGACGCCCAGGGATCCCCGGTCTGGTTCCACCGGGGTGGCTGCCAGTGATCACGGCGAGGCCGATCGGACCGAGCAAAGGTTGCAGCGGTGCCGCGGCGTATTTCAAGAAGCGGGTCATCGCCGGCGACATCTCGACCGATCCCGTCTGGAGCGACAACTGCCGGGATCTCGCCATGCAGAACGGAATTCGCGCCGCGTGGTCCGAGCCGATTCTCACCAAGGACGGCCAGGTGCTCGGCACCTTTGCGCTCTACTCTCCCGAGCCGCGAATGCCGTCGCCGGCCGAGATCGAATTAATCGAGGGCGCGGGGAAGATCGCGCAGATCGCGATCGGCCGGCAGCGATCTCTGGAGGCGCTGAAGAGATCGGAAGCGGAGCTGCGGCGGAGCATGGATGCCATCGCCCAATCCATCGGGGTGATCGGCGTCGACGGCCAGTTGCTCTACTCGAATCGGGTATTCGTCGACTACACCGGTTTCCGTGTCGAAGACTTGAGGTCTCCCGAGCTCATCCGGAAGTTGGTCCATCCTGACGACCTGGAACGCCTGAGGGGCGAGCGGGAGCAGGGGCTGTCCGCAGGCGTTCCCTTCGAGGCCGAGTACCGGATTCGCCGGCACGACGGCGAGTATCGTTGGTTCCTCGTCCACTACAATCCTCTCCGGGATGACCGGGGCAACGTGATCCGCTGGTACGCGACCGGCACCGACGTCGACGAGCGAAAGCAGGCGGAGGACCGCATTCGCCTGGAGAACCTGGCTCTCCGCGAGGAGATCGCCGGGTCCTCGATGTTCGAGGAGATCGTCGGGTCGTCCGGCGCCCTGCGACGAGTGCTGTCACAAATTGCCAAGGTGGCGCCGACCGATTCGACGGTCCTCATCACGGGCGAGACCGGCACCGGGAAGGAGTTGGTCGCTCGCGCCATTCACGCCAAGTCGAAGCGGGCGGCGCAGGCCTTCGTCCGCCTGAATTGCGCGGCGATCCCGCAGGCCCTCATCGCCTCCGAATTGTTCGGGCACGAGAAAGGCGCGTTCACCGGCGCCCTCCAGCGGCGGCTCGGGCGGTTCGAGTCGGCCGACGGCGGCACGCTGTTCCTCGACGAAGTGGGCGAACTGCCCGCGGAGACCCAGATCGCGCTCTTGCGGGTGCTCCAGGAGCGGGAGTTCGAGAGAGTGGGTAGCAACCACCCGATCCAGGTGGACGTTCGAGTGCTGACCGCCACCAACCGCGATCTCAAGGCTGCGGTGGCAGATGGCAAGTTCCGCGAGGATCTCTTCTACCGGCTGAATGTGTTCCCCATCGCCGTTCCCTCGCTACGCGACCGGGCGGACGACATTCCTCTGTTGGTGGAATACCTGGTGGAGCGTTCCGCGAGAGGTTCCGGCAAGAAGATCAGCCACATCGAGAAGACGACGCTCGATCTGTTCAAAGCCTACGGTTGGCCGGGCAACGTCCGCGAGCTGCAGAACGTCATCGAGAGGGCGGTCATCCTGTGCGAGGGCGATACGCTCTCGGTCGATCCCACCTGGTTCTCCGGCGGGGCGTCCCTGCCCGGGGAGCGCGAGAGGATCGAAGCCGCGCTGAGGGAATCGAAGGGCCGCGTCGCTGGCCCGTTCGGGGCCGCGAGCAAGTTGGGAATTCCAAGGCAGACGCTCGATTCGAAGATCGCCGCGCTCGGGATCGACAAGCACCAATTCAGGCATTGATCGGCGTTCTTTTCTGAATCGTCAGAATTTTCTGACGGCTTGCCTCTTTCCGCCGTCTCGGAACGCGCTTGGCGCTCTCCTTGCAGAGGACCGCGAGGGGAGGCGGCGACGGATGACGTTCAAGCTCGAGCGGGGATCGAATGGGGATCGGTCCACTCTCCGCCTGATCGGAAACCTGCGGTCCGAGGATCTCGAAGAGATCGCGGAGGAGCTGGAGCGCTGCGGTCCCGGCGCCGCCCTGGACCTGGAGGAAGTCACCGTGGTCGGTGTCGAGGTCATCCGCTTCCTGGGCGATTGCGAGAGGCAAGGCACCGAGCTGCTCAGTTGCCCGGCCTACGTCCGCGAATGGATCTCGCGCGAAGGAGAGCAGCATGAATGAACTTCCGGAGGTAAGGCGATGATTACGCTGAAAATCAACGGCAATTCGCACAAGGTCGACGCAGAACCGGACATGCCCCTGCTGTGGGTCTTGCGCGACATGCTCGGCATGAACGGCACGAAGTTCGGCTGCGGCGTCGCGCTCTGCGGCGCCTGCACCGTGCACCTGGATGGCATCCCCAGACGAGCATGCGTGATGCCGGTGAGCGCCGCCATCGGCCATTCCATCACCACCATCGAGGCCATCGGCGCCACGCCGGCCGGCAAGAAGGTCCAGCAGGCCTGGCTCGATCTCGAGGTCGTCCAGTGCGGCTACTGTCAGTCCGGCCAGATCATGGCCGCCGCTGCGTTGCTCGCAAAGATACCGGCGCCCACCGACACCGATATCGACCAGGCGATGTCGGGGAACATTTGCCGCTGCGGCACCTATCCGCGCATCCGCGAGGCCATCAAGCAGGCGGCGCAGACGATCGTCAAGAAGGGAGCCTGACCATGAGCCGCGTGTCGCGTCGGCAGTTCCTGACCGCGGGCGCCGCCGCCGGCGGTGGATTGCTGTTGGGCTGGCATCAGGACGCGCGGCCGCGCGTCCTGGCAGCGGCCGCCAAGGGGACGCCGTCGGTCTTCGCGCCGAACGCTTTCATTCGCATCGGCACGGACGGCCGCGTGACCCTGATCATGTGCCAGGTCGAAATGGGACAGGGCACGTACACCTCGATGCCGATGTTGCTGGCGGAAGAGCTCGAGGTCGGACTGGATCAGGTCCAACTCGAGCACGCGCCGCCCGACGACAAGCTGTATGCCAACCCCCTCTTCGGCGACCAGGAAACGGGCGCCTCGACGTCCGTGCGCATGTTCTACGAACCGCTGCGCCGCGCCGGCGCGACCGCGCGCACCATGCTGGTGACCGCCGCCGCTCAGACATGGAAGGTGGATCCGGGATCCTGTCAGGCGGCGAGAGGGGTCGTGACCCACACCGCGACGGGTCGCAAGCTGACGTACGGGGCGTTGGCCGACAAGGCCGCGACACTGCCAGTGCCCGAGAAGGTCACGCTCAAGGACCCGAAGGACTTCAAGCTGATCGGTACGCCGGCCAAGCGACTCGACACGCCGGCGAAGGTGAAAGGCACGACGCTCTACGGCATCGACGTCCGACTGCCCGGAATGAAGATCGCGACGGTCGCGGCGAGCCCGGTCGTCGGCGGCAAGCTCGTCAGCGTCGACGACAGCAAGGCGATGGCGATCAAGGGCGTGCGCCAGATCGTCCGCCTCGAGGATGCGGTGGCGGTGGTCGCCGACAACACGTGGGCGGCGAATCAAGGACTGAAGGCGCTCGTGATTCGCTGGGACGACGGACCGAACGGGACAGCCAGCACCGCGGACGTCGTCAAGGGGCTCGCAGCGGCTGTGCAGTCGCCGGGTGTGGTCGTGCGGAGCGAGGGCGATGCGCCGCGGGCAGTCGCCGCCGCGCCGAGGAAGCTCGAGTCGGAGTACGAGGTCCCGTTCCTCGCGCACGCGGCGATGGAACCAATGAACTGCACGGTGCACTTCCGTGCGGACCGCTGCGAGGTGTGGACCGGCACGCAGGTCCTGACGCGCGCCCACCGGGGCGCTGCCCAGGCCGCCGGGCTGCCGCCGGAAAAGGTGGTGATCCACAACCACTACCTGGGCGGCGGATTCGGCCGGCGGCTGGAGTTCGACAACGTTCCCCAGGCCGTGCGCATCGCCAAGCAGGTGGATGGCCCGGTGAAGGTGATCTGGACCCGCGAGGAGGACATCCGGCACGACGTGTATCGGCCCTACTACTACGACCGGATTGCGGCCGGGGTGAACGCAGACGGTCAGCCGATTGCGTGGACGCACCGGCTCGCCGGCCCCGCGATCCTCGCCCGCTTCCTGCCGGCCGCTTTCCAGAACGGAATCGACCCCGACGGCGTGGATGGAGCGGCGCAGATGCTCTACGACATCCCTGCGGTGCGCGTCGAATTCGTGCGTCACGAGGAGCCCGTGCTCAACACCGGCTTCTGGCGCGGCGTTGGCGTCACGCACAACACGTTCGTGATCGAGAGTTTCATCGACGAGCTTGCCGCGGCCGCGAAGCAGGATCCCGTCGAATATCGCCGCGCACTGCTGCGCAAATCGCCGCGCGCACAAAGAGTCCTCGACGTCGCGACGAAAGCGGCCGGCTGGGGAAAGCCTCTCCCCGAAGGATGGGGCCGCGGCGTGTCGGTCCTCTACAGCGGATGGGACAGCTATCTGTCCGAGGTCGCGGAGGTCGAAGTATCCAAGGCAGGCGAAATCCGCGTGCACCGGATCGTCTGCGCGGTCGACTGTGGCACGGTGGTGAACCCCGACACCGTCAAGGCGCAGATGGAAGGAGGAATCATCTTCGGAATCAGCGGTGCCTTGTGGGGCGAGGTGACGATCGAGAAAGGCCGGGTGCAGCAGTCCAACTTCCACGACGTTCGCGCGCTGCGGATCAACGAGGCACCTGCGATCGAAGTGCACCTGGTCCGCAACTTCGAGAAGCCGGGTGGGATCGGCGAACCGGGCACGGCCGTGACGGCCCCCGCCCTGGCCAACGCGGTCTTCGCGGCGACGGGCAAGCGCATCCGCAAGCTGCCGCTCGAGAAGCAACTCCGCTCGGCGTGAGGAGAAACGTCATGCGTATCCTTCTGCCGTTCGTCGTCCTCGTAGCCGTCGCAGCCTGCAGCCGCAGCGAAGCCGCGCCTGCGGCGGCGCCTGTGCTGTTCGATCCCATCGCCAGCGTCGTCATGCATCCGAGATGCATCAATTGCCATCAGGACCAATCTCCCAGGCAAACGGATTTGAAAATCCTTCATCAACCCCTCGTCGTCCGCGGAAAGGACGGCCACGGTGCGCCCACGCAGCAATGCCAGACGTGTCATCAGGCGACGAACACGGCTGATGGCTTCGTGCCAGGCGTAGCGACCTGGGGACTGGCGCCCCTGTCCATGTTGTGGGAAGGCCGGACCGCGCAGCAGATCTGCGAGCAGATGAAGGACCCGGCACGGAACGGAGGCCGCCGCACGGGGGAGAAGGTCATCGAGCACATGAAGGTGGATCCGCTCGTCCTGTGGGCTTGGACCCCCGGCGCCGGCCGCACGACGCCGCCGCTCTCGCACGAGAAGTTCGTGGAAGCTTTGGAAGCCTGGGTCAGCGCAGGCATGCCCTGCCCCGCTCGATGAGCGAGCTTCACGAACAAAGGAGTGACGATGGGGGAGGCTTTGGACGACGACGTGCTCTCCGAGCGGATGCGCCGCGGCGATCGAGGCGCAGTCGCGACGCTCACGACCCGCTACTGGGCCGCCGTCCACCGCATCGCCTGGAACATGTTGCCGGACCAGTCCAAGGCAGGCGATGTCGCGGAGGAAACGTTCTTGCAAGCGTTGCGCTCTCCCGGCTGGTTTCCTCGCGATGCGCCGTTCAAAGTCTCGCTCTATCGGCTCGCGATCGTCCTCTCGCTCATTCGACATCAACCGGGCCGGGCTTCCAGGGCGGAATCGCACTCGCCGCAGTTCGATGTCAGCGGCCGTTTGGTGGTACCTGAAGGAGACTGGTCCGATCTGGCCGGGCGGCGCGATCTGGCGGAGCGGATTCGAGACGGGCTCGATCACGTCGAGGAACTGGATCGGGCCGCGTTCGTCTTGCGCGCGATGGAAGAGGTTCCCTTGGCGGAAGCGGCAGCGATCTTGCGAACCTCCTCGGAGAGCATCCGCCATCGAGCCCATCGGGCCTGCCTCTTGCTGACCGGTTTTCTCGGGCGACTCGCCGGCGCGGCAGAAGGAGAAACGCGCTGGAAGAACATCGCATGAGGGCGCGGTCGTCGTTGGGATGGCCTACTTCGAACGTCGACGGTTGATTCGGGAGCGCGGCGCCGTGGGCTTCGCGCGCAGGGGCGGCTTGCTCTGGCCTTCCGGCTTCGGGGGCCATCTCCGATGAGTGACACGCGCGGCATCGATCGCGGTGGGGGCCCACGCAACGAGCACGTCGATGAACGCGCGCACTTGCGGCGGCAGTAGCTCTTTCTCCTGGTAGACGACGGACACGCGCGATTCGGCGTCAATCAGCTCGGGAAGAACTCGAACCAGCGCGCCGCGTTCGAGCAGCTCCCCGACGAGCAACGTCGGCAACACCGCGATACCGAGCCCGCGCACCGCGGCATCGACGAGCAGGGTGATGTCGTTGGAGACGAGCGATCCCTCGACGGAGATCAGACTCGGCAATGGATGGACGCCATGGCGCTGTCATTTCGATTGTAGTGCGGATCGTTCGGCACGAAGGCTTGGTTAGAGACCTTCACCTCGACCATCTTCGCAACGATCCAGAGCTTGGCGGACGCAATTAGCCTGCCGCGGCTTTCGCCTCCGATTTGAATGGCTCGCAGCGACTCGCGACCCGTGCCGGTCGTGCCGTGGCAATACGGCTGCACGATGCGATGAAGGCCGTCGTAATCAAACTCCAGCAAGGAGCGCCGGCTTATCGCGTCGCAGATCAGCGAGGATGATGGGTAGACAATCGATCGCGCTAGCTGACCCATCTCGGCCACCATTCTGAACTTCTCTTCGAACGGCAATTGCGCGAGCTCCCGGCGGCGGAGTCGCTTGGCTTCGAGAATGCGCTCGAGCGCCTTTTGCCTGGTCAGAGGCTCACCCTCGTCCAGCGAGGAGCTTCTTCCAGCGCCCTTCCAGCCCATGCTTCTGAAGGATAACCTCCAGGAGTTCTTTGTCCAACGGCTCCCGTCCGCTCTCCAGCAAGTGCTCGATCTTGAGCCGATCCTTTGGGCGATTCGTCTGCAGTGCCACTGCGATCGAATGCTCCGGCGTGAACACTCGCGTCTCTTGCTTGCCGACCTGGATGGTGCGGGCTTCGGCCACGGCCTCATGCACCAGCGGCGTGGTCTCCGGAAGGATCCGGACGGGAAAGCCTTCGATCAGAATCGCGTCGCCCACCGCGTCGTATCCCAGCGAGCGAAGCTCTGAATACAACCTGTCGAGCGAGATCAGACCGCCGGCTCCTGTCGGCAGATCAGCAAACACGTCGAGGTCCAGAGTCTCAATGGGCTCAGCGTAGAAGATGAACGCAAAGGCGCCGCCGATCGCGTGCAGACCGATCACGCCCCGCCGTTGCAGGTCGTTGAGCCTCTCGACGATCTTTTCGAGATCCGGGGTTGCCACGCTGCCACAAAAGCGAAGGCCCGGCCGTTTGTCCAGCCGGGCCTCCAAGAAGCTGGAGCGGAACACCGCTGAGGGTCAGAACATCCCGCCGCCGGCGCCGATGTTCTCAGGCAGGACTTGGTGTAGACAATGGCACCTTCCTGGAGGGTTGGTCTTCGCCCTGAAAGGAGCACGTCATGCGCAGCTTCATTTTTGTGAGCCTCTTCGCCAGCGCGGTCTCGGCCGCCAATTACGGGCAAGGCTTCAAGCAGACGATGGTGCCGGTCGACGGATGCACGGTCAGCGCAACCGTGGGTGGCAAAGGGCCCACCGTGCTGCTCCTGCACGGCTACGCCGAGACCGCGCAGATGTGGAAGCCGCTGGCGGTCGCGCTCGCGCCGCGGTTCACGGTCATTGCCATCGATCTGCCCGGCATCGGCGACTCCTCGATCCCGGCGAGCGGCATCGACATGACGACGTCGGCAAAGCGAGTCCACGAGGCCGTCCACAAGCTGGGCTACCAGCGCGCCCGCGTCGTCGGCCACGACATCGGCCTGATGGTCGCCTACGCCTACGCCGCCCAGTACCCGAGCGAGGTGGAGACGCTGACGTTGATGGACGCCTTCCTCCCCGGCATCGGCGCGTGGAGGGACGTCTACGACGCTCCTGACCCGTGGCACTTCCGCTTCTACGGCCACACGCCGGAGTTGCTGGTGAAAGGCCGCGAGCGGACCTACTTCGAGCATTTCTGGAACGACTTCGCCGCCGACCCGACGCACTCCATCCCCGAGGCGGAGCGGCAAGCATACGCCAAGGCCTACGCCAGGCCGGGACGGATGGCGGCCGGGTTCGCGTACTTCGCGTCATTCCTGAAGACGGCCGACGAGTTCGCCGAGTTCGGCAAAAACCGGCTCCCGATGCCCGCGACGTCGGTCGGAGGAGAAAAGGCGAACGGCAACGCGCTCGGCGCGCAGATGAAGCTCATCTCCGCCAACCCGACGGTGGTGATCATCAAGGGCGCGGGACACTGGATCATGGAAGAAAAGCCCGAGGAGACCATGGCGGCCGTGACCCAGGCGCTGGAACAGTCCGCCGCCGCGCAGAAGTGAGCGAGGGCCGTCACCACCTGCAAGAGGTATTGAACTGAGTGGTTCATTTGGCTATGCTAACTACATGGGAAGACCTAAACAGTTCAATCGAACCGATGTTCTCGAGAAGGCGATGCCCCTGTTCTGGAAACAGGGGTACGCCGATACGGGCCTTCAGGATTTGGAGAAGGCAACCGGGGTCAATAAGTCCGGACTTTATTCCGAGTTCAAGGATAAGGAGGACCTGTTCCTGGCGAGTCTCCGATACTATTATGAAACTCGCCGCGGTCGGCCCCTTCTCTCCGCGGAACCGCTCGGCTGGGACAATATCGAGAACTTTTTGAAGGTCGTGACCCAGCCCCGTGCAGGGGGCCAAAAAGGCTGCTTCGGGGTCAGTTCCATGAGGGAACTTGGACAGCTTCCCAAAGAGGCCCACGACATCATCGCCGAAAGCCGGACGGACCTGAAACGCCAGTTCAAGAAGAATATCGCCGCGGCGGGAGCAACCGTCGCTGCCGAGCTATTGGCGGAACTTGTTTCGACCTTCTTTTCCGGTCTATGCATCGAGCAAAATCTAAATCCTTCAAAAGCTTCAGCCAGCCGCAAGATCGAAGACTTCATGAAGATCATTCGCGCGGCGTGACAATGCCGACCTTCTTCTGAGGTTGTCTTATTCGATCATTTCTCCATGGGCTTGGCATCGTTTACGTACGGAAGCGGAATCCATCTATAGTGATTGCCCTCCTTCGCCACATGGCCGACCCCAGGGAAGTACATATGCGGCATGGCCACGAGGGTTCGATTCTTCGCGGCATCGGCAAAATCCTTCTTCCGCCGGGCCAACGCCGCCGTCGAGTCCACATCGAACTTGATGGTTACGTTTGGGTTGGCGAATTGAATGTCCGGGACGTGCATGATGTCGCCCCAGAAAATCATTCTCTGTCCCTCGCTCTCGAGGACGTAATAGGACTGACCGGGAGTGTGGCCGTATCCCGGGATGGAACGCAGCCCCGGAAACAACTGCGTCTCGCCGTCAAAGGTCTTCACGCTTCCTGAGGCGATATACGGGCCAACGGTAGGCTCAACCGTCTTGAAGAAGCTCTTGGTCGGCTCTGGAGCCTTTTCTTCGGCGGATTTGTCCGTCCAATACGCCAGCTCCCTTTTGTCCATATGAACGGTCGCGTTCGGAAATACTCTCTTCCCTCCAACCGTCAATCCCCCGGTGTGATCGGGGTGAACGTGGGTTACGAGAATATCGGTGATCTGTTCAGGGGAATAGCCTGCGTTCTTCAAGCTGATGGGGAGCTTGAAAAGCTTCGGACCGAGGAGTCCTCCGGTCCCGGCGTCCACGAGAATCAGGCGATCCCCCAATTGGATGAGGAACGCGTTCATCGACGCTTCCACCGGCGACTTCACGTATGCCTTGTCGAGGAGCTTCTCTGCCTCGCCCGGCTTCACGTTGGTGAGTTGCTCGATGGCCTCGAACCCCAGCGTCCCGTCGGAGAGCGCCGTCACATCGACGCTTCCTACTTTGAGACGGTAGTAGCCCGCTTGAGCTTTATCAAGTTTGGACTCGACGGTCAGAGTCACGGCACTCGCTGCGCTCGACAGCGCCAGGCCGGAGATCAGAAGGCAGGTCAACCCTGACTTATTGAAGTGGCGCTGCGGCATTTGTCGTTCTCCCTGTGATTCGCGTGGCTTAGAACTTACCGTTTGCGTTTTTCCATTGCTCTTTCGGGATCGACGCCTCGAGCACGTCCCAATGCTCGACAATCTTGCCGTCGGCGACCCGATAGAAATCATAAAAGGTCGTAGGTTTGTCATCGAAAAGCCCCTCATTCACCACGAGCACGAAGTGTCCCTCACCAAGGACCTTGTGCACTTTGCTGACTTTGTAGACAAAGCCGGGCTTCGCAAACGGGCCTTTTTTGGTTTGGAACCCAGACTTGTCGTCTTCACCGTAGCAATTATGCTGGTGAAACGACCCCCGGTACTTGATCGCTTGATCCCGCTTCTCTCCGATGACGACTACATCGAAATACTCTCTCAGGAGGGCCTTGTTCGCTTCGGTCTTTTCCAGGTCTGCAGCCTCGGTGGGACCATCTGTCTGGGTCCGGCCGCTACCGTTCGGCTGAGGGCATTTCTCTTCAAGATTGTCCCAGTGCTCTACGATTTTCCCTTTCTCGAAGCGAAAGATGTCGAAACCAACCTTGGGACCGAAAAAGTTGTACTCCGAGTGAGCGACGACGTAATCACCGTCCGCGAAGATCCCGACCGTATTCACTTTTGTGTCTTTTGGCAGACGAGTGATGAGCTGCTTCACGCCCTTTACGCCATCTTCGACATTCGGATTATGCTGGATGTATCGAGTTGGATCGATGTAACTGAGCGGTGCTGGGTCCTTGGTCTCCAGGCTCTTGAGGAGCGCCCGCACCATTTCTTTCTTCTCGTTTTGACTCAGGCTCTTGGCCATCACAGTTTCACCTCCAAATGCGATCAGAGCGAGTGCTGCTAGAGCAAGACCTGTTTTCATTGTTCCCTCGCCTTTGCGGGTCTGATGAAGGCCTCCCCGGCCCGTCGTTTTGAACTGATCGGTTCATTATAGAGGAAGTAGCGGTCCTTCGCAAGACCATCTTTCCTTGCGCGCGCCCGTCGAGCGCGGGCAAACTGCCCTGCTGGAGCGGGCGCTACTTCTTTTTCGCCGCCAGCGCCGCGAATTCCTCCTGCCCGAAGGCGGTGCCGGCGATGCCCCAGCCGCCCTCGGCGGCTTCGGTGAGCAAAACCCAGGTGCGGCCGGCTTGAGTGGCGTCGCCCGAAATCCTGGCGACGATCTGCGTGACGTCGGCGACCAACTGCCTTTGCGCCGCCCGCTTCAGCACGCCCGGCGGCGTCAGCACCTGCACGCGCACGGTGCGGGCCGAGCCGGATGCCGCGGTGTTGACGGCGGTCGGCGGCAGGCGGTGGAGGTACGCTCCGGTATTGTTCAGGTGGGTCGGGCCCGGCTTTTCGACGCCCTCTGCCTTGAGCAGCGCCGCGGTCAGTTCCTCCGCCAGCTGGCGATCGGCCCCCGCGGGGAAGAGGTCGGCAGCGGCGTAGACATCGATCATCGGCATCGTGAGTCTCCCGTGGGATACTGGGAAGGTCTACCCAGTCGGTCCATCATCTGAACCGACCAACCGAGGTTGATACCACAGGTGAGTCCACAATCAAGACCCACTACGCGGGTGTGCTCGGTCACCGATGCCGTCAACGCGGTGGGCGACCGCTACTCCCTCCCTGTCGTGCGCGAGCTGTTCTACGGCAACCACCGCTTCTCCGACCTCGCCGGGCTGGTCGGCGCTCCGCGCACCCTGCTCTCCGGCCGCTTGCGCAAGCTCGAAGAGCTCGGGGTCGTCGAACGCCGCCGGTACAGCACGCGACCCCCGCGCGACGAATACCTATTGACCGAGACCGGCCGCGACCTGCTCCCGGTGCTGATCGCCTTCAAGGAATGGGGCGATCGACACTGCCCAAACCGGAGACCCGCGGCGAAGCTGAAGTTCGCCCACCGCTGCGGCAAGCCGCTGCGGACGGAGACCATCTGCGCGGCCTGCCACGAGGAAGTCCGTTTCGAGGATCTGGTCGTGACGGGGAAGATCCGGCCCGCGCGCCGCTGACGTGATGCGAAAGCCCGGCGGGAACGTGCCAAGTCCGCGGCAGTTGGATGACCGCGCGCGCATTGACTTGCCGTTCCGTCTGACGGTAGTCGCTCTCCTCATCCTGGGGGCTACCTATGACCAGCTGGTGCCGAGTCTCTCTAGTAGGATCCGTCTGCGCGGCCGCTGTTGCTGGAGTTGCCGCGGCCGAGGCCCGGGAGCTCGCGATCCGGACGCTCTCGTCGCGCCCCGATCTCATCAGCGGCGGTCAGGTGCTCGTCGAAATCACCGTGCCCAGGCACGTGGCGCTGAGCCACATCGGAGTAGCCGTCGATGGACGTGACGTCACGAGCGCGTTTCGAGCCGGAGCGGCGGCAGGAACGCTTCTTGGCGTCATCGACGGACTCGCGCTGGGCCGCAACACAATAGAGGTACGCGCAAATCCGCAGGGCCGCGGTCGCGCTGTCGAGACGCTCATCGTTACCAACCATCCAATCTCCGGGCCCATCATCTCGGGCCCGCATCAGGTTCCGTACATCTGCGAGACGTCGGCGTTCGGGCTTGGCGCGCCGCTCGACGCGGACTGCGCGATCAACGCGCGGGTCGATTACTTCTACCGATCGAGTGCGACGAATACGTTTCAGCCGCTCGATCCCGCCGCGCCGCGGCCCGCCGACGTCGCGCTGACGACCACCACCCAGGGCCGGACGGTGCCGTACGTTGTGCGGCGCGAGATGGGCACCATCAACCGCGCCATCTACGTGATCGCTTTTCTGCACGAGCCGGGGCAGTCACTCCCGAGTCCATGGGTCGGCTCGACAGGATGGAATGGACACCTCATCTACAGCTTCGGAGGCGGCTGCCGCGCGGGGTACCACCAAGGCCGATCCGTGGGAGGTTTGAACCCGGCGACAAACCACCTCGAGGAGTCGCAGGTCGGCTACAAGGACTATTTGCTGGCGCGGGGCTACGCGGTGGCAGGGTCGTCGCTCAACGTCTTCGGCACGACATGCGCGGACCTGATCTCCGCCGAATCGATGATGATGGTGAAGGAGTACTTCACCAAGCGCTTCGGCGTGCCGCGCGTCACGATCGGAGCCGGCGGGTCGGGCGGCTCGATGCAGCAGAGCATGATCGCCGGGAACTATCCGGGGCTTCTCGACGGGATCATTCCCGGCCGTGTGTACCCGGACAACATCACGTTCTTCATGCCACTCTTCGACTGCGAACTGCTGATGAATGCCTTCGGTACCTCGGCGCTCGCGTGGACGCCTGCGCAGAAAACTGCCGTCTCTGGTCTCAAGGACTTCAACTACTGCACCAACAACGGCACTCGTTACCCGAATCTAAGAGCCAAGAACTGCGATCCTGCGGCAATCCCCGCGTCGCTGGTGTACGATCCCGTCACTAACCGCGGTGGAGCCCGATGTACGTACCAGGACAACATGGTGAATGTGTACGGAACGGACGCGAGCACGGGATTCGCGCGGCGGCCCTTCGACAACGTCGGCGTGCAGTACGGCCTCGGCGCGCTCAACGCAGGGGTGATCACCTTCGAGCA
>WNFF01006917.1_pt1 | contig 14863 bp, 12 predicted proteins | sample 5400441 | NCBI WGS metagenome assembly WNFF01 (sample SAMN13153345, study PRJNA577476) | soil metagenome | isolation source: 120 cm saprolite under Douglas fir tree site 2 hole 3 replicate 1 | place: USA:California | collected 2015-04-18 | reverse complement strand
GCGTGCCGGCACCGGCATCGCGGCAACCGCCGAACTCACGTCGCAAGGCTAAGTTAAGTGGGGTTCCCGCGGAACCCGAAACCCGCTACCCTGTTCCGGCCCCCAATGCCACTGCTTTCGCGTGCCATGCAAGTTCTGACGGAGGTGCCGAAAAACGGCAAGCTCGCCTACTGCCTGCTGCGTGATGAAAGGATTCCGCGCGCGCCGAAGGCCGTGCTCCTGGCGGCGCTGGGCGTGATCGTCAGCCCCATCGACTTCCCGGCCTGGATCCCCGTGCTGGGCGAGCTCGACATGCTTGCTCTCGGCATCCTTGCGGTGCAGACGTTCATCGCAGCGTGCCCGGAGGACATCCGGCGCGAGCACGAAGCGGCGCTGGAGGCGAAGGACAGCATCTTCGACCGTGACCTGCGCGACACGATGGCGGCGGCGCGGCATGGGACGAGGCGGGTTGTGAAGCGAATCAGGTCGCGCTTTCAGCGCAGGGACGATTTCGAGGATCCATATTCATCGGTATCGGAGGGCTAGGGCAGTGCGGGTGATGTTGACCCAGGACGTCGAGCGCGTCGGCAAGGCCGGCGACATCAAGGAGGTCACGGACGGCTACGGTCGCAATTACCTGCTGCCGAGGAAGCTCGCGGTGATCGCGCGTCGGGGCGTGGAGGCCGAGGGCAAGCGTCTGCGCGATGCGGCCGCCAAGCGCGAGACGAAGGACCGCACCGAGGCGCAGGCGCTTGCCGATGAGATCGGCAACAAGACTGTGGTCGTGCGACTCAAGATGGGCGCCGAAGACAAAGCCTTTGGGTCCATCACCAACCAAGACGTGGCCGCGGCGTTGAAGGCTCAGCACCGCGTCGACATCGACCGGCACAAGATCGACATCAAGGAGCCGATCAAGACGCTGGGCGAGCACCAGGTTCCCCTTCGGTTGCACCGTGACGTGACCGCCCACGTGAACTTGATCGTCACCCAGGACCGCTAGGGCCCCTACATACTTCATGGCGACCATCGCGTTGACACCCGGGAGGGTGCCACCACACGACCTGGATGCGGAGATGTCCGTGCTCGGGTCGATCCTCATCGACCCCCTTTCGATCGCGAAGGTTCTGCAGTTCCTCCACCCGGAGGACTTCTACCGCGAGAACAACGGGCAGGTTTACCGCGCGGCGCTCGACCTGTTCGCCGGCGGCGAACCGATCGACAACGTCACGCTGGCCGCGCAGCTGCAGACGATGGGCGTCCTGGAACGCATCGGCGGTCGCGCCCAGCTTGCGTCGATGCAGGGCTTGGTGCCGACCGCGGCCAACATCGAGTACTACGGCCGGATCGTCAAGGAGAAGGCGTACAAGCGCCGCCTGATCTCGGCAGGCGGCAACATCGCGGGCTACGGCTACGACGACTCCATCGAGGCCGAGGAGGCGATCAACCAGGCGCAGTCGCTTGTGTTCGGCGTTGCCGACGACCGCGACCAGCGCGAGCTGGCTCGCCTGTACGACCTGCTCGGTCCGGCGATGGAGCGCATCTCGCTGCAGATGGAGAGCGGGCACGGAGTCATCGGGATTCCTTCAGGTTTCCACGACCTGGATCGCATGACCGGCGGGTTCAAGGACTCAGACCTGATCATCGTCGCGGGGAGGCCGGCGATGGGAAAGTGTCTCGCCAGCGATTCGATCATTGACGACCCCGCAACCGGCGAGCGCATGACGATCGAGCAGGCCGTGCAACGGCAGATCGCGACGATTCATGGCTTCAAATGGGACGGCCGAATCAAGCCAATGGACATCTCAGCGTGGGTCGACAGCGGCATCAAGCCGTGCTTCAAGGTCACAACCCGGAGCGGACGGTCCGTCGAGGTGACTGGCCACCATCCATTCCTCACCGCTCGCGGCTGGCAGCCGCTACATGACATCGTCGTTGGTGACCGCATCGCGGTCCCTCGGGTACTGGACTGTTTCGGCGCCGACCAATCCCTCGAGCTGGGTAAGATCCGACTGCTCGGCTATTTCATCGCTGAAGGCAGCCTCACCGGCCAGACACCAGGTTTTACGAATACCGATCCGGAGCTGACGCGGGACTTTGTCGAGCAGGTCGGGCGCTTCTATCCAACCCTGCATGTCAGGCAGCACCGCATCACCTACTACCCGTCGGGGAAGCGCCGCGGCCTAAAGAATCCACTCACCGAATGGCTGCGCGACATGAAGCTCATGGGCAAGCTCGCTGACGCCAAGCGCTTTCCCGATTGCGCGTGGCTGTGGGACCGGCCGCGGTTGGCAGAGTTCATTCGCACGCTCATGAGCTGCGACGGAACTATCTACTCGATGGGTGGGTATCCGCGAATCGAATTCGCCGTCGCTTCAGAGGGCCTGGCGCAAGACCTCCACCACGCGCTGGTGCGATTCGGAATCGTTGCGAAGCTGTGGAAGAAGAAGGATCGCTGCTGGCGCGTGGAGATAACCGAGCCGGCCTCAGTCGAGCGGTATCAGCAGGAGATCGGCTGGATTGGTGAGAAATCGCGCCGGTTCAAGCGATTTGCCGAGCCTCGGCAGAGCAATGTAGGCACGGTTCCAAACGCAATCTGGAGCGACATTCGGGCCTCAGCTGCGGATCGTGGTCTGACAATCAGCCGGCTCTCGGTATTGGCTGGGGAAAAGGGCGCGGGCATCCGTGGATTCAACCCTCACGCGTCGCGTGGCATCACGCAGGGCCGACTGGCCGTGTATGCCGACGTTCTTCGAGACCGCAGGCTGTCGCAGCTCGCCAGCGACCAGATCTACTGGGACGAGATCGTTGCCATCGAATCCACGGGCGAGCATCAGGTCTATGACCTCTCGGTTCCCGAAACGCATAACTTCATCGCCCAGGACATCCTGGTTCACAACACGTCTCTCGCACTGAACGTTGCATTGCACGCGGCGCTCGAGGCGAAAAAGTCGATCGCCATCTTCAGTCTCGAGATGTCGAAAGAGCAGCTGACTGAGCGATTGCTGACGGAACAGGCTCAAATCGATGCGCAGCGTCTGCACCGCGGTCTTCTGAGTGAGGCGGAGTTCGATCGGGTCTCCAACGCGCTTGGACCCCTGGGTGAAGCCCAGATCTACATCGACGACACGCCGGTGATGGACGAGCTCACGCTGCAGTTGAAAGCGCGGCAGGCGAGGATGCGCCACAACGTCGACATGATCCTCGTCGACTACCTGCAGCTCATGCACGGACGCGCGCGTGGCGATGACAATCGCGTGCAGGAGGTGTCCGCGATATCGCGTGCGCTGAAGGGCCTGGCACGCGAGCTGCGCATCCCGGTCATCGCCATCTCGCAGCTGAGCCGAGCTCCCGAGCAGCGCCCGGACAAGCGACCGATTCTGAGCGACTTGAGAGAGAGCGGGAGCATTGAACAAGACAGTGACGTTGTAATGTTTCTTTATAGGCCCGAGTACTATAAATCCGAGGAGCGGCCTGGCATCGCCGAGGTGATCGTGGCCAAGCACCGCAACGGCCCGACCGGCATGATCGAGCTCAAGTTCCGCCGCGACCACACGCGCTTCTACAACCTGGAGACGAGGCGCCCCGAGCCGGGTACCGCGTAGGCGGAGACCAGTGGTCATCATCCTGGTCGGCGGTCAGTGGGGGGACGAGGGCAAAGGCAAGGTCATCGACTACCTTGCCGCGAAAGCCGACATGGTCATCCGCAGCCAGGGCGGCAACAACGCCGGCCACACCGTCATCACCGAGGACGGCGAGTTCAAGTTCCAGCTCATGCCGAGCGGGATCCTGTATCCCAACTGCACGTGCGTCATCGGCAACGGCGTCGTGGTCGACCCGATCGTGCTGCTCAAAGAGATCGCCCAGCTGCGAGAGCGCGGCATCGAGCCCAAGAACCTGGTGGTCAGCGAGCGCGCGCACATGGTCATGCGCTACCACCCGCTGTTCGACCAGCTGGAAGAAGAGTCAAGGGGCGACGACCGCCTCGGCACCACGTGGCGTGGCATCGGCCCCGCCTACGCCGACAAGGTACGCAGGATCGGTTTCCGAATCGGCGACCTCCAGAAGGAAGCCTTCATGCGCAAGAAGCTCGCCTTCGTCGTCGACCAGGTGAAGAACCCGATCCTTACCAAGCTTTACGGCGGCGAGCCTTACGACTGGGAGAGCATGCTCGCCGAGTACGCGACGTACGCGAAACAGCTCGACCCGTACATCAAGGACACCTTCCCGATGGTCCAGGGCGCGCTCGATCGCAACGCCAACATCCTCCTCGAAGGCGCGCAGGCGACGATGCTCGACCTCGACTTTGGTACGTATCCGTACGTCACGAGCTCCAACCCCACCGCGGGCGGCGCGCTGACCGGCAGCGGCATTCCACCTACCAAGGTCGACCTGACAATCGGCGTGTTCAAGGCATACACGTCACGTGTCGGCTACGGGCCGTTCCCGTCAGAGCTCAACAACGAAATCGGCGACCAGATCCGCGAGCGCGGCCACGAGTTCGGGACGGTGACCGGGAGGGCGCGACGCATCGGCTGGTTCGACGCCGCGGTCGCGCGCTACACGTGCCGCCTCAACGGGGTCGGCGTGGCCGCCCTCATGCGACTCGACATCCTCGACGACCAACCCCATCTCAAGATCTGCACCGGATACAGGTTCCGAGGCACGCTCTACGACCACCCGCTGGCGAACATCTCGCACTACAAGCACTGCGAGCCCGTCTACGAAGAGATGGAGGGCTGGCAAAAAGAGATTGGGAGCGCCCGCTGCTGGGACGACCTTCCGCAGCGCTGCCGCGACTACGTGGTGCGCATCAGTGAGCTCATCAACGCGCCGATCGAGCTCGTCGGCACGGGCCCACGCCGCGACCAGTTCGTGACGCGCGGACGCAAGCTGTTCAACTAGGGGACAACGTGCCGGTCAAAAAGACGGCGCCAGTGACGGCGGAGCTCAGCTGGTCCGACGTCCACGCATTTCGTCTCGAGCGCCATCACCTCGCAAAACGCGCACCGAGGTCTCAGCTCGCGCAGGTCGTCGGCGACATCGGCGGCGCCCAGGCGCAGGTCATGTCCTTTGCAGAGCTGCAGATCGCTGTGCGGGTCGACTGCACGCCCGACGACATCCGTGAGGCCCTCTGGAAGCGGAAGACGTTGGTCAAGACGTGGCTGATGCGCGGGACGTTGCATCTGGCGCGCTCCACCGACCTGCCCGTCTACACCGGCGTCCTCGGCGCGTACACGCTGCGGAACGTGAACGCGTGGCTCAAGTACCTGAAGCTCACCGAGCCGCAGATGAACAACTTGTTCCAGCGAATCGGGGGCGCGCTCGACGGCACGCCCGTCACCCGAGAAGAGCTCATCACGGTGGTCGGTCGCGGCCAGACCGCGCATGTGCGCCAGATCTTGAAGTCAGGATGGGGCGGCCTCCTCAAGCCCGCGGCGCGCAGGGGCTGGCTCTGTTTCGGCCCCAACCGCGGCCAGTCCGTCACCTTCGTCCGTCCGCGGAGCTGGCTCAACGAATGGCACGAGCTCGAGCCCCAGGCCGCGAACGCGGAGCTGGCCAGGCGCTACCTCCGCGCCTACGGGCCGGCGACACGGAAGGACTTCTCTCGCTGGATGGGCATGTTCCCGGGCCTGGATCGCGCCGCGTGGGCCGCGATCGAGAAAGAGCTGATCACCGTTTCGGTCGAGGGGCAGATGGCGCAGATGCTGGCCGCCGACCTCAAGTCAATGCGGTCGCGCGCGGGTCAAGAGTCGGTGCAGCTGCTGCCCGGGTTCGACCCTTACCTGATGGGCCACGCGACCCGCGACCACCTATTCGACCAGGTTCACCGCTGGAAGGTCAGCCGCGTGGCAGGCTGGATATCGCCGGTCGTGCTGGTCAACGGCCGCGTCATGGGCGTGTGGACTCACGCCGTCACCAAAGACAGGCTCAAGGTGGACATCACGCCGTTCGCCCCGCTGAAGCCGCGCTTGATAAAGGAAGCGGGAGCCAGGGCCGAGATCATCGCCACGGCTCTGGGAGCGACTCTGGACCGCGTGTCAGTCGACTAAGCCGCGGTCGGGTCGGCCGGTTCCTCGGTGCGGTTGATCGCGCGCAGCTGCTCGTCGCGCCGGCGCAGCAATCGCGAACGCTCTCTGCGTCGCGTCGTGTTCCTGGCGGCCCATATCACCACGACGATCAGGCCCACGAGCGCCTGCGCGGCTGCGACCGTGAAAAGCGCCGCCTCGAGACCGCGGCCGCCGTATACGGGCGAACGAAGTCCCACCGAAATCGCGCCGGCAACGAACCCAAGAAGTGGCCGCGCCGCCCACGAGCTCGGAAGCGAACGACGGTCGGAGAGAATCAGGCCGCCGACGAACCACAGCGGCCCGTTGTCCAGCTGGAAAACGAAGTCCCAGTGGAACACCGCGATGGGAACGAGGGCCCCGAGCAGGAAGCACAGCGCGACCACCGGGCTGAGCCGGCGCGCGTAGGCGAGCCACGCGATGCCGACGGCTATGGCCAGCAGCGATGTAGCAAAGACCGGCCCTGGCTCGCTGCCAACGTAGAGATGCACAGTTTCGACCGGCATGGGGTCGGATGGCAGCAGATGCCATGTCGCGATCGGCTCGGCGTTGTTGGTGCCGCCGTTCGGGTTGAGCCACGCCATCGTCGCGCCCCGGCTCGCGAGAGTGATCACAGCCCACGCGAAAAGGCCGGGCTGTGCGCGCACAGCGGGCGTGTACCGCGCGCGCAGCACCTCGAGCACCACCGCGAGCACCGCGACCTCACCGCTGAGCACGAGCGGCGCGCCCACGCCGATCAACGAGATGCCGACGACGGCTGCGATGATCGGGCTCGTCTCCGGTTTCGGGATCAAGCCACGCCACAGCAATCGTGAAACCAGCTGCGCAGCGATGCCCGCGATAAGCGCGATCGCAAGCATCTCCACCGCGGGCAGCTTGAATATCACGAGGCCCGCGATCACAGGCGGCGTCAATGCCATACCTATGACGAGGTCATCCGGAAGCGTGTCAGGGCTGAACGCAGCTCGGTCCAGCCAGCTCGCTGCACGAGCCAGCACGAGGGGATTGTATGCAATGGACCCCTGATCTCGACCCGGAGGCCGCCCAGGGGCATCGATAAAATAACCGCGTTTGTCGCAGCTCTCCAGGCGTCTTCTAGCGACCTTGGCGGTGGGTCCGACACTGTTGATCGCGGCCGTTGCCGCGAACGCAGATGCGTTGCCACCATCCACGTGGGTCGAGCTCGGGTCGCTGCCAGACCCCGGCCGGGTGCCGGTGTTTGCGATGGCGGTCGATCCCGTCAACGACCACGCGGTGATCGCGGGCGCAGGCCAGGGCGGGCTCTATCGCAGCACTGACGGCGGTGCAACGTGGACGCAGGTACAGCGAGGCAACGCAGCTGTGCTCACGATCGCGTACAGCACTTTCAACCCCACCGTCGTGCTCGCTGGCACGCGCGGCGCCGGCGCCCTCTTGAGCACCGACGGTGGCGTGAAGTGGAGCGCGGTGGCGGGACTCGAGGGCCGCGACGTGCGCGCGTTCGGCTTCGCGCGGACAATGATCGTGGCCGGCACGGATCACGGTGTCTACTCGAGCGACACCGGGGCGACATGGACGTCGCTAGGGCTCTCGACGTCCAGCATCGACGCGATCGCGGTGGCCGCGGTCAACCCTCCGGTGCGCATCGTCGCTGGCGGTGACAGCGGTCCATCCGGAACCGTCCCGCTCTGGACCAGCGGCGACGCCGGCGCGACGTGGACCGCGCTCAAGCCGGCGATCAGCGGCACCATCATCACCAAGATCGCCGCCGGACCACTGCCACCCAACGGCACCGTTCGCCCGCTCGTGCTTGGCACGAACACAGGGCTGTTCCTGTCCCAGGACAACGGCACAACCTTCACGTCGCTCAGCTCGGGTGCGCTGCTGCCGTCGACCGACTACACGCAGATCGGATTCACCGCAGCGCATTTCGACCGCTTCTACGTGGCCAGCGACGGGGGCGGGGGTGAATCGGGCGGCATCTGGGCCACGGGCGACTCAGGCCAGCACTTCAGCTCGCTTCGACCCCCGCTGCAAGCAGTGACCGCGCTTGCCGTATCAGGCGATGAGCAGCCGATCCTTTATGTCGCCACGTTTCGACCGTCGGACCATGCGGTGTTCCTGTGGAGCTATCACGACACAGGCGGCACTCCGCAACAGCCGCTGGGCGTGACTCCCACGGCCAGCGGTGTGCGCCCGCACAGTCCTCAGCCCTCAGGCTTCGACCTGTTCAAGTGGCTGAGCTCGGCGCAGGCTCCGTACATCGCCCTGGGCGTCATCGCGCTCGCGCTGGTCGTGTTGGCGGTGGTGTCGCAGCTCAGAAGCCGCCGCCGCTAACGTTTTCGTTGTGAGCAACCCTCACGACCGGCTGCGTGAGCTTGGCCTGACGCTGCCCGCACCTCCACCGCCGGCGGCCTCTTACATTCCGACGCGGCTGGTGCCGGTCGGCGAAGGGAGGGCTCTGCTGTTCATCGCGGGACAAGTCTCGTCGCGCGACGGCGCGCGTCTCACCGGCAGATGCCCGGACGAGGTGAGCATCGAGCAGGCGCAGGATGCCGCGCGTGCCGCGGCGCTCAACGTGCTGGCGCAAATGGAGGCCGCTGTCGGCCTCGACAATGTGATCGAGGTCGCGCAGCTGATCGGATGGGTGCTATCGGCCGACGACTTCGGCGATCAACCCAGGGTGATGAACGCGGCATCGGATCTGATCGCGCAGGTGCTTGGCGACCCTGGCAAGCACACACGCGCGGCCGTCGGTGCGAGCGCGCTCCCGTTCTCGGTCACGGTGGAGATCACGGCGGTGGTGGTTGTCCGAAAAGCCTGAGCCGCGGCCCGCCCCGCAGCGGTCGCGCCTCATCCTCGTGGGCAGTGCGGTCTACCTCGTCCTGATCTTCGGAGCGATGCTGTGGCGGGGCATCTCGATCGAGCCCGAATGGGTTGTGCTTGCCCTGCTCCTCATCGCGATCGCGCTCGGGCGCGGCCGCAGCTTCGTCATCGACTGGCTTCCGTTCCTGATCCTGTTCCTCGCGTACGAGGAGATGCGGGGGTTCGCGGCCAAGACCGGGTTCGCGCCGTACGACTTGTCGGGTATGGAGCGCTTCGTGTTCGGAGGCTCGATCCCGACGCTTGTCCTGCAGCACGCCTTCTACCACCCGGGCGTCGTCAGCCCGCAAGACGTGATCGCGATCCAGACTGTCAGCGCCCTGTGGGACGGGCAATACGCCGTCTCGCAGATCTACAACAGCTTCAACCCGAACCGGTTTGCCGCGTTCCCATCACTGCACGCGGCGTTTCCTGCGCTCGCCGCGGCTTACGCGTGGTCGAGGTATCGCCCGCTGGCGATCGGACTGATCGCCTGGAGCGCGGCGGTCCTGCTGTCCATCGTCTACCTCGGCGAGCACTACGTGGTGGACGCGCTCGATGGGTACCTCTACGTGGCAGTGGCGCTGGCGATCGTGGAGCTGGTGGCCCGCTGGCGCGCGAAGAGAGCGCCTAGGCCTGCCACACCTTCCGCATGATCACGCGGGCGAGCTTGTCGGGGTCGTGGTGCGAGGGGATGTGGACGTTGACCACGTCCGCGGCGATGAACCGCACCTCAGGATGTGTCGCGGCGTCCTCGGGCTTGAAGACGACCTGAGACTGGCCACCGGTCGGCGTGTGCGAGTGGTTCGAGTTGACGAGCACGAAGTCGAAAATGTTCGAAGCGACGTGCTCGCGGATGACGCGCAGGTAGTCGTCGACGCCGTAGCCGTCGGTCTCGCCGTGCTGCGAGGCGAGGTTGCACACGAGCAGCTTCAGAGCCGGTGACGCTTTGACGGCCTCGACCATGCCCTCCACCAGAAGGTTGGGAAGGATGGAGGTGTACAGCGAGCCCGGGCCAATGACGATCAGCTCGGCGTTCAGGATCGCCTGAGCGGCTTCGGGGTTGACCTGAGCGCCGTCGGGCTTGAGGAACACCTGGCTGATCTTTCCGTTCTGCTTAGGGATCTTCGACTCGCCCTCGACGTTGCTGCCGTTGATGGACGCGACGAGCGTCACGTCCTGCAGCGTCGACGGAACGATGGTGCCCTTGACCGCGAGCACCTTGCCGGACTCGCGCAGCGCGTGCTCGAAGTTTCCGGTGACGTCGGCCATCGCCATGATGAAGAGGTTTCCGAACGAGTGGCCGTTGAGCGATCCCTCTTTGAAGCGGTGATCGAAGAGCTGCTTCATCAAAGGCTCGGCGTCCGCCAGCGCGATGAGGCACTGGCGAAAGTCGCCCGGGGGCAGCACGCGGTACTCGTCGCGCAGGCGCCCTGACGATCCGCCGTCATCGGCGACGGTGAGGATGGCCGAGAGGTTCGACGTGTAGGTCTTGAGCCCGCGCAGCAACGTGGACATCCCCGTGCCGCCGCCAACCGCGACGATGCGGGGCCCACGACCGCGCAGGCGGAACGCATGGATGACATCGACGATGCTGCCCGCGTCGGTGCCGGGCAGGAACGGACCCAGCACAGACTGCGTCAGCTTCAGGTAGCTGAAGGCCAACAGCCCAACACCCAGCGTGCCGAAGACGGTCGCGCGCGCCCAGTACGGCCACTGCTGCAGGGTGATGTAGTAGAACTGGTGCGGCAGCGTGGCTGTCTGGTAGATCTCCTTCAAGGCGTACGCAGCGCCGAGCACGAGCACCAGCTCGGAGAACATCAGCAAGAGCAGCCAGCGCTTGATCTCGAGCCCGGGTGTGAGCCAGCGCAACCAGCGCGCCGACGATTGGAGCCTCTTGGCCATCTACCCCGTTTGCCTCAACGTGTTCAGGACGTGCACGGTTACTGTGGGCTACGCTCTCCTCGAAGTATGGGGGCTGTGCGCGGAATCCGCCGTGCGGCACGACTTGCGGTGGTCGGGCTCGTGGTGGCCGCCGTGGCGACCGAGCTGGCCAAGCCTGAGGCCGAGCGTACGTGGAATGGGCGCGTGTTCGGCCTCGTACCCTACGACTTCCGACCTCCGACATGGGAACGCATACGGACCGCCTACTGGAACCCCGAGTCCGAGCAACTCTTCAGCGACCGTGTTTTCGGGGTCGGCTGGGCAGTCAACCTGCACCAGGCCAAGGTGCTGTTGGAGGACCTGTTCGACCGCCTGATGGGCGCGCCGCCGCTGTACGTCGAGCGCTCGTCGCGCTCTGTCGACCTGGGCGAGCCGCGTAGATAGCCGGCTTCCGGCGGCTGCTTAAAATAGGGCGCTCTCTCCGCGTAGCCTCGACACGTGGTTGAGCGGAGTTGGGGAGTGGCGCAACGGTAGCGCAGCTGACTCTGGATCAGAAGGTTGAAGGTTCGAATCCTTCCTCCCCAGCCAACAACATGTAGCGATACGGGGAAGTGTCTACAAAACTCAGCCGTTTTATGCCCCATCGCGGCCCTCAGGCCCGGCGACCGAGCGGCACACGCTTGGCGGCCGCACCTACTGGTGCAACCGCTAGCGGGAGGGGACCGTCCGCGTGGGAGTCAGGGACGTCGAGAGGCAGGCGTACTCCCCTGTCGTGGCATCGCTTATCTTCAACGACGCGCACCTCCAGCCCTGCTCGGGACGGCGGACCGCACTCGCTTAGTTAGGCTTGACCTTAAAGAGGAGTCCATCGACCAGGTCGGTTATCCAGACGAACCCGAACGCGACGGTGGCGACCCACGCTGGGCCGGGGAGTCTGAGTCGACCGACGACTCTATGCGAATTGGTATCGATGCGCCCGAGGAAATTGTCTGTGGTCCCATACCAGACCGAGTCTCCCCCCAACGCGATCGCCGGGGAGTTGCCACCGGCATTGCTCACCTGCGTAACCGTGTTGGTGGCCGGATCGATGCGTGTGACGCCGGGGCCGGGGTCGCAGCCACCGGCGACCCAGACGGCTCGGTCGTCGGCGGCAATTTGGCGGCAGACACCCCCGTCAGGGATGGTGGCGACGATGGTGTCGGTGCTCGGATTGATGCGAACGACGGCTTTGATGTTCTGGACGCCGACCCAGATCGAACCTGCACCAGCTGCTATCCAGGTTGGCCCGCCATCTGGTTCATCGCCGACGGGAATGAGGTCCACGACCTGCATCTTGGCGGGGTCGATCTTGGCCACCGAACCGGTCGGATCGCCATTGTGGTTCGCGACCCATACGTAGCCGTCGAAGACTGTGATTCCCAATGCCCCGCGCCTTCCGGAGATGAGGCTCCCGACGACACGATTGGTGGCCGGGTCGATGCGGGTCACGCGGTTGCCAGGGGCGCTGGTCAGCCAAATCGAATCAGCCCCTACGGCCAGGATCTGCGCAGGATCGGGCAATGTGATCACGGCGGTCACGGCGTCCGTCGTCGGATCGATCCTGGCAACCGTGCTGCCCGGGCCGCTGGAGACCCAGATCGAGCCGAAGCCGGCTACAACGTCGCGGGCTGACTGCAAGGAAATCGTTGCAAGCAGGGTCCCGCCAGCTGGGAGCGCTGGTACCGGCCTTCGAAGAGTGTTCGCGGCAAGGGCTCCGAGAACTGCCACCAGCGCCAACAGGGCGACGACGCTGACACCGATGACCAGCTTTCGCGCCTTCACGCGCCGAGGTGACTCCATCGTTTTCGCCCCTCGGTAGATGGTGGTGGATATCTGGACAAGTTCGATTCGTGGGTCAGATTTTGTGCTCGGCTCAGACTAGGAGCCGCGGCTAATTCACTGATCAGATGCCGCCTCGCGCGCCGCGCGAGAATTCCATCTCGACCTGGATAAAACTGGTCGCATTGGAACCATGGACTCGTCTGCAGTGAAGTTCCTAGCATGTCGGCGTGTCCCCCATGCAACCCTGGCAGCGCCCACTGACCCTGCCGACTGGGTCCACCATCCAGCCTGTCGACGCATGTCCCTTGCCGCAGAGCCCGCACAGCCGGGGTGCAGTCAGAGGCTCCAACCAACCCATGAAGTCCCCGATGGCGGATCGCCAAGCACGCGAAGCATGATTGCCGGCGAAGACGGCGAGCGCAATTGCCGCGGCGGATGAGATACCTCGGAACCTGGGCGAAGTCATTGTCTTTGGTCCTCCCCGGCCGCGTCTTGTTTCAAAACGTGATCGTCCGGCCAGAGACGAGAGTAGCGAGGCTTGTCGCCTTTGCCTATGCCAGCCGACACATCCTCACCGTGTCGTTCAACACATCTTGCCTAGCCGGCCCTTCGGCGAAGAGTCGTGCAGCCGCCCGTTTTCGCAACCGAGGTCCTTGTTGCATCTAGCTCTCGCTCGCGGCGGCGGCGATTGTGAAGTCGAAAATTGGCGCTTCGAAAATCTCGACCTGGACGTCATCAGCTCCGGCACTCTGTGCGGCCTTATTGCGCAGGTCGGAAACGTTGCTGTCGCCCGCCTCCAGGTCGGCAACAGTGTCCCACATGGTAGAAAGCGTGCTCCGCCCAGTCTGCCGGTCGACACCCATCGCAATCGCGCGATACCCTTTGAGCGACTTCAGCACAGGCAGCACATTGTTGTGAACGAACGTAGTGGCCGCGTCAATGTCATCGGGGTTGCCGTTGAGTGTACTGACCTGTACGAACTCGCCCGGCTTCGGCGGCTGCGACCGATCCAGGATCACCATCTCGTACCTTTCGACATTGACGATCTGGGTCCCAGGTACCTTTTTAGCCGCCTGGGTTCGCGTCCGAACGCCAACCTTCTCGCTCGCAGAAAGAGCCTTCGCCGTGTCCCAATACGTGATTCCTATGCCCGTTCCGGTCTTGCGATCGGCGAGTAGCACAGCACCGAAAAAGCCTGGCATCGATCGGACGCTCGGAATCACCTGCTTCTGGAAGTTCTCGATTGTTTGGTCCATCTTGTCAGGGGGCGTGTGCAGATGTGTTGCGCGAATGAACATCGCCTCATCCTCCTTTATGTCGAAAACATCGGGCGAACCTCACCATACGCTGGGCTCTCGGCTCACTCGGCTGCCAGCGCAACGCAGACCGCCATCTGCCACTCGACCATGGTCGGCCCTGTGTCGGTAAGGACGGTCGGAGGGGACGACGAACGTCCTGCCCGCGTCGAGGGCAACCATCCCGCTCCCGTCTGGATGCATGTAGCGGAACAGGTCGAGTGGATCGCGATCGCCGGGAGAGTCGTAAGAAAACCGATGATCGCACGCACGGATCAGTGCATGCGCGAAATAGGCGGTATCTGTACGCAGCCGTCTAGGAACATTTCACGCCCAATTTGCGTCTTGGGCTCAGACGCAGCTTTACCGCGCAATTCACTAGTTAGACGTGGTGGTCCAGTTCGGAGAAGCGATCGTCAGTGGCGCGGATTGCTCTGGATCAGAAGGTTGAAGGTTCGAATCCTTCCTCCCCAGCCAACTCCCCGCCGGAGGGACGTACCCATGGCTTGAATCAGACGGACCGCCAACAGATCTCCAGCGAGGTGCTCGAAATTGGCCGATAACTTCCGCCTTCGAAGTCAGGCCGCCGTCTTTTCAGGGCCCGGAAGGATCGCTATGGGATGGTGATTGCCGGGATCTGAGTCGACTTGTCCAGCTTCTCCCAATCTGATCGACGAAGCCGGTAGAGCACGTGATGGCGGAGGCGATGACCTTGAGGCCGGTGCGGATGCTCGAAGTCGTCAGCCGGATCGCGAGTCATGCCGAGGCGTTGCATCACTCGAATCGATCGAAGGTTCGCAGGAACGGTGAACGAAACGACTTCGCTTACGCCAATTCGGTGGAACCCGTCTGCGAGCGCAGCCCGAGCAGCTTCTGTTGCGAAACCGCGACCCCAATAGGCACGGTCGAGACGCCAACCGATTTCGACCGCAGGCATGAAGGGAGCATCGAACGTGGGGACGGACAAGCCGACAAAGC
>WNFF01002560.1_pt1 | contig 14870 bp, 16 predicted proteins | sample 5400441 | NCBI WGS metagenome assembly WNFF01 (sample SAMN13153345, study PRJNA577476) | soil metagenome | isolation source: 120 cm saprolite under Douglas fir tree site 2 hole 3 replicate 1 | place: USA:California | collected 2015-04-18 | reverse complement strand
TCGACGTGCCGCTCTCCGACGGCCAGACCCTGGCCTGGATCTACGCCCATGGCGAGGTCCTGGGCCGGCGCGACGATGGCGAGGCCGCGCACCTCTCGGTCCGCCTCTCCGACGCCGATCTCGGGAGATTACGCCACCGCCAGCGACTGCATTAAGAAGGATAACCACGGAGGCACGGAGGACACGGAGATCCAAGTATCAATTGTCATCCCGGCGAAAGCCGGGATCCATTTCGGGCCTGGATCCCGGCTTTCGCCGGGATGACAAGATAAGGTATTCTTTCTCCCTGTCCTCCATCTCCGTGGTGGATTTTTCTCTGTTTCTTTTATCTCCTGCCGTGACCCGTAGGAGGGGCTGACCAGAGCGAAGCCCATCCTACGGGTCACGTCTTTGATGGGTTTCGCTGCGCTCAACCCATCCTACAATTCGCTGCCGTTCCGGGCGCGTCCGGGACGAAGAATATGGGTGTGGCCGTCGCGAAGATCCGGCGCGAAACCGAGCGCTTCCCAAAAGGGCTCGCTGCCGCGGCCGGCGTTGACGGTTATTACTTGCCCGGTTCGCATCGCCGACTCAAGCAACCTGGCGGCCAATCGCTTTCCCACGCCGCTTCGCCGCTGTTGAGTTCGCACGTAGAACCGGCGCATTCGGAGCGCGCCCGGAATGGCCGGTTCGAGCGTCAGCCCGCCGATCGCGGCGAGCGATCCGTCCGAATAGGTGGCGAACAGGGCCTCGCCCTCGCGATCGAAGCGTGTTTTGCTGGTCGCCCAGTCGGCGGCAAGCGTGTCCAGCATGCCATAGCCTTCGGCGTGCGCCTCCGCCCGCATGGCGTCAAAGCCGGCGGGCAGGTCGTCGGTCACCCGCTCAAGCCGGAATCCGCGTTGCTTAGCCTCCTCACGTTTGACCTCCTGCCATAGCGCCTCCAGCGCGTCGAGGTCGCGGCCGACGGCGCGTTCGGCGGCGAGCGCCTCGACCCGACGGAAACGGCGCTCGAATTTCGCGGTGGCGCGGCGCAAGGCAGTTTCAGGCTCGACCTCCAGCTTGCGGGCGAGATTGGCGGCGGCGAACAGGAGGTCGCCCATTTCCTCTTCGAGCGCCGCCGGCGCGCCGCCCGCAGCGAGCTCGGCTTCAAGTTCGGCGATTTCCTCGGCGATCTTCGGGATGACCGCGCGCGCATCCGGCCAATCAAAGCCGATCCGCGCGGCGCGGCGCGAGATCTTGGCGGCGCGCAACAGGGCGGGGAGGGCGAGCGCGACCCCGTCGACGACGCTCTCCGTGCCGCCGCGGGCCGCTCGTTCCGCCGCCTTGTGCGCCTCCCAGGCTTCGTTCTGGGCGGCGACCGAGGCGATTTTAACATCCCCGAAGACATGGGGATGCCGGCGCACCATCTTGTCGGCGATCGCGGCGGCGACGTCGTCGAAGGCAAAATCCCCGGCTTCCTCGGCCATGCGCGCATGAAACACGACCTGCAGCAACAGATCGCCGAGCTCGTCCTTGAGCGCGCCCATATCGGCGCGCTCGATCGCATCGGCCACCTCATAGGCCTCCTCGATCGTATAAGGCGCGATCGTCCTGAAATCCTGCTCGCGGTCCCATGGGCAGCCGCGCTCGGGATCGCGCAGCCGGGCCATGACCTGCAGCAAGTGGTCGATCGGGCGGGTCATGCGTGCGGCACCCGCGTATCCGTCACCCCCGCGAAAGCAGGGGTCCAGGGGCAACCGCCTGCGCTTACGGCCCTGGATTCCCGCTTTCGCGGGAATGACGAGGTGATCCACATCATCTCGGTCACTCGATCCATAAATTGCGGCGTTTGTGCCAATCCTCGATCGACAATTCGGGGTAGCCATCATAGCGCTCGTCGGCCGGGCCGATCTGCGGCTCGACCCAGCTCGCTTTGTCGCGCAGCAGGAGGTGGACGGTGGCGGGCGGGGTGGGGAGCGGTGTGTCGATCGCCGAGGCGAACGGGTGGACGAGCTCCGGCCACCCTTCGTCGCTGACCCAGAGCGGCGCGCCGCAATGGCGGCAGAAATGCCGCGCCGCCGAGCCGGGGGCGCCGTCGATCACCGCGTGCCAGATGCGGATCGCACGCCGCCCCTGCACTTTAAGAGTGTCCGCCACGCCCATGATATTGATCGCATATCCGCCGCCGCCGGCGCTCTTCCGGCAGATCGAGCAATAGCAGCGCTGGTAGGGGTAGGGGGTGTGGCTGTCGAGCGCAAAGCGCACCGCGCCGCAGCGGCACGAGCCTTCGAGTCGGATCGGCATGGCATCTCCTTGTCGGCCCGGATCAACCTGCCGAAGGTTGCAGCCGCTTCTGCAGAAAGAACCGCTTGTGGTCGGGCGGATAATCCAGGGTCCCGAACACCGTATAGCCGAGCTTTTGATAAAAGCCAGGCGCCTGGAACGAGAAGGTATCCAGATAGGCCGAATGGCAGCCGAGCGCGGCCGCGCGCTGCTCGGCCCGGGCCATAAGCTCGCGGCCAACTCCTTGCCCGCGCAGTTCGGCGTGCACCCAGAGATTGTTGACGAACATCCAGCCGGAATAGGTGCTGGCATCCAGCCCGGCTCGGATCGGGCCGGTCGCGTCGCGCAGGAACACAGCCAGCCGGGCGAACGCTGCATCCGCCAGAAACATCTTGTTATGATCGGTCAACGCTTGATTGAGGGTGTCGCGGTCTTCGACCGGCGGGCGCTCCTCGACGCTAAATCGACAGCCGGGCGGCACTTGCATGATATGCCTCCATGAGGCTACTCCGCGATCAACCGCTTTTTGAGAAAGATCCGCTGGTGGTCGGGCGGGTAGTCGAGCCGGGCAAATTCCCGGTACCCGAGTTTCCGGTAAAATTCGGGCGCCTGGAACGAAAACGTGTCGAGCCAGGCCGAGTGGCAGCCGAGGGCTGCGCCGCGCCGCTCGGCCTCCGCTAACAGGCCGCGCCCAATCCCGCCGCGGCGCAGATCCGCGTGCACCCACAGCAGATTGACGAACAGCCAGCCGGCGTAGACATGGCCGATCAGCCCGGCGCGGAGCGCGCCCTCATCGCCCCGCACGAAAATCCCGAAATAATCGTAGGAATTGTCGCGCAGAAACGCCGCGTTGTAGGCGCCGAGCCCATCATCGATCAGATCGCGGTCTTCCCAGGACGGGTTCTTCTCGATGCTGAGGCGAAGCCCGGGTGGCAGCTCCATCGTGGTCTCCTTGGTATTCCGCGCATGCTATCCTCAGACGAGACTTTCGTCAGCCCGGGGGGAGGATGGATCGCGAGAGCGAGCTTGCGATCGTGCGGCGCGCCTATGCAAAGCAGATCGTGGCGGCCGCCGGCGTTTCCGACCGACGCATCGAGGCCGCCTTCGCCGCGGTGCCCCGCGAGGCGTTTCTCGGCCCCGGTCCGTGGCCGATCCTGCGCTGGGAACGCGGCTATGTCGCGACGCCGACCCGCAACCCGGTCTATCTTTATGCCGATGTGCTGGTCGGCATCATACCGGAGCGCAACCTCAACAATGGGCAACCGTCGTTTCTTGCCGCGCTGATCGCCAGCGCTGCGCCGCGCCCTGGCGAGCACGCCGTGCATATCGGCGCCGGGATCGGCTATTACACCGCGGTCATCGCGCGCCTCGTCGGCCGGGGCGGCCGGGTGACCGCAATCGAGTTCGATCCCGTGCTCGCCGCTCGCCTGGCGCGCAATTTCGCCGGCCAGCACAATGTGCGGGTGGTAGAGGGGGATGGCGCGCAGGCCGAATTCGCTACCGCCGACGTGATTTTCGTCAACGCCGGTGCCACCAAGCCAGCCGATGCCTGGCTCGATAGGCTTGGCGACGGCGGGCGGCTGATCCTGCCGCTGACCACCAACCAGGGATTCCACGGCAGCGAGACCATACCAATCCAGCAGCGCGGCGCCGTGTTCCGCATCGAGCGCAGCGGCGGCGAATTTCTTGCCAAGTGGATTTCCCCGGTCGCGATCTTCCCGTGCGAAGGAGCGCGCGATGCCCAATCCGAAGCCGCGCTGGTCACGGCGTTCGCGAAGCCGGGCGAACGGCTGCGGGTGACCCGGCTCTATCGCCGGGGCGATCTGCCGGACGAGCAATGCTGGCTGCGCGCACCGGGCTGGTGCCTGGCCTATCGTTGAAGCCTGCTTATCGCATAATATATATTATGGAAAATCACCTAAGTTTCCGAGGTTCAAATTCGGCAACCGCGTTGCGCGTCCTTGGAGGCACGCCCCAACGGGCGTGCTCTGTGGAGGCCGCAACGCGGCCGTCTCGGACGGCACCAAACTAGGACAATACCCCGCGCCGGGACGCGCCTCGCTTTCGACAGCGAGGCGTGTTCCGCGCGACCGGCCTCAATACCCGTAGTAAGCTCGGCCCAGCTCTTGCCGGTTCAGGTGATTTGCCACGTGGTCACTCGGCGAACTCCATCCGCGGGGGGCATACCCGCCGCCGTAATAGCCACGCCAGGCCGGGCGCGCGCCGTAGTAGCCGTAGCGGTTTGGAATGCAGCGGCCCCACCGGTTGGGATGGAGGCCCGGGCCGCAGCCGCCGGCCACTTGGACGATGTTCGCTCCCGGCTGACTGACCGGGCTCGGGGCGGCCGGAGCGGCGTTCGCCGCCATGGCCGAGGCGGCCAGGCAGACGGCGCCAATCAGACTTAAAGCTGCGATGCGCATGTGAGTTCCCTCGTTCGAACTGGTACGCTCACAGGACAAACGACCTTCACGGCGACAAAATTCCCGCTCACCGCACTCGGGACCGTGCCTCTAAAACCGCTCGGCGACCGGCGTGGATAAGATGATGCGCCATCGCGAACCGGCTCCGATCGGCTTGGTCATGAACACGCGGTCGTAGCCGGCGTCGTGACCGCGCCCGGTCTCGCGGAAACCGAGCCGCGTATAGAGCGCGATATTCTCGGTCATCCTTTCGTGGGTGTAGAGCCGCAGCTCGGCATAGCCGCGCCGCCGCGCCTCGCTCTCGGCGAAGGCGATCAGCCGGCGGCCGAGGCCCCGGCCCTGGCGGTCCGGGTGGACCGCGATGTTGTCGAGCAGCAGATGGTCGGGCTTTGGCAGCAGCACGATCAGCGCGGCGATTACGCAATTCGGCTCTTCCAGCACGCTGACCGCACCGGCCGCGATCAGCCCGGCATAATCGTCGAGCATCGGGCCGGGCGGTTTGCCGATGCGCTCGGCATAGATCGAATAAGCGGCATTGACGATTGCCTCGACCGCCGCGCGGTCTTCGGGTCGGGCTGTTCGCAGCATCGTGCGTGCCTCGATCGGTGGCGACAAAATGGCGATCTCAATTGAACCTTAGCGCGAAAGATATGTTGTCCGATCGCGGCCTCAAATCGGGCCGTTGCGGGGAACAACGGGAGGGTGCCATGCCGCTGTCGAGAAAAGTCGCCGCCGAGTTGATCGGCACGTTCTGGCTCGTGCTGGGGGGATGCGGCAGCGCCGTCTTGGCCGCGAAATTCCCTGAAGTCGGCATCGGGTTCGTCGGTGTCGCCTTGGCTTTTGGTCTGACCGTGCTGACAATGGCCTATGCGGTGGGCCATATCTCGGGTGGCCATTTCAACCCGGCAGTTACAATTGGCCTCTTTGCCGGCGGCCGCACCCCGGCCGGCGAATTGCTGCCCTACATCGTGGCGCAGGTAGCCGGCGCCATCCTCGCCGGCGCCGTCCTCTACCTGATCGCCAGCGGCAAGGCCGGCTTCGACATTGCCAGCGGGCTTGGGTCGGACGGGTATGGCGCGCATTCGCCCGGCGGCTATTCCCTCCTCTCCGGGTTTGTCTGCGAGTTGGTGCTGACCGCGGGATTTCTCTTCGTGATCATGGGCGCGACCGACAGCCGCGCTCCGGCGGGCTTCGCGCCGATCGCGATCGGGCTCGCCTTGACACTGATCCATCTGATCAGCATCCCGGTCACCAACACTTCGGTCAACCCGGCGCGCAGCACCGGCCCGGCGGTCTTTGTCGGCGGCTGGGCACTGGCTCAGCTTTGGCTGTTCTGGCTCGCGCCGATCCTCGGCGGCATCGCCGGCGGTCTCGGCTATCGTTGGCTGATGAGCGCAGAACCGGCGGCCGAAACTGCGACGTCTATGCCGCAGGCCGCCGACTGAACCGAGGCCTGCGTCAATACCATCCGGTCAGGTCCAGCAACAGCGAACCCAGGATGATACCGGTGATCAGACCGATGGCCGCACCAGTGTCCTTGGTCAATATCTGGCGATCCATGCCGAGATAACGCACCCTCGGCGAGCCCGGTTGCTTCCACCCCAAAGGGTTGGGCGGCGCGCGGCGGATCAGGGGTCGGGCAATTCGATCGCGAGCCCGTCATAGCCAGGCTCGACCCCGGCGGGCAGTTCGTTCGCCAACTCGCGATAATCGAGGCTCTGGTCCATGTGGATCAGCACCGCCCGGCGCGGCCGGACGCGCTCGATCCAGGCGAGAGTCTTGGCCAGATGGCTGTGCGTCGGATGCGGCTCGCGGCGCAGGCAATCGACGATCCACAGCTCGACCCCGGCGAGCGCCGCGAAGGCCTTGTCGTCGAGTTCGACAGCATCGGTCGAATAAGCAAGCGGCCCGATGCGCATGCCGGTGGTCGCGGCGAAACCGTGGCCCTGGGCAAACGGCACGACCGGCATCCCTGCCGCGCTGAACGGCCCGGTGATCGGATGCGGCGTCAGCGCCGGTCTATATATCGGCTGGCCGGGCATCACCGGCTTCACCGCGTAGCCGAAACGGCGCTCGACCTCGGCCAGCGTATCGGCGCTGGCGTAAAGCGGTATTGGCTTACCTATCAACCGGTTGACAATACGAATATCATCTATTCCATGAAGATGATCGGCGTGCGCATGGGTCAGCAGCACGGCGTCGAGCCGGGCGGTGCCGGCATCGAGCAGCTGCTGGCGCAAATCCGGCGAGGTATCGATCAAGAGCGCCGCACCGCGGCTTTCGACGAGCAGCGAGCAGCGGCGCCGAGTGTTGCGCGGCTCGGCGGGGTCGCAGCGCCCCCAATCCGGGCCGATCGCCGGCACGCCCCAGGAGGGGCCGCAACCAAGCACGGTCGCTTTCATAGCGTCGCCACGAGGGGCCGGCTCGCCTTGCCGAACAGCCGAAAGAAATTCTCGGTCGTCGCCGCGGCGAGGTCGGCCGGCTCGACGCCTTTGAGCGCGGCGACAGAAGCGGCGGTCGCCGCGACATAGGCCGGTTCGTTGCGCCGCCCGCGATACGGCACCGGCGCGAGATAGGGCGCATCGGTCTCGACAAGCAGCCGATCCAGCGGCACATCGCGCACGATCGCGCGCAATTCCTCGGCGTTGCGGAAGGTGACGATGCCCGAAATCGAGATGTAGAAGCCGAGATCGAGCGCCGCCTCGGCGAGCCCGCGGCCGCTGCTGAAGCAATGCAGCACGCCGGGCGGCGCCCGCTCCTCTCGGAGCACCCGCGCCACTTCGTCGTCGGCCTCGCGGGCATGGATGATCAGCGGCAACCCGCTCGCCTGCGAGGCGACGATATGGGTGCGAAACACCCGTTCCTGGACCTCGCGCGGGCTGTGGTCGTAATGAAAATCGAGCCCGGTCTCGCCGATGCCGACAACGCGCGGGTGGGCGGCGAGCGCGGCGAGACCCTCGGCACTCAGCGCCGCGTGGTCGGCGGCCTCGTGCGGGTGGGCGCCGACCGAGCACCAGATGTCGGGATAGGCCTCGGCGATCGCCCGCACGCCGGGAAACTGGTCGAGCCGGGTCCCGATCGTCAGCATCGTCCCGACCCCGGCTGCGTGGGCGCGCGCGACGACCGCATCGCGCTCCTCGGCGAAATCCGCAAAATCGAGATGGCAATGACTGTCGACCAGCATCCGCCCTGCCCCGCCCTCCAACGACGTTTCAAAAATTGTGCCGGACCCGCTCAGCCGCCCGCGGCTTCCGCCTCGACAAAGCGCGGGAAGATGCCGCTCGGCGCCGGCAATTGGCGGCCGGGCGGCAGCTTGTCGGCCAGGTCGGCAAAGCGCCGCGCCTCTTGCGGCACCGCCAATTGGTCGAGCAGCATCCCGGCCGCATCGGGCACGAAAGGCTGCGTCACGATGCCCAAATGGCGCAGCACCTCGGCCAGCGTATAGAGCACGGTGCCCATGCGCGTCGGGTCGGTGCGGCGCAAGGCCCAGGGCGCCTGCTCGTCGACATAGCGGTTGGCCTCGGCGACGACGCGCCAAATGGTCTCGATCGCGAGATGGAAGGCCTGCTGCTCGGCGATCAGTGGGCGCACCCGCGAGAGCAGCCCGCGCGCCTCGCCGAGGAGCCTCTCGTCGGCCTCGGCAACCGGACCGGGGCGGGGCACCGAGGCCGCGCAATTGCGATTGATCATCGCCAGCACGCGCTGCGCCAGATTACCAAAATCATTGGCGAGGTCACCGTTGAGTCGGCCCACCACGGCGCGGTGCGAGAAATCGCCGTCGCTGCCGAACGGCAGCTCGCGCAACAGGAAGTAGCGCAGCGGATCGAGCCCATACCGGTCGACGAGCTCCTTCGGCGCGATGAAATTGCCCAGCGATTTCGACATCTTCTGGCCTTCGACGGTCCACCAGCCATGGGCGAACACGCGACGTGGCGGTTCGAGCCCGGCCGCCATCAGAAAGGCGTGCCAGTAGACCGTGTGAAAGCGCAAGATATCTTTACCTACCATGTGAAGTTCTGCAGGCCAGAATGCTGAATAATCGCTGTTTTCAACTTCCGGGTAGCCAATGGCGGTGATGTAGTTGATCAGCGCATCGAACCACACATAGATCACGTGCGCGGGGTTTCCCGGCACCGGGATGCCCCAGCTGAAGCTGGTGCGCGAGATCGACAGATCGTTGAGCCCCGATTTGACAAAGCTGATGACCTCGTTGCGCCGGCTACGCGGGGCGATCGCCTCCGGATTGGCGTCGTAAAAGGCCAAAAGCCTGTCTTGCCATGCAGATAGCCGAAAGAAGTAATTATCCTCTTCAAGCCATTCGACCTCGGCCCCGGTCGGGGCCTTGCCGTCGACCAGTTCGCTCTCGGCGTAAAACGCCTCGTCGCGCACCGAATACCACCCGGCGAAGCGGCCGAGATAGATCTCGCCGCGGCGCTCCAACTCCTGCCACAGCGCCTGTACCCCGCGGATATGGCGCTCCTCGGTGGTGCGGATGAAATCGTCGTTGCTGATGTTGAGGAGTTGCGTCATGTCGCGCCAGGCCGGCGAAATCCGGTCACAGAATTCCTGCGGGGTCAGCCCGAGGGCCTGCGCCGAGCGCTCGACCTTCTCGCCGTGCTCGTCGCTGCCGGTGAGGAATTTGACCCGGCGCCCGTCGAGCCGCATGAACCGCGCCAGCACGTCGCACACCACGGTCGTATAGGCGTGGCCGAGATGTGGCACGTCGTTCACGTAATAGATCGGGGTGGTCACAAAATACGGCCGGTCGGCGCTCATCTTCCTCTCCAAAGCGCAAGATATGGGACCGCAGGTGGGATCGGTCCAGCAGTCGGGCTCGCGAGCTTCTACCGCGCCGCGCCCTCGATCGCAAAGAATGCGCCGAGGATCGTCTGCTTCTTGTCGAGATTGAGGGCGTCGGTGCGGGCGAAGCTGCGGCCGATCTCGTCGCGCAGCTCGGCCCAGCGCGCCGCCGATGCCCGATTCCCGAGCCGTTGCAGTACCAGGCTTTCGTGTGCCGCCGGTGGCGCGTCGCCGCTGCCGCGCGCCGCGGCACCGGCGACCCGGGCCAGCAATTGCACCACCAACTCCTCGACCGCGCGATAGGCCTCCTCGGCGTCGCCGCGGGCGAGCCGGTCGGCGAAGGCATGGAGCGCGGACTGGTCGATGCCCGCTTCGCGCGAGAGCAGCGCCAGCACTGCGTCATAGAGCTCGACGCCGCCGGCGGCGGCCAGATCAAGGGCGCGGCCGATGCTGCCGGCGGACAGCGCCGTCAGCGCCTCGGCTTGCGGTTCGGGCAGGTCAGGCCGGTAGCGCAGCAGCAGCTCGCGGACGATCGCCGGCGGCAACGGCGCCAGCGGAAACCGCCGGCACCGCGAGCGGATCGTCGGCAACAGCCGCCCCGGGCTGTGCGCGACCAGCAGCAGTAGCGCGCGGCGCGGCGGCTCTTCGAGGATTTTCAGGAGCGCATTGGCGGCGTTGCGGTTCATCTCGTCGGCCCCGTCGACGATGACGACGCGCCAGCCGCCCTCGGCCGGCGTCAGCCGCAGAAAGGCGCCGATCTCGCGGGTGTTCTCGACGATGATCTCGCCACGCAGCCGGCGGCGGCGCGGGTCGTAGGCGCGCTCGACCGTCAAGAGATCGGCGTGCCCGCCGGAGGCGACCCGACGAAAGGTGCCACTGTCGGGCGCGATCGCCAGTCCATTTGCATCGGTGTCGCCGAACAGACCGCCGAGCGCACCCTCCCCTCCTCCGTTTGCCAGAATGAAACGGGCAAAGCGAAACGCCAGCGTCGCCTTGCCGATGCCGCGCGGTCCGCTCAGCAGCAGCGCATGCGGCAGCCGGCCCGCTTCGAACAGATGCCGCAATGCGCTCTCGGCGGCTTCGTGACCGTGGAGTTCCGGGTTGGTGCGCGGCGCCGGGGCGATTGCGGGGTCGGGTGGGTCGGCGCTGTCGCGGCCGCTTCTCATGGCTGCACGGCGACGCCAAGACGGGCCGTGACAGCCGCGAGCACGTCGCGGTGGACGCTGCCCGGGTCGCCGGCGGCATCGATCACGAGGCAACGCTCGGGGTTGTCGGCGGCGATCTGGAGGAACCCCTGGCGCAACCGCTCGTGGAAGGCCGCGTCGAGCCGCTCGAAACGGTCGGCATTGCCGGAACGCCGGGCCGCCCGAGCGAGCCCCTCGGCGACCGGCAGGTCGAGGATCAGCGTCAGGTCCGGCGCGAAATCGCCGAGCGCCAAAGTGTGCAACGCCCGCAGATCGGCGAGCGGCAGCCCGCGGCCATAACCCTGATAGGCCAGCGTCGAATCGGCGAACCGGTCGCAGATGACCCAGACGCCGCGGTCGAGCGCCGGCTGGATCAGCCGGACGACGTGGTCGCGCCGCGCCGCGTACAGCAACAGCGCCTCGCCGACCGCATCCCAACGCTCGGTCGCGCCGTCGAGCAGCAATCGGCGGATCGCCTCGGCGCCCTCCGAGCCGCCCGGCTCGCGGGTCCGCGTTGCGGTGATCCCGGCATGACCCAAGGCCGCCAGCAGCAGGTCGACCTGGGTCGACTTGCCGGCCCCCTCGCCGCCCTCGAACGTGATCAAGCGGCCTCGTGCGGTCATCGACGCTGGATCCACGGAGCCCCCACCCTCCCATGCCTGCGGTATGGGCCCCTCCCTCCCCCGCAAGCGAGGGAGGGTTGTTGGGGTCCCTCCAATAGCCCCCTCCCTCGCTTGCGGGGGAGGGTTGGGGTGGGGGCTTGCAGAGCCTCGCTCAGTGTCGGTTGCCCCAGATCAGGTGGGCGGCGACCGTTGCCATCCGCCCGAGCGGGCCCATGCGGTCAACGCCGGCGGCGGCGATCAGCGGCGTCTCGACCCGGGTCATATCCGGGGCGGTGACGACCACCTTGCCGATCTCCTGGCCCTTCTTGATCGGCGCCGGGACCGGCTTATCGTAGGCGACGATCACCTTCATTTCCTTGCGCGATTTGCGCGGCATCGTGACGACGAGGTCCTTGGCCACCGTGAGCGGCACTTTCGCCTCGGTGCCGAGCCACAGTTCGGCGTCGTCGACCTTGTCGCCGGCGCTGAACAGCTGATAGTCGTTGAATTCGCGGAAGGCCCACTCGATCAGTCTTTCGCTTTCCTGTGCCCGCGCCTTCATCGTCGGCAGGCCGCCCAATACCATGATGATGCGCCGTTTGTCGCGATGCACCGAGGCCAACAGGCTATACCCCGCCTCTTCGGTATGGCCGGTCTTCAGCCCGTCGGCGCCAATGTCGCGGTAGATCAACGGATTGCGGTTTCCCTGATTGATATTGTTGAAGGAATAATCCTTCTCCCCGTAGTAATGGTAATATTCGGGGAAATCCGTAATCGTCCGCCATGCCAGGGTCGCCAGATCGCGGGCGGTCATGTAGTGCTCAGGGTCGGGCAGGCCATCGACATTGGTGAAATGGCTGGCGGGGAGGCCGATTTCCTGGGCCTTGGCGTTCATCCGTTCGACAAAAGCGGCCTCGCTGCCGGCCAGACCTTCGGCCAGCACGACGCAAGCATCGTTGCCCGACTGCACGACCATGCCTCGGATCAAGTCTTCGATTTTGATCCGGGCGCCGATTGGCACAAACATCTTCGAGCCTTGAGTGCGCCAGGCGTGCTCGCTGACCGGCAGCTCGTCTTCGAGCTTGGCGCGGCCTTGCTTCAGCATGTCGAACACGAGATAGGCGGTCATCACCTTTGACATCGAGGCCGGCGGCATGCGCTGGTCGGCGCCCTTGTCGAGCAGCACCGCACCGGTCTCGGCCTCGAGGATCATCGCGTGCGTTGCCTGCGTGTCGATCGGGCCGATGATCGGCAGCGGCGCGACCGGCGCCGGCGCGGCCTTGCCGTGCGGCGCGGCAGGCTTCTGTTTTGCCGCCACTGCGGGGGGCGGTCCGGGCAGGGCGATGAATGCCGTCAGGGCAAGCGCCGCGGCGCCGGCAATCGAGTGAAACCAGCGGAATCGCATCGTGCTCGCACCTCCGGCCGGGTTCGCCACAGCGCCACGTCACTCGCTGACGACGCGCGCTCCCGGATAGCCGCTGTCGACGACCTTGCCGAGCAACCGCGCCGCCGCCTCGCTCGCCACCGGCCCGAGCCTCACCCGATAGAGGTCCGTGCCGTGGGCTGCGGTGCGCACAATCTCGACGCTACCTAGAGCGGCGATCCGTGCGCGTACCCGTTGCGCATTCTCTGGCACGGCAAACGTGCCGGCTTGAACAAAGATCCGGCCGGAATTCCTCGTCGACGCCGGCGCCATCCGCGGATGCAGCGTCTCGGCATGCGCCGGCGCGATCAGCGTCGGCCAGTATCCGGAAGGGGAAGCGGCGGCAACAGATCGCACTGCCGGCACCGGCTCGGGCGGCGCTGCGGCCGGGGGCGGCGTCCCGATCACCTCGGCCGCCCGCAGCGATGGTGGGCCCGCCGCAGCGACCTGCATAGGCGGCCGCGGGTCGCTGCGCGGTGCCGGAGCGGGTTCGGTCGCCGCAGCCTGCGCGAGCAGCACCCGCCCGGTCCCGCCGCGCATCGCCGCCTCGGCGACCTCGATGCTTTCCTCCTTCATGATCCTGACGCGCACCGTGGCGGTTCCGGTCGTCTCGAAACCGAGCAGCTGGGCGGCGCGGCGCGACAGGTCGATGATCCGCCCGTCGACAAAAGGTCCGCGGTCGTTGACGCGCAGGCGGAGCGAACGACCGTTTTGCAGGTTGGTCACCTGGACGACGCTCGGCAGCGGCAATGTCTTGTGCGCCGCCGACAGCTGGTTCATGTCGTAGATCTCGTTATCCGCCGTCAGTTGCTGGTCGAAGCCCGGGCCATACCACGAGGCGAGGCCGGTTTCGTCATAGCTGTAATCGGCCCGCGGGGTGTACCACACCCCCTTCACCTGATACGGCTCGATTCGGTAGATCGGCTGTCCGCGCTCATGTCGGGCATGGTGTTTGCCGGCGAATTGCGGCCCCGAAGAGGCGCAGCCGGCCAGCGCCAAGCCGAGCGCCACGATGACAGACAGACTCCTGACGCCTGAATATCCCCCCATCGCGAGGCCCTGCCCGGCCTAGCCGCGGTCGATGCTGTCGGCGATATAGCCGACAGCGGCAGCGAAATAGTTGGAGTTGTTCCATTTCTTGATGACGCGGAAATTGTCGTAGACGAGGAGCGCCGTGCCGCCGATTCCGTCGGGCAGGACCAGCGAGGCAGCCGGCTCACGGCCGGTGAACGAGGCGCCGGAGACTGGGCGCACGCCGAGCTGGCTCCATTCGAGCGTCGAGCGGCGGTTCTCGAGCCCGGCGAGCCGGCTGTCGAAACTGCCCGGCACGGCGACCTCGCGCCCCCAGCTTTCCTCGCTGCGCCAGCCGAGCCGGGAAATATAGTTGGCGATCGAGCCCAGCACATCGGCGCGGTCGTTCCAGATGTCGCGGCGGCCGTCGCCGTCGAAATCGACGGCGTAGCCGAGGAAGGTGGTCGGCATGAACTGGCACTGGCCCATCGCCCCGGCCCACGACCCGATCATGTTGTCGATGCGGACATTGCCCTGGTCGAGGATCTTCAGGGCCGCGATCAACTCGGCGCGAAACATCGCGCCGCGCCGCCCGTCATAGGCCAGTGTGGCGAGCGCCGCCGGGACCGAGTAGCTGCCCATGGTCCGTCCGAAATCACTCTCGACCCCCCACAGCGTGACGACGAAGCGCGGCTGCACGCGAAAGCGCTGCCAGACCTGCTGTAAGAGCCCCCAATTGTCGGCAAGGTGGCGCCGCGCATCGTCAATCCGCTGTTGCGTCACGACCTTGTCGAGATATTCGGCAAAGGTCATCTTGTGCTCGGGCTGCTTGCGGTCGAGCTCAATGACACGCGGCAGGTATTGGATGGATCGGAAAGCGATATCGATCGTCGCCGGCCGGATGCCCTGCGCAGCGGCATCGCGCCGTACCCCGGCGAGAAAACCCGAAAAATCGCTTTCCGCCGCCGCCGCGATTCCACCCCCCAGCGGGACCGCCAGCAACGGAGCCGCGGCAAGCAATGCCCGGCGGCTCACGCGGAAAGGCATCATCACTGTGCCCCCGCTAATACTCTTCCCCAGACGCTCTCTGCCATAAATCCATGAATAATTCAATAATCACGCAACGCGCAGAACGAAATCCACGTGGATCTCGTCATAAGGAAATAAGATTCGACCGTCCTCCACATGG
>WNFF01002558.1_pt1 | contig 14879 bp, 14 predicted proteins | sample 5400441 | NCBI WGS metagenome assembly WNFF01 (sample SAMN13153345, study PRJNA577476) | soil metagenome | isolation source: 120 cm saprolite under Douglas fir tree site 2 hole 3 replicate 1 | place: USA:California | collected 2015-04-18 | reverse complement strand
TGGCTGGGGGAGCGGCTCACCGCGTTCACGGTGGCCGGCGGGCTCCTGATCCTGGCCGGACTGCACCTGACGGTGAAAGCGCGCCGGAGAGGGTAGAATACCGGCATGCGGCGAGTGCGGGTGGGGCTGGCCCAGGTGAATCCGACGGTGGGCGCCATCGAGGCCAATGCGCGCCTCGTGATGGCGGGCATGGACCGGGCCCGGGCGCTGGGCTGCGACATCGTCGCGTTCCCGGAGCTGGTGCTGACCGGGTACCCCCCGGAAGATCTGCTGTTCAAGCCCGCCTTCATCGAGGCCAACCTCCGGGCGCTGGCCGACGTGGCCCGGGCGAGCCGCGGGCTCACCGCGGTGGTGGGCTTCGTGGACAAGCGCGACGACATCTTCAACGCGGCCGCCATCCTCCACGACGGCGCGCAGGCCGGGACCTACCACAAGCAGTACCTGCCCAACTACGGCGTCTTCGACGAGAACCGGTACTTCCAGTCCGGGACGGAGGCCCCGGTCTTCACGCTGGGCGAGACGGTGATCGCCGCGAACATCTGCGAGGACATCTGGTACCCGACCGGGCCCACCACGCTCCAGGCCCTCGGCGGGGCCGAGCTGGTGCTGAGCATCAACGCCTCGCCGTACCACGCGGGCAAGGGGCGCTTCCGCGAGAAGATGCTGGCCACCCGCGCGGCCGACGACCTCGTGTGCCTGGCCTTCGTCAACACGGTCGGCGGGCAGGACGAGCTGATCTTCGACGGCCAGTCCTTCATGTTCAACGAGAAGGGCGAGTGCGTGGCGCGGGGCAAGCCCTTCGAGGAAGACTTCGTCGTCGCCGACCTCGACCTCGACGAGGTCTTCCGGGCCCGGCTGCATGACTCGCGGCGGCGCAAGGAGAAGCTGCGGGCCACCGTGACCCAGTCGCGCCGCGTGGCGCTGTCCCCGCAGCCCGCGCCGGAGCGGCCGAAGCTGCCGCCCCACGAGGTGCCGGTGCTGGAGCCGGTGGAGGAGATCTACCAGGCCCTCGTCCTCGGCACGCGCGACTACGTCACCAAGAACGGCTTCACCCACGTGGCGTTGGGCCTCTCGGGCGGCATCGACTCCGGGCTGGTGGCGGCCATCGCCTGTGACGCGCTGGGCGCCGCCAACGTCACCGGCGTGACCATGCCCTCGCAGTATTCCTCGGCGGGCACCCGGAGCGACGCGGCGCGGCTGGCCCGCAACCTCGGCATCGAGTTCCTGCGGCTGCCCATCACGCCGGTGCTGGCCACCTACCGGCGCGCCCTCGCCAAGCCCTTCAAGGGGCTCAAGGAGGACGTGACCGAGGAAAATCTACAAGCGCGGATCCGCGGCAACTACCTCATGGCGCTCTCCAACAAGTTCGGCTGGCTCATCCTCACCACCGGCAACAAGAGCGAGATCGGGGTGGGTTACTCCACGCTCTATGGCGACATGGCGGGGGGCTTCGCGGTGATCAAGGACGTGCCGAAGACCCTGGTCTACCAGGTGGCCGAGTACGTCAACCGCAAGGCAGGGCGCGACGTCATCCCGCGCTCGATCTTCGACCGGCCGCCGTCGGCCGAGCTGCGCCCCGACCAGACCGACCAGGACACGTTGCCGCCCTACGCGGTCCTGGACGCGATCCTGGAGGCCTACGTCGAGGGCGATCAGGGCGTGGCCGACATCGTGGCGCGCGGCTTCGACGCCACCACGGTCAAGCGCGTGATCGCGATGGTGGACCGCAACGAGTACAAGCGGCGCCAGGGCCCCATCGGTATCAAGATCACGCCGCGGGCCTTCGGCAAGGACTGGCGCTTGCCCATCGTCAACCGCTTCCGCGAGTAGCCCCTGCTGCGATCTGTCGCGCTGTTCGCGCTGGCCGGGCTCGCCGAGATCGGCGGCGGCTATCTCATGTGGCTCTGGTGGCGCGAGGGCCGCCCCTGGCTGTTGGGCCTGGTCGGGGCCGTCGTGCTCGTCCTCTACGGGCTGATCCCCACCTACCAGGCGGCCCACTTCGGGCGCGTCTACGCGGCCTACGGCGGCGTGTTCGTGGTCCTGTCGCTGCTGTGGGGCTGGGCGCTCGACCGGGTGAGCCCGGACCGCTACGACCTGGCCGGCGTCTGCCTCTGCCTGGCCGGCGTGGCGGTCATCATGTACGCGCCGCGCGCGTCCTAACATGACGCCGGGCATGGGGATGGCGCCGGGCATGGCGGGCGGGCGCCTCGACCCCACCGATCACCTGCGCCGCTCGTGGCGTGTGCACGCCATCGCGGCCGCGGAGGGGCTCGCGCTGCGCGACGTGTGGGAGGTCGCGATCCCGCTGCCGGCGGGGGTTCCGCTCGCTCGCTGGGTGGAGGCGCTGCGGACCGAGCCGCGCGGGCTGCCGTCCCGGGCGCTCTTCGCGCTCCGCTGGGCCCTCGGGCGCCTCCTCGGCCTCGATCGCGGCGGCACCGGCTTCGTGCCCGTCTACCAGGAGCCGGACGAGGTCCTGTCCCGGATCACCAACCGTACGGTGACCGCTTTCCTGCACATCTCGCTGGTCGACCGGCATCCTCGGCTGGCGGTCTACGTCCGTCCCAACGGCGCGTTCGGCCGCGGCTACATGGCCCTCATCGAGCCATTCCGGCAGTGGGTCGTCTACCCGGCCCTGCTCGCGGCAGGCGCACGGGCGGCGGCGCGGCTTGGCGGGCCGAGCTAGCGGGCGGGCAGGGTGTCCAGCGACTGCAGCGTGGCGAGGCGGCGGTAGATGCCGTCGCCGCGGGCCATCAGCTCCTCGTGGGTGCCCAGCTCGGCGATGCGGCCGTCGTGGACCACCACCACCCGATCCGCGTGCTTGACGGTGGCGAGCCGGTGAGCGATGACGAGCACGGTGCGGCCGCGCATCAGCTCCGACAGCGCCTGCTGCACGAGGAACTCGCTCTCCGCGTCCAGATCCGAGGTCGCCTCGTCCAGGATCAGGATCGGCGGGTCCTTCAGAAAAGCACGGGCGATTGCGAGGCGCTGGGCCTGGCCGCCGGAGAGCTTCACGCCGCGCTCGCCCACCGAGGTCGCGTAGCCCTCGGGCAAGGCGGCGATGAAGTCGTGGGCCTGGGCCTGGCGGGCCGCCCGCTCGATCTCGGCCTGCGTGGCCCCCGGCTTGCCGTAGGCGATGTTGTACTCGACCGAGTCGTGGAACAGGAAGGTCTCCTGGGTCACGATGCCGATCAGGGCGCGGAGCGAGTTCACCGTGACGTTGCGAAGGTCGTGGCCGTCGAGGGTGATGCGGCCCGCGGTGACGTCGTGGAAGCGCGGCAGCAGCTCCATGAGCGTGGTCTTGCCCGCGCCGGACATGCCCACGAACGCGACCAGTTCGCCCTTGCGCACGGTCAGCGAGATATCCCGCAGGGCCCACTCTTCCGCCTCCGGATAGCAGAAGCCGGCCGCCTCGAAGACGATGGACTCGGTGAAGCCGGGGAGCGCGCGGGCGTCGGGCGCGTCCACGATGGCGGGCGGGGTGTCCAGGATCTCGAACACCCGCTCCACCGAGGCGATCGACTGTTGCACGGTGTTGACCATCCGGGAGAGCTGGCGGACGGGGCCATAGAGGAGGATCACCGCGGCGGTGAAGGAGAAGAACTCGCCGGGGGTGAGGGCGCCCGCGATCACCCGGTAGCCGCCGTACCAGAGGGCGCCCATGATGGCGAGGGCCCCGAGCACCTCCATCACCGGCTCCGCCATCTCGTCCACGCGCCTATCTTGGAGGGCCAGGGACAGCAGGCGGTCGTTCACCTGGTCGAACCGCTCCTGCTCGAGCCGCTCGCGCCCGAAGGCCTTCACGATCTTGGTGCCGGTGAAGGACTCCTGGAGCACCACGTTCAGCTCCGCGATCTTCTGCTGGGTCCGCTTGTTGATCTTGTACAGCTTGCGGCCGATCGTCCGGATGGTCACGCCCACCAGGGGAAAGACCGCGATGGCGATCAGGGTGAGCAGCCACTCGCGCAGGAACATCACGATGAGCAGCGCCGCGATGGTGGCGACGTGGCGCACCGCCATCACCAGCACCGTGGAGGAGAGCCGGGCGAGGCGGTTGACGTCGGTGACCACGCGGGTCATGAGCTCCGCCGAATGCAGCGAGGCGAAGAAGGCCAGCGGCATGGACTGGATGTGGGCGTAGAGCTCGCCGCGGATGCGGGCGATGACGCGCTCGCCCACCGACGCCATGAGATAGGACTGGCCGAAGCGGCCGAGCCCCTTGGCCACGTAGGCGGCCAGCAATGCCAAGGGGATCACCTTCAGCATGGCCACGTCGCGCTTGAGGAAGATGTCGTCCATGGCGGGCTTGACCAGCCACGCGGTGAACGCCTCCGCGCCCGAGACGAGCAGGGCGAGCAGCCCGCCCAGCGCGAGCACCGGCCAGTAGGACCGCAAGTACGGCAGGAGCCGGGCGAGCAGCCGGTAGCGCGCCTTCACGGGCGCCCGCTCGCGGCCCAGAGCCGTTCGTAGAGCGCCTCGGTCCGCTGGACCTTCTGGGCCATCGAGAAGTTGGCCTCGACCCGCTTGCGGCCCGCCCGCGCCATCGCCTTGGCCCGCGTCGGATTCTCAGCATGCGGAGGATGGCCTGGGCCAGCGCGTCCGGATTGCGCGGCGGGACCAGCAGCCCCGTCTCGCCCTCGAGGATGAGCTCGGGATGCCCCTCGAGGTTGGTGCCGATCACCGGGGTCTCCACCGCGAGGGCCTCGCGCAGCGAGCCGGTGAGGCCGAGCCCGGCGTAGGAGGCGTCCACCACGAGGTCGCTCGCGGCGAGGATCTCCGGGATGTCCTCGCGGTGGCCGAGGACGTGCACGGATTCACCGATGCCGCGCCGGAAGGCGCGGTCGCGCAGGGCGAACACGCGCGGGGGCGGGGCGCCCACGAAGAGCAGCCGCGCGTGGGGGGCGGCGTGGCAGACGCGCGCCATGGCCTCGAGCACGTCGTCGTTGCCGCGCCAGGAGCGGATGCCCACCTGGGTGACGAGGGCGTGCTCCGGACCCAGGCCCAGCTCGGCGCGGATGCGCCGGCCGTCCACCCCGGGATGGAAGCGGCCGAGGTCCGTCCCCGAGTAGATGACGTCGATCTTCGCGGCGGGCACTCCCGCCGCGACGAGCCCGCGCTTGATGGACTCGCAGACCGCGACGACCGCGGTCACCCGCGGCGTGGTGTAGCCGAGGCGGTTCCAGCGGTCGAGCGGAAAGCTCACGCCGCGATTGAGGACGAGGACCGGGATCCGGACCGTGAGGCCGGCCAAGAGGGCCAGCGTCCGCGCGCGCCCCTTCTGGCAGTGCACGATCTGGATCTCGTGCTCGCGGATGAGCCGGGCCAGCGCCCACGCGGAGCGGAGGTCGATGCCGTTCCGCATCGGCACCGCCGCGTGCTCGACGTTGGCGGCGGCGCACGCCCGGCCCCAGTGCTCGTTCGGGCGCGTCGCCACCACCACGTGGTGGCCGCGCCCGGCGAGCCCCAGCGTGAGATCGCGGAGCTGGATGGCCGCGCCGGTGAAGTAGTCCGACTTCGGATAGAGCTGGAGGATGTTCACACGCGCCTCACGCGGCTCCGGTCAGCGCCGGCCGCTCACCGGGCGCGGAAGAACTCCGTCACCGCCGCCACCACCTGGTCCACCTCGGCCTCGGTGTGGCCGGCCGAGATCGGCAGCGTCAAGATCTCGGTCACGATGCGCTCCGTCCGGGGCAGCGGGGGCGGGTTGAACGGCTCCACCGCCGGCTGCTGGTGGCTCGGCACCGGGTAGTGGATGCCGGTGGCGATGCCGCGCTCCTTGAGGAACTTCGCGAGACCGTCCCGCTCGGGCGTCCGCACCACGTAGAGGTGATAGACGTGGTGCGCCCCGGGCGCCTCCGCCGGCAGTACCAACGGCAGGCCCGCGAGCCCGCGCTGGTAGCGGGCGGCGAGGCGGCGGCGGTGATCGTTCATCGCGTCGAGCCGCCGCAGCAGCACGCGGCCGATCGCGGCCTGGATGTCGTTGAAGCGCAGGTTGAAGCCGATCTCGGCGTGGACGTTCTTGTCGAGCCGGCCGTGGTCGCGCAGGCGCCGGCAGCGCGCGGCCACGTTGTCGTCGTCGGTGATCAGCAGGCCCCCGTCGCCCATCACGGTCAGGTTCTTGGACGGGTAGAACGAGAACACCCCCGCGCGTCCGAACGTGCCGACCTTGCGCCCCTGCCAGGCGGCCCCGTGCGCCTGCGCGCAGTCCTCGAGCAGCCAGAGGCTGCGCTCGGCGCAGAGCCGCCGGATACCGTCCAGATCCGCGGGATGGCCGTAGAGGTGCACCGGCACGAAGCCCACCGTGCGGGCCGACACCTTCGCGGCCGCGTCGTCGACATCGACGGTGTAGGAGTCGTTCACGTCCACGAAGACCGGCACCGCGCCCGCGAAGCAGACCGCCTCCACGGTGGGGAAGGCGGTGTGCGAGGGCACGAGCACCTCGTCGTCGGCCTTGACCCCGAGGGCCTTGAGCGCCATCCAGAGCGCGGCGGTCGCGCTGCTCGTGAGCACCGCGTGCTTGCTCCCCGTGTACCGGGCGAACTCCTGCTCGAAGGCCTTGGACTCCGGCCCGAGGATGTACTGCCGCGAGTCGATGGCGGCCAGGACCGCGGCCTTGATCTCGTCATCGACCGGCGGTCGGGAAAGCGGGACGGGCATCGACGCGATCCTCCCTGGTTAAGAATGCAGCCGCGAGTATTTGCCGCCGAAGTACAGGAGCGGCTCCTTGCCCGCGTCGCCGCTCCACTCCCCGCTCTCGACCTGGGCCACGAAGATGGTGTGGTCGCCACCCGGATAGGCGTGCACCACCCTGCACTCGAGCTGGGCCAGGGCGTCCGGCAGGACCGGCAGGCCGAGCTGCCCGGGCCGGTACTCCAGGCCCGCGAACTTGTCCTCGCCGGGGGCGCTGGTCGACGTGGCGAAGCGCCGGGACGCGGCCTCCTGACCCTGGCACAGGATATTGACCGCGAAGCGGCCGGCCGCCTTGATCGCCGGGTAGCTCTGGGCCTTCTCCGACACGCAGACCAGGATCAGGGGCGGGTGCAGCGACACGGAGGTGAACGAGCTGGCGGTGAGCCCGGTCGGCCGGTGGTCGGCATCCCACGCGGTGATGATGGTGACTCCGGTGGCGAAATGACTCATCACACGGCGGAAGTCGTCGGGCCCGAGCACCTGATCGTTGTAGCAGTTCCGACCCGATTTTTCAAGTTCTCCAAGGGCTTGGACCGCGCTGGCGACAAGGGAAAGGTGGAACGCGGTCGGGTACGTCTCCGTCTCGGGGAGCGTCGGGCGGTTCTGTGGCGCGTGCTTCAGGTACTGCGGGTGGGAGGGGCGGAGCCTTCGCCAGGACAGCGACTCCGATCACCCTTCCGACACTCGTCCATGTCCCTCTTCGCGCATCCCGCCAGAAGCACCACCGCTAGAGCGCACGTAATCAGGAGCTTCATGGGTGTTCTCCTTGGCTTCCGCAGAGTAGCGCTCCGAGCTCCCGGAAAGTATACTGCGCCCACACCCATGACGACACTCACCGAGAGCACCGTGCTCACCGCGCTTCGCGCCGTCCGGGATCCGGACCAAGGCCAGGACATCGTGAGCCTCGGCCTGGTCAAGGAGCTCCACGTGCACGACGCGGAGGTCTCCTTCACACTCGCCTTCGCCGGGCAGTCGCCCGCCACGAAGGCCGCGCTCCACAGCAGCGCCTCGAAGGCGGTCTCCCAGCTCCCCGGGGTGAGCCGGGTCAGCGTGAAGATGGGCTCCGCAGCGGGAGCGGGGCGGCCGCCGGCCCCGGCGGCCCAGGGCCACGCCCACGGCCAACCGGGCGCGCCCGCCGCGGACTTCATCCCCGAGGTCAAGCACACGATCGCGGTGTCCTCGGGCAAGGGCGGCGTGGGCAAGTCCACGGTGGCGGTGAACCTGGCGCTGGCGCTCAAGCAATCGGGCGCGGAGGTCGGGCTGGTGGACGTGGACGTCTACGGCCCCGACGTGCCGTTGATGATGGGCGCCAAGGGCAAGCCGGGCATGTTCGAGAACAAGATCATCCCGGTCGAGGCCCACGGCATCAAGATCATGTCCATCGGCCTCCTGGTGGCGGAGCGCGAGGCCCTGGTGTGGCGCGGCCCGATGATCCACTCGGCGGTGCAGCAGTTCCTGCGCGACGTCAACTGGGGGCCGCTGGACTACCTCGTCTTCGACATGCCTCCGGGCACGGGCGACGCGCAGCTCTCGCTCTCGCAGGTCGTGCCGCTCTCCGGCGTGGTCATGGTGACGACGCCCCAGGACGTGGCGCTGCTCGACGTGCGCAAGGCGCTCGGCATGTTCCGGAAGCTGAACGTGCCGATCCTCGGCATCGTCGAGAACATGAGCTACTTCATCGCGCCCGACACCGGCCGCCGCTACGGCATCTTCGGCGAGGGCGGGGGCCAGCGCGTGGCCGACGAGTTCGGCGTGCCGCTGCTCGGGCAGATCCCGCTCGAGATGGAGACGCGCGAGGGCGGTGACTCGGGGGTGCCCATCACGGTCGGGCGCCCCGACTCGGCCCAGGCCCAGGCCTTCCGGAAGATCGCCGCCGCCGCCGTCGCGCGGGTGGACGCGGTGGCCGCGCTCAAGCTCCCCAGCATCGGGTAGGCCCGGTTGGCGGCCCAGATCTCGCTCCCGATCTTCCCGCTACCGGACCTCACGTTCTTCCCGCACACGATGCTGCCCCTGCACATCTTCGAGGCCCGCTACCGGGCCATGATCACGGACTGCCTGTCGCGCGACAAGCGGCTGGCCGTCGTCGGGCTCAAGCCGGGCTACGAGGGCAGCTACGAGGGCAAGCCGGCCGTCTATCCGGTCAGCGGGGTGGGGCGGATCGTGCGGTGGGAGCGCCTCGCTTCCGGCCGCTACAACCTGCTCCTGCGGGGGGAAGGGCGGGTGCGCATCGATCGCGAGCTGCCGACGGACACGCTCTACCGGATGGTGGCGGCCACGCCCCTCAGCGAGACAGGAGCCGCAGGCGCGGCGGTACCGGCCCTGACCGGCCGGGTCAAGGCGCGCTGCCAGCAGATCCTCTCCGCGGTGGGGCGGTCGGGTGAGGATCTGCAGGCCATGATGGAGGGGCTCGACCACCCGGCCGAGCTCTGCGACCAGGTGGCCTCGGCGCTGATCCCTACGCCGACTACGCGGCAAGCGCTTCTGGAAGAGCTCGACGTCGAGCGGCGGCTCCAACGGCTCGCCGTCGCGCTGGACGATCTGCTGAGCCAGCTCACCGGGGAGGGCGGGCGCCCGTGAGGCGGCTGGTGGCGTCGCTGTTCCTGGCCATCGCGCTGCTCGTGCCCGCGGCGGAGGCGGCCACCCGCTGGGGGTGGCTCGGCGTGCGCATCCGCGACCTGTCCGAGCAGGAGATGGAGGAGATCTCGAAGCGGTTCGGCCTGCGCGAGGGCTTCGGCGCGGTGATCGTCGAGGTGATCAAGGAGACGCCCGCGGCGGCCGCCGGCCTGCGGACCGGTGACCTGGTGGTGGCCTTTCGCGACCGGCCGGTGGTGGACACGCGGAGCCTGCAGCGGGCCATCGCCTCGACCACGGTGGGCGAGAGCGTGAAGCTCACCGTGCTGCGCCGCGAGGAGGGCCGCCGCCCGGTGCAGGTCAAGGTCGGCGCGATGCCCGACGCGGTGGCGGCCGAGCGCGTGGCCGCCGAGTACGGCTTCCTGGTCCGTGACCCGGAAGGCCAGCCCGAGCTGGGGGGCGCGCGGCCTCCCGCGGTGCCGTCGGTGGCCGCGGTCTTGCCGCGGAGCCGTGCGGAGCGGGCCGGGCTCCAGGTGGGCGACGTGCTGACCGAGGTCAATGGCCGGCCGGTGGTGACGCTCGACGCGGTCCGGGAGGCCCTGCTCGCGGCCGGCCCCGACGGCCCGCTGCCCTTGATCGTGCGGCGGGACCAGGAGCGGGTGATGGTCACGCTCGAGCCCATCCCGCCCCGGTGAGGCCGGGGGAACCGGGAGGCCGCGTTCCCGGTTGCTTGGGCAAAGTTGTTTTCACCCCAGGGGTGCGGCCGGGGTAGAATTTCCCCATTTCACGACCGATTGTTCGTCAAAGGAGACGACCGATGAGCAACCAGCAGACCCCAGTCGAGGCCCCGCGCCGCCGGTTCCTGAAGGGCGCAGCGGCCGCGGGAGTGGCGACGCTCGGCTTCCCCATGGTCGCCAAGGCGCAGGGGCCCATCTCCATGCGCTGGCAGAGCACGTGGCCGGCCAAGGACATCTTCCACGAGTACGCCAACGACTTCGCGAAGAAGGTCAACGACATGACCGGCGGCGACCTCAAGATCGAGGTGCTGCCCGCCGGCGCGGTGGTGCCCGCCTTCGGCCTCCTCGACGCGGTGTCGAAGGGCACCCTCGACGGCGGCCACGGCGTGCTCGTGTACCACTACGGCAAGCAAACCGCGCTCGCGCTCTGGGGCTCCGGCCCCGCCTTCGGGATGGACGCCAACATGCTGCTGTCCTGGCACAAGTACGGCGGCGGCAAGCAGCTCCTCGACAAGCTCTACAAGTCCATCAACGCCAACGTCGTCTCGTTCCCCTACGGGCCGATGCCGACCCAGCCCCTCGGCTGGTTCAAGAAGCCGGTCACCAAGCCGGATGACTTCAAGGGGCTCAAGTTCCGGACGGTCGGCATCTCGATCGACGTGTTCACGGGCCTGGGTGCGGCGGTGAACGCCCTGCCCGGCGGCGAGATCGTGCCCGCCATGGACCGCGGCCTCCTCGACGCGGCCGAGTTCAACAACGCGACCTCCGACCGGCTCCTCGGGTTCGCGGACGTGTCGAAGGTCTGCATGCTGCAGAGCTACCACCAGAACGCCGAGCAGTTCGAGATCAGCTTCAACAAGACCAAGTACGACGCGCTCCCCGACAAGATGAAGGCCATCATCGAGAACGCGGTCGAGGCGGCCTCGGCCGACATGTCGTGGAAGGCGGTGGATCGCTACTCGAAGGACTACATCGAGCTGCAGACCAAGGACAAGGTCCGCTTCTACAAGACGCCGGACTCGCTGCTGCAGAAGCAGCTCGAGGCCTACGATACCGCCGCCGACAAGAAGGCGGCCGACAACCCGATGTTCAAGGAGATCGCGGAGTCGCAGCGCGTGTTCGCGGCTCGGGCCGTGAAGTGGGATCTCGACACCAACGTCAGCCGCCGCATGGCCTACAACCACTACTTCAACAAGCCGGCCGCCAAGAAGAGTTAACCGGCCGGTGACTCGCGAGCAGGCCGGTCATCCGGCTCCCGCCGGGTGGCCGGCCTGCTTCGTGTCCGGGCGGTGAATCCATGAACGCGCAGCGTTTCATCCACGCCATCGACCAGATCAGCTACTGGTCGGGCAAGGCGTTCGCCTGGCTGATCGTCGCCCTCACCTTCGTGGTGTCCATCGAGGTGTTCAAGCGCTACATCCTGAACGCCCCCACCGCGTGGATCTACGACCTCAACAACATGCTGTACGGAACCCTGTTCATGATGTGCGGGGCCTACACCCTGGCCCAGGCCGGCCACGTGCGCGCCGACTTCATCTACATCTACATGAAGCCGCGCGGTCAGGCCGCGCTCGACCTCACGCTCTATCTGCTGTTCTTCATCCCGTGCATGCTCGGGCTCATCTACGCGGGGGGCGGCTTCGCGGCCGACTCCTGGCGCATCGGCGAGCACTCCACCGTCACCGCGGAGGGGCCGCCCATCTATCACTTCAAGACGGTGATCCCGCTCGCGGGGGTGCTGGTCATGCTGCAGGGGCTGGCCGAGATCATCCGCTGCCTGGTCTGCCTCCGCACCGGCGCATGGCCGCCGCGCCTGGAGGACGTGGAGGAGATCGACGTCATCGACACCCAGCTCGGCCACAGCCAGTACGTCGACGAGGAGTCGCGCCGGGCCGCCATGGAGGGCGCGAAGGCGATCGACGAGGCCGCGCGCCACCGGAGCGTGATGGAGGAGGGCGTGGTGCACGAGCAGGCGGTGCGCGACGACCAGAAGCGACCGTGAGCGATCCGTCCTTCGGCCTCATCATGCTGGGCCTCATCGTGGTCGCGATCATGATGGGCTACCCGACCGCGTTCACCCTGATGGGCCTCGGCATGGTCTTCGGCTTCCTCGCCTTCTGGATCCCGGGCGCCCACTGGTACGACAACCGGGTCTTCGACCTGATCGCGCAGCGGACCTACGGGGTGATGACCAACGACACGCTGCTCTCGGTCCCCCTGTTCGTCTTCATGGGCTACGTGATGGAGCGGGCGGCTCTCGTGGACCGCATGTTCCACAGCGTCCAGCTCGCGTTCCGGCGCGTGCCCGCCTCCCTGGCGGTGACCACGCTGCTGGTGTGCGCGTTCTGGGGCATCGCCTCCGGCATCGTGGGGGCGGTGGTGGTGCTGATGGGCGTCATCGCGCTGCGGCCGATGCTGAAGGCGGGCTACGACATCAAGCTCGCCGCCGGGGCCATCACCGCGGGCGGGACCCTGGGCATCCTCATCCCGCCCTCGGTCATGCTGATCGTCTACGCGGCGGTGGCCGGGCAGTCCATCGTCAAGCTGTACGCGGCCGCGATGCTGCCCGGCTTCTTCCTGACGTTCCTCTACCTCGTCTACATCCTCGGCTGGGCGATCATCAATCCGAAGATCGCGCCGAAGCTGTCGCCCGACGAGTACCGGGTCGCCGTGCCCGAGTCCCTGCGGAGCTTCGAGCGCGGGCCGAAAGGCCGGATCGTGCCCGGGCTGCTGGCCGCATTGGTGAAGCCGCGCCTGGCCGCCGCGGCCGGCTACCGCACGATCCTGGGCAACGTGGCCGCGATCGCGGTGCCGGTGGTGCTGACCGCCGGAACTCTGGGGGCCACGTGGTGGTACGTGGTGGTCTACAACGCGGCCGAGGTTGTGGTGGCGGCCCCGGCGGCCGCGCCCGCCGGGCCTGCCGGGAAGGAAGAGCAGCCGCAAGCGCTGGGCTCGGCGGCGTCCGAAAAGGAGGAGCAACCCCAGGAGCTGGGCTCGGCGGAGGAGTCGGGGGCCCCGTCGGCTGTCCGGGCGCCCGACGGGCCGCCGGAGGAGATGACGTCGGTGCGGGAGGTGTCCGCCGGGCCGGCCGTGAGCAAGGTGCCCGCCCAGTTCTACGCGTGGTTCTGGGGATTCACCACCGTCTTGGCGCTGGTGCTCCTGTTCTACTTCTGGCGCATGGACGGCGAGCAGCTCGAGATCCTGAAGCAGCTGCTCGCCTCGGTGGTGCCGCTGGGCGTGCTCACGGCGGTGGTGCTCGCGGTGATCCTGTTCGGCATCTGCACCGCCACCGAGTCGGCGGCGATCGGAGCGCTGGGGGCGCTGTACCTCGCCGTCATGGCGAAGTTCCGGAATGAAGTGCTGTGGTGGAGCCTCGTGGGCGCCATCGTGGGATTCGCGCTCGGTTGGTACGAGCACGAGCCCTGGATGTCACTGCTCGTGGCGGCCTCCATCGGAGGCACCTTCCTCGGGACGGTCGGGCCGGGGCTCTGGCATCTGCGCGACTCGAAGGAGCTGCGCGAGAACCTCAAGCAGTCCACGTTCCTGACCGCCAAGACCACCGCGATGGTGTGCTGGCTCTTCGTCGGCTCCGCGCTCTTCTCGGCGGTGTTCGCGCTGCACGGCGGCCAGTCGCTCATCGAGCGGTGGGTGCTCGGCATGAACCTCTCGCCGCTCGGGTTCCTGTTCGTCGCCCAGCTCCTGATCTTCCTGCTGGGCTGGCCGCTCGAGTGGACGGAGATCATCGTGATCTTCTGCCCGATCTTCATCCCCCTCCTGAGCCACTTCGACGTCGACCCGATCCTGTTCGGGACCATGGTGGCGGTGAACCTGCAGGCCGCGTTCCTGTCGCCGCCGGTGGCGATGTCCGCGTTCTATCTCAAGGGCGTGGCGCCGAAGCATGTGACGCTGAACCAGATCTTCGCGGGGATGATGCCGTACATGGTGATCGTGCTCATCTGCTTGGCGTGCATGTACATCTGGCCGGGTATGACTCTCTGGCTGCCGAACTTCCTGTACGGGAACTAACCTGGCGGTGGCGTGGTGGCCCGGCTGGCGGGGGCCGAGGGCGGGGTGGCGGGGGGCACCTGACCACGATCCGCTGTTCTGGTACCTTGGCCGGGGAGTTCCCAATCTGGGTTGGTGAGTCGTAGCGAGCCCCGGAGGGAACGGGTCAGGCTGCCCCCCACCACCCCGCCCTCGGCCCCCGCCAGCCTCTCCGCTACGGCGTCGCTCCTCAGCTTCCGCCCCGGGGGTTGTTGGCAGCCTTGTCGGTATGTAGAAGCGCTGCGGCCTCGGGTTCTGTGATTCTCCTTGGGTTGGGTTGACCTTATACTGCGGCGCTATGGGATCTCAGGGGCTTTGGGAGGTTTCGGCGGCTGAGGCGGTGGGGTTGATGCGGGCGGGACGGGTAACGTCGGTCGAGTTGGTGGAGAGCTGCTTGGGGCGGATTCGGGAGACGGAGCCTCGGGTGGAGGCCTGGATTTATCTGGATCCGGAGTATGCGCTGGCGCAGGCTAAGGCTGTGGATGAATGGAGACAATCTGGTCGAACCGTTGGCGGGCTGCATGGGGTGCCCGTCGGGCTCAAGGACATTATTGATACGGGGGATATGCCGACCGAGAACGGGTCGGTGCTGCATGCCGGGCGGACGCCGGCGCGGGATGCGGCGGTGGTGGAGCGGCTGCGGGCGGCTGGGGCGGTGATCATGGGGAAGACGGTCACCACCGAGTTCGCGACCCGGACGCCGGGCAAGACGCGGAACCCGCACAACCCGGGGCATACGCCGGGTGGATCGTCCAGCGGGTCGGCGGCGGCGGTGGCCGCGGGTATGGTGCCGCTCTCGCTCGGGAGCCAGACCGGCGGGTCCACGATTCGGCCCGGGTC
>WNFF01003522.1_pt1 | contig 14886 bp, 7 predicted proteins | sample 5400441 | NCBI WGS metagenome assembly WNFF01 (sample SAMN13153345, study PRJNA577476) | soil metagenome | isolation source: 120 cm saprolite under Douglas fir tree site 2 hole 3 replicate 1 | place: USA:California | collected 2015-04-18 | reverse complement strand
CGACGAGAGAACTTCGGCGAGGGCCTCGAGCAGATCTGCGAGGCAATTGCGACGCTGGCCCGCCGTTTCCCCGAACACCGCTTCGTCTATCCCGTCCACCCAAACCCGAACATATTGATTCACGTGAAGCGGCTGCTGGGGAAGCTGTCCAACGTGCGGCTGATCGCGCCGCAGGGTTATCGGAGCTTCGTTCGACTGTTGTCGCGCTGTTATCTGGTGCTCACCGACTCCGGAGGAGTCCAGGAGGAAGCTCCGTCGCTGGGCAAACCGGTGCTGGTGATGCGCGATACCACCGAGCGGCCGGAAGGTGTCGAAGCAGGAACCGCGATCCTCACCGGACCGAAGGCATCCGCGATCGTTGAGCGCACCTCGCGGCTTCTTACCGACGAGATTGCCTACCGAACGATGGCCACCGCCAAGAACCCATATGGCGACGGCCTGGCGACGGAGCGGATCATCGTCCGGATTCGCCGCCACTTCGGAAGTTTGCGCCCGCACACCGTTTCCGGCATTCGCAGGCTGCCCGAATTGCCTCTCGGTGCTCCACTGTGAGCGCAGTCGCGAAGGCGAAAATCTCGGACGCACGGATGACAGAACCTAGGGTGTTCCTCGTTCCAGCAGCAAAACCGCACTAGCGTTCCAATCAATGATGCTCGCAGCAAACCTGGGCAAACCCGGCGCGCCGCTGACCATTCTCTGCGTCGGCGCGCACTGTGATGATATTGAGATCGGCTGCGGCGGGACGGTGCTGCGGCTGCTCCAAGAGCGACCGAAATCGACCGTGCGCTGGGTGATCTTCGCATCCAATCCGGAGCGTGAAGCTGAGGCCAAGGCGAGCGCATCCGAAATCCTTGCCGGAGCCGGCCAAACGCAGATTGAAATCCACGCCTTTCGAGAGAGCTTTTTTCCTTTCGTCGGCAGCTCGATCAAGGAGCAGTTCGAGGAGCTCAAATCAACGATCAAGCCCGATCTGGTATTGACCCACCGAGTGCGCGATCTCCATCAGGACCATCGCATTGTCGGGGAGCTGACCTGGAACACATTTCGCGATCACCTGATTGCCGAGTATGAGATCCCCAAATACGAGGGAGATCTCGGAAATCCCAACCTCTTCGTCCCGCTCGCGCGCAGCATTGCGCAACGCAAAATCGAACTGCTGATGCGCCATTTCCGGTCACAGGCGACCCGGCGATGGTTTCGGCCCGAGACCTTCGAGGCATTGATGCGAATTCGCGGCATTGAATGCAATGCTGCCGAGGGTTTCGCCGAGGGGTTTTACGTTCGCAAGCTGGTCATTTGACCCCTCGTCGAAGTCATCCCCTGCAAATTGCAGAGGCTGGCCAAGCTCTCGGGCTTCAACTAGCATCGCCGGCCCACTGCCAACGATTGGGGCTTATCCACATGCGCGTTCTCGTCACCGGCCACAAAGGCTTTATCGGTTCTGTCATGGTTCCATTTCTGGGTGCAGCCGGCCACGACATCGTCGGCATGGATACCGACTACTACCGTGATTGCGCGTTCATCGGCAGCCTCACACAGGTCCCGTCAATCCAGCGCGACATCCGCGATGCCAAGCCCAGCGACTTGGCTGGATTCGATGCGGTCGTCCATCTGGCGGCCTTGTCCAACGATCCGCTTGGCGACCTCGACCCGGATCTCACTTACGACATCAATCATCGCGCCACGGTGCATCTGGCAAAGCTTGCGCGGCAGGCGGCGGTGCCGCGCTTTCTCTTCTCGTCTTCCTGCAGCAACTATGGCGCATCGGGAGATGGTCTTCTCGACGAGAACGCCCCTTTCAATCCGGTGACGCCCTACGGCGTTTCGAAAGTGCGCGCCGAACAAGATCTGCTTGCGCTCGCAACTGACGAATTCAGCCCGGTCCTGCTCCGCAGTGCCACTGCCTACGGGGTATCCCCGCGGTTGCGCTGCGACATCGTTCTTAACAATCTGACTGCCTGGGCGGTGGCGACCGGTAAGGTGCGGATCAAGAGCGACGGTACGCCCTGGAGGCCGATCGTTCATGTGGAGGATATCTGCCGGGCTTTCGCTGCTGCGCTCACCGCCCCGCGCGTGGCGATCCACAAGCAGGCGTTCAATGTCGGTAGGCCGGAGGAGAACTACCGGATTCGCGAATTGGCGGAGATCGTCCACGAGACCGTCCCAGGCTGCACTATTGAGTTCGCCAGTGGAGCGGGGCCGGATGCCCGCAACTACCGCGTCGATTGCTCCAAAATCGCGCGGGCGCTGCCGGATTTTAAGCCTCGTTGGACGGCGCGCGAGGGCGCGCGCGAGCTCTACCTGGCATTTCGCGAGGTGGGTATCAGCGTGCAAGATTTTGAGGGTTTTCGATTCCGGCGAATCGGGCAAATCGAGAAATTGCTAGCCGAGGGGAAAGTCGACCCACAGCTGCGTTGGCGCGCGTGAGGCGCTTCGACGCCGGGACGCCGTTCATCCAGCCCTGACCGAGCCACAAGCCCACTCTCGGCGCTGAACTGATCTAGGCATGGACTTCCGTTGGTCTGCGCCCCAAACGCTAGTTCCCCAAGCGTAGAAAAGGCTATGATGACGAAGGGGTCAACCAGACGCCAGCCACCGTATGAGGGTCTCTGCGAGATATTCGTTCCTGTTTCTCACAACGGGCATCTCTTTCTCAGCGTACAAGGGTGGATTGCTCCAGGGGGCGGGCTCGTCCAACGTGGCGGACACCTCGAAGATTGACAGCGCCACCGTGACCGTCGCGGTTCCGGGGGCGGCGGTATCGATTTCGCCCTCGAGCCTGGTCATCGAGCCGAGTGCCGGCTTCACGTTCACCGCAGCAGTGAGCGGGACCACTGCGGGCCAATCGACCGCAGTCACCTGGTCGGTGCAAGAGGGCGCGAGCGGAGGAACCGTGGATTCCTTGGGAAGGTATACGGCGCCTGCGACCGCGGGAAATTACCACGTGGTGGCCACCAGCGTGGCCGATCCATCCAGACGCGCAACCGCGACGGCGAGCGTTTCCGCATTCACCACGCTGTCCGCGGACCGCCGCACCGTCTGGAACCCGGGGGTCACCGGCGGCATCCCCAACCGAACCACGATCTGCGCGAAGATCAATGCTTCCACCTACGGCAATGGGGCGCAGGACGCAACGGCAGATATTCAGTCTGCAATCAAGGCATGTCCTCTCGGACAAGTGGTTCAGCTGTCCGCAGGCACTTTCACCATCAACAATGACATCCTGTACCTCAACCGAGGGATCACTTTGCGTGGAGCGGGCCCGACTTCTACCTTATTGCGGCGAACCAACGGCGCTACGCCCGGCTCTTACATTCCTGGCGTCGCGAACCCGATCATTATCGTCGGGCCAGCCAGATGGTCTTCTGGCGGCACTGCTTTCAACTTAGCCTCGGATGCAGTCAAGGGTGCGAGGTCGGTGCAGCTTGCGTCCGCACCGGGCGGCGGTCTCTCCCCAGAGCAAATCGTACTGATCGACGAATTGTCCGGTGCCGGTTGGCGGACAGATCCTGCCGGACGGGGCCAGATCTGGGCCTCGTCTGACTGGCGCGTGGTGTACCAGCACCATAACCCTAGCCGAGGAACCGACGATCCCTGGCCAGATGCAGCGGGATGGTTCAGCCGTCCAGATCGCGTCACTGCCGAAGTGAAGGAGGTCCAAAGCTACGATGCTGCGACGAGGACCGTGACCTTCACTTCGCCCTTCCACATCGACTACCGTACCTCGCACACGGCTCAGCTTTACGTGTACACGGACATTCATGTGAAGAACGCCGGCCTCGAGGATCTTAAGCTTCAGGGTGGAGACAACGGTCAACTGCGGTTCGCGTGGGCAGCGCAAAGTTGGGCGACGCGGGTCGAGAACACCGGATTTTTAGGCGAAGGATTCGCAGTCGATAGTTCGTTCCGCGTGGAGATTAGAGATTCGTACGTCCATACTCCGGTGTGGATGGAGCCTGGCGGGGCCAGTTACAACATCTCGCTCTCCAACGGTTCCTCTGAGATCCTGATCGAGAACAACATCTCGGTCGACGCGAACAAGGTGATGGTAGCGCGCTGCTCCGGCGCCGGATCTGTCGTCGGTTACAATTACATGGATAATGGGCACATTGGCTCGAGCCCAGGGTGGGTCGAGACTGGCCTTAACGCGAGCCACATGGTCGGCCCGCATCACGTGCTCTTCGAGGGCAACTACGGATTCAATTGGGATAGCGACAAAACCCACGGCAACTCCATCTACCACACGGTGTTCCGCAATCACTTGAGCGGAAGACGCCGAGACTTCACGGATGCTGGCCCGAGGCGGTGCGCGGGGGCCGGCTATTACTCCTATTGGATGAGCTTTTTAGGCAACGTCCTCGGTCTGCAAGGACAGATGAAGGGCTGGTCCTACGAATCAAACGACCGGAGGCGGCCGACCATCTGGTTGTTGGGCTGGGACGACTTTGCGCCTTACCCGACGGACGCGATGGTAAGAACCACTGCAATTCGACACGGCAACTTCGACTATCTCACCAATTCGGTCAATTGGGATCCGAAGATTTCCGAGCGCTTGCTGCCAAACTCGCTCTATCTGAGGCAGCGGCCGGCCTTTTTCAATGCCGGCAGGGGTTACGTCTGGCCATGGGTCGATCCGACCGGTGCGACCAAGCTCTACACGTTGCCTGCCAAAGCACGCTTCGATGCAGGGACGCCCTTCAGCCAACCCTGAAGGCAGATTGAGGTGAAGTCAGTCGGACAGTAGGCTGCGTCCTCGTGCGGACAGAAAATACCCACTACAAATTGGGTGGCCACCTCCCCGGCCTGGACGGAGTGCGCGGCCTTGCCATCCTGATGGTAATGGTCCTTCACCTCGTCGGCCGTTCAACGCCCTATACCTCGGCCCAACGGCTGGTGGTCAAGGCGGCCGGCTTTGGCGTTCTGGGGGTGGACCTTTTCTTCGTTTTGTCCGGTTTCCTGATCACCGGCATTCTGCTCGACGCCAAAGGGCGCCCACACTATTTCCGAAACTTCTACGCGCGGCGGACGCTGCGAATCTTTCCGCTCTATTACTTCGTGCTGGTGCTGCTCTTTATCGCCTTGCCGCGCTTCGCCAATCTGCTACCGGGCCTACAACAGGCGGAAAGGCATCAAGCTTGGCTGTGGAGCTACACCAGTAATTTTTACATCGCCGCGAAGTCCTCGTGGCAGGCGCTTGCTTACGTAAGCCACTTCTGGTCGCTCGCGATCGAAGAGCACTTCTACTTGCTGTGGCCTCTGATCGTCTTCAGCGTCCGCCGCGAGACGCTGGAGCGCATTTGCGTCGGAGTGGTGGCTGGGGGACTTGCGCTGCGGGTCGTACTCTCGCTCGTGGGAGTCAGCGATCTTTCCATCTCGGTGCTGACTCCATGCCGGATCGACACGCTCTGTGTCGGTGGGCTCTTGGCGGCGGTTGCGCGCCGCGAAGGCGGTGCCCCACTGCTGATGCGACGTCCTCTTCAGGTGGCGCTGGCGCTTGGCAGTGTGATCTTGGCGCTATCGGCCTGGTGCGCGATGGCAAAGATCGGGCTGCCGGTTCTGCACCAGGTCCGGGATACGTTTTACGGGTTGTTCTTCGGCGCGTTGTCGCTGGTCAGTCTCGGCCCTCGGTCCAACCCTATCGCCAGGGTTTTTCAGAGCCGTCTGCTGATGTTTTTTGGCAAATACAGCTATGGCCTTTACGTGTATCACGGCGTTTTGCCGTGGTACTTCCTGGAGAACGGTACGGAAGCTCGGCTCGACGCATTGCTGGGCAACCACTGGTTGACGATCGCGTCGAAAGCGACGATTGGCGTAGGCGTGTCGGTGTTCGTGGCGGTGCTGAGCTATCAGCTTCTCGAGAAGCGGTTTTTGGCGCTGAAGCGGTTTTTCGAGGTCCGCGAAGTCCCGGCCGAGATCACTGTTCGCGAGCCGGCGGCCGCGATCGCTCCTGCTGCGCTGGATCGCGCACCGGGTATCGCGGGCCGCGCGGACGGATGAGGGCTCAGGCTCTCGGACTATAAGCGGTTGCCGACCGGCGCCGGATCTGGGGTGCTCTACAAAAGCGTGCTGATGTTCAACTGCGCCGCCGCTATAAGCGCACTGGCGCTGAGATCGACGGCACTCCGCTCGTGTCAACCAGGAAGAGCATGTAATTGCCCGGCGTGGCGATATTCGAATTGGCTGGCGCAGTCGCAGTCAGCGAGCCGGCGCCGGTGGTGAAGGCCAGTGGAACGAAGCGCTGAGCCATGTTGATTGCGTGAGTAACGCTCCCCAGGCGCAGCAGCGAGACGCTCGCGATGCGCGCTGCATCCGGTGTTTGCACCGTGAATGGCTGCCCATATTGCAGAGACGAAGGCGCGGACGTAATGACCGGCCTGGGGCCTCTAAACAAATAGGGCGGTGCGAAGAACTCGGCGCTGAATTGATCAGTAGGCGCTAGAATGGAATCGTCGAAACGCCCGCCGCCCAAAATCAAAACTCGGGCATCGGGCATCAGCAACGCCGAAGAGTGGTAGAGGCGGGGCGCGTGCATTCGACCGAGCGTCGTCCAGCTCTCGGTCGCCGGCGACCACATCTCAACTTCCAGGATGGCATTCGCGGTGTCGGTCGCGGCGGTCGTCGGGCCGCCTCCGCTCGCCAGGACGTTGCCGTCGGGAAGGACGGTGAGCGTGTGATAGGTACGCGCAAAGTTCATCGACGTCACGGCACGCCAGGCGGGCGATGGCTGGCCCATGTCGATGACATAGGCGGTGGCAGCGGACGGAGTGCTCGGCTGGTCCGGATCTGTCGAGGTACCGGTCTTTAGAATTTTGTCGGGCCGGTACATCACCGAGCTGCCGCCATCGACAGCGGCGCCGCCGCCCGAAGTCCACGTGTGCCGGGTTAAGTCGAACGCCTGGCTAACGATGGGGGCCTCGGAGGTGCCGGCGACCAGGAGGCGACCACTCGTGAGCACGTAAACGTGCGGGTAATATGGAAAGACAAACGGCGCATCCGTTAAATGCGTCCAGGAATTGGTGCTCGGCGCGTAGATTTCAGCGACCGGCACATCGCATTCTCCGCAATTCGATTCCCCGCTCAGGACGAATAGGGTGCCGTCGGGCAGTGCAGTCGCCGTGGGATACCATCGCGGGTACGCCATGTCTGGGAGAACCGTCCAGGATTGGGTGACAGGGTCAAACGCGTTCGCGGCGGTGAGCCCGAGGTGAGCGCCCCCGTTGTGACCTCCAGCGAGAAAAATCCGCCCGTCCGACATCTGTTCGTGCGCAGTGCAAAATGCATTGATGGGAATCGGCACACCCGTGACAGCGTAGGTGAGCGAATCCCAGACTCTTCCATCAAAGCCGAAACCTTGCCCATCCCACATGAGGATCTTCCCGGCTGGCAGCTGCGCGACATGGACAGGGACGATCGGAAGCGAAGTGATACCGGACCACAGACCAGTCACCGCGGGATTGCCTGGGTTCGCGTTCGAGAAGGTCACCGAGACCGGGGTGGCATATGCGGTGTTTCGACCGGAATCGACGGCGGTCGCGCTAACCGAGTGCGTTCCGTTGCTGAATTTCGTGGTGTCGAGTGAAAACGAATACGGAGGAGTAACATCCGGCGGTGTCGCAGGGACCCCGTCCACGAGCACCTGGGTGGCCTCTATTCCCGAAGAGGGGGAGGATGCGGTCAACGTAACCGTCACCGTCCCGGTCAGGGTGGCACCAGCTGCCGGCGAAGTGACGGCCACGGTGGGCGGAAGCACAGCAGGAGGAGCCGCTGTCTTGAACGCCACCATTTGCATGATCCACCATCCGGCGGTGCCGTTGAGCGGTGCCGTTGCACTGTAAGAGCCAGTGGTGCTCACCACCCGATCCTCGACGATGTCACCATCCGGACTTGTGAGCAGCCGCATCGTGAAACCCGGCCCTGGACCGGTCGTTACAGCCTGGACGATGTTTGCCGCGAACAACAGATCCGCGTTGTTCGTCGTAAGGACAGAGCCGCTGTTGCTCGGGTTGGTCGTGCTCGCGCGCGCGACGGTGACATCTACTGGATTGGTCGCAGCGATGCTTCTGTATTCGAGGATGCGAACGTCCGTGTACTGCGCACGAGTATTGAATCTGACCGTCACGGTGTTCTCGCCTGGATTCGCGTTTGCGATATTGCTGGCGTAGTAGACCGACTGTGAAAGGCCAGCGTCAGTCACGACCGTGGCAACAGCCAGGACATACGTATTGTGTTTGCTGTCCACGACCGAGGTCACCTGGGCAACGGAATCGTTCCAGCCCACCACCACAACGCTCAGGTCTCCCCTCCACTGCCCACTGGTGTAAGTGAGGCTAACCGACGAGACAGGAGACTGAGGAGTCGCATAGCTTGACTGAATCAGCGTGGGAACGATTGGCGCGCCTGACGTGGTCGCCATCGCGATGTTCGAATAGCCGCTGAAATTGTTCGCGGCGTCCGCGGCCCGCACCCGATAGCCGTACGTGGTGCCCGGGCTCACGTTGGTGTCGCTGTACGTTGTAGTGGTGCTGGTTGCGATCTGCGCGAAGGTTGAGCACCCCGCGCCCTGGCAGCGCTCGATTAAATAGGACGCGACGCTGCCAGTGGAGGCTGTCCAGCTCGAGTTGATCTGGCTGCTTGAGATGGCGGTCGCTGTCAGGTTGGACGGGCTGCTTGGTGGTGGCAGGGTTGAGGCGCTCGCGACGTTTGAGTAGCCGCTGAAATTTGCTCCATCGGTCGCCCGCACGCGATATGAGTAGCTGGTCGATGCCACCAGTGCGGTGTTCGCGATAGTGGTCCCGGTGGTGCTCCCAATCTGGGAGAAATTGGTGCAGCCCGCACCTGAGCAGCGCTCGATTAAATAGGAGGCAACGTTGCCACTGGAGGCTGTCCAGCTCAAGTTGATCTGGCTGCTCGAGATGGCGGTCGCTGTCAGATTGGAAGGGCTGGTCGGGGGTGACAGCGTTGCGGCGCTTGCGGTGTTGGAGTAGCCGCTCAGGTTTCCCGCCCCGTCGCTCGCCCGTACGCGGTAAACATACGTGGCCGATGCTACCAGCCCCGTGCTCGAGTAGGTGGTGCCGGTCGCGGAGCCGATCTGCAAAAAGTTCGTGCAGCCCGCACCTGCGCAGCTCTCGATCAAATACGACGTGACGCTGCCGGTGGAGGCTGTCCAGCTCAAGTTGATCTGGCTGCCTGAGACCGCGTTGGCTGTCAGGTTGGAGGGATTGGTCGGCGGTGGCAGGGTTGAGGCGCTCGCGACGTTTGAGTAGCCGCTGAAATTTGCTCCATCGGTTGCCCGCACGCGATAGGAGTAGCTGGCCGATGCCACCAATGCGGTGTTGGCGAAAGTGGTTCCGGTGGTGCTCCCAATCTGGGAGAAATTGATGCAGCCGGGACCGACGCATCGCTCGACTAGGTAAGATGCCACGCTCCCGCTCGAGGCGGTCCAGCTGAGGTTGATTTGGTTGCTGGAAATCGCCGTCGCGCCCAGGCCGGTCGGTGCACTCGGCGGCTGGCTACTACCGACCCGGAACGCCACCATTTGCATCAGCCAACTGGCCGCACCGGTGAGCGGTGCGGTAGAGCTGTATGACCCGATTGCCGTGACGGCCTTATCTTCGGCGATATCTCCGTCGGGCTGCGTAATCACCCGGTTCGTCCATCCGCTGCCAGGACCTGCGGTACTGGAGGCGACGGTGTTTGCGGCGAAGAGCAAGTCTGATGCGCTGGTCGTGGTCACAGCCGGTGTGCTGCTGGTGGCGTTGGTGCCGGTGCCCGCGGCGCTCACATCAACCGGGTTGACTGGATCTATTCCTGCGTACTCGAGCGTTCGGACATCGGGCCAGATGGCGGCGACGGTGAAGGTAACGGTAACGGTGTTTGCTCCAGCGGCCGCCGCGGCGATGTTCTTCGCGTAGTAGATCGACTGGGTGAGCTCGCCGGGACGCATCGTGGGACCCACCGCCAGCTGATAGCTGTTCCCCTTCGAATCGATCACCGAGGCAACCTGCGCCGCGGTGTCGTTCCAACCGACGACGACGACGTTCAGGTTTCCCGCCGATTGCGCCGCAGGAAAGGATACGGGTACGGTGCTCACCGGATTCTGCGGAGTCGCGTAATTCATCTGCACGAAGGTTGGGCCGGAAAGGCTTTGCGCGACGCGGCCGATCGGGGCCTGCCCGGGGCTGCCGCAGCCTGCCGCCGTTACCAACGCAAGGAATACAAGACCGGTGCCGCACCCCCGAAACATCCGCCCCAGAACATCACACACTCTTCCCCATGCACGGTTGCACATCGACGATGCCCCTCGGTCCGGCGCCCTTCCTCAGGGACGACACGCACGCACCGTATTACGGGCTAACGGACGAGATCCAGCGTTGGATGGCGTGCCCAAGGCGGGACGACTCCGACGATGTTCTCTATCGGAACGCCCAGCCGCCGGGCTTGCTCGAGTTGCCGGTTTCTCCAGACTGTGTACAGCACCGGCAGGACCTCGAGCGTGAGAAAGGCGCTGGTCGCGAGCCCGCCGATCATTGGGGCTGCGACGCGCTTCATGATTTCAGCGCCCGATCCTTCTGCCCAGAGCAAAGGCAAAAGGGCCGCCGCCATCGTAGTGATTGTCATGATTTTGGGGCGCAAGCGGCGGACGGTGCCTTCGGCGTGGGCGGCGACGATATCTTCTCGGCTGCGCAAGCGCCCTTGCGCGAGGCGACGATAGAACGCTTCATCAACGTAGACGACCATCACCACACCCGTCTGCATCGCCAGGCCTGCCACCGAGAGCAGGCCCACCCAGACCGGCGCCGAGTACGGGTAACCCAGCCAAAACAGGGTCCAGAAGCTACCGACGAGCGCGAAGGGCACCGAGGTGAGGATGATCAGGGCCTCGGTCAGATTGCGGAACTGAAGGTACAACAGCGCAAGCATGGAGAGCGCGACGATCGGAACTATCCAGCGCAATCGCTTTGCCCCAGCGACGATCAGTGGATATTGACCGACCCACTCAATTCTCTCGCCCGTTCGGAGGCGCAGCGCACCGCTGTCGAGCTCCTTCTGTATCTCGCGGTTGGCCCGTTCCACGTATCCAAGAAGGTCGGTTCCCTCGGTGACGTCGATATGTATGTACGCTGCGAGCTCAGGCCCCTCGGTGCGGACGACCGCCGGCCGACTCCGATAGCTGGGACGTCCAACCAAAGAAAGCGGCACCGCTTGTCCGCCGCCAGCCTCGGTGCTGCGCACGCTCACCTCGCGAAGCTGGTCCGCGGGGCCCCTTAGGTTGAAGTCCTGCGCCAGCCGCACGCGCAGGCGGCGGCCCTGGGTCTCGAGCTGTCCGATCTCACCGTCTCTGATCAGCACGCCCGCGGTGGCGCTCACCACTACCGGATCCACATGGTGGGTAGCCAATGCCCCAGGGTCGGGGACGAACTCGAGCCATGTCTCGTCGCCCGATGGCTCGAACGCCGCGCTTCGAGTCCCAGGCCAGCCTATCGCGACCGACCGAAGTGCCGTGCCTAAAGCCGCGAGCCTGGCCGAATCAGCAGCCGAGATGCGAATGCCGATCGGGGTTCGGATTCCGGTCGCCATCATGTCCATCCGTGCCCGCGCAGGCGCAGTCCATGCACTGGCCCATCCGGGCAGCCGCGCGGCGAGATCCAGTTTTTCGATCAGCTCCGAGGTTTTCATCGGAGTCTCTTCCGGCCAGACCAGGCGAAGTGCGCGCCGGAGAAACGGCGGCGCCCACTTGGAGTACCAGCGCTGCCGCGGGAGCGTGCTCCATTCCGCGCGAGGCCGGAGGCGGATCGTCGTTTCTGCCATCGAAAACGGGGCCGGATCCGTCGCAGTATCCGCGCGGCCGACCTTTCCGAACACCGACGCCACCTCGGTCGACTTGGCCAAGGCGCGGTCCTGTAGGCGCACTTGCGCACCAACCTCGTCCATCGGCGCCCCTGGCAGCGTTGTCGGCATGAACAACAGATCGCCCTCCTCGATGCGCGGAAGAAACTCGCCGCCGAGGCGGAGCGCGATCGGGACGCAAGACACAAGCAGTAGGGTCGCAATCAGCAGCGTGAGTATTGGCCGTGAAAGAGCGAAGTGGACGAAAGGTCGATAGATCCGCACCAGTGACCGGGTGACAGGATTGTCGAACTCCGGGATCACGCGACCTCGCAACAGGCGGTCGCGCAACGCGGGGGCGAGGCTGAGCGACACCAGCGCCGCCGAACCGATGACCAGCGTCTTGGTGATTGCCAGCGGGCGCAGCAATCGGCCGGTTTCACCCGCGAAGGCGAGCACCGGAAGAAAACTCAGGGCCGCGATCAGCAACGAGATCAGAATCGCGGGGGCAAACGATACAGAGGCAGCGATGAGCCTCGCACGAACCTGTTCCGCTGAGGGACTCGCGGCGGACGCCTCGAGCCCGCGGTGACACGCTTCCAGGGCGACGAGGTCGGCATCCACGGCCATCCCGAGCGCAATCGCGATTCCGCCCAGGCTCATGATCGTGGCGGGGACGCCCAGGATCCACATCCCCGCGAAGGTCAGCAGCAGCACTGCGGGAAGGGTCGCGAGCGGCACCAGAGCGCTTCGAGCGTGAAGAAGGAAGATCAGGCTCGACCGATCATAGGTGGTGAGAAGTTTCACTCCCGGGCGCAGCTGCAAACGGAGGCGATCCAGCTTTCGTTGCAGGGAAGGCAGGAGGGTGGACAAATCGGCGTCCGGCCTTGCAATCACGATTCCTCCCACAGCGGCCCGTCCGTCGAGATCCGCCAATCCGCTTGGCATGTCACCGGTGACACGGAGGATCGCCGCGTCTCCGAGCCGATGGTGCTCGCCGTTTGAGCCCGGGCCGGGGATCGGCAGTGCCTGGAGGTCAGCGAGGCTGCTGCGTGCATTCGTCGCTAGAGCGCGCTCCAGAGGAGAGATCAAATCGCTGAACGCGAGCCCTTGCTTCCGAAGCAGATCCGAGTTCACGTCCACCAGGACCTGCTCCACCTCTCCGCCCACCGAGGCGACCTCGGCTACCCCTTCGGTAGCTGCCAAAGCCGGCCGGAGAACATCGTCCTGGAACCGCCGAAGCGTGCGCGGGGACTCACCACGGGTGGGGTCAGAGAGCGCGTATTCGAAGACCCACCCGGTGCTCGCTGCGGCCGGGCCAACTTGCACTCGCGCGGCGGATGGGAGTTTCGTTCGGACAGCGGCGACTCGTTGGAGAATCAGCTCGCGGCTTTTCTCAAGATCGGAAGCGGAGCCGAACACCACGTTGACGTAGGCCATTCCAGACATCGAAGCTCCACGAACTGCCGTCGAGCCCGGAACGCCGATGAGCGCGGTCGTGAGCACCGAAGTCACTGCGGTTGCGACCTCGGTTGCCGGGTGCCCCATCCATTCGGAGACCAGCGCGATCTGAGGATCAGATAGATCAGGAAGCGCGTCCCGCGACAACGCCCGGCGGGCCAGCTCACCAGCCGTGACGGCGAGAAGCGCCACGGCGATGACGAGCCGGTGGTGGCGTGCGCTCCAGGCCACCGCGACAGCGATCAAGGCGCTACCGCTCCTGTCGACGCCATACTGGCGGCGAGCTTCCTTTCGGCATCAAGAAAGAAGACGCTCCTGGCGGCGACGCGCTCTCTTTCGTAGAGTCCGGACACAACCGTGGTCAATCCGAATACAGTTTTTCCAATGTGCACTGGCCGTTTGGCGAACGCGCGGCCATCGCCCGAGACAGTAAGAACGTAGGTTTCTTCGTTGACTTGCAGGATTGACGACGAGGGAACCACCAGCGCAGAACGTGGCCTGTTAGCAAGTTCGACCCAGCCCGCGGTGCCAATCGGAAGCTTCGGGTCGACGCCTTCGACGTGAAATTCGATCAGCGACGTTGATGCGTCCCAGGGTGTGGCTAAGCCCGTCGCAAGGCGGACGTCGACCCTGGGGCCCGGTCCCGTTGGATAAAACAACGCCGGCTCCGCGGGCGTGAGGGTCTTGATCTCGTCGTCGTACAGCAAGGCCCGCACCATCCGCGGGCGCTCTAGCCAAGCAGGAGCATGCAAGGTGTGCGTGAAGACTCGTCGTCTTACGACCACCACCAGGTCGGGCTGCCCGCGAGCCAAGGCATCGATCGAGGCGAAAGGTGCTGAGCCGCCAACGCCCAACCTCCTTAATGCCATGCCACAGATCGGACATTCACCTGGCGCCGAGGCTGTGGAGTCGCGGTGCATCGGGCAAGCGTATTGGGCAGCCGGGTCTGAACCTGCGTCCTCGCCCGTCAATAAAAAAGCGGACACCGCCGCGCCGGCAGCGAACAACAAAAGGAGCATCCTTCCTGCGATCACCAGGGGCGAAGACCGTGCCGTCAATGGCGCTGGCGATCTGGCCTGTGGCGCTTGATTCGGCAAATGGCTGATGTGGACTTCCATTGGTCGCGCTGCGGCTACGCTAGACTGGGAACGTGAGCGGCGACAAGCCTCTGGGCGCGCGGCTCGTACATCCACGATGGAGCGTGGCCGGAACCTGGGGGTGGCGGATACGCAATCAGCTTCGCATGGGCGGCTTCCGAGATTCTGATCCAGGACAACATCGTGATGCAGGCGAGCAAGGTGATGGTTTCCCGCTCAGCGGGGGCGGGCTCGGTGGTCGGCTACAATTACATGGACGATGCGCACATCCTCAGCGCACCGCTTTGGCAGGAGGTGGTCATCAACGCCAGCCACATGGTCGGCTCGCACCACGTGCTCTTCGAGGGGAACGAGTCGTTCAATTATGACGCGGACAACACCCACGGCAGCGCGATCTACCATACGGTCTTTCGCAATCACCTGAGCGGCTTCCGCCGAGACTACGTCGACGATCCAGTGAGCGGGAACGCGCGGGCGGGCGGGCTGGGGTTTGGAGCGTGGT
>WNFF01013403.1_pt1 | contig 14887 bp, 12 predicted proteins | sample 5400441 | NCBI WGS metagenome assembly WNFF01 (sample SAMN13153345, study PRJNA577476) | soil metagenome | isolation source: 120 cm saprolite under Douglas fir tree site 2 hole 3 replicate 1 | place: USA:California | collected 2015-04-18 | reverse complement strand
ACGTGTCGGCGAGGATGGCCTGCTCGCTGGGGGCGAGCCCTCCGCCGCCGAGTCCCTGCAGGACGCGGAAGAAGATCAACGAGGCGAGGTTCGGCGCGATGCCGCACAGAAAAGAGCTGATGGTGAAGAGGGTCACGCACGTCATGTAGAAGCGCTTGCGCCCGAACCGCGTCGCCAGCCACCCGCTCACCGGCAGGATGACCGCGTTGGACATCAGGTAGGAGGTGAGCACCCAGGTGCTCTCGTCCTGCCCGACCGACAGGCTCCCGGCGATGTGCGGCAGCGACACGTTGGCGATGCTCGTGTCGAGCACCTCCATGAACGTCGCCAGGGTGACGGTGAGCGCGACGACCCAGGGGTTGAAGCCGCCGGTGAACCCTTCCTCGTGGGTGCGCCGCTCGGATTCGGCGGCGGACCACTCGCTCATCGCACCCTCACCTTGGGCTCCACGCTCATGCCGGGGCGCAGCCGCTCCAACTCGGGCTGCCCGGGATCGATCGTGATCCGCACGGGGATGCGCTGCACGACCTTCACGTAGTTGCCGCTCGCGTTCTCCGGCGGCAGCAGGCTGTAGCGCGAGCCGGTGGCGCCGGCGAAGCTCTCGACCGCGCCGCTGTAGTCGCGGTCGATCGCGTCCACGTGCACGGACGCCTTCTGGCCCGGCTTCATCAGCTCGATCTGCGTCTCGCGGAAGTTCGCGGTCACCCACAGCCTGCCCGTGTGCGTCAGCGGGACCAGCTGCTGCCCGGGCTGCACGCGCTCGCCAACGTTCACGGACTTCTTGCCCAGCACGCCCGTGGCCGGCGCGGTGATCCTTGCGTATCCGAGGTTCAGCTCGGCCTGCTTGAGCTGCGCCTGCGCCAGGTCCAGGTTCGCCTTGCGCATCTGCAGCGAGGCCTCGCGCGAGACGAGCTGCCGGGGAGCGTTCTGGCGCGTCTCGCGCAGGCGCGTCTCGGCGGTGTCGAGCTTGGCCTGCTTCTGCGCGATGCGCTGGCGCGCGGCCTCGACGTTCGCGCGGGCCACGTCGGCGGCGCTGGCGCGCTGATCGTAGTCCGCCTGGCTGATGGTGTTGCTCGCCAGCAATTGCTTGCCGCGCTGGAGCTGCAGCTGGGCGAGCCGGTTCTGGGCCTCGGCCTGGTCGAGGTCGTGCTGCGCCGCCGACAGCTCGGCCCGCGCGTTCTGCACCTCGTCTTCGGCCGTGGACACCGAGGCGCGATTCGAGGTCTCGGTGATCGCCACGTTGGGGTTCTCGGCCTGGTACGCGGCCTGGGCCTGGGCGACGGTCGCGCGGGCCTGGGCGACCGCGACCTCCAGGTCGGTGGGATCCAGCTCGACCAGCAGGTCGCCCTGCTTCACCTCCTGGTGGTCGACCACGTGGACGGCCGTCACCGTGCCCGGCACCCGCGGGCTCACGGCGCTGATGTCGCCGTCGATCTGCGCGTCGTCGGTCTCCTCGAAGTGGCGGGCGTACAGCCACCACCCGAACGCGGCCAGCGCGACCACCAGAAGCCCGAGCGCGACGCGCAGGCGCAGCGTGCGCTTCTTGCCTGCCTCGGACGCTCCCTCTTCGGCGGCGCCTCCCGGTCGCCCGCCGTCCTGCTCCCTGGCGTGCGCCCGTACACGACGTTCGTCGGCCACCTCGGTAGACTCCGCCATGCTGGAACGTATCCTCCGGGGCCTTCGGATGCCCGATAATGGGCAGCGATGCTCATCCTGCTCGCGTTGCTCGCCGCCGGCGCTCCGGCGCGCACCTTCCGCGTCGACTACGTGCACGTGGGCACCGCCTCCGAGGAGCGGTTCGCCCTCGAGCGCCTGGTGCTCGAGCCGCTGCCGTGGCCGGGCAACCCCGACCGGCCGATCGACGACACGGATTCCGGCAAGTACCTCTTCGAGGTGCGCGACCGCGCCACCGGACGCCTCCTCTACTCGCGCGGTTTCTCCTCCATCTTCGGCGAGTGGGAGACCACCGCCGAGGCGAAGCAGGTTCCGCGCGCCTTCTCCGAGTCGCTCCGCTTCCCCGCGCCCGCGGCGCCGGTGCAGATCGTGCTGCGCAAACGCGATCCGCGCAGCAACCTCTTCCGCGAGGCCTGGACGCTGGCGGTAGACCCGCGCGACCCCTCGGTGGACCATTCGCCGCCGCCCGCTGCCGGCGAGCTGATCGCGCTCCAGCGCACCGGAGATCCGGCGGGCAAGGTCGACCTGCTGCTGCTGGGCGACGGCTACACCGCGCGCGAGCGCGGCAAGTTCGAGAAGGACGCCCGTCGCCTGATGGAGGTGCTCTTCTCGACCTCGCCGTTCAAGGAGCGGCGCGAGGACTTCAACGTGTGGGGCTTGTGCCCGCCGGCCGCCCAATCGGGCATCTCGCGTCCATCGCTGGGGATCCACCGCCGCTCCCCCGCCGGCGCGACGTACGACGCGTTCGGGTCGGAGCGGTACATCCTCACCTTTGACAACCGCGCGTTCCGGGACCTGGCGTCGCACGCGCCCTACGAGCTGGTCGAGATCGTCGCCAACGCGCGGACCTACGGCGGCGGCGGGATCTTCAACCTGTACGGCACGGTCGCCGCGGACTCGCGCTGGGCGCCGTACATCTTCGTGCACGAGTTCGCGCACCACCTCGCCGGCCTGGCGGACGAGTACTTCACCTCGCCCACAGCCTACGAGAAGCAGGCGGACCGGCCCGAGCCCTGGGAACGGAACGTCACTGCCGACCCGCACCGCCCGAAATGGGCTGCGCTGCTCACGCCCGCCGCCCCGCTGGCGACGCCCTGGGACGAGGACGGCTTCATCGAGTGGCAGAAGGGCGTGCAGGAGCGGCGCCGCCGGATCCGCGCCGAACGGAGGCCCGAGTCGGAGATGGACGCGCTCTTCGCCACCGAGAAGGCGGAGGCCACACGCCGCCTCTCGGCGGAGCCGTACGTGGGCAAGGTCGGGGCGTTCGAGGGCGCGAATTACGAGGGCAAGGGGTATTTCCGTTCGCAGACGGACTGCATCATGTTCACGCGCGACGACGTGCCGTTCTGCGCCGCGTGCCGCGCCGCCATCGACCGCATCCTCGATCTCTACGCTCCACGTCCGGCCCCGGGGTCCGGGCCGGCCCGCTGATCGAGAGCCGCGACGAGCGCCGCGTGCGAGCGCGCGAAGTCCGCTCCTCGCGCCCGGATGGCCATCGACAGCACCCGGGGCAGGTCCAGGGCCCGGCCGGCGCGGCGCGCCTCGGCGTTCTGGGCCTCGAAGTCCGGCGGGACGCGGAGCGACCAGTTCTCCTCGGAGATCGTGCCCGGCCGGTTGTAGACCTCGCGCATGCCGAGGAGGTCGGTGAACGTGACCATGACGTTGCGCGCCGGGCCGACGAACAGCTCGGCGAGCTTGGCGAGGGCCAGGCGCGCCGGATCGGCAGCGACGATCTCGGCCCAGCGCGGCCGCGCCCGCTCGTCGGGGATCAGCCGCCCCGCGAGATACGCGGCGTGCGCGGGCGCGGACCCGCTCTCGGACCACCGCTCCGCCACGCGCCAGATGGGCTCGGTATCGTGCGTTCCGGCCATGATCCAATCGACCGGAGCGGCGTTCTCGCTCCGGCAAACGTCCGCCGGATCATCGAGCACCACCTTCTGCGTGACACGGAACCGTCCCAGCCCGTGCCGCGCCAGCACCCGCTCCACCGGATAGGGCTGCGTGCTGAGCACCTCGCCGAGCAGGTCGTCGACCTGGCGCCCGTGCGACCGCGCGGCGTCGACCACCGCGTCGAAGAGCACTGCGTACCGGGCCACCTGCTCCTGGGAGAGGGCGCGCACCCACCCGTCCGCGTGCCGAGGCGAGCCAGGATCGAGCTGCTCCGGCCGGGCCACGGCGTAGGGAGCGAGCTCCGGAAGATCGGGAGACGAGAACAAGCGGGACCCGTTCTGCACGGCCACGCCGGGGTCCGGCTGCGCCGCCCGGTAGATCCACGGGTCGATGAGCCCGTGCGGGTGGTCGATGCGCAGCCCACCGAATTCCTCGAGCATCTTGCCCACGCGGCGCCGCGCGAAGGCCAGCGCCGGTCCTACGTGCTGGGCCGGGTCGAGCACCGCGTAGCTCCACGGCTGCCCCTCCGGATTGGTCCGGCTGGGCGGCGCACCCATCCGCCAGCCGGAGAGGAAGAGCGAACCCCAGCTCCAGACGTCCTGGTGCGAGACGCCGATCTGCAGGTCGCCGTAGAGCAGCAGGCCCCGACCGTGCGCCTCCCGCTGGAATGCGCCGTGCTGCTCGTGCGCCAGCCACTGCCCGAACCGGTACCGCTCGATCAGGCGTGCGTGCTTCGCCGCCAGCTCGGAGCGCCGCGCCTGCTGCGCCGCTTCCGCGCCGGGGATGCGTTCCCACAGACGCCGGTCCTCCTCGGGCCAGCGGAGCCAGTCGGGCTCGCGATGCTCCGCGGCGGCGGCGGCGTAGAGCGCGTCGCGGTCGAGCCACTCGCGCTGGCGAACCGTGAATTCGCGGAGCCGGTCCGCGAGCTCGCGGGGGCGCTCCGCCTCGAAGCTCACGAACGCCTCGTCGACGACTTCCCGCGCCACCGCGTGCGCATGGCGGTGCGCGGCGCGCTCGCCGGATCCGGCGGGTCGCCGGGCCACCGCTTCGCGCAGCGTTGCGCCGGACAACAGCCCTGCCTGCTCGAGCGGAGCCAGCGCGAGGGACAGCGTGCTGCGCGAGAAGATCGTCGCGTCGTAGGGGGACTGATCGTGCTCGGTCGTCTCGCCCTGCGGACCGAGCTGCACCGCGTGGAAGCCGAGCGAGGCCGCGAAGCGGAGGAAGGCGAGGCCGCCCGCGGAGAGGGGCGCCCCCCGTCCCACGTCGTCGCGCGGGTCGCCCGGGAGCGCCGCATCGTGCACCGCCAGGGCCAGCCTGCGGATGCCGAGCGCGTCGAGCGCCGCGCGGACCAGGTCGCGCCCGGCGGTCATGCCGGCGCGAGCCACACCACGCCGAGCGGCGGCAGGGTCATCTCCGCCGAGGCGGGCTGCCCGTCGTGCGGCACCGGCTCGGCGCGCACGCGGCCGTGGTTCCCCACGCCCGACCCGCCGTACTCCGCCGCGTCGGTGTTGAGCACCTCCCGGTACTCTCCGGCGCGCGGCAGGCCGACGCGGTAACCGTGGCGCGGCACGGGCGAAAGGTTGGCGACGGCGGCCACGTGCCGCTCGCCCGAGCGCCGCAGGAAGGCCAGCACGTTCGCGTCCGCCGACTCGACCTGCACCCATTGGAAACCGGCGGGGTCGCCGTCCAGCTCGAACAGCGCGGGCTCCTCGCGGTAGGCCCGGTTCAGGTCGCGGACCAGCCGCTGCACGCCGGCGTGCGCCGGCGCCTGGAGCAGGTGCCAGTCGAGGCTGCGGTCGTGGTTCCACTCCGCCCGCTGCGCGAGCTCGCCGCCCATGAAGAGCAGCTTCTTGCCCGGATGCGCCCACATCCAGCCGTAGAGCGCGCGCAGGTTGGCGAACTTCTGCCAGTCGTCGCCGGCCATGCGCGAGAGCAAGGAACCCTTCCCGTGCACCACCTCGTCGTGCGAGAGGGGCAGGAGGAAGTTCTCCGTGAAGATGTACATCAGCCCGAACGTAAGCGCGTTGTGGTGCCACTTCCGGTACACCGGATCGGTCGCGAAGTAGCCCAGCGTGTCGTGCATCCATCCCAGGCTCCACTTGAGGTGGAAGCCGAGGCCGCCGTCCGCCGCGCGCGCGGTCACCTTGGGGAAGGCGGTGGATTCCTCCGCGATCATCAGCGCGCCTGGGTGCAGGTCGCGCACGCGCTCGTTCACTTCCTTGAGCAGCGCGATGGCCTCCTCGTTCTCGCGCCCGCCGTACTTGTTCGGGATCCACTCGCCGGGCTTGCGGCTGTAGTCGCGGTACAGCATCGAGGCGACCGCGTCCACCCGCAGCCCGTCGGCGTGGTACTCCTCCAGCCAGAAGAGCGCGCTGGCGAGGAGGAAGTTGCGCACCTCGTTGCGGCCGTAGTTGAAGACGAGCGTGCCCCAATCGGGATGCGCTCCCTGCCGGGGGTCCTCGTGCTCGTACAGCGCCGTCCCGTCGAACCGGGCCAGCGCGTACGGGTCGGTGGGGAAATGCGCCGGCACCCAGTCGAGGATCACGCCGATCCCGCGCGCGTGCAGAGCGTCCACCAGGGCGCGGAAGTCGTCCGGGTGTCCGTGGCGCGCTGTGGGCGCGAAGTAGCCGGTGACCTGGTAGCCCCAGGATCCGCCGAAGGGGTGCTCCGCAACGGGCAAAAGCTCGACGTGCGTGAAGCCCATCTCCGCGACGTAATCGGCGAGCTGCGCGCCCGCCTCGGCCCAGGTCAGCGTCCGATCGCCCTCCTCCACCACGCGGCGCCAGGAGCCGATGTGCACTTCGTAGATGGAGATGGGCCGCTTGAGCGGGTCTGCGGCGGCGCGTGACTTGATGAAGTCGGCGTCCTTCCACTGGTACTGATCCAGCGCGTGCACCACCGACGCGGTTTGCGGCGGAGCCTCGGTGCGAAACCCACCACCGACACGGACCGCGCGGTGGGCGCCCAGACCGCGAACGAGGTGCCGTACGTGCCCCGGTGGTGCGCCGGGTGGGCTCCGAGCCGCTCCCAGAGGCGCTCGTGGCGGCCTTCGGCGGCGAGGTGGCTGTCCAGCTCGCCCAGCGTGGGCGGGAAGCTGTACGGATCGCGCAGCGTGAAGGTGGCGCCCCCGGGGTAGCGCACCTCGACCAGGTACCCGAAGAGATCGCGGCGGTTGTTGAGCCGCGCCTCGAAGACGCCGCCGCGCCGGTGCACCGCCGGGACCCGGCCGCCGAAGTCGGGCAGCACGGTGACGCGCTCGGCGTCGGGACGGAAGGTGCGCACCACCACGCCGTCGCCGTCGGGATGGATCCCCAGCACGGAGTGCGGGTCCGGGTGCGAGAGGTCGAGCAGCCGCCGGATCTGCTCGTCCACGTGCGCCAGCGAGGCGGCGCGCCTCATCTCGCCTCCAGGAGATCCGCGGCGGGGATCGCGACCCAGTCGGGGCGGTGCCCCAGCTCGTACCGCAGCTCGTAGAGCAGCTTCTCCAATTCGAGCGACTCGAGCAGCACCCGCGCGTCCTGCTCGTCCCGCGGCAGGAGCTGACCCGCCCGCCGGCGCCAGCCTTGCAGGAAGGAGTCGCGCAGCGGATCCGCGAGCTCGCGCCGGCCGACCGTGGCCGCGGCATAGGCGAACGACCGCAGCATGCCCGCCACGTCCTTCAGCGGGCTGTGCTTCGCGCGCCGCTCCGCCAGCGGACGGGCCGGCTCGCCCTCGAAGTCGAACACCAGCCACTGCCCGTCGCTGCGCAGCACTTGCCCGAGGTGCAGATCGCCGTGCTGCCGGATGCGCACGCCGTCCGGCGCCGCGGACTCGAGCCTGCGGATCCGCGCCGAGAGCGCCGCCCGGCGCGAGGCCAGCTCCGGCACCGCCGTCAGCGCCGCCTCGACGGTCCGGTCCAGCTCAGCAAGCAGCGTCTCCGTCCAGCGCAGCAGGTCCTCGCGGCGGATCGGCTCGGGGGCGAAGGCACTGTCGCGCGCGTCGCCGGCCAGCGCGGCGTGCATCTCGCCGATGCGTTCGCCCAGCTCCCGGACAGGGAGCAGCGGCGGCTCGCCGCGCCGCAGCGACTCGAGCACGTACGACCAGCCATCGCTCTCCACGCGGACGAACGCGTGCGCCACGGCGACGGTCGCGTCGACCGCGCCGGTCGCCGCGATGGCGCCGAGCAGCTGCGGCGTACCGGTGAAGCCGCTGCGCGCGAGGAAGGCGCCGATCTCCAGCTCGGGGTTTACTCCGGGCCCGAGCTTGCGGATGAGCTTCAAGATCACGCGGTCGTCGAAGACCAGCGAGGTGTTGCTTTGCTCCGCGCCGAGGCGCCGGACGGCCGGCACGGGCGGGAGCCGCTCCAGGGGAGAGCCCGGGCCGTCGAAGCGCTCACCCTGCAGCGCTCCGCCCGCGGTGGCGATGCGCAGCCGCCCGCGCACCACGCCGAGCAACGCGCGCGCCGCGTCGTCGTCGAGGCCCTCCACGATGCCGGCCTTGCCCGTCCAGGGCCGGAGCGCCAGCGCGTAGCTCTCCGCCGGCCGGGGAGGCGCGTACCGCACCTCGACGGCGGACAGGAGCAGGCCCGGCGAGATCTGCGCCCGGTCCACGTCGCGCACGCCGGCGATCGCCGCGCCCTTGCCCCCGAACCAGCGCTGCTGCTTGAGCCATGCCGGCAGGGCTTGCATGTCGATGGGAAGCATCGCCGTTAGAAATAATAGTCGAATCCTTGCTCCGTCCTGCGGAAGCGCAACACCGACCAGATCGCGGCCGGCTTGTCCAGCGTCAGCCGCACCTGCGCGGTGGGGCCTTGCCACAGGGCCCGCTCGTCCGAGAGCAGCTCGTGCACCTGGTACGCCTCGTCGGGCTGGATGCCCAGCTCGAACAGCGGCACCTCGAGGATCGCCTCCTGCGGCGCGAAGGGGTCCAGGCTGACCGCCACCAGGACCTGGCTGGCGCGGTCCTCGGACGTCTTCGAGTAGAAGATCACGCGGTCGTTGTCCGCCTTGTGGAAGCGGAGGTTCCGGTACTGCTGCAGCGCCGGGTGCTCGTTACGGATCCGGTTGAGCGCGGCGATCCAGGACCGGATGTTCCCCGGCCGATCGAAGTCGCGCTGCACGAGCTGGTACTTCTCCGAGTCCAGGTATTCCTCCTTGCCTGGCAGGGCGCGGCTCTCGCACAGCTCGAACCCCGAGTAGATGCCCCACGAGGAGGAGAGCGTGGCGGCCAGCGCCGCGCGAGAGAGGAACGCCGGCCGGCCTCCCTGCTGCAACTGCTCGGGCAGGATGTCCGGCGTGTTGGGCCACAGGTTGCCCAGCATGTACTCGGCGGCCGGGCCCTGGGTCAGCTCCTTCAGGTACTCCTCCGTCTCGTGCTTGAAGTTCCGCCAGGTGAAGTAGGTGTACGACTGGTCGAAGCCGGCCTTGGCCAGCGTCTTCATCATCTTCGGGCGCGTGAACGCCTCCGAGAGGAAGATAGCGTCCGGGTGGCGCCCCTTCACCTCGCCGATCACCCACTCCCAGAACGGGAGGGGCTTGGTGTGCGGGTTGTCGACGCGGAAGATGCGCACGCCCTGCTCGATCCAGTGGAGGAACACGGAGCGCAGCTCCGCCCAGAGCGACTCGCGCGCGGGCCCCATCCAATCGAAGTTGACGATGTCCTCGTACCGCTTGGGGGGGTTCTCGGCGGTCTTGATGGTCCCGTCCGGGCGGCGCTGGAACCACTCTGGGTGCTCCTTCACGTAAGGGTGGTCGGGCGAGCACTGGAACGCGATGTCGAGCGCCACCTCGATCCCGCGCTCGGCGGCGCTCTTCACGAACCGGCGGAAGTCGGCCAGCGTGCCCAACTGCGGATGGACCGCCTTGTGGCCGCCCTCCGGGCCGCCGATGGCCCACGGGCTGCCGACGTCGTCGGGCGCGGCGGTGAGCGAGTTGTTCTTGCCCTTGCGCCCGGTGCGCCCGATGGGATGGATGGGCGGCAGGTAGACCACGTCGAAGCCCAGCTCCTGCACGTAGGGCAGCATGCGTTCCGCGTCCGCGAACGTGCCGTGGCGACCCGGCTCGCGGCCCGCCGAGCGCGGGAACAGCTCGTACCAGGCGCTGAAGATGGCGCGCTTCCGCTCGGCGAAGACGCGCAGCTCCCGGTCGGAACGGGTGGCCACTCCGCGGTCCGGATATCGCGACGCGGCTTCGGCGAGGCGCGGATCGAGCGCGCGCGACAGCGCCCCCGGCGACTGCCCGGCGAGCAGCGCCTTCTCGCCCTCGCGCAGCCGCTCTGCATCGAATGCGGCCGCGGGCCCCGCCGCGGCGGCGCGCTCGGCCGCGGCGCGGAGAAGCTGGGCGCCTTCGAGCAGCTCGGAGGACACGTCGCGCCCCGCCTCCACCTTGCGCGACAGCTGTCGTTCCCCAGCGGCCGCATGGGCATCTCGCGACCCTCGGCCGGCTGGGGACCGAGCTTCCGCCAGCGAAGCACGACCGCCAGCTCGTCGTGCCCTTCCTTGAGCACGTCGGCGGTCACGCGCACGGTCTCGCCGGCCGCGCGCTTCACGGGATGGCGGCCGCAATCGATCTGCGGCTGCACGTTCTCGATGAGGATGCTCCCCTGGCGTGCGGGCATCCGGTCGCTCCTCACGCGCGGAATGCGCTCGAACCCGAAAAATGCGGAGCCCCCGCGCGCGCGGCAGACCTTTGTTGTGGACCCGCGCCCGGCCGGGGTGCGTGCAGGCAGCCGGCCGGCGCGTGGTACGGTCGGCGCGTGCCCGCCGCCGGCCTGGCCCGTCGCATCGGCCTGTTCGACGCGACGATGATCGTGATGGGCGGGATCGTCGGATCGGGGATCTTCGTCACGCCCGCCGACGTCGCGCGGAGCGCCGGCTCCCCCGCGCTCATCCTCGGCGCCTGGGTCGTCGGCGGCGTCGCCGCGCTGCTCGGCGCGTTCGTCTACGCCGAGCTCTCCTCGGCCCGCCCGGAGGTGGGCGGGCAATACGCCTACCTGCGCGAAGCGGTGCACCCGCTGGCGGCGTTCCTCTACGGCTGGGCGCTTCTCCTGGTCATCCAGACCGGCGGGATGGCGGCGACCGCGATCGCCTTCGCCCGCTATTTCCGCGAGCTCCTGCCGATCCCGCCCGGCGAAGGCACGGTGGCGGCGGGCGCGGTAGGGACGCTGACGATCGTCAACTGCCTGGGCGTGCGCGCGGGCAGCACCGCACAGAGCGCGCTGATGGTCCTGAAGATCTGCGCGCTCGGGGCGCTGATCGGCGCCGGGCTCCTCTTCGGCGGCGTGGCGCCGTCCTCGGGCGTTCCCGGCTCGCCGGCCGGCTTCGGCGCGGCGCTCATCCCCGTGCTCTTCGCCTACGGCGGATGGCAGACGGCATGCTTCGTCGCCGGCGAGATGAAGGACCCGCGCCGCGACCTGCCCCGCGCGCTGCTCCTGGGAGTGGCGGGGGTGATCGCGCTGTACACGCTGGTCGCGTTCGTCTGCCTGCGCACCCTCGGCGCCGACGGGCTGGCCCGCAGCTCCGCTCCGGCGCTGGAGGTCATGACGCGCACCCTGGGCCGCCGCGGAGCGCTGGCGATCGCGGCCGGCATCTCCATCTCGACCCTGGGGTTCCTCAGCCAGTCCATCCTCACCGCGCCGCGCGTGTACTTCGCGATGGCGGAGGACGGGCTCTTCTTCCGCTCCGTCGCGCGCGTGCACCCGCGGACGCGCGCCCCCATCGTCGCCATCGCGCTGCAGGGCGCGCTCGCCATCGCCATCGCGCTGGCGGGGACGTTCGAGGCGATCACTCGCTACGTCGTCTCCATCGACTTCGTCTTCTTCGCCCTCACGGCGGCGTGCATCTTCGTCTTCCGCCGCCGCGGCGTGCGGGGAACGTTCGCCATACCCGGTCACCCGGCGACGACCGGCGCCTTCATCGCCATCTGCGCCGCCGTGGTGCTCTCCACCTGGCGCGCGGACCCGGTGCACGCGCTCGCCGGGCTGGGCATCACGCTGGCGGGGATCCCTGCCTTCCTCATCTGGCGATCGCGGAGTCCCGCTACCGCTGGTCAGCCCGGGCCGCCAGCTCCGCCTCGATGAACCGCTTCACGATCTTCCGGTCCGCCGCAGGCGCGCTGCGAAGCCTGCCCATCAGCTTCGGCAATCGCTGGTCGGACATCCTCTTCGGCCAATCCACCTCGTGCAGATCGTAGACCGCCAACGCCGCCGCATTCTCCGTCGACACCGCGGTGTCATGGCACGATCCACACCCCCGCGCCTTCAGAACCTTCCGCGCCCCCTCCCGGGCCTCCGATACACGCTGCTCCGCCCCAAGTACCGCCGGGCCACAAAGCGCAATGATGATGGCCGTGATTCGCACAGCTCCCGCTCCACCGCGGATTGTCCGCCCACCAGCCATTCCGTGCAACGGTTCGGACCAAGAGCGTTTCAGGGGAGCGCGGGAGGGACGGGAGCGCGGGAGGATTTGGTGGGGTGTCGTAATCGGACGCCCGAGGATCGTGAACAAAAAACTCCCGCCCTCCCGTTTCTCCCGCCCTCCCTTGAAACGCTTTTAGTCGATACGCCGGCTGGATTTAGCCGCCGCTGACGGCGGCTAGGAGGGAGATGGTGGAGCCGTCCCGCAGCGGGGTGGCGAGGCCGCCGGTGTCGCGGATACTGAGGTCGCCGATGAAGACGTTCACGTGGCGACGGACGGAGCCTTGCTCGTCGAGGACGCGGGAGGAGATCCCCGGGTGCCGCTCTCCCAGGACCCGGAGCGCGTCCCCCACCGTTGCGCCAGGCACCTCGAGGCGCACCTCGCGCGCGCCGCCCGAGAACGAGCGCAGGAAGCCGGCGAGCTGGAAGGTGACCGTCACACCCGCGCCGCGCGCACGCAGACGACCGGCGGCAGGCCGGCCGCCAGCGCCGTCCAGGAATCGCCGTCGTCGCGCGAGGCGAAGAGCTTGCCGCTGCGCGTCCCGAAGTAGATGCCGGCGCGCTGCTCCTCGTCGGTACCCATCGCGTCGCGCAGCACCGTCTCGAATGCGTCCCGCTGCGGCAGTCCCTCGCTGAGCGGGTGCCACGAGCCGCCGCCGTCGCGCGTCCGGTAGACGCGCAGCTTGCCTTCCGGCGTGCAGCGGAACCCGTCCGACTCGAGCGGCACGATGTACGCGGTTTCCGCGTCGTGCGGGTGCACCGCCATGCAGAAGCCGAAATCCGACGGCACACCGCGCGCGATGTCCTGCCAGGAGTCGCCGGCGTCGTCGCTGCGGTACAAGCCCCAGTGGTTCTGCAGGTAGAGGCGGTCGGGCCGCCCCGGGTGCCGCGCCACCTTGTGCACGCATTGCCCGAACTCCGGGTGCTTGTCGGGCAGGAACTCGGCGCGCACGCCCTTGTTGCGGACGGTCCAGGTCCGGCCGCCGTCCTCGGTGCGGTACACGCCGCCGGTCGAGATGGCCACCAGGATGCGGCCCCGCACCTTCGGGTCCGGCACCACGGTGTGCAAGCAGAGCCCGCCGCCTCCGGGCTGCCACTGCTCGCGGTGCGGGTGCTGCCACAGCCCTTCCACCAGCTGGAACGACTTGCCCGCGTCGCGCGACTCGAAGAGCGCGGCCGGCTCGACGCCGCAGTAGATCACGTCGGGCTCATCCGCGCGCCCCGGGCAGATCTGCCAGATGCTGGCCAGCGCTTTGGCGCCCTTGGGGAACTGCACGGTGGGCACCTCTGGGGTGGTCCAGCTCGCGCCGAAGTCGTCGCTGTGGTTCAGCACCGATCCCCAGTGCATGCTGCTGGACGCGGCCCAGATGCGCTGCCTGCCCGCGCGGCTGTCGTACGCCAGGGCATACACTGAATGTCCTGGGAAGTACGGGCCCCCCATCTCGAACCGGGCGCGGTCGGGCCCGGAGCGGAAGAGGAAGGCTCCCTTCATGGTCCCCACCAGGACGACGACGTCGCCCCGGCGCACCTGGATCTGCTGGGTCGTAGGCATGGAGACAGCCTATCAGAGGGCGAGCTGCCGTTGCGCGGGCCAACTCCGCTCGTGGCGCAACAGCCACCGTTTCATCTCGAGCCCGCCGCCGTATCCGCCCAGCGTCCCGTCGGAAGCGATCACCCGGTGGCACGGCACGACCAGCGCGATCGGGTTCCTGCCGTTGGCGGCGCCCACCGCCCGGGTGGCGGTCGGTCGTCCGACGGCCCGCGCCAGCTCAGCGTAGGACCAGGTGGTGCCGGCGGGGATGGTGCGCAGCGCGGCCCAGACCTGGCGCTGGAACCCGGTGCCCTGCGGGTCGACCTCCAGCGCATCGATCGCGCGGAGGTCGCCGCTGAAGTAGGCGGCGAGCGCGGCGGCGATTTCCCCTGTCGCAGCCGTATTCGGCGGCGCTGCGCTTTTTTCGCGCGCGGGCGCGGAGAGCTGCGGCATCCGGCCGCCGAGGAACAGCGCGCACAGACCGCGCGGGCCGGCGGTGAAGGTGATGGGTCCCAGCGGCGAATCAACTCGCGACAGCTCGATCATGGGTCGGCTCCAACGGGACGGAGGCGGAGGACCAGAGGTGCATGGCGGCGTAGGCGCGCCACGGGCGCCAGGCGACCGATCGGCGCTCCAGCGCGGCGGAGGACGGCTCGCGCGAGGCCTTGCGCAGGACGAGGTCTCCCGAGGGGAATGCGTCCACCTCGCCGAAGGCGCGCATGGCGAGGTAGTGCGCGGTCCAGGGGCCGACCCCGGGGAGCGAACGCAGGCGATCGATCAGGCCGTCGAGGGACTCGGGCCGCTCCCGGAGCACCTGGGCCGAGCGCGCCACGCACCGGATGCTCTCGGCGCGCGCCCGAGGCAGCCCGATGCGCTCCAGCGGTGCCGAAGCGAGCCGCTCCGGCGTGGGAAAGAGGTGGGTCAGCCCGCCGGCGGCGCCGGGGATGCGCGCGCCGAATGCGCCGACGAGCCGGCCGCCGAGCGTGGTGGCCGCGCGCACGCTGACCTGCTGCCCGAGGATGGCGCGCACGCAGGTCTCGAAGGGATCCCACGTCCCGGGGACGCGCAGGCCGGGACGCGCGCGCACGGACGGTCCGAGCAGCGGATCGGCGGCGAGCATGGCACCGATCTCCAGCGGATCGGCGTAGAGGTCGAACATCCGGCGGACCCGTCCGGCGATCTCCAGCACCTGGCCGGGATCGCGCCGGGTGAGCGTCACCGTGAGCGCCAGCGCGTTGCCGCGGTCCGGCCGCACCTCGAGCCGGCCGTTCTCGAAGGTGCGCCGGTACCCGCCGGCGTCGACTATCTCCACCCCGGCAATGGCGCGCGCGCCCAGGAACCCCACCAGCGCCGCCCAGTCGTAGGGCGGCCGGTAGGCGAGGCGGAGCGTGAGGGAGGGGC
>WNFF01007997.1_pt1 | contig 14898 bp, 12 predicted proteins | sample 5400441 | NCBI WGS metagenome assembly WNFF01 (sample SAMN13153345, study PRJNA577476) | soil metagenome | isolation source: 120 cm saprolite under Douglas fir tree site 2 hole 3 replicate 1 | place: USA:California | collected 2015-04-18 | reverse complement strand
GACGCTGCCCGGCGCCTTCAAGCCAAGCCGTGGCGTGCTCCAGGATTTTGGTTCGCTTGGTGCCGACAACTTCGGCGCACCCGGACTCGACCGCCTCTGGCCGCTCTGTGACATCGCGCAGGACCAACACAGGTGTTCCCACACTGGGCGCTTCCTCTTGAACGCCCCCGGAATCCGACAAGATCAGCGCCGCTGATTTCATGAGGTGCACGAAATCCGGATAAGACAACGGCCCCGTCAGGATAGTTCGCGGCTGCCGTCCGAGTATACGTTGAGCCGTTTCTGTTACATGCGGATTGGGGTGCACGGGGAAAACCAGACTCACGTCCGGAAACCTGCGCAATAAGTCCGCCGCCGCCAAACAGATCTGCTCGAGGCGCTCGCCAAAATTCTCCCGCCGATGAGCTGTCAGCAGGACGAATCTTCCTGTTAGCGCTTTGAGCCGTGTATCGGCAAAAGTTGCCGGACGCTTCAAAATCTCTTGCAAAGCATCAACAACGGTGTTTCCCGTCAGGAAGATTCGATGAGCCGCGACTCCTTGCGCCAAAAGCGCGTCCGCGGCGCCTTGCGTTGGTGCGAAATGCAAATCCGCTATTGCTGTCACCAGTCGGCGGTTCATTTCTTCCGGAAACGGCTGCCACTTATCCCTTGTCCGAAGCCCTGCTTCTATATGGCCGACGCCGACGCGTTGCTGGTAGCCGACGAATGCGGCAGCGAACGCCGTGGTCGTGTCGCCCTGCACCAGCAGCCAATCCGGCTGAACGGAAAGCATCACCGGCGCGAGCGCATCGAACACGCGCGCGGCCACCGAAAGCGGTGACTGATTTTCCTGCATCAGATCCAGGTCGAAATCCGCCTTTATCCCGAAGACCTCCAGCATCTGGTCCAGCATTTCGCGATGTTGGGCGGTAACGCAGACTTTGGCGTCGATCCCCGCTTCTTTTGCGGCGCGGAGGACCGGCGCCATTTTGATGACTTCCGGGCGAGTGCCGAAGACCGCAAGGACTCGCATGTCAGTTCCTATCTCCGTGGGAACCGATCATAGCCTTGGCCGCGATGTCGGCGAGCACCTGCCAGTCGTATGCCTCCACGATGCGGTCCCATGCAGGTTCCCAGGACATTCCGCGCGCTCGCACGAAGGCATCCGCCCACGCCTGCGGATTCGGCTCCGCAAGAATTATGTTGGGCCACGCCAGCCTCTGCCAGTTCAAGAGCGGCGTTGAGACCACGCACTTGCGGCACGCGCTGTATTCAACCACTTTAATTTGGAAAGCAAAGTCCGTTCCGGCGCTTTTCCCCTGCGCCAGCACCCCCACGTCGATGGCATTACAGTACTCGGCGATTTCCGCGGGCGCGACATTCCCTGTGGCGATAACTCCCGCGGCCCGATTCGCTTCCAGCAGTGCTCTCCAAGTGTCGGCGGGACCGATAATGAGGAGTCTGGCATTTGGGATGCGCTGCCGCGCGGCCAGAAAGGCGTTCACCGCAAGATCCACGCCCGTAAAGGACCCATGGTTGCCAATGTATCCGATCGCGAAGTGTTCAGCGATTCCCAGGCGTTGTCGCAGGGCTGACACTTTTGCAGGCGCCACGGAGCGCAAGCGAGCTATATCGGCGCCATTGGGCAGAGGCGAGGCCTGCATGCCGCATTCGCGTTCGAGCTTTTCGCATAGCGGCTGCGAAACAGCGAACGTTCCATCCACCTGTTTGTCGATGGCGCCGATTGCGGCACGAATTCGCCCAAGCCTGGCCGAAGAAAACTGCTCCTCGGGAAACCAATCGACTACATCAAAGAACGTCCGAACTCCCGGGATTCGTTCTACGCCGAATAATTCGTTTGCAAGCAGAACATGCGTGATCCCTAAGTCTCGGACCAGGCCGCGAAGAGTTTGCCGATTACGCAGCCGGCACAATGCGGACGCACGTTCCACTCCAACCAGTCTTTGCGCCAGAATCGGCTGCCATACTGGGACTTCGATGATCGATGTGCCGTCAGACGCCTTGGATTGCGAGCGAGACCGCAGCGCCGCGCTTAGAGCGACCCCCGCTTGCTTTACACGCCTGGTGAAAGCCGATTTGCCATCGACGTGCAGCGCGTGGCGCGATTTCAGCAGAAACACTTCAAACTTGGAGGTGAGCCGTCGCGCCAACTCGATCTCGCGTACCGCAATGTCGTCTGCGTAGATGTGGGGAACTACCAGAAGCCGCGGTCTCACGGCAGGCGCTTTCTGACAAACCGCTGGGCACTCACTTCTCCACCAGAAAACTGCCGATCACCAGCGCATCCATCCCGGAACTGAAAAACGTGCGCACCGCGTCAGTCGGCGTGTGCACGATGGCTTCGCCGCGCAAATTGAAGGACGTATTCATGATCAGCGGCACTCCGGTGCGTTTCTCGAACTCATCGAGCAGCCGCCAGTAAAGCGGATTGATCTGCTTCTCGACGGTTTGCGGGCGCGCGCTGCCGTCCACGTGCGTTACCGAGGGAATCACGCCGCGCTTCTCCGGGCGCACCTGCGCGGTGAGGATCATGAACGGCGAATCGGTCACGCCCTCCAGATAATCGCTCGCCGCTTCTTTTTTCATCGACGGCGCAAACGGACGCCACCACTCGCGAAACTTCACCGCGTTATTTACCTTGGCGTTCATCTCGGGATCGCGGGCATCAGCCAGAATCGAGCGGCTGCCCAGAGCTCGCGGACCAAATTCCATGCGTCCCTGAAACCATCCCAGAATTTTTCCGCTGGAAAGAAGTTCTGCCGCCCTGGCCGCCGGATCATCCACGCGGGTGTACGGCAGTTTGTACGTGCGCAGCGCGGTTTCTATGGTGTCGTCGTCAAAGCCTGGCCCCCAATGCGCGTGGTACATCGGTTTCATTGGCAGGCTGCCGCCATCTTCCAGAAACGGGGCAAGCGCCGCGCCCAAGGCGGTGCCATCGTCCGAAGCGGCGGGCTGCACAAAAATATTGTCTACCAGCCCGGAAGCTGCAATCTTGCCGTTGCCTTTGGAATTCAGCGCCACGCCGCCCGCGAGGCAGAGATTCCGGATGCGAGTTTTCTCCACCGCCATACGCACCACGCTCAACATGGCGATCTCGCAAGCATCTTGCACCGCATATGCGATGTTCTTGTGCCGCGCGCCGATCTCGCTTTCCGGCGCGCGTACGGGCCCCAAGAGCGGAGCGATGCCGGAAAACGAGCCGCTGCCATTTCCAAAAAGCCGTTTCCAATGCACGCGATACGGATCTGCCACCGGATCGATGAACGCGTCCACCTTTACTCCCGGCTCGCCATACGGTGCCAAACCCATGACTTTCCATTCATCGCTGTTCGGCTGAAACCCCAGATAGCCAGTGAACTGGCTGTAAAACAGTCCCAGGGAATCGGGAAAGGGAATCGTCAGCAGGTGATGCAGTCGCCCTTTGGTTCCATGCCAAATCGATGTGGCTTCCCACGCGCCACGCCCGTCCATCACCACCACCGTCGCGTCATCGAATCCGCAGAAAGCGTACGCGCTGATGGCGTGAGCCCAATGATGATCCACGTGTCGAATGCGGCCTCGCACATTACCGAAGCGCTGCGTGAATGTCTTTGCGCCGCTTTCCTGATGCCACATGCTCAAGAAATGCAGCGTGCTGGTCAAAACGTTGAGGTAGGTGAGTGGCAAACCTCCGCTGGCCAGGCATTTCAGGTCGTGACGAAATCCCGGTCCCGCGGTGGTCCAGCCAAAACAAACGTCATCAACCTGACTCGCGCTCACGCCCGCAAAGTCCAGGCACGCTTGAATCGCCAACGCGGGAAACCGGGCGTCATGCTTGATGCGGCTAAGCCTTTCCTCGGCAACAGCGAACACCAGCTCGCCTTCGCGCACGATACACGCCGAGGAATCGTGCGTTTTGTTGTAGCTGATGCCCAGCGTAATCATGCGCGAAGCCAGTCCTTTCCGCGCAGTTTCTTGTGGCGCTGGAGCACGATCCACTTTGACGACCGGCCAGCTGCAATCAAGATAGGCTCATGCTGTGGGTTTCTCGGACCGCTCGACATGGCTCGGCATGGGAAACGGAAAAAAACGCCGCCGCAGTTCTTTATAAATAGCCAGGTCGGAAAGTCCATGCCTCCATCGATAATATACGGCGGATGGCAAAACGAGAGCAGGCGCGAGCCTGGCCAAACTGAAAAGCCGCTGCCAGATCGATGCATCGCTATGAAAAACGCGCATGATCTTCAATTCCGCGGAAACCGTCTCCCAAGGAAATCCGCCGTCCAGCTCAAGACGCAAACAATCTGCCTCCAGTTGAACGCACTCTAAAATCGTTTGGGCGATGTCTTCGCGCAGTTTCAGCTCACGCAGTTTTGCGCGCAGTGATTCCGCGAGTGCCGCCAATACTTGCTGTTTCCGGCGAACGCTATCGCGGTCTCCGCGCGTAAACTGAAAAAGGTTTCCGCGGTGCAGCCGATAAAACGTGTAGGATGCCGGCAAAACCAGGACATCCGCAAAAAGCCCAGCCAGGGTGAACAGGTATTCGTCAGCCTCAAATTTCAGCGCTTCCGGCACCCGACCGACCTGCGCGAGAATCCCTTTGCGGTACGTCATGCGGCTGGTGCCCAGAAACCCCCTGCGCATGCGGAAAATCCTTGCTTCTTCGCTGGACGTCAGCCGAAAACGAGTAATCTCGCGAGGCAGTTCGGCCACTCGCCGCCCGTCCGGGTAGACTTGTGTCGTGCCGTGCCCGACCAGGCCCACCGCCGGCTCGGCCTCGAAAACGCGCGCGACGGCGCTTAACTTGTCCGGTGCCCACCAATCATCGCCGTCCAAAAACGCCACAATCTCTCCGTGTGCTTCCGGAATTCCGGCGTTAAACGCAGAAGCTTGTCCCCCATTACGCTTGCGCAGCAACCGCACGCGTGGCGCAAACTTTAGCGCGATCTCCGCGGTGCGGTCGGTCGATCCATCATCCACTACCAGAATTTCCCTTTCCGACGCGGGGAAATCCTGCTGAAGAACGCTGGCGATGGCCTCTTCGATAAACGCTTCTTGGTTGTAAGTGTCGATCAGCACTGTCACGAACGGCTTTGGCACAAGGCATCTCCGCTCGGTCCGTCGTCCTGAGTAAGCAATTCTACTCCACCCGTGTCGCTTCTTTTTCCGTTCGCCGCTCCGCCTACCAGGCTTCATGGCATGAAAAGAACGCCGATGCCGGACGTTTCCATCGGCGCGCCGGTTACCGCAATCGGAATCGCGCCTGTGCTCGGCCATTCAACAAACTCTTGATGCCGGTAGTGCTGCTTGATCTCGTTCCAAAACCTCTCGACTTCACATTGCGTTTCTTGCTGGTGTGTCACGATGTCGTGAAAAGCTACCATTCCCCCACTGCGCACTAATGGCGAATACATTTCGAAATCGCGCCGTACACCTTCATAGGTGTGATCAGCGTCGATAAATAGATAGTCTAACTGGTCGCGGCGGAGAAGGCTCACCACGTGCTCCTTGGTTTCCGCGGAATGCGAGTTTGCCCGGATCAGGTGCAGTTCCTGCCCGGATTTCGGGAAACGGCGAAAAATCGGCGCTTTGCGCTTGGGATATCCTCCTCCAAACGGTCCGTAGGGCAAGTCCACGCTGATAATTTTTGCTTGTGGCGGAGAAACCGCGCAAAGCAGGAACAGCGTGCCCCCGTAATTCGTTCCGATCTCCAAGCTGCGCCTGGGAGCAAACACCTTCAAAAGATTTCCCAACTCCAGTACTTCAGAGCGCACCTGCCCCATCAGAACGGGGCGATCAACACAGTAATCAATGATCTCTTCGAGCGATTCCGGGCGAGCGCCAAAGGCCAGTTCACAGTAGCATTTGACGTATCGCGCGCACTTCAGAAGCAACCTCGTCATGACTCTCAACTTACGCTACGACGGGCATCGGCATCTTCATCCGAAAATCGCAGCAGTAAATTGAGTTGCTGTGCTGGCGTGATACAGGCAGCTCTGAATAGCATTCTCCTTTCGCGAAGCAACTCGGGAAGTATGCCCACAAGTCCTGCCAGCGTACCAATTCGATCTTTCGCAAACTGCCATCGCAACCGGCCGATGTCCTTGGCCAGCGCCGCCGTGGAAATCAGCCACGTGCGTGCTGCATATCGCAGCGGCAGGAGTTTGGTGGCCAGCAACAAGCGTCCCTGCAATATTCCGCGGAAATTCATGCGCATACCTTCGACGGACCGGCCCGAACTGCCTACTCGATGCCAGCAGATCGCGGTCGGAACGTAAACCGTTTTCCACTTCTGGATCCACGCGCGCCAGCAGATCTCGATGTCTTCATACCCGAGCGGCAGCCGGTCATCGAATCCGCCAAGTTTCTCAAAAAAAGATCGGCGCGCCAGCATGCACGCCGCGGAGGCCGTGAACACCTGCGATTTCTCCGGCACCTCGCGCTGGTAAAAGTATAGTCCAGGCACTAACTCAGTAGAAGAACGACCCCTGGGCCTGCTCCTCGCCAGCCGCGCCGCCAGATGCCCGCGCTCGCTTCCATCCCAATTGAATTGCATTCCGTCGGTTGCAAAAATCTCCTCATTTTTTTCCAACGGCTCCACCAGGGCCGCCACAAAACCAGGATCGAACCGCATGTCGTTGTTGATGAAAAGGAGAAAATCGCCGACGGCCATCGCTGCGCCGCGATTCAAGGCCGGTGCCAACCCCGCGTTCTTGTCCAACGGAAGCCAGCGCACCTGAAATTCTCGCGCCACTTCGGCGGAGTCGTCCTTCGAGTCATTGTCCACCACGATGACCTCGAGGGACGTAAAAGATTGCGACAAAAGGCTGGGAAGGCAAGTCCTCAGATGGCGCGCCCCGTTCCAATTGACGATGATCGCCGAAACGGCCGGCTTCGCGTTCATGATGGTCCTCGCCGCAGCCGGCAGACACTAGCCGTGGATGCGAGGGCCGCCGCTCGATTCGGTCTCATTTTGCCGCGGAATGGAGCTGCTGCCCGCGTTGCGTTGCGACCATTTCCGCCAGAATAGCATCTAGCCCGCGAGTAATCCTCCAATTCGGATAGTGCGTCTGGAACTTCCGCAAATTCGAGATGTAACAGATGTGATCGCCCTTACGCGCTTCCTCCACGTACTGCCAGTCCAGCTTGCGCCCGGCGAGCTGTTCGATGCGTGCGATGGCTTCCAGCATGGAGATGCTGTTGCCACGCCCCCCGCCCATGTTGTAGACCTCGCCTGGTCGCGGATTCGCGACAAATTCTTCGATCGCGCGCACTACGTCATGGCTGTGAATGTTGTCGCGCACCTGCTTGCCTTTGTAACCGTAAACGCTGTAGCGCCCGCCGCTCAGCGTGACCTTCACCAGATACGACAAAAATCCGTGCAGCTCGACGCCCGAATGAGACGGCCCGGTTAAGCAGCCCCCCCGGAAAACGCCGACTCTCATGTTGAAGTAGCGCCCGTACTCTTGCGCCACCAGGTCGGCAGCGGCCTTTGACGCGCCAAACAACGAATGCAACGTGCGATCGATTCGGCACGTTTCGTCAATGCCGTCGTAGTCTTCCGCTCGCGCGTAGTCGTAGCGTGTTTCGAGCTCCTTCATGGGGATCTCGTTGGGTGCGTCGCCGTACACTTTATTCGTGCTGAGAAAAACGAACACCGCTTCCGGGCAATGCTCCCTGGTCATCTCCAGCAGATTGACCGTGCCCAGGGCGTTGACTTCGAAATCCAGGAGAGGAATTTCCCTCGCTTTGTCGTGAGAAGGCTGTGCCGCGCAATGCACAATCAGGTCGAATCGCTGCGCGCCGAAGAGTTCTTCGATGGCCGCGCGATCGCGAATATCAATGGCAGCGTGCGTGAACCGCTTGGCGGTGTTCTTCAGCCGCTCCAGGTTCCAGAGCGTGTCGCCCGCGGCGCCAAAAAACACTCGCCGCATATTGTTGTCTACGCCGAAGACTTCGTGCCCCTCGCGGTCGAAATGCTCGACCGCCTCGGAGCCGATGAGTCCGCTGCTGCCGGTAACGAGAACTTTCATCGAGCAGCAAGCTTATCAAAAAAAGCGCGTCAAGCAGGAAGGTCTGAGTGCGGTCAAGCGCGCCGCCGATTCCGCCTAGTTGCGTGTCCGCGGAGTTTCGCTTCCATCAGGGTCTTGCGAATTTCGTCGACACGCTCTGCCGGCAAAGCCACTAGGTTCGCGTTATACGTCTTGAGATGTGTGGAAATAGGCTGCAGATTGCGGTTCGCCGTCAGCGCAAACCAGCAATAGTCCGCGCGCGTCAAAAAATCGATCATCTCGCGCGCCGCATACCCCCACGGCCGGGTGCGCAGATCTTGCACTTCCGCAAGGATCACCGGTCTCGACGACGCCAAAGTAGTACGCGCGCCTTGCAGAAAGCTCAGCTCCGCCCCTTCGATGTCCAACTTGATAAAGTCCACTCGTAGGATCGCAAGCTTCTTAAGCACATCGTCAACCCGTTCTACCTCGACGCGCACCGTGACTGTCCGCGCATCGACTTGCGGCGCGCGCAAGCTGTTGCAACCATTCTCGCGCCCCTCGACCAAAAACAAGTCCGCTTGCCGGCGCTCATCCTTGCCGGCGCTCATCGCCGAGCGCGCACGACTGAACGTTGACATTCTTGCAGCGATTCACCCACAGATGGCGCCGCAGCCGTTTTCTTTCGCGAGGCGACGGTTCGAACGCAATCACGCGGCCCGACCGCCCCACTCGCTTCGACGCCAGCAGCGTGTAAAGGCCATGATTTGCGCCGGCGTCGACCACCGTCATCCCCGGCTGCAGCAGCATTTCAACAAACGCAATTTCTGCTTCTTCGAATCCGTCGTGAATCAGGTCGTCGTCCAGCGCACTCTTCTGCGCAAGCCACCACGCGCCGAAGGGCAGCCGCAGCGGAATGGGCATTTCCGGGAACACGCGCCGCGCCCGGTATGCCAACGAAACGTATTGTGCCCGCCGCGGTCTCTGCAAAAATTGCCAGATGCGTCCGGCAATCGAAGCGCCGTCTTTGCTTGCCGCTGTCTTCGACCAGGGATCAGGTGCACCGCGCGGCTCATCGATTTTTTCGCAGCCGGCCACCCGCGCGGGAACCGCCGCCGCGAACAAGACCGTCCGGCGTCGCGCGTGCAGCGGTGTTTCGCGGAAGTCATCGTGGTCCGGCAGCTCCGCCACGCGGTACACCGCGGCAAAGCCCGCGCGGTACAGCATCTTCACCAGGCACGCCTCGCTCGGATACAGCGCAATATCCGTCAAGCTCTGGTCCGCGGCCGCAGGCTCCTCGCGCCACACCATTCCTGCGCTGTTCCCCGGGATGCACATGCTCTCCAGCAGCAATCCTTTGCCCGTGAGCGCTCGCAAGTGCCGAATCGCGAGCATCGGATTTTCCAGGTGGTACAACAATCCAAAACATAAAGTGAGATCGAACGCGCCAAGCGCAAGAATCCCTGGACTCTCGACATCGCCTTGTTCGAACGGAATCTCCGGAAATCGTTTGCGCGCCTCCAGGATATTTTCCATCCGGCCGTCGAACGCCCCCACACTCAATCCACATTCCTGCAAAATCTGCGCAAAAAATCCGACGCCGCATCCGGCATCCAACGCTGTCGACAGACCAAGCGCGTCCTTCAATTCCGCAACCACCGCGCGAATCGTCTCCCCGCGCGCGTCAATTAGCCGGAGATAGCGCCGCTGATCGAACTCCGTCAGCGTGATCGCCACAGCGCCGGGGCGCACCGCGGACGTCGAAACAAATACGTCTTTCAAGACGGTCATCGCTGGAGGACCTCCGTCCGTATGGCTTGCAGGTTTACCGGGATAGGATCAGTGTTGGATGGTAAATGAAGTAAATGAAATCGTCAATATCGCGTGTTAATTACTGAATCTATAATCTGCCGCGGCTATTCGACCTCATCGTCGCCGTGCCGGGAGCCACCCGCTTCGCGTGCATCCCCAGCGCACGGCGCAGCGGCCGCGTCAAATCCAGCAGCGCAAACCACGCCGGCGCCACCTTGGGCCTCGCATAGCGCCAGTAAGGCGCCCACAGCCGCTTCCAATTCGCGCGCTCGCCATCAACCCCAAGGATGTGCGTCGCGTCATCGATCGTCTGCAGATGCCACCGCCCGCCAGCCAGCCGGTAATTTTCCGCGGCTTGCTCATCGCTCCAAACTCCGCGCGCTCCCTGCGGGTGATACCCATAGCCGTGGTTCTGATGAATCGCCGTCACCGCCTCCGAAGCGTCCACCACCTCCGCGCCCTGCTCGCGCGCCTTCCACACCAGCCAGTGATCCCACCACACACGCCCAATCACCAGCGCCGGCATTTCCGCATAGAGCCCGCGCGGAAACGCAAAATAATCAATCGACCACCCCGGCTGCTGCGCTCCCCTCTCGTGCGCCAACGCTTCGGCGCGACGCGCCCACTCTGCATCCGCAAAGTCGAGCGGCTCGGCGATATCTGTGTCCCACCGCCGCCCCACCATCAGAAACCGCCGGTGCGCCCCGTGCACCCGCGCCAGCGCCGCGCAAAAATCTTGCTTCAAGAGAATGTCGCAATTGCAATAACACAGCAGTTCGTGCCGCGCGATTTCTTGCGCTCGCCGAAACATCGCATCCAGCCGCTTCGTTCCAAACCGGTTCCGCGCCACCTCCGGCTCGTGCCGCAAGCCAAGTTCGCGCGCCGTCTCCGCCGCTCCCGCGTCGTCGCCAAACAAAATCACCTCGACGTCCGCATCCAGCAGCGTCCAGCTCTTCAGCGCATTCAGCTGAATCACACTGCTGTGCCCCTCAAACGGTTTCCCTGTCGTGAATAAAGTAAGAATGCCCGCTCCTCCGCAATGGAAATTCTAGTCCATTTCGACAGGCACGCCCGACAACATTTCGTTCGTAGAGGCCCGGCTCGGTGGAAGCCCCGGACTTCAGTCCGGGGGAGCGGACCTTTCAGGCCCGCGGAAGTAGCGACTACACACACGGAGGCTTTAGCCCTGGTCCTCCGTTTGCCAAAAGCCGCTATCGCCGTAATCTCCAGCTCTCTTCCCCATACTCAATCACCGGCGACCAGTCCGGCCCCGCCATTCCGTACAAACTTCGGATCGCCACTCGATGCCACAAGCCCCGCACTTTAGGAATCGGCTTCAATTTCGGTTGTAGCGCTCCATATTGCTAGAGCTAAGCGCGTGATCGTGCAGTCGGTATCCACCGATCAGCGCATTTACCGAATGCAGCCGCGCGTGCCGGAAAAATCGCACCCACAGCTCGAAGTCGCCTTCCGCGCGGTACTCCGTGCTCAACTTTCCTCCCGCGCGTTCCCACAGACTCCGACGCCAAAACGTCGACTCCTGCTGAATATATTTGTTCGCCCCCGCCAGAAAGCGCTCCCGCGACCAGCGCGGCACCGGCAGCACATCGATGGTCATCCCCGTCGCGCTGATTTTCGTCGGCCGCCCGGTGATCCACTTCACGTCGCGCAGTCCACGGAAAATGCTCCCCACCGTGAACAACCCATTCACCTGCAGCAGGTCGCTCGCATTCAGCCACCCCATGATTTCGCCCGTCGACCTCGCAAATCCCGCGTTCAGCGCCGCGTACAGCCCCTGGTTCGCCTGGCTGAACCAGCAGCTCACCTCGCGCTCATACTTCCGAATAATCTCCGCCGTCCGATCCGTCGACCCATCATCCACCACAATGTACTCCAGGTTCGGATACCCCTGGTTCACGATCGACCTCATCGTCGCCTCCAGGTACTTCTCCCCGTTGTACACCGCGGTCACCAGCGTAATCTTCGGCCACTCCGTACGCGCGCTGGCCCGCTCCCCCAGCTCCAGCTGGAATTGCGCGACGCCGGCGCGCTCCGCCGTCACCGCCGCAGGCTGCTCTGGCACCGCCAAAACTGTGGTCTCTTTTGCCGGCATGGCTGGGTATGCCGTTCCGGAACGCAGGAAAAGTTTGGATGTACGAATGGTAAGATATACTATTCAGGAAATCAAGATGATTTGTTATTGAGTACACAATCCAACAAAACTAGCGGAGCCTGGGCGCCGTACGGCCGCTAGGCGCATTTCATCCAATCGGTCGAAAGTTCCTCCGAGCCCTGCTAAGAGGCGTCTTCCTTAAGCAGCCGATCACGATAGCGCCCCAGCTGCCGCTTTGCGTATCCATTCCGAAGTTCGTAAAAGCGCTGCGGCGGCAAAAGCAGCGTCGCGGCTCCGACGACAAGTACTTGAACAACAGATAACCGGTGCTGGGATTATTGAACGCTTCGCGGAAGGCTTGCATCTCCGTCTGAAACGCCTCCAGACGGCTGCAGCCGCCAGCGTTTGGCCTCCAGCCACGTACCGTTCAGCAGAGTGGAAGCTGACTCCGAAGGAACACGTCCACCACGGTCAGCTCAATATCGTCACCCTTGATCTTGCTTACACTCTCGACGGCTTCCGGCAGAAATTCACCGTGGTTGAAACACGGGATGATGACGGACATCTTGCAGGACTTGCTCACTCGCCACGCCACGCCTCCCCGTAATTCGTGCTGACGCACCGCAGGAGCCCTAACCTCCCACCCGCGGGTAGAATACCTGTATGAAGCTTAGCGTCGTTACGGTCACCTACAATCACGAGCGGTTTATCGCTCAGGCGCTTTCCAGCGTCTTGGCGCAGCGCACGACCTTCGATTTTGAAGTTATCGTGGCCGAAGATTGCTCAACCGATGGCACCCGCGCGATTGTGATGGATTTCGCCCGGCGCTACCCACACAAAATCTTACCATTGCTGAGAGAGCGGAACCTCGGCATGGTGCGAAATTTCAGAGAAGCCCTGGCGGCTTGCCGCGGGCAGTACGTCGCTCTGCTGGAAGGCGACGATTACTGGATCCGCGAAGACAAGATACAGTCGCAGATAGACTTCCTGGACGCCCATCCCGACCACGCCGTCTGCTGCGCCCGCGCGCAGTTTGTCGACGAAACCGGAGGGGGCCAGCCCCGCATATATCCAGCCATTCCCTCCGGCAGTTACACCTTCGCCGATCTTTTCGACGCAAACTTTGTTGTGACTTGCACTGCGGTGTACCGCTGGGGCTCCGTTGGCCCACTGCCGGACTGGCTTCTTACCTTCAAACTGGTCGATTGGCCTCTGCACATCCTTGTCGCACAAACCGGAAAAATTCACCTCATGGACGAAGTTATGGGCGTTTATCGCATCCATTCGGGGGGCGTTTGGTCGTCCCTTTCGCGCCTAGATCAACTCCTCGCCACTAAACAAATGCTCACCGCGCTCGACGCCCATCTTGGCTTCCAGTACACCAACACGATTCGCCCCACAATTGCCCGCATTTGTCTCGATCTGGCTGTCGTCGCTCGGCACAATGGTAGCCGCTCGGAAACGGTCAGGCACCTCTTGAGTTATGCTCGGAACGGCGGGCAGATTCCCGGCCATCGCCGCCTCCTGGCTGGCTTAGCCGCGTACAGTCTCATCGGCTCCTGGTACAAGATATTCTCAAGGGCCAAGCAGGCAAACCCCATCTGACCCGGCCCCTACGCCCCTTTAAAACAGGATTTCTATAAAACAAAACAAGATTTGTATTGACAACGCGGTAATAGTCCTTGTATAGTAGCCGCGTAAAGTAGTGCGCCCATAATCCCCAAAGTTCCCTATGCCACCCATTTCTGATGACCTTGCGGAGTGCGAATTTACGCGTCTGCTTCAACACAAAAAGTGGCGTTTATCTAGCCTCCGCTAACTACCTTTAGAATCAACACTTGCAAAAGTGTATCAAAACAAACCACTTTAACCCCCTTTAGAATCAACACTTGTGAGAAATAGGGGGAGGGGGGGGCCTCCTCCCGGACACGACCGCAGCCCCTTGGCGAGCGATATCCCTGACCGGCTAAACGGCAAACCACGCCTGTTCCACATCGACGGGAACATTCAGATGGCTGAAGGTGGGGAAGAGCACTGACCCTTCATTTCGCTGCAAGTGATGCCGCGCAACCTCACGCAATCGTTGAACGCGTAGCAGTTTCCGATTGGACCGGGAGAGAAGACTCAGAACCGGCCAGCCGGGCCCGCACTGCCGCCGCGCTAGAAACTGCCGTTTGCATGACCTGGCCTATCTGCGAGATCGCTCCCTCGTCTACGCTCGTGCCATTGGGCAGCACCATCACGCGTCCGCAAACTTTCTCCGTTTCCGGCAACGTCAGGGACGCATGAGGAAAGTACGAGCGATACGGCTCCATGCGATGGCAGCCGGGAAAGAAATACCGACGCGCCAGCACATTTTCCGCCACCAACACTTGCACCAGTTCGTCGCGCCCTAGCCCGGCGTCTTGCTCATCCACCTCGACCACGATGTACTGATAGTTTGTCCGTTCGCTTTCGTCGTAGCTCATGAGCCTAAGCCCCGGAATTCCATCTAGCCCACGACGGTAGGCGCGGTAATTGCAGCGATTCGTCTCCATAAACTCCTCGACACTTTCCAAAGACGTTAGTCCCATGGCTGCGCATACTTCTGTCATTTTGCCGTTCGTGCCAATGTATATGACGTTGTCGTTGCCCCGGAATCCGAAGTTGCGCATCAGGCGCATCTTCTTCGCCAGCGCATCATCGTTGGTTAGCACTGCGCCGCCCTCAAAGGTATTGAAGAACTTCGTGGCATGGAAACTGAACACCTCGCAGCGCCCAAACCCGCCAATCATTTTGCCTTTGTAGGAGCAGCCGAACGCGTGCGCCGCGTCGAAAAGCACTTGCAGGTTACGGCGCCGTGCAATGGCTTCCAGTGTGTCGATGTCGCACGGGCGTCCCCAGGTGTGCACTCCTATTATCCCGCTGGTCCGCGGCGTGATCATCTTCTCGATTTGCGCGGGGTCGATTGTGTGCGTGCTCTGTTTGATATCGCAGAACACCGGCGTGATCTCTTGCCACTGC
>WNFF01006715.1_pt1 | contig 14907 bp, 4 predicted proteins | sample 5400441 | NCBI WGS metagenome assembly WNFF01 (sample SAMN13153345, study PRJNA577476) | soil metagenome | isolation source: 120 cm saprolite under Douglas fir tree site 2 hole 3 replicate 1 | place: USA:California | collected 2015-04-18 | reverse complement strand
AACCCCTCACCAACGAAAAGCTCCAGGCCCTCTACAGTCTCCGATAGCCCGATCGTTAAGCCGGGGAATCTGTCAGCAGGCACGGCCTGAACAGGCCATTCTCAGGTTCTCCGGCCTAACATCAACCTCGGCATAATCGCTGTTAAACCGAGTTCGGTTTAACTCCGACCAGGGCAGCAACTACACATCCCGGCAGTTCGCGAAGACGCTGAGAAAAAATAACCTCCGGCATTCCGTCGGGCGCACCGGGATCTGCTACGACAATGCGATGGCCGAATCGTTCTTCGCCGCTCTGAAGAACGAGCGCGTCCACCGCACCCAGTATCCGACCCGTGAGCATGCGCGCCGGGACGTTGTGAGGTACATCGAATTCTGGTACAATTCAAAACGTCGGCACTCCGGACTTCAGTACCGGACCCCGCAGCAAGTCCGCAATGAGTACATGGAACGGCAGTCCGCAGCGTGAATTAACCACAAATCCGCTGTCCGGAAAGTCCGGGGCAGACCATTCCGCGGGCTCCTGGCCCACCTGGCCACCCTCACCCGCAACCAGGTCCGGTTCGCCGGCACCCCGGCCACCGTGCCCATCCTCGCCGAACCCACCGCAGATCAGCGCCGCGCCTTCGATCTGATCGGCGCCGCGATCCCGCTCACATTGAAGTAGCCAGAACAGCCACCACCGGAAACGATGAATCCCCAGCTCAGCTGGGGATTCATTCGTCATACACGACGCAACTTCGGTCTAGGTTATTAGCCCTCTAATTCCCAGGATAAACACATATGCCGCCATAAGAGAGAGGAAAATGGTCCCAAAATTTCGAGGGGATGCCGTCAAGAACCGCTGCTGAGATGATTCGTTCTTGAATAGCGATCGCGGGAGGAAGCCAGGCAGCCTATTTCTTAGCCATTCCTGATACAGCCCAATATATTTGTACCAGGCCACTGCACTGGCCAAGAGCAAGGCGGCGAGAGCGAGGGAGATGAATGCGCCAGTAGTGTGCGAAATGACGCGTGCAGATTCTGCGTCGATCACTTAGCTATCCCGTTCAAGGGTCCATGTAATTGTTATTGAGCGACAGAACCTCCGGCCAGAGTCAACTGCGTCTCGCCTGCTTGATTTGAACAGCCACTGGCATTCACAAGACATGACTCACACCTTCCCTTCGCTACCACTTCAGGCCGAAGAAGCGCCCGCCATTCGGATTAACACTAACAATATTGACCATGAGCCCCACGAATCCTCCAATCCCGGGGGCAACGCCGCCACCCCAGCCAAAATGCCTACCCTGCTTTGCGACCTGTACGCATCCGCCGATATCTAGCGCCGCACAGGCGCCGAATGTCCATGGCTCAGCTTTCTGAGGCACAAATGCATTGAAGCCCGCGACCTTTCCGGAAATACCAAACCCGATCCCACCCACAGAGAGATCAAATTCGCCATTCTGGAAAGTACCACCCGTGCACACTACCCAACATACGGACACGCCCACGTAGCCATGGCCGGCGACAGCGCCCAGGACCTCGTTTGTCACGTTATTTGCTACATCATATCCTGCCAATGTGTCATGCCTGACCCGGTCGAAAACATGCGCTATGTTATGCGAAAGCGGCTCCGGTAGGCCGCCGCGGGTGGGGGCTGGCTTTCTGGCGCGGGCTTTGTGGGGGGTGGCGGCTTTGCGGATGACTTTGCGGTGGGCGGTGGGCCTGGGCGGGGGTGCGGGGTGGGTTGTTGTAGGTGGTGAAGCCGTATACGACGGTGCTGGTGCCGGGTCCGTAGCGGGAGGGCGGGCCGGTGCCGCGCATGGGGGGTGGGGGGCACCAGGATTGGGTGCATAGGCCGGTGGGGTCGGTGTTGCTGATGGGGTCGCCGCCGGCGTAGCTGTAGGGTTCCTGGGTGGCGCTGACGGCGGGGTCGACGGACAGGAATTGGCCGGTGGCGGGGTTGTAGTAGCGGTTGATGAGGTAGAGCAGGCCGGTCGGGTCGGTGTAGGCGCCGGCGTAGCCGAACGGGGTGGCGACGGTGAGCCCGCCGGTGGTTTGCGGGTTTCCCCAGGCGTCATACGACGTGGTGGCGGTGAGGGCGCCGGCCGGGTTGATGGTGCCGCGGACGGAGCCGAGGGAGTCGGTGTTGAGGTAGCTGACGGCGCCGGCAGCCAGGCTGACTTGCTCGGCGGGTGCGCCGGTGCCGGTGTAGATGTAGGCGCTGGTTGAGTCCATCAGCAGGTTCCCGGCGGTGTCCCAGGTGAAGTTCTGGGTGCCTGCTGCGGTGGTGGCGGTGGCGCGCAGGCCGGTGCCGTCGTAGGTGGCGGCGGTCATGTTCGCGGTGGGGTTGGTGTAGCTGGTGAGTTGCCCGGCGCCGTCCCAGGTGGCGGACGCCGTGGTGGTGGTGCCTTGCTTGGCCGACAGTTGCTGGCCGCCGGCGTTGTAGGTGTAGTTGGTGGTGGTGGCGGACTGGACCGAGGAGGTCAGCTCGCTGGCCTTGTCGTAGGTGCCGGCCGCGCCGGTGGGCAGGGTGGTCAGGTTGGAGGAGGCGTCGAAGCCGTAGTTCAGCGCGCTGCCCGAGCCGGGGGCCATGGAGGTGACGCGGCCTTTGGCGTCGTAGGTGTAGGCCGCGGGTGAGGCAGGGGTGGACGGGGTGTCGGTTTCGGACAGGATGGTCCCGGCTGGCGCGTCGGCGTAGCTGAACGACTGGAGCGTGGTGCTGGTGTTTTTCAGGGTGATCGCGGATGGGGTGCCGGTGGGGTCGTAGGTGTAGTTGAGGGTGTCGCCGGTGGAGCCGAGGGTTTGGGTGGCGGGGAGGCTGTCGGCGTTGGGGGTGATGGTGATCTGGTGGTTGTTGAAGTCGGTGACCGAGGTCAGGGTCCCGGCGTGGTCGTAGCCGTAGCTGACGGTGGGGGTGGCCGCCCAGGTCGCCGAGGCGGGCAGCGGGTAGGTGACACTCGTGTTGTTCCCGCCGGCGTCATAACCGTAGCCCACGGTCTGGCTGGCGCCGTTCTGAGCGGAGGTGAGTTCGCCGAACGGGTCGTAGATGTAGCCGGAGGACCCGGTCGCATCCGTCATCGCGGTTTGCTGGCCGTTGGCGTCGTAGGTGGAGCTGACCGAGTGGGCTGAGGACCCAGAGTAGCTGACCGACGCGGTGAGGTTGAGCGGGGTGTAGGTCGCGGTGCTGGTAACGCCATTCGGGTCAAGGGCGGTGAGCTTGTTCCCCGCCGGGTCATAGGAGTAGCTGGTGGTCGCGCCGTTCGGGGCGGCGGCGGTCGCCGGGGACGTGGTGGAGACCTTTTCCCCCGCGGAGTCGTAGCTGGAGGTGGTCTGGTAGGCCGCCTGCGCCGGGTAGCTGCTGGAGGAGATCACCCATGGTGAGGATGTCTCGCAGGCGGCGGTCCCAGAGGTGTTGCCGTCCGCGGCGACGACCGAGGTAAGGTCCCCGCGCGGGTTGTAGCAGTAGCTGACCGTCGCGGCGGCGCTGGTGCCGGAGCCGGTGGTCTGCGCCGTCAGTTCCCCGGCGGTGTTGTAGATGCCGGTGGTGACCTGGGCCGGGCCGCCGTTGGTGGCTGCCGGGGCGGTGGTCTTGACCAGGTTCCCGTCGCCGTCGTAGGCGTAGCTGGTGGTCTCAGAGCCGGTCTGCCCGGCCGGCGCGGGCGTGGTCATCGCGGTTTTGTTGCCGTCGGCGTCGAAGGTGACGGTGGTGGCGTCGGCGGCCAGCCGGCTGCCGTACCCGGCCGGGTAGTTCACGGGACAGGACGCGGGGGTGAGCGACCCGGCGGCCACGCCTGTGGGCGGGACGGTCTGCGTCGTGTTCCCTTCGCCGTCGTAGCAGGTCAGGGTGGCGTGGCCGTTCGGGTCGGTGACCAGGGCCGGCTTGTCGTTGGCGTTGTAGGCAGTGGTGGCGGTGTAGCCGCGGGCATCTTGCACCGTGGTGGCGTTGCTGTTGGCGTCATATCCGTAACGGCTGACCCGCGGCGTCACGGTCGCCCCGGACCCGCCCGCCTCGGTCACCGAGGTCTTGTCCCCATCAGCGTTCCACGCGGTGACCGTCGTGTAGTTCCCGGCGTTCGCGCCGGACAGGTTCCCATCCGGGGCGACCACGCTGGTCTGCTCACCGTCGCCGTCATACCCGAAGGTAGTCAGCGCGACCTGCGAGCCGTTCCCATCCGGTGCCGAGGAGGAGGTCACGTCACCCTGGGCGTTGTAGCCCAGCTGGCTCACCACCCCATCCGCGCCGATCATGGCGCACGGCAGCGACGGTGACGGCGGCGCAGTGCTGCAGGTGATGTTCGTGCCGCCCAGCGTGACGCTGTTGCCCTTATACAAGGCGTAGCTGGTGTGGGAGTAGGCGGCGCTGCTGGCGCCCGGCTCATACACCCCGATCGTGCTGTACAGGGCGTTGCCGCCGGTGTCATACAGCGTGTAGGTGACCCCTTGCGGCGGCGCCGCGGACGGCGGGGTGATCACCCCGCCCGCCGCGACCGGCGCCGGACCGGTCTGGGCCGCCGAACACGGGCTGGCCGCCTGCGCGGTCGCCGTGCACGCCGGCTGGTCCAGCGTCGTGGACCACTGCGTCGTGGTGGCGGACTGGCCGCCGACCCCGGACGGGGATGTCTCCGAGACGACGTTCCCGGCCGGGTCGTAGGTGTCGGTGGTCAGGTTCCCGTTGCCGTCGGTGCTAGCGGCATCCAGCAGCGTGCCGCCGCTGGCCCCGCCCGCGGTGGTGACCGGGACGTAGTCGTGCTCGGATGTCAGTGTCGTCCCGGTCCATACCGATTCGGCGACCAGGGTGCCCTGGATGTAGGCATCGACGGTGGTGTTGCCGTCCGGGCCGGTCACCGTCACCGCGCCGGTGCCGGTGGCCGCGTTCATGCAGTCCCCGTCAGCGGCGTTCACGCAGTAGTTGAACGTGGTCACATGCCCCATCGGGTCGGTCTGCGAGGTGACCCGCCCCGCCGCGTCGAACACATTGACCGTCGCGGCTCCGGCGTTGGGGCCGCCGGGCTGGGCGTTCGGGCTGGTGATGGTCAGCAGGTCATTAGCCTGCAGCGGGCCGCCGGTGCTCCCGGGGCCGTAGGCGTAGCTGGTCTTGTGGCCCAGCGGGTCGGTCACCAGCGTCAGGTCTGGCCCGGTGTACCCGTAGGTCCACTGCCGGCCCAGCGGGTCGGTCACCGAGGTGATCAGGCCGTTGACGTCCGAGCCGATGACCAGTGCCCGCCCGGATGCGGCGGTGATGGTCTCGCAGGTGACCGCTGCGGAGGGGCAGCCGCCGGTGCCGGGGAGGGGGTTGCCGTGAGCGATGGTGAGGGTGTCGCCGGCGGCGTCGCTTTCACCGGTCAGCGCTCCGTTCCATCCGTAGGTGTAGATGGTGCCGGGGGCGGGGGTGAAGGTGTAGGTCTGGTTGCCGGAGTTCAGCAGCGCGGAGGCCGCCGGGGTGCCGTCACCGGTGTGGCCGCTCGTGCCGGTGGCGCTGCCGGCGAAGGTGGAGATGATCCCCGACGAGGCCACGATGGCCGCTCGTGCCGGTGGCGCTGCCGGCGAAGGTGGAGATGATCCCCGACGAGGCCACGACTTTCTGGACCCGGTTGTTGCCCGTGTCGGCGATGTACAGGTCGCCGGCCCCGCTGAGCGCGACCCCGCCGGGTGCCTTCAGCAGCGCCGCGGTCGCCGCGCCGCCGTCCCCCGACAGCCCGCTGACGCCGGCCGCGCTGCCGGCGACGGTAGAAATTGTCCCCGAAGCGGCCGCGACTTTCTGGACCCGGTTGTTGCCAGTGTCCGCGATATACAGGTCCCCGCCCGTGCTGAGCGTGATCCCGGCCGGTGACTCAGCAGCGCCGCGGTCGCCGCGCCGCCGTCCCCCGAAGACCCCGAACTGCCCGACGCGCTGCCCGCAACGGTGGAAATCGTCCCCGACGCCTTGGCGATCTCCTGGATCCGGTTGTTGCCAGTGTCAGCGATGTACAAGTTCCCCGCCGCGTCCACCGCCACACCCTGCGGAGCGGCCAGCAGCGCCAGCCCCGCCGCCCCGCCATCCCCGCTCTTCCCCGCCACCCCGGTCGCCGACCCAGCGATCGTGTACACATCCCCGGCGATCATCGCGATCCCCCACTGGGTCCCGCTGCTGCCCGCCACCTCCTGCACCCGCTGCCCGTCGGTGTCCGCGATGTACACGTTGCCGCCCGCGGACAGCACCCCCTGCGGCGAGCCCAAAGGGGCCGACGCCGCCGGGCCGCCGTTCCCGTTGCTCGTCCCCAGCCCATCCAGGGTGTACAGGTCCCCCGGCACCGGCCGGGACACAGCCAGCGACGACGCCCAGTTATCGGTCCACCCGTACCCCAAAGGCCCCGGTGTCCCGGCCTGGGTCTGCTGCTGCGCCGCCCGGGCATCATAGGTGCGGGTGAAACCGAGCGACGGGCCGAACGCAGGAATGGACACATCCGTGGCCGACTGGGTGAAAACACCGGTCTCGGTGTTCACTGGATCCCCCGCCATAGCCTGCGCCACCCCCGGCGCCGCCGAGTTCACCCCGCCGGCCGTCGCCCCCGCCGGGACCTCACCGCCAGCCGAGGGCGCCAGCGCCTGCGTCGCCGCGCTGATCGGCGCGCCCAGCAGCACGTACGGCTGCCCCACCGCCCCATTCGAGGCGGTGAAATCAGCCGGAGCAGCCGCCGTGTCATAGGCCAGGCCGTTGAACTGGGCCGGCCAGGAATTCAGGGTCTCGGTCACCGAGCACGCCGGTGACGCCCACGACGCCAGCGCGCTGCTGGCCAGGTCATTGAACTGGGACACGCCTCCCGGCCCCGCTGGGCCGAGGTGCCCCTGGTCACCCAGACCAGCCTGCTGGCCTGGCACCGCAACCTGGTCGCCGCAAGCACACCACCACGCCGCGGAGTTCGAGTCGGCCGCGATGGTGCGTGACGTGGATTCCAGTGCCCGTTGTGACCCGCTGGGATCGGCATGGTCCGGGATGGTTGCTACAGGACTTCGCTACAGTCGGGCATGCCACAGACGACCAGCGTGGTGCCCTACATTGAAGAGGCTCAGCGGCTGCGACGGCGAGCTTTTATGATCAGAATCGGCACTACCACGATGACGACCAGGACTACGCCCAACAGCACGAAGTCCAAAACCACGATAACCGGTGAGTCATTCACTGTGGGAGCGTAGCAACATGTGCAGCCTGCGCGTCCGAACGCCACAGCGATCGTTCGGGGCGAGGGCGCCGCTGAACCCCTGTCGAGGGCGTGGTCCAGAGTTCCGAAGGAATCGCTTGCGACGCGAGTAGCGCGCCTTTGACACGCGGACTCGCAGGGCTTCAGGATCGGGCGCCGGAGGGACGGCCGCCTCTTGCAGTTTGCGCCCCAGCGCTGACCCCTACGGCGGGATGTCCGTACGGTCGGCTGCGGGGACTGAGTTCCCGCCGACGCCGACGTGGCCCGGAGGGCCAAAGATCGGCAGGCGGCGCAGACGCGTCACGGTTCCCGGTGACGGCGACCTGGCTCCGGACAAATCCTGCGTCATGTTGCGTTCAGCGCGCTCGACGCGCGGCGCTTCCCAAGATCGGCAGTCAGCCCCGGCCCCGGCGCGCTCCGCGCGTCCTTGATGATCGTGAAGAAAGTTCTCACTGACGCGGGACCGGCGCAGCGGGACCGGCGCGGGACCGGCGCGCTCGGCCGGATCACGGCGGTGAGGAAGGGCCGTGCCCCATCTGACTGCTCGTCGGTCGAAGAACATCGTCCCAAGTAACGAGGCGGTTCCAATCTTCGTGGGCCACAGCCGGGATTCCGGTTTTGTGAGTTGCTGTCACAGTTCTCATCGCTTCAGTTCGGCTGATTCCGGCAGTCCGGGCACCTGGCAGGGTGCGAGCCATCTCCCCAGCACGCCGCAGGAGCGCCGCCGGGTCTGAGGCGCAGCACAACGCTAGGGCCGATCATGTCGGCAAAGTAGTCCTCGCGGGTGACGGCCGTCGTATACCACGAGGCCCGGAGGTTCGCCGCGTCCCGGTGCCGCCGCAGCTGCCCCTTGTGCATCAAGATCGCGACCACTGTCGCGACCGTCGTATAGACCGGATCCTCGCCGTGGGCGGCCTGGTAGTCCAGGCGGGGGCGGCAGCCCGGATGGTGAGTGCTTCCCCCGGCGTCCCAGGCGGCGGTCATGATCGCTGATCCGAGCGGCCGAGGCCGGGCACGAGCACGGCTGGGCGATGCCGCACCAGCGCCGCCCCGGCCGTCCGGGTTCCCGAGCGGCGTAGTGCGCATCTTGTGGCCTGCCTGCCGCAGCCGAGCGTCGATGTCGCTGGCGCTGACTGGGGCTACGGCGCTAGTCCTGGTCCGCGGCGTAGCAGGCCGTCCGCCGCGGCGATGAGGATGATTTACCGGCGGCAGGAGCACATGACGGTGAGCGCCACGGCGATGCCGAGCCACATGCCCCGGCGGCGGGCAGGCTGGCCCTGCCCAGCGGGAGTTAAGCAATCTTCGTGATCTTCACGGCGGCGATCGCCAGAGTGACGAGGATCGTGATCAGCTATGCGGCGGCGAGACTCACTGGCCGTCCTCCGGGGTAGCGGCGGCCTCGCGTCTGGCTTCCTCGCCCTCAAGGCGTCCCTATAGCCCGTCCAGAGTCGATGCGTCTACCGTCCAGGTGGCGGTGGCGCGGGGGACCGCCTGCCAGCCTTCTGCGGCCTGCGAGATGCGCCACTGCGGGAACCGCTGCCGCGTGTCGGACAGCGTGCGGGCCGGCCTGCCTGCCGCAGCGGGCTGGTATGCCTCGGCGTTAATGCGGGCAGGGTGGTTGGTATGGCAGCTGGGAAAGTACTTGTGCCACTGGTAGGACGCGAGGTCTTTTCCGGTTGTGGCGCAGATCCGTTCGATGGCGTAGTCGACGTTAAGGTTTCATAGCTTCGGCTTGCTGTGGGCAAGAGGCAGCCTACGGAGTGATGGTTCCCCCTATTGGTAAGGTGCGACATTAGGCTAAGGCCAGGGCAGGGAATTCAATACAGTGTCTAGGACTCGTCGTATGATTTCGCCGATCTTGCCGCGATCGCCGCTCCTCCCATGATGCCGCGAATCCTTCATCCGCTTCGACCTAGTCGACTTCTTTGTTTCCTTCCCGGCAGCTGTGTCAGCCGACCTGGCCCTGTCCTGATCATCATTATCTCGCGGGCCGCGCATTAATCCGTGCCCTCCTTTGTGATATCGCTGCACAAAGCCCTTGCCAGGCCCCACTAGTATTTCCAGGCCTCAGGGCACAGTACCGCGCTCCAGCCACCCGACCACACCTTAAACCATCCCCACAACAGCCGATAGCCTTGCCAGTAGACCTGCACGCAGGCCTTGGCCCAGCGGGTCTGCTCCCACGTGGGAAGCTCAGCAACGTGAGCCCACCAATTTGTTGGGCCGAACACGGGAACCGCCACCCCTACTATCCAGTGCCAAGACACGCCGCCTGTGAAATGTATAAAATACTCGATCGCTTGAGCATACCGGTAACCAATGAGGCTGAAGCCAAAACTTACTACGTACCGCCCCCTGCTCCAGATGTACCACAAACTCGCCCAGAAGTAGCCAGCGTTACCCCAGAACCACAGGAAGTTGTTCCCGGCAGGATCAACGTTGCTGACCGGGTTTCCGCTCGCATATTGGTATGGCTGGAGAGTCTGGCTGACCATAGGGTCAACGGAGAGGAATTGCCCGGTCGCAGGATCGTAGTAGCGGTTGATGAGGTAGATCAGGCCGGTGGGGTCGGCGTAGCCGTCGGCGTAGCCGAAGGGTGTGGCGGAGGTTAGGCCTCCGGTGGTCTCGGGGTTGCCCCAGGCGTCGTAGGCGGTCGTGGCGGTGAGCGCCCCGGTGCCGGAGACGGTGCCGCGTACGGAGCCAAGGGAGTCGGTGACGAGGTAGGTGATGGTGCCGGTGGACAGGTTGACCTGCTCGGCGGGGGCTAGGCCGGTGCCGTAGATGTAGGCGTTCGTGGAGTCCATGAGTAGCTGGGGTATCTGCCCGGTGGTGTTCCAGGTGAACGCCTGGCTGCCGGATCCGCTGGTGGCAGAGGCCCGCAGGCCGGTGCCGTCGTAGGTCGCGGCGGTCATGGACGCGGCCGGGCTGGTGTAGGCGGTGAGTTCCCCGGCGCCGTTCCACGTCCCCGACGTGATGATGGTCGAGCCCTGCTTGGAGGTCAGGCGCTGCCCGTCAGCGTTGTAGGCGTAATTGGTGGTGGTGCCCGCCAGGGTGGCGGAGGTGAGCTCGCTGTTGTTGTCGTAGGTCCCGGTCGCTCCCGTCGGCGTAGTGGTGAGGTTGGTGGAGGGGTCGTAGCTGTAGGACAGGGCAGAGCCGGTGCCGGGGGTCATGGAGGTGACCCGGGCTTTGGCGTCGTAGGTGTAGGCCGCCGGGGACTTCGATGACGTGGGGACGTCGGTCTCGGTGGTGATGTTCCCGGCCGGGGCGTCGGAGTAGGTGAAGCTCTGCAGCGTCGCGGAGGTGTTCTTCAGGGTGATCGCTGACGGGGTGTCGGTGGGGTCGTAGGTGGCGGTGATGGTGTCGCCGGTGGATCCGAGGGTCTCCGACGCCGGGAGGCTGTCGGCGTTCGGGGTGATGGTGATCTGGTGGTTGTTGAAGTCGGTGAGTGAGGTCAGCACGTCGGCGTGGTTGTAGCCGTAGGCGACGGTGCCTGTGGCGGCCCAGGTCGCCGACCCTGGGAGCGGGTAGGTGACGCCGGTCGTGTCCCCGTCGGCGTCGTAGCTGTAGCCGACGGTCTTCCCGGCGCCATTCGCCGCCGAGGTCAGCTCGCCGAACGGATCCCAGATGTAGCTGGAGGACCCGGTCGCGTCGGTCATCGCGGTCTTCTGCCCGTTGGCGTCATAGGTGTAGCTGACGGAGTGGGCTGAGGACCCGGAGTAGCTGACCGTGGCCGTCAGGTTCAGCGGAGTGTACGTCCAGGTGGTAATGACGCCGTTAGGGTCGGTGCGGGTCAGCGTGTTCCCGGCGGCGTCGAAGGTGGCGGTGGTGGTCGCACCGGACGGCGCCGCGGCGGTCGCCGGGCTGGTCGTGGAGACCAGCTCCCCAGCCGAGTCATAAGCGGACGTCGTCTGGAATCCCGCCTGAGTGGGATACGAGCTCGACGACACGACCCACGGGGACGCCGTCTCGCAGCCAGCCGTCCCGCCGGTATTCCCGTCGGGCATCACCACTGAGGTGGCCTGGCCATTCGGGTCGTAACAGTAACTGGTCGTGGACGCCGCCGACGTGCCGTACCCGGTCGTCTGGGTCGCCTGCTTCCCGGTGGAGGTGTAGGTGTCGACCGTCACCTGGCTGGTGGAGCCGGTAGCCGGCGGGGCGGTGATCTTGATCACGTTCGCGTCGCCGTCGTAGGCGCTAGTGGTCGTCTCGGACCCGGTCTGCCCGGCGGGCGCTGGCGTCGTCGTCGCCGTCTTGTTCCCGGCCGCGTCATAGGCATACGTTGTGGCGTCAGTGGCCAGCCGGGAGCCGTACCCCGATGGGTAACTGGCCGGGCACGACGCTGGGGTGAGGGAGCCCGCCGCTACGCCTACCGGGGGGACGGTTTCGGTGGTGTGGCCGCCGCCGTCGTAGCAGGTGAGGGTGGCATTGCCGACCGGGTCGGTGACCAGGGCAGGCTTGTCATCGGCGTTGTAGGTAGTGGTGGTCGTGTAGCCGCGGGCGTCTTGCACCGTGGTCGTATTGCCGTTCGCGTCATAGCCGCTGGTGGTGGCGCGGGGGGTGACGGTCGCGCCGGTGCCGCCGGCCTGGGTGACCGTGGTCTGCTCGCCGTCGGCATTGTAGGCGGTGATGGTCGTGTAGTTCCCGGCGTTCGCCCCGGACAGGTTCCCGTCCGGGGATATCTTGCTGGTCTGCTCGCCGTCGCCGTCGTAGCCGTAAGTGGCCTTGGTGATCTCGGAGCCGTTCCCGTCCGGGGCAGCGGAGGAGGTCAGGTCACCGGCAGAGTTGTAGCCGAGCTGGGTGACGACCCCGTCGGCGTTGATCGTCGCGCACGGCAGCGAATTGGACGGCGGGGCGGTGGTGCAAGAGATGCCGGTGCTGCCCAGGGTGATGCTGTTTCCCTTGTACAGGCTGTAGGTGGTCTTGAGGTAGGACGCGGTGGAGCTGCCCGGCTGGTACACCCCGGTGGTCGAGTACAGCGCGTTGCCGTGCGTGTCGTACAGGGTGTAGGTGACGCCCTGCGGCGGGGCCATGGACGGCGGGGTGATCACGCCGCCGGGGGCGACCGGGGACGGGCCGGTCTGGCTGGTGGAGCAGGCGCTGGCGGCTTGCGCAGTGGCAGTGCAGCTGGCGTTGTCCAAGGTGGTGGATGCCTGGGTGGTCTGGTTGCCGCCTGGGTCGGTGGTCGAGGTGGTGTTGCCCGCGGTGTCGTAGGTGTAGGTGGTGATGCCGCCGTTGCCGTTGGCGGTCCAGGTGTCGAGGAGGGTGCCGCCGCTGGTGCCGCCCGCGGTGGTGGCGGGGCCGTAGTCCTTCTCCGACACCAGCGTCGATCCGGTCCACTCTGATTGGGCGGCGAGGGTTCCTTGGGTGTAGTCGTAGACGGTGGTGTTGCCGTCGGGGCCGGTGACCGCGACGGTGCCGTTGCCGGTGGAGGCGTTCAGCCCGGTGTAGTTGAAGGTTGTCTTGAAGCCCATGGGGTCGGTCTGGGTGGTGACCTGCCCGGCAGTGTTGTAGACGTTGACTGTCGCGGCGCCGGCGTCGGGGCCGCCGGGCTGGGCGTTGGGGCTGGTGATGGTGAGCAGGTCGTTGGCGAGAGCTGGGTTGCCGGTGGAGCCGGGGCCGTAGGTGTAGGTGGTGACGTGGGTCATCGGGTCGGTCACCGATGTCAGGTCCTGCCCGGTGTAGGCATATGTCCACCGCCGGCCCAGCGGGTCGGTGACCGAGGTGACCAGGCCGTTGGCGTTGGAGCCGATGACCAGGGCCCGGCCGGAGGCGGCGGTGATGGTCTGGCAGGTGGATGCGGTGGAGGGGCATTGCCCGGTGCCGGGTGCGGGGGTGGCGTAGGCGATGGTCAGGGCATCACCGGCGGCGTTACTCTGGCCGGTCAGCGCGCCGTTCCAGCCGTAGGTGTAGGTGATACCGGGGGCGGGGCTGAAGGTGTAGGTCTGGTTCCCTGAGTTGTAGGTGAGGGTGGCGGTGATGTCCTGGGGCAGGGCGCAGTACCCGCCTGCTTTGACGTAGGGGGCGGTGCAGGTGCCGCCGGTCTGGGGGTAGAAGGTGACCTGGGCGCCGCTGTCCTGGGTGATGGTGACGCCGCCGGGGGCGGGGTATGCGGGGAACAGCCCGGTGGAGGTGGCGGTCACCTCGCGGAGCCGGTCGTTGGTGGCGTTGGTCACGAACAGGTCCCCGGCGGGGTCGACGGCGATGCCGGTGGTGTTCTGGATCAGCGCCGCGGTCGCCGGCCCGCCGTCACCGGAGTCACCGGTCGCCCCGCTGGCGCTCCCGGCGACGGTGTAGATGTCGGCGGCGGTCATAGCGGCAGACCACTGGGTGCCGCCGGCCACGGCGACCTCCTGGACCCGGTTGTTCAGCGTGTCCGCGACGTACAGGTTCCCGGACCCGTCAGCGGTCACCGCCTGCGGGCCGTTCAGCAGCGCAGCCGAGGCCGGCCCGCCGTCCCCAGATATCCCGCTGGTACCGGACGCGCTGCCGGCGATGGTGTACATGTCCCCGCCGCTCATCTGCTGGCCGAACTGGGTGCCGGACGCCTTGGCGATCTCCTGGATCCGGTTGTTGCCGGTGTCGGCGATGTACAGGTTCCCGGCCGCGTCAGCGGCGGCGCCCCGCGGCGCGTTCAGCAGCGCGGCGGCGGCCGGGCCGCCGTCGCCGGTCAGGCCGCTGGTGCCGGACGCGCTGCCGGCGATGGTGGACATGGTCCCCGACCCGGCCGCGACTTCCTGGATCCGGTTGTTGCCGGTGTCAGCGATGTAGATGTTCCCGGCCCGGTCGGCGGCGACGCCGGCGGGCGCGGTCAGCAGCGCCGAGGCCGCCGGGCCGCCGTCGCCGGTCAGGCCGCTGGTGCCGGTGGCGCTGCCGGCGATGGTGGACATGGTCCCGGATGCGGCCGCGATTTCCTGGATGCGGTTGTTGGTGGTGTCGGCGATGTAGATGTTCCCGGCCGCGTCAGCGGCCACCCCGGCCGGGCGGTCCAGCAGCGCGGCGGTGGCCGGGCCGCCGTCTCCGGATGACCCGCGGGCGGCGGTCGCCGACCCGGCGATGGTGTACACGTCCCCGGCGGTCATCACGATCCCGAACTGGGTGTGATTAGCGGCGGCGATCTCCTGGATCCGGTTGTTGTCCGTGTCGGCGATGTAGACGTTCCCGGCCGGGTCGGACACGGCCCCGGACGGGGTCTTCAGCGCCGCACCGGTCGCCGGCCCGCCGTCGCCGACGTTCGACAGCTGCCCCCCGTTCCCGGCGAAGGTCGAGATCACATCCGCGGGGGTGACCATGCGGACCCGGTAGTTGGACTGGTCGGCGATGAACACGTTACCTGAGGCATCCAGGGTCACCGCGGCCGCGCGGTGCATCGTCGCGGAGGTGGCCGTGCCGCCGTCTCCGGAGAACCCGTTGCTGCCCGACGCGCTGCCGGCGATCGTGTAGATGTTCCCGGCGGCCATCATGATGCCGAACTGGGTGCCGCCCGCGTTGGCGACCTCCTGGACCCGGTTGCTGTTTGTGTCGGCGATGTACACGTCCCCGGCCCCGCTGACCGTGACCCCGGCCGGGCCGTTCAGCAGCGCCGATGTCGCGGGGCCACCGTCACCGGTATGGCCGCTCGTGCCGGTGGCGCTGCCGGCGAAGGTGGAGATGATCCCCGACGAGGCCACGACTTTCTGGACCCGGTTGTTGCCCGTGTCGGCGATGTACAGGTCGCCGGCCCCGCTGAGCGCGACCCCGCCGGGTGCCT
>WNFF01002546.1_pt1 | contig 14910 bp, 10 predicted proteins | sample 5400441 | NCBI WGS metagenome assembly WNFF01 (sample SAMN13153345, study PRJNA577476) | soil metagenome | isolation source: 120 cm saprolite under Douglas fir tree site 2 hole 3 replicate 1 | place: USA:California | collected 2015-04-18 | reverse complement strand
GTACTCCGAGGGGTTCGATCTCAGCTTTCAAGGTGGCGGCGGCCTCGGCGCTCTTCGCATAGTTGAATGCGATATCCGCACCCCTGCGCGCGAGTTCCAGCGCGATCGCGCGTCCGATGCCGCGGGTGGCGCCGGTGACGATTGCGGTGCGTCCAGCAAAAGCCTTTTCTGCTTCAGTCAACAGTCATTCACCCCTAATCAATTCATATAAATTCAAAGCTTGACGGGGACGAACTATATCAGAGCTTTGATCTGCCAAGGAAGCGATGAAGCTCACGGGGAGCCTCTTCGTTTCCCTCCAGTGTCTTGCTTCGAATCAAGCAAGAACGATCCACGAAACCACACTAAATCGCGCTAACAACTGTTTGGGGTGACTTCGTTGATCGGTTTCCCCCCGCAAGCCGATCTCTCAAAATCCGAGAAATCAAGATCCTAAGTCATCCACGCGCACGTTTGCCCACGGCGTGCTTTTATTGTAAGTATTCCAAAGCGACGCAGTTTCGGTAGTGTTCGCCTCATCGTTTTGTTTATTTCCGTTATGAGCAGGGAGGGCATGTGAAGCTAATCATTCTCGGCGCAGGTTATGCCACACGCCTTTACCCGCTCACGCTCAACCAGCCCAAGCCTCTGCTCGCGGTAGCGGGAAAGCCGATGATTGAACACGTGCTGGATAACCTGAAGGCGATAACTGACATCGATCACATCTACATCGTCACAAACGCCAGGTTCGCCGAAAATTTCCAACGTTGGCGGGATGAATACCAAACCTCGCATGCGGGTGCGCCAGTTACGATCATCAACGATCGGTCCACAGATGACTCGAACAAGCTGGGCGCCATTGGCGACATGAATCTGGTGCTGACTGAGGCGCAGGTCGACGATGACATCATTGTCGTGGCAGGTGATAATCTCTTCAGTAACCGCCTCGAGAATTTTGGCGAGTTCTGCCGCGCGGGTGACGCCCCGGTCCTGGGTGTGTACGACGTCGGTAACCTCGATGAGATCAAGAAGTATAACGCCATCGAGATTGACGATGCTGATCGGATCACTTTCTTTGAAGAAAAGCCGGCGCACCCCAAAAGTACGTTGACTGGCATCGCTTTGTACTACTATCCGAAGTGGACACTGCCGCTGATTCGGCAGTATCTCGCCGAAGGCAACCACGCCGATCAGCCGGGGTTGCTCGTGCAGTGGCTCTACCGGCGCACGCCTTTCTTTGTCTGGCGCGTGCCAGGGGTTTGGTATGACGTGGGCTCGAAAGAAACGTTGGAGGAGGCGAACCGAATCTTTGCTCACCCGACCCTTGCCGACCGAAAAGGATAATCAATGCTCGATCTCAACTACGTGCGGGAAAACCTTGAAAGCGTGCGCGCCGCGCTCGAGAAGCGCAGCCTGCCTGCCACAGCTCTGAATGATTTCACCCGGGCCGACGCAGAACGCCGGCAAGTGATCGCCGAATCGGATCAACTTAACGCTGAGCGGAACACGGCCAGCCGCGAGATTGGCGCGCTGATGAAAGACGGCAAGCGCGCAGAGGCCGACACTCGGCGCAAAGCAGTAAATGAGTTGAAAGATCGCATCGCCGAACTGGATCAGAAACGCGAACAGGCCGAAGCGCGCATCCACGAACTGCTGACGACTCTGCCGAACATCCCTCACGAAAGCGTGCCTGTCGGCAAAGACGAATCAGCGAACGTAGAGGCTCGTCGCTGGGGCACAAAGCCCGAATTTGATTTCGCCCCAAAGGATCACGTCGATCTGGGAACGGCGCTGGGCATTCTGGATCTCGAACGCGCGACCAAGATCGCCGGCGCGCGCTTTGCGATCCTCAACGGCGCCGGCGCGCGTCTGGAACGGGCGCTAATCGATTTCATGCTCGACCTGCACACCAGCGAACATGGTTACCGGGAGACTTTGCCGCCGTTCATCGTCAATCGCGACTCGCTATTCGGGACGGGGCAGCTTCCGAAATTCGCAGAGGATCTTTTCCAGCTCGAAGACGAACGCGGGCTTTATCTGGTGCCCACCGCCGAAGTCCCGGTGACTAACTATTATCGCGAAGAAATTCTCGAAGCGTCACAGTTGCCGATGAAGTGGGTCGCTTATACGCCCTGCTTTCGTTCCGAAGCCGGCAGTTACGGCAAGGACACGCGCGGCGTGATCCGCCAGCATCAATTCGAGAAGGTCGAGCTGGTGAAATACTCTTTGCCGGAGCATTCTTACGACGAACTCGAGTCGCTGACGCGCAACGCCGAAACCGTTTTGCAGCGGCTCGGGATTCATTATCGGGTCGTCACACTTTCGGCCGGGGATCTCGGTTTCAGCAATGCCAAGACCTATGACATCGAAGTCTGGCTGCCTTCGCAGAATGCTTTTCGCGAAATCTCCTCCTGCTCGAACTACGAAGCGTTCCAGGCGCGCCGGGCCAACATTCGCTTTCGGCGCGCCGGCGGCGCCAAGCCGGAATTCGTGCACACGCTCAACGGCTCAGCTCTGGCCGTTGGCCGCACCTGGCTTGCGATCCTGGAAAACTTTCAGCAAGCAGATGGTTCAGTTATTATTCCCGACGCTCTACGGCCGTATATGGGCGGGCTGGAAACGATCGTCGCCCCAGGTTAATCGTAAAGTTCAAATAGCTCAACTCTGCTAAGGTGGACCATGCCAGACAAGGACAAATTCAATGAAGTCTTTCACCGGCTGATAGCGATCTTCAAACCGTACGCGAAGAAGATGGTCGTCGTGCAAGACACGCCCAGTTGTTACTATCTCGACACGCGCTACATCATGAAGAACAAAAAGCCGCTCTGTTTTGGCGCCGTGCGGCTGGGCAAGAATTATGTCAGCTTCAATCTGATGTCGGTTTATGCCAGCCCGGACCTTCTGAAGGGCATGTCGCCGGAGTTGAAGAAGCGCATGCAGGGCAAATCGTGCTTTAACTTCAAAGAAGTAGATGAAAAACTTTTCCAGGAATTGGACAAGCTGACGAAAGCCGGCGCGGCGAGATTCAGTAGCGAGAAGTTCATCGATGGCCTGCGAAAGATGCAGGGGTCATAACTACTGTTTCCGCCGCACTCAGAAACTCCAGACGAGCGCCACCCCGTAATCACGCGCGCGGCGATTGTACTCTGGTGCGATCAAAGGAAAGAATTTCGAGCGGCCGCGCGATTCTTCCTCATCACCAGAATCCCTCTTTGCCCGGTGATGCGTGCGATAGACATAACGGCCGATGCCGTACCCCGCGGCACTGCCGACCAAAACATCAGAGAGATAATGTTGGCGGCCAGTGAACCGCGAGAGACTTACGGCACTGGCAATGCCGTAAGCGCCGACTTGCACCCAGCGATGATCGTGGTATTCGTTAGCGATCACCGCGGCCAGCGACCAGGCCTGAATGCTATGGCCTGAAGGGAAAGAAGATCCACCGTCAAAAAAATCGCCGCGGTTCGGGCCAGAGAGTGGGCGCCGCCGCTGCGTGATCTCTTTCAGCGCGGTTACGACGATCGCGCTATCGATCAGGGCTTCCGCACCCAGCACACCAGTTTCTCGAGCCCGCGCGTCGTGCTTTGCGCGCCCGAAACAATAGAAGGTTGCCGCGATGGCGCCGACGCCATAAGCAGAGCCGGCGTAACTCACAATCCGGCTGGCGTTCAACTGGCTGGTGGACTCGCCTACTTCATCTCCAGTGCGTCGATCGGTGGCAATCAGCGCCGCCGTTCCCAAGGCCAGCGGCGCCAGCCAGCGCGCATCGCGGCCATGCAAGCGAAACGGAGACGTCCAGATCGCTTCCTGATCACGCAGGACGTTTTTGAAGAATTGACTCTCGAGCGTTCGGGTCTTTGAAGATTGCGGGGTTGGCGAAGGCGTCGGGGAAGGTGCCTGCGCCTGCGCGCTGATTACAGCCAAGAGAAAAACCGTAGAAAGGACCATGCTGAAGAGGCACTTCGATGTTCTGTTACTTCTCATGTGTCTACTCCTTCGTTTGAACTGCCATTATGACGGCTTGCGTCTGATCAAAGTATATACGGTCGGCGTCACGATCAGAGAGAGCAAGAGGGCCACGGCCAATCCACTGATGACGGCAATCGCCAAAGGCTGCAAGAGTTCTGAGCCCGAGCCCAGCGCTAACGCCAGAGGCAGCATCCCGAGCATGGCTGCGAGCGAGGTCATCAGCACCGGGCGAAAACGACGGCGACCCGATCGCAGCAGCGCCTCGCGCACCGTGTCTCCCGCGGCGAGGTGCTCCTCAACGGCGTCGAGCATCAGGATTCCGTTCTTCGCCACGATGCCGACGATCATGATCATCCCCATCAGCGAGACTACATTGAGCGTCGTCCGCGTGATGAAAAGGCCCAACAGAACGCCACCCAGCGCCAGCACCGCGCCCGTAACTATCGCGATCGGGTGCGCGAAGGAACGAAACTCGATCAGGAGAGTCAGAAAAACCAGCACGATCGCCAGAATGAGTGAAATCATCAACTCGCGAAAACTCGATTGCTGTTCCTGATAGAGTCCGCCGTATTCGATTGTCATGCCGGGCGGAAGTTTGACTTCCTTTGGCAGCAGATTCTTGATCTCGGCAATCGCGGAGCCGAGGTCCTTGCCTTCCAATCTGCCGGTGACGGCAACCGTCTGGCGCAATCCGTCCCGCGCGATCTCGGTCTGCCCCTTGTCATAGTCGATGTCGGCAACTTGATCGAGGCGGAACAGGACGCCGGACGAGGAGCGAACCTGCAAGGCACGCACTCTGTCGAGCGAGGTCCGCACTTCCGGAGGGAATATGACGCGCACTGCGATCAGCCGGCCCTGCTGGAGAATCGACGAAGCCGCGTCGCCCGACATTGCCGTCGTGACGGTGTTCGCAATGTCGGTGGCCGTCACGCCGAAACGCGAGGCGCGCTGCGGATCGATGTTGAAGGTGACGGCCGGCCCGCTCACGATCACGCCATTCTTGGTGTCGACTACACCCTGGATCTTTTTGATTGCCGCTTCTACCTCGTCCGCCTTTTGGTGCAGAGCATTTGCGTCTTCACTGAAAAGTTTGATCTCAATTGGCTCAGGCGAGCTGGTCAGATCGCCAATCACGTCAGAGAGAATGCCTACGAATTCAACTTCGAGGGCGGGCTCTGACTCGGCAACTTGTTTACGAAGGTCAGCAATAACCTCGTCGGTGTCGCGCTTGTGTCCCGGCTTCAACTTGACGGCAAAGTCCCCCCGGTTGGGCTCAGTGATGAACAGGCCCAACTCGAGCCCGGTGCGTCGTGAATATCCTTCCACCTCGGGCGTCTGTCGCAGCAAATCTTCAACGTGATGAAGCATGCGATCGGTTTCCGTCAGGGACGCGCCCGGCGGCGCCCAATAGTCCAGAATGAAAGCGCTTTCGTCGAATTCCGGCAGGAACTCAGAACCGAGTGATCGATAAAGCAGAAACGAACCGGCGAGCACGGCGGCAACAATGATGAGAACCAGCCAGCGCTTATCAAGCGCGTGGCCCAGCATCCAATCGTAACGACGTGTGATAGCGCCGAGAATCCGGCCCTGTTCTTCTTGCTCTTCTCGTTCGTCGGCCAGCGCCTCGTGATCACGCCTCCGGTCGGGATTTTCTTTCCAACCCGGGCGTCGTTTGGCTTTAACAAATCGTTCGGCAAGCACGGGCGTGAACGATAGAGCCAGGACGAGTGACGTGAGCAAAGCCACCGCCATCGTCAACGCGAGCGAGCGAAAGAAGCTGCCGGTGACGCCGGTGAGCAAGGTCAGCGGCAGGAATACTACGACCGGGGTAATCGTCGAGCCGATAATGGGCACAGTGATCTCTGAGATCGCGTTCTGCACGGCCTGACGTCTTGGTTGCCCGCGTGCCATATGCGTGTAAATGTTTTCGACGACTACGATCGCGTCATCAATCACCAGTCCAATGGCCGCCGCGACGCCGCCCAGAGTCATCAGATCAAAGCTCAGCCCTCCGAGATACATGGCCAGAAATGTAGCCAGCACCGTCACCGGGATCACCAGAACCGCAACGAAGGTTGTTCCCCAGTTTCGCAGAAAGGCGAACAGGATCACCACTGAGAGGAGTAAACCAATCACGATCGAGTCGCGGACTGAGTTCATTGAGTCGCGCACCAGCAACGACTGATCGTAATAGGGGGCAATCGTTATGTCTTTGGGAATCTGCCCGCGCATCCCGGCCAGCTCTGCCTTCACCTCATCCACCACCGTGACAGTGTTCGCATCAGGTTGACGATTGATATTCAGCAACACCGCCGGCTTGCCAGGGTAAGCGCTGACAAGAGTGTATTGCGGTTCCACTCCAGCCCCGACAGTAGCGACATCGGCAAGAGTAACCGGCGCGTTGTTGACGGTCGCCACGACAATGTCGTTCAGTTCCTCGGGCTTGATCGCCTGGCCGCTGATCAGGGCAAGTTCGAGCTGATGGTTCTCCTCAATCAAACCAGGCGAGACAATAATGTTCGAGTTGTGGACCGCATCCACTACCTGCTGGACTGAAACGTTGTGGGCCACCAGCCGGTCCGGATCTACGCGGACGTGGAATTCGCGGTTCTTGCCGCCGGCCACTCCCACGGTTGCAACCCCGGGCAAGCGAGCGAGCTGCGGACGAATGGTGTAGTTGGCTATATCGCGAAGGCTGGCCAGATCGCGTGTGTCTGAGGTGAGACTGTAGCCGGTCACCGGAAACACGGCGAAGGTTAGCCGCTCAACGTGCTCAATTTTCGCCGTGGGCGGCAGCGTCGAGGCAAGCTGCGAAAGGCGCGCCTGGACCAATTGCAGCGATTGACGGATGTCCACGCTCCAGTCAAAGAACAAACTTACTTCTGAAGAGCCCCGCGAAGTCTTCGACTTAATGCGCTGGATGCCGGGAATACCGTTCATCGCTTCTTCGATGGGACGGGTGACTGACACGAGCGTCTGCGGCGCCGGCGCTACGCCGTTATCAACAATGATGACGATGCGAGGAAAATTGGTAGCGGGAAAAATTGCGATTGGTAGTTGCCAGGCCGCGAACAATCCACCTGCGCAGACCAGGGCTATCATGACCAGTACTGCGCGAGATTGGCTAGATACCAGGCGGGCGAGATTCACGGTTCTTCCTCCCGCTCAAGCAAGCGTTGCTTCTGAAAATAAGTTCCCGGCAGCAACACACGGATTTTCCATTTGTCATTTCGCATTTTTCGTTTGTGGATTCAATTGAAGTGCAACTCTCAAAGTCAATGCGATGCGGCAGTGATACCGCGAAGCGGTTATTTTCCAAAGCCCAGGGTTGCTTCAACCCTGGGTAGGCACGTGGACGAACGGCGTCACTTACGGTTATGACAAGTATGCGCTGTCCAAAATGAAAAATGAGAAATGAAAAATGTAAAATGGATCGTTCAAAGCGCGTCACTTCCCCTTACGGCTTCTTCCAATCCGCTGCTGGTTCGTCCTTGGCAACCTCGACCTTGGTGCCGTCGGCTAACGAGAAATTGCCTTCAACCACAACCGTCTCACCTCCCTGCAAACCCGAGGTAATCTCCATCTTGTCCTTGGTGCGGATCCCGACGGTGACTTTTGTTTCGTGAGCGACCGACGCCCCGTCCACCACCATCACGGTCCCTTCATTGGCATTGCTGGCGTCAAGCGTTACCGCAGAGGTGGGAACTACGACGGCGTCGGCTTTCGAGTTGGCAGAGATAGTGACCTGCGCCGCGCCATTAGCTCGCAATTTGCCCGCTCCGTTCGACAATGCCACCCAAACTTCGACGGTGCGATTGGTCGGATCAGACGAGCGGCCGAGCAATGTGATCCGGCCTTTCATTTCTTCACTTGAAGTATCCGTGGGCAGAACCGTGGCAGGATCCCCCACTCTAAGCTCTGACACGACTGTGTCGGCGAAAGGCGCTTTGATGATCACCTCGCTGACGTCGGCGATGGTCACGAGTTTTCCTCCGGCAGCCGCAAACTCACCCTGGTACTGAAATTGGTCTGTGACTATGCCGGTGATGGGCGCCCGGATCGTGGCATAGCTGAGTTGTGCGTCGAGGGTCGCCAGGTGCTGTTGCGCCTGCGCAACTCTGGCGGCGGCCAGCGCGCGATCGTTCGGGTTAAGCGACGTCGCGCGCAGCGTTACCGTTTGCTCGGCAAGCCGGAGTTCGTTTTCAGCGGTCGTCAGATCAAGTTGTGAGGTTTCGAGATCCTTCTTCGAGATGCCACCCTTTTCAAAGAGGACCTGACGACGCTCGTACGTAGCCCGAGTCGTTGCGACTTTGGCGCGCGCATCCCGCAGCGCCTTCTGGTCCTGCGCGTTGGTCTGTGGAATGGTGCCGGTCGTCACGCTGCGCTCGTTGGCGCGCTCCTGGTTTAAGGCTGCGACGGCTTCGGCCCGCTGAGCCTGGAGGTCGCGAGACTCAAGTACCGCGATCACCTCGCCTGCTCTGACAAGCTTGTTTTTCAAGAGCGCCATCTTTTTGATTTGCGCGCTAATCTTGACTCCAACATCAGACTTTTCTCGCGGCCAGATCGTACCGACCGCAACTATCTGGGTGGCGATGGCGTCCTTCTCGGCTTTGGCCACCTTAACGCTGACAACTGGCGTGGTCGTCTCGTCAGCTGACGCAGCGGCTTTCCTTCGCCACACCACTACGACGATAGCGAGAATCACGAGCAAGGCGAGCGATGAAGAGATAATGAGGAGATTTCGCTGCCGCGCTGTCATCGATCCACGACGCTCCTGCGTCAACTCATAGGATGTCGACACCTGATCCGGCTCGGCGGTTTCGGTCGTTTGCTTGTCTAAATCGTTTTCTGGCTTCATTGTGCTGTCGCCTGTCTAAGACGCCCGAGCGCCGTTTGATAATCGAATAAGGCCTGGTAAAGGGCCGTGCGCTGGCTCACCAGCATAGTCTGCGCGTCCGTGACTTCGATGATCTGCGCTTCGCCGGCGCGGTAACGCGCGATCGAAGCCGCTAAATTGTTTTGCGCCTCCAGGACCCCCTCGCGCGCCAGCCGCACGCGCGCGGCCGCACTAGCCGCCTGGGATCGCGCCGCAAAGAACTGTTGAGTAAAGCCGCGCAACGCAATTGTGCGCTCGTTCTCTGCCACCTGGACCCGCAAACGCGCCTGACGTTCTTTGCTTCTGGTGGCTCCCCAATCAAAGATGGGAATGGTGAGACTCACCGCCGCCGATACCCCGGAGTGTTCCTTGAGTCGCGCACCCTTCAGCGAGTCGGTATCGAAGCCGCCATTCATCGAATACGAGAGGGCCGGCAAACGATCAGCGTGCGCGATCTTTATGTCTTGCCTGGCAGCACGAAGCTGTGCTTCAAGTTGGGCGAATTCAGGCCGGCGAGAAACGTCGGTGGGGTTGAACTGCTGAAACTCGGTATCGTTGGGCAGAACCAGGGCCAGATCCGTCGTGCTGATTGGGCGGGTAAAATCATAGCCGACCAGCACCCGCAGCGATCCGGCGGCGACTTCCTCATTCGCGCGCGCCCTCTCCAGTTCATCACGGCGCACAATCGTCTGTAGATGCGCTCGGGTCAGATCAACCGGGGCAATTTCACCGCCGCTCAAGAGCAGCGAAGTAATGCGCTCAAACTCTTCGGCTGCGGCAAGATTACCTTCGGCCGCGGTTCGCTGCGCGATCGCCAATGCCAATCCGTAATAAGCCTCGAGCACGGCCTCGGCCAGGGCTCGGCGTGCGACTTCGGTGCCGGCGTGCGCCGCCGCGAGCAGCGCGCGATTCCGCGCCAGTGTCGCGCGGAGCTTACCGGCAATATCAAAGTCTCCCGAGACATTCACCAATGCCTCGTACTCGCTGATCGCATTGTTCGCGATCAGACTTTGCACTCGCGGCTCACCCGGCTTCAGACCCAGCGCCGGCGAGGTGTAGATGTAGCTCAGCGGCGCGCTCACCTTCGGTAGAAAAGCCGCTTGTGCCTGCCTTACATCCTCAGCCGCGATTTGCTCGTTCAGCCCCGCCTGTTGGAAACTCGATGCCTGCACAGTCGCCAGACGAAGCGCTTCCTCGAGCGTAAGCCGATTGACATTCTGGGGAGTCTGGCTGCCCAGCGAAACGGGCGCCGCGGTTGATCCGAGAGGCGGCGTGGCAGCCGGAGTCATCAATGGGCCGGGCGCATTCGGAATCCCAAAAGGGGTGGATTGTGGCAGCGGTGTCGCATTGGGAGAGGGAGCGGCCGATGGTGTCTTTGCGGGTAGAGGCGATTGCGTTGATGGAGTCTTTGGCCCAGTCGAAGCTGGTGGCATTGTCTGCGCCAGCAGGAGTCCTCCACCGCAGGACAGCACCACTAGTGCTGAGAGCAAGGGAACGCCTGTCTTCGATGTGTTCCGCATAGTTTCTTTCGAGAACGTCGAGTATACGGACGTTCCCGTCAATAGAAAACCGAAAGAATCAAAAAGTTCTTGAGATTAAGTCACGTCGCACAAGGCGTTCATCGCCGAGTAGGTCACCAATCGGATTTCTCTCGTCTTTTAGTGCTTGCTTACCGCTAAGGCGCGCGCGTCTGCGCTCTCGCGCTTTAGGATGAGTTTCCGTGCTTCGCGTTGGAGAATTGGCAAAGAAAAGCCAAAGCCCATGGCCCCCATAATGCACGCCATGCCTCCGGCGGCAAACGTTCTGCGCGCGGTAAACTGCTGCGCCAGTACGCCAACCACGAGCGAACCGAACGGCGCCAGACCGGACAGCATCATCGTCCAGATCGCCATCACGCGCCCACGTAATTCGTCGGGCACGATTCGCTGGACCAAAGTGTTCGAGGCATCCAATCCAGTCACCATTGTGAATCCGATCAGCAACATTACCAGAAGTGACAGGGCGAATGAGTGCGAGAACGATAACAGCACCAAGCTGCCACCAAAGCCGGCGGCGGCCAGCGCCGCCCAGTCACCAAGCGTGCGGTCGTTGCTAAACATCGCCAGGACGAAAGAACCAAAAATCGCTCCCACACCGGATGCGCCCATTAATAGCCCGAATTGAGTCGGCCCACCGTGAAGCATTTCTTTCACGTAAACCGGCATCAGGATCTCGTAGCGCAATCCCGTGAAACTGATTAACCCGAGAAGCACGAGGAGAGCGCCCACGGGTCCCGTGTGACGAACAAAATTGAAAGCCTCAGCAACGCCGGCCCGAAAGTGCTGCGGCGGCTTTTTCCGGGCAGTTGTTGACTTCATCATCAGGAGTCCGATAATGACCGCCACATAGCTGAGCGCGTTCCCCAGAAAGCACCAGCCTTCGCCGACTCCGGCCACCAACAGTCCCCCAATCCCCGGGCCAATCGTGCGCGCGCTATTGATCATCGAAGAGTTCAGCGTGACGGCGCTGATCAGATCTTCTTTCGGCACCAGCTCCGCCACAAACGCCTGGCGGATCGGAAAATCGAATGCGTTAACCACGCCCATCAAAGCAGCAACCGTAAAGACGTGCCAGACAGCAACGCGTCCGGTCAGAGTAAGCGCCGCCAGCACAAAACTGAGTGCCATCGGCGCGACCTGCGTGGCGAAAAGAATATGCTTTCGTGATTTTGAATCAGCGACGACGCCGCTAACCGGCGCGAGCACGAAGATTGAAATCTGTCCTGAGAAGGCCACCAAACCCAGCAACGCGGCTGATCCGGTCAGCCGGTAGACGAGCCAGGCCTGCGCAATTGTCTGCACGTAGTTCCCAACAATTGAGATCAGCTGGCCACCAAGGAAGAGTTTGAAGTTTCGATACTTGAGCGCATGCAAAGCCGAGGAGAGCCTGCGCCTGGTTCCGATTTTTCTGTCTGGTTGGGTTCTCAAAGTGCCGATGGGTCGCGACGTCAGAACTTAAAACCAATACCGGTACGCACCATTGTATGATTGGCGAAGTTTACGTATGGATCGTAATAGAGCTTCCAGAACCAATGCGGACGATCATAGTAAACTCCCAGACCGACAGCGCGAATGAACTGGCCGGAATCGGTGTGTCCCGACTTGAAAACGCCATCGAAGGTAATGCCGTTGTTTGCATTCAGCTTGTGCCGCCAAACAACGTGAGTGTTCTGTTGCTCGGTGTGCAGACGGACATCAAAGATCGTATAAGCCTGGATGCGATCGTAGCTGCTGATTTTGTGTCCTATTCCGAGCTGGACCGACTCGCTCGGATCCCAAAAGAGATCGAAAAAAGCCTTCAAGTTTGTTCGTGACACTCCGGCGACGGCAAAGGTCTTTCCGGAACCCAGCTCGGAATAAAGCGATCCTGATACGCCCTTTGTAGTCGCTACCTCCAGGGTTGGAACGAAATGAAACCAGGCCTTCTTGTAGTCATATTGGGCGCCTACGCGGATCAGCTTATTGCTTTTCGGATCATAAAACCCTGCGATCCAGACGGTAAATGGTCCCAGTTGATGGCGCAGGTTGAGATCATAAGCCCGGTCCCCACGAATAAAGTAGACTCCGAACGTTAACTTGGATTTATATTCATCGGCTTTCTCGATCGGATCGCGGTCTTCTTTTTTTGCCTGGTCGGACTGCGGAGTTGGATCAACGACAGGGTTAACCAAACTATGAAAGGTCGAGTTGTCGGGACTTGGTGATGTCTCAGGTTTCGGTGTTCCTGACTGCGACCGAGCAGGGAAACCGACAAGACAAATAGGAAGCACAAAGAGAATCGTCCAACTACGAACTGACAAGAGGAGTGTCTGCGTCGTTCTTGCGCAAGGCCGGAACCAGTCCCGTAGGGACGATATGTTTATAGATTCCGGGCGACGACATGCTGAGCGAGCTACAAGATACAAGGAGCGCGATGTGCCACGGGCGCAGTTTGTCAGTTGACCGAACATGTCGCTCCTACAGAGCTCAGCGTCTCATCGGTTTGGTTGCTCTATAAACATTCCGCTACGGAGCTTATATGTCCGTTATCCTATTGGCCCCACGTCAAAACTAACGCAACTGCTGCGACGAACATTACCACAGTCGTCGTCCATCCGAGGAGATTGGACCAGCGGCCGTTTACTCTGTCTCCCATGATTTGCCTATTGTTCGCAACCAGCATAATCACCACCAACAACGGCGGCGCCAGAAAGCCATTGATAATTGCCGCGAAGAAGAGAGCTCGGATTGGATTTATGCCCGTGAAATTGATCAGAACTCCCACCAAAGTGGAAACGATGATCACGCCATAGAAGAGTTTGGCTCGAGAAGGTTTTTGATTGAAGCCATATCTCCCCCCAAGGGCCCCGGTCAAAGCATACGCGCTGGATCCAGTCAGGATCGGCACGGCCAGCAGACCACTGCCAATCAGACCGAACGCAAGCAGAATTGAAGCGCCTCTGCCGGCCAGAGGCTTGAGCGCCTGGGCGGCATCGGTGGCCGACTGAATATTGGTCTGGCCCGCTTTGAAAAGCGTCGCGGCCGTCGCCAGAATAATGAAGTACATCACCGCATTCGAAAGCAACATGCCTATACTCACGTCCCAGGCAGCGTATTTCAGTTCGGCGTCTGTCGCGCCCCGGCGCTGGCCTCGGGTCACGCGGCCAAAACTGATTTCTTCTTCGACTTCCTGATCCGCCTGCCAGAAGAAGAGATAAGGCGAGATGGTGGTGCCCAGGATGGCCACCAATGTAGCCAGGAAAGTCGCGTCGAAACTTAGGGTTGGGATAAACGTCGCCTTCAGTACCTGAATCGCGTCGGGTTTGGCGAAAAATGCGGAGCCAATGTAAGCGAACAAAGCGAGGGTCAGCCACTTGAACGTCCTGGCAATCAGCCGGTACGAGCCCCAAATTTGAAGTGCCAGAATGATTAGGGCGATCGGCAAGACCAACACGGTGATAGGGATTGGTATCAGAAGATTGATCGCAGCCGCGATTGCCCCGATATCCGCTCCGGCGTTGATGGTATTAGCTATGACCAGTCCACAGACAGTGAGGTAGAGCAAGTTTCTTGCATAGTGCCGTCGCAACACCGAGGCCAGGCCCATGCCACTGACCATTCCAATTCTAGCGCAGGTGAGTTGCACCGAAGCCATCAACGGCCAGGTGAACAGAGCGGTCCAGAGCGTGGTGAAACCCAGAGAAGCTCCGGCGACAGCATACGTCCCAATGCCCGAAGGATCATCATCGGACGCGCCCGTGACCAGTCCTGGTCCAAGCACCTTCAGAAAACGCTTGATCGGATTTCTTTCCAGCATCATGGCAGCTTCGAGGGAGCCAGTGCCGCCGGCAGGATCAGAGTGTGGAATAACTGGAGCGCGCTTGTCAGGCGCCGAATCAGTTTGTTCACCATCAGACATTACTGTTAACTCACTCCTGAGTTTGCGCAATGGTACTGGCAATCAATAGTAAAGAGAAATCTATATGGTGGGTCAGTTTGAGCTTTAGAGCACTACTTCTCACTGGGAGCGCGGGCGCCCCCGCCGGCTTCGAGCGCGAAGCACGAACATGGTTGCCGCGAGGTCGTCAATGAAGTGAACACTTGAGCGTGCTACGCGGGCGAGGGCGCCCGCGTTCCCAGTAGCCATGTAGATTTATTGACGCGACTTGCGCGAGCGGGACCCAATTGACTGAGGCGCCGCGCAGATACTCAGACTACTTCCCTACTTGATCCGCAGATCAAACGGCAGCAGCAACATTACCTCGCCGTTCTTCGCGCGATCCAGCATTTGCGCGTATCGAAACGCGTGGCGCAATCCTTCCGGTAACGTTGCCATAATCGCTTCCTGCTGTTTCGCAGAGACCCTGGCATCTGCATCGTCCTCGCCGCCACCGCTCGTAAGCTGTTCGAAGAAGCCGGGCGGATGTGGCAGGATCACGCGCTGCACGCTCTTGTCCGCGGGAATGTTCGCGAGTTGCTTGGCGATCTCTATTGCCTTATCAAGCCCTCCGTATTCATCAACCAATCCGCGCTCTTTCCCCTGCTGGCCGGTCCACACGCGGCCCTGGC
>WNFF01002884.1_pt1 | contig 14915 bp, 10 predicted proteins | sample 5400441 | NCBI WGS metagenome assembly WNFF01 (sample SAMN13153345, study PRJNA577476) | soil metagenome | isolation source: 120 cm saprolite under Douglas fir tree site 2 hole 3 replicate 1 | place: USA:California | collected 2015-04-18 | reverse complement strand
GTGCCAGCGGACTCTTTTCGAAACGGATTGAGCATCAGCCAGGTCGTCCTATGCGGGATACAGAAAACCCGCGTTCTTCACACTATTCTCTAGCCTGTTGCGGCTCTCAGCAATGCGCGTAATGCCAGCAAGTTCGTGACGGATACCTGTCCACGAGTGCATTGTCGCTTACGCCTCGCGAAACGCCCGCCGCTCGTAGAGGTAACGCAGAAGTGCCGCTGGCCGGGCGTCGGAAAAAGGCTGCAGACTCGTCGCCTGGCCTCGAAGACTACTCCTGCGAGCGTACTCCCGTTGATGGCTACGCGAGAACCTGTTACACAAATGCATAGATCGCGCGCACAAGAAACCGGCGAAATTCATTCGCAGGAACGATTGATGTAGTTTTAGCCCTCGGCTGCTGCGTCGGCTTCGCCTTCGAGCTTTCCGTCGTCGCTTAAGAAGTCCAGACCCGTGCCGTCATCGGCAAGCAGGTCCGCGGTTTCCGGCAGAAGCTCTTCAACCGGCGCAGGCGGCGGCATTTCCGTCAGCAATTGCAAGCTGCGGTAGTGCTCGAGACCCGTTCCGGCCGGAATCAACCGGCCCATGATGACGTTCTCCTTCAAGCCGCGCAGGTAATCGACTTTCCCGGCCACGGCGGCTTCGGTAAGCACGCGCGTCGTTTCCTGGAAGCTGGCGGCGGAAATAAAGGAGTCGGTCGAGAGTGACGCTTTGGTGATACCGAGAAGCAGCGGACGTCCCGTTGCCGGGCGCTGACCTTCGGCGATGATGCGATCGTTTTCTTCGCGGAAGCGGAACTTGTCCACCTGTTCCTCGAGCAGGAACTGAGTGTCGCCAACGTCTTCGACTTTGACCCAGCGCATCATCTGACGAACGATGGTTTCGATGTGCTTGTCGTTGATGTTCACACCCTGCAGGCGATAAACCTCTTGAATCGCGTTTACCAGGTAAGCCTGGGTGAACTTTTCGCCGAGCACGGCCAGCAAATCGTGAAGGTTCAGCGGGCCGTCAATCAAAGCCTCACCGGCCTTGACACGCTCGCCTTCCTGCACGTTGATGTGCACGCCACGCGGCAGCGAATATTCCTTGGTGGTTTTTCCGTCTTCGCTTTCGACGTAAATCTTGCGCAGACCCTTGCTGACTTCTCCGTAGCGTACCAAGCCGTCGACTTCGCTGATGACGGCGGGATCTTTCGGCTTGCGCGTTTCGAACAGCTCGACCACGCGCGGCAGACCGCCGGTGATGTCCTTGGTCTTGGTGGTTTCCCGCGGAATCTTTGCGAGAATGTCGCCGGGCTGCACGTCGTCGCCGTCCTTGACCATCAAGTGAGCGCGCGAAGGCATAAGGTACTTTTTCTTGACCTTGCCCGCGTTGTCGCGGATCAAGATCGCCGGCTGATGCTTTTCATCGCCCGGAGGCAAAGTCACAACGTCCTGCGACAGGCCGGTGACTTCGTCCACTTGCTCTTCAATCGTCAGGCCGGGGCGCAGATCGTCAAACTTCACCGAGCCGCCGGTTTCCGTGAGTATCGAGAAGGTGAACGGATCCCATTCGGCCAGTGTCTGGCCGTGAGTTACGCTGTCGCCTTCGGCTACGCGCAAACGCGCGCCGTAAACCACGTGATAGCGTTCCTTTTCGCGGCCCTTTTCGTCCACGATGGCGATCAAGCCGGAACGATTCATGGCGATGGCAGCGCCACCACGGCCCTGAACGTATTTCAGGTCCACGAACTTGATGATACCGGCGTTGCGAACTTCGAGAGTGGAGCGCTCGCTAACGCGCGTTGCGGTTCCACCGATGTGGAACGTACGCATCGTCAACTGCGTGCCAGGCTCGCCGATGGACTGCGCGGCGATTACGCCGACCGCTTCGCCCAATTCGACCATGCGGCCCGACGCCAGGTTGCGGCCATAGCACAGCGCGCAAACTCCACGACGGGATTCGCAGGTGAGCACGGAACGGATTCGAACCCGCTCGATGCCCGCTGCCTGCACGGAGTTGGCAAGCTCTTCGGTGATTTCCTGGGCGATCTCGACGATTACGTGGCCTTCAAAGTCCTTGATCTTGTCGAGCGAAACGCGGCCCACGATGCGGTCGCGCAACGGTTCGACTTCGACGCCAGCTTCGATAATCGGCTCAACGTAAATGCCTTCGTTGGTGCCGCAATCGAGTTCATTGATGATCACGTCTTGCGCCACGTCAACCAGGCGGCGGGTCAAGTAACCAGAGTCCGCGGTCTTCAGCGCGGTGTCGGCCAAACCCTTACGGGCGCCGTGCGTTGAAATGAAGTACTGCAACACGGTGAGGCCTTCGCGGAAGTTCGAAGTGATCGGCGTTTCCATGACTTCGCCGGAGGGCTTAGCCATCAAGCCGCGCATACCGGAAAGCTGCCGAATCTGCTGCTTCGAACCGCGGGCGCCAGAGTCCGCCATGACGTAGACGGGGTTGATAATGCCTTCCTTGTCGTGGTTTTCCAGGGCTTTGAACATTTCGTCCGCGACTTTTTCCGTCACGTCGCCCCAGAGGGAAACGATTTTGTTATAGCGTTCGCCGTGCGTGATTGCGCCGTCGAGGTATTGCTGCTGCACCTTGACGACTTCGCGTTCCGCGCCGTCAACCAGTTTTACCTTGTCGCCGGGGATGAGCATGTCGTCGATGCCGATGGAAATGCCGGACTTGGTGGCATACGCAAATCCCAATTCCTTCAACTTGTCGAGCAGCACCACCGTGCCTTCGAGACCGTAGTTCAGGTACGCGAAGTACACCAGTTGCTGCACACCCTTTTTCTTGAGCAAGCCGTTGATGAACGGCATTTGCTCGGGCAAGTTCGAATTAAAGATCACGCGGCCGACAGTGGTCTGGATGAATTGCCGTTCCATCTTCACCGGTTCGGTGTGGGTGACGTCCTGGTTGTCGTAAGCCGTGTTGAGGTCGATCACTTCGCCCGTGTAGCGCAAGCGAATCGGGGTGAGCAACTCGACTTCGCCGGCTTCCAACGCCAGAACGACTTCATCCGAGCCGCCGAATACGCGGCCTTCGCCCTTAGCACCGGGCTTGGATTTGGTCATGTAGTAGATGCCGAGCACCATGTCCTGCGACGGCACGGCAAGAGGCAGACCGTGAGCCGGTGACAAAATGTTGCGCGAGCTGAGCATCAACACCGATGCCTCGACTTGCGATTCTGGCGACAGCGGAATGTGCACCGCCATCTGGTCGCCGTCAAAGTCCGCGTTGAACGCGGTGCAAACCAGCGGGTGAATGCGGATGGCTTTGCCTTCGACCAACACCGGTTCGAACGCCTGAATACCCAAACGGTGCAGCGTGGGAGCGCGGTTCAGCATCACCGGATGCTCGCGGATGACATCTTCGAGGATGTCCCAGACCACCGGTTCCTGCTGCTCGACCATTTCCTTGGCTTGCTTGATGGTCGTGCAATGACCCTGCGCTTCGAGCTTGTGATAGATGAATGGCTTGAAAAGTTCCAGCGCCATCTTCTTCGGCAAACCGCACTGGTTGAGCTTCAGTTCTGGCCCGACCACGATTACCGAACGACCCGAATAGTCCACGCGTTTGCCGAGGAGGTTCTGGCGGAAACGGCCCTGCTTGCCCTTGAGCGTATCGCTCAAAGACTTGAGCGGGCGGTTATTGGTTCCCCGCAGCACACGGCCGCGGCGGCCATTGTCGAACAAGGCGTCCACAGCTTCCTGCAGCATACGCTTTTCGTTGCGAACGATGACGTCCGGCGCGCGCAGTTCCATCAGCTTTTTGAGGCGGTTGTTGCGGTTGATGACCCGACGATACAGATCGTTCAAGTCGGAGGTGGCGAAACGTCCACCATCGAGAGGCACCAGCGGGCGCAGCTCCGGGGGAAGAACCGGGATCACGTCCAGAATCATCCACTCCGGCTTGTTGCCGCTCTTGCGGAAGGCTTCCAGAACTTTCAGGCGCTTGGCGAACTTGATGCGCTTCTGCAGCGATGGATCTTCCTTCATCTTGACGCGGAGTTCGTCAGACAGTTTTTCAACTTCTACGCGCTTCAGGAGTTCCTTGATGGCTTCCGCGCCCATACGCGCGGTGAACTGTCCCGGATATTCCTGCTGCAGCTTGCGATATTCCTCTTCCTGCAGGACCTGCCGGTCTTTCAGGATGGCCACTTCGCCAACATCCACAACAACGAATGCTTCGAAGTACAGAATGCGCTCGAGGTCGCGCATGGAAATGTCCAGCAAATAGCCGATGCGGCTGGGCAGACCCTTGAAAAACCACACGTGCGAACAGGGTGATGCCAGTTCAATGTGGCCAAGGCGTTCACGGCGAACTTTGGACAAGGTAACTTCGACGCCACACTTGTCGCAAATGACGCCGCGATGCTTCATGCGCTTGTACTTGCCGCACAAACATTCCCAGTCCGTTACCGGACCGAAAATTTTTGCGCAGAATAGTCCGTCACGTTCGGGCTTGAACGTACGGTAGTTGATGGTCTCCGGCTTGGTCACTTCACCATGGGACCACGAGCGGATTTTCTCCGGGCTGGCCAGGCTGATGCGAATGGAATCAAAATCAGCGATCAGACTTGCGCGATCATAGGGGCTGCTGCGATACAAGGTTGTTTCCTCCCTGCCTTCGTCTTGCGGCGAAAGCCGCGGTCCGGAACTCTTTCGAATTACAGACCGGCTGAGAACCCAAACAAAAACTTCTCTAAAAGTTTCGCTATGTTTCAGGCAAGGGCACGGCGCGCCGTGCCCCTACGGGAACAATTCCTAATCGGCTGCTTTTTCCGCCGGCTTTTGCCGCTTCATCAACTCAACATCCAGGCACAGCGACTGTAGCTCGCGCACCAACACGTTGAAGGATTCCGGCACGCCCGGCTCAATGCCCGGCTCGCCCTTGACGATGGCCTCGTAAATCTTCGCGCGGCCATAAACGTCGTCGGACTTTGCCGTAAGCAATTCCTGCAGGATGTGCGCTGCGCCGTAGGCTTCGAGCGCCCACACTTCCATTTCGCCGAAACGCTGTCCGCCGAACTGCGCTTTACCACCCAGCGGCTGCTGAGTGATGAGCGAGTATGGACCGATGGAGCGAGCGTGAATCTTGTCGTCCACCAAGTGCGACAGCTTCAACATATAGATGTAGCCGACCGTAACCGGCTGGTCGAACATGTCTCCGGTCATGCCGTCGTACAAGTTGATTTTTCCGGCATGCGGCAAGCCCGCAACTTCCAGCAAGTGGCGAATTTCCGTTTCACGCGCGCCATCGAATACCGGCGTGGCAAACGGAATGCCCTCGCGGAAGCCTTCCGCCATGTCTAGCAATTCATCGTCGTCCAGCTTGGAAAGTGTCTTCCAGATGGTGGTGTCCGTGAAGACTTCACGGAACCAGCGGCGAACCGCTTCAGCGCGAACTTCCTTGCTGAGCAACCGCTTCAAGCTGTTGCCCAGTTCCTTGCCGGCCCAGCCCAAGTGCGTTTCGAGAACCTGTCCCACGTTCATACGCGAAGGAACGCCCAGCGGATTCAAAACGATTTCGACTGGCGTGCCATCCGGCATGTACGGCATGTCTTCATCCGGAACGATGCGCGCGATTACGCCCTTGTTGCCGTGGCGGCCGGCCATTTTGTCGCCGATGGAGAGCTTGCGCTTCATCGCGATATAGACTTTGACCAGCTTGATTACGCCCGGCGGCAGTTCGTCGCCCTTCTTCAGCTTTTCCTTGCGCTCCTCGGTAATTTTCCGGAGCACATCGATCTGCCGTGAAGTCATTTCTTCGACTTCTTCGATTTTCTCGATCAGCAGAGGATCTTTTTCGTTGAGCTTCAGGCGCTTCAGGTTGCGCGTCGAGATTTTTTCGATCAGCTCGCGCGTCAACTCTGTGCCCTTAACGAGCAGGCGCTTGTTGGTCTTTTCGTCGTGCAGGTCGGCTTGGAGAATTTTTCCGCCCAGCAAATCCGAGAGCCGCTTCAGGCGCTCATCCGTGAGGATGCGGATTTCGTCGGCCAGGTTCTTCTCCAACTTGAATACCTGCGAAGCTTCAATGGCCTTGTGGCGTTCGTCTTTTTCTCCGCCCTTGCGGGTGAAGATTTTGACGTCCACGATGGTGCCTTCAATGCCCGGCGGGCAATAGAGTGAAGCGTCACGCACATCGCCGGCTTTTTCGCCGAAGATCGCACGCAGCAACTTCTCTTCCGGAGTCAACGTGGTTTCGCCCTTGGGCGTTACCTTGCCGACCAGAATGTCGCCGGACTTTACGACGGCGCCGATACGGATCACGCCGCTTTCATCCAGGTTGCGCAGGAACGATTCGCTGATGTTGGGGATGTCGCGCGTGACTTCTTCCGGACCCAGCTTGGTGTCGCGCGCTTCAATTTCATACTCTTCGATGTGAATCGAGGTGTAGTAATCCTCTTTGACCAGCTTTTCGCTAACGAGAATCGCGTCTTCAAAGTTGTATCCGCGCCATGGCACGAACGCCACCAGCACGTTGCGGCCAAGAGCCAGTTCACCGCGGTCGGTGCAAGGACCGTCGGCAAGAACCTGCTGCTTCTTCACGCGGTCGCCCACGCGAACGATTGGCTTCTGGTTAATGCAAGTGTTCTGGTTCGAACGCTTGAACTTGGTCAAGGTGTAGATGTCCGCGCCAACTTCACGGCTCAGTACGCCGGAGTGGTCGGACTCCACGCGAACGATGATGCGCTCGGAGTCCACTTGATCCACGATGCCGTCCCGCTTGCAAAGCACGACCGCGCCGGAATCGCGCGCCGTAACGCGCTCCATGCCGGTGCCGACCAGCGGAGCTTCTCCGCGAATCAGCGGCACGCCCTGACGCTGCATGTTCGAACCCATCAACGCGCGGTTAGCGTCGTCGTTTTCGAGGAATGGAATCAAGCTGGCCGCGACGCTGACCAACTGCTTCGGCGACACGTCCACGTAATCGACCTCTTCGCGGCTCTTCAATACGAAGTTGCCGGCTTGCCTGCAGTTCACCAGTTCGGTGGTAATCTTCAGACGTTCGTCGAGTGCAACGTTGGCCTGCGCGACCACGTACTTGTCCTCTTCCCAAGCGGAAAGATAGAAGCAGTACGGCTCGTAGACCACTTTGCGGCGTTTCAGTTCGTCGTTAAGCTCTTCGACGCGATCCTTCTCGATAATTTCGCCAGCCTTGAATTCGCTGTCGCCCGCATTCACCACCTGCACGTAGTCGATGATCCGGCCAGCCTTCACCTTGCGGTAAGGCGATTCGATGAAGCCGTAATCATTGATGCGCGCAAAGCAGCTGAGCGAGCTGATCAAGCCGATGTTCGGACCTTCCGGCGTTTCAATCGGGCAAATACGGCCGTAGTGGGTTGGGTGAACGTCGCGCACTTCGAATCCCGCGCGTTCACGGGAAAGACCGCCTGGTCCAAGAGCCGAAAGACGCCGCTTGTGCGTAATTTCGCTCAAAGGATTGGTCTGGTCCATGAACTGGCTCAACTGCGAACTGCCGAAGAACTCGCGAATCGCGGCCATAACCGGCTTGGCGTTGACGAGGTCGTGCGGCATTGCGGTCGACATTTCCTGGTACACGCTCATCTTTTCTTTGATGGCGCGTTCCATGCGAACCAGGCCGATGCGGAACTGGTTTTCCAGCAATTCGCCCACTGCGCGAACGCGGCGGTTGCCCAAGTGGTCGATGTCATCCACTACGCCAATGCTCTTGCGCAGTTTCAGCAAATACTTGATGGCCGCGACGAAGTCCGGCGAATCGAGCGTGCGATTGTCGAGCGGTGTATCAAGACCGAGTTTGATGTTGAACTTCAAGCGGCCCACGCGGCTGAAATCGTATTTACGCGGGTCGAAAAACATTCCGCGGAAAAGATTTGTGGCCGTCTCGAGGGTCGGCGGATCGCCTGGGCGTAGCTTGCGATATATTTCGATTAGCGCTTCCTTGGAAGAGCGGATAGCGTCCTTATCCAGCGTGCGCGAAAGCACCACACCAATGTCGTCGCGCTCCGGGAAAAACACATCGACTTCCGCAATCCCGCCTTCGGCAAACGCCTGCCAGATTTCCGCGGTCAACGGCTTGTTGGACTCCAGCAAAACTTCGCCGGTCTGGCGGTTGACCACATCGGCCACCGAATACGCGCCTTCGAGGTCCTGTAACGCCGCGCGAGCCTGCGTTATGCGCGCCTTGATCATTTCCTTGAAAAGATTTTCGTTGATGCGTTTGTGCGCGCCAACGATCACTTCATCTGATTTCGGGTTTCGAATTTCGTGAGTCAGCTTGCGATCGATCAGTCCTGGCGAAACGTTCCAGAACATGTCCTTGTCGCGCAGAGAAATCCGCTCCACCTGGTAAAAGGTGCGCAGAATGTCTTCGTTGGTCTTCATTCCCAGCGCGCGCAGGAAAATCGAGCCCAGGAATTTGCGTTTGCGGTCGATACGCACGTAGAGAATGTTCTTCGTGTCGTATTCGAACTCCACCCACGAACCGCGGTAAGGAATAATCTTGCCGAGGAAGTAGCTGCGATTGTTTGCCGATTCGAAAAACACGCCGGGCGAGCGGTGCAACTGGCTGACAATCACGCGTTCCGTGCCGTTGATGATGAACGTGCCGTTCTCGGTCATCAACGGAATATCGCCGTAGAAAACTTCCTGTTCCTTGATGTCGCGAATGGTTTTCGCGCCAGTATCGGGATCTTTGTCGTAGATCGTAAGTCGTATGGTGACTTTCAGCGGCGCGGAATAAGTCATCCCGCGTTCCTGACATTCGTTTACGTCGTACTTGAGTTGCATGGCGACTGGATCGCCGCACTTGTTGCAAAAGGTCGGCGTGTTCTTGTTGAACGTGCCGCACTTGTGACAAATCACGTCGCCGGTCTGATAGGGGTTGGTCACCACGCTGGCGCCGCAATTGCGGCACGTCGCGCGCAGATGATGCAATCCCTTCAAGTTTCCGCACTTGCATTCCCAGTTGCCGATCGCGTAATCCACGAATTCCAGTTGCGACATCTCGCGGAAATCCTTGATCGGAAACACCGATGTAAATACCGACTGAAGTCCGCCGTCATCGCGTTCGCTGGGCAGCAAATCCATCTGCAGAAAGCGCTGATACGACTTCATTTGTACTTCAATCAGGTTGGGAATCTGAATCGCGCTCTGAATTTTTGCAAAATCCAGACGCTGCCGAACCCGAACGTGCTGATTGGTGTTAGACATTACTTGTGTACCTCATTAACTTGGGCGGCTGCTGAACAGCCGACATTTTTCGGGCGAATAAAGTTGCCGCGCAGAGAGACGAATAGCCGTTGTACTTTTCGACTTGCCCGAAGTCAAAGAGCACACGGCCACGAGCTGTCCCTGTGGGACATTCCAGTTTGTAGTAATACCGAGCCTCGACGTGCGTAAGAGAAGTCCTTTGGCGCGGCACTCTCGCAAATGCTTCGCGATTCCCGCGAACGAGAGCCGCACCGCAATACAATATTTCAGCCCCAACATCTTGAGTTCAGGATTGCAAGTACGACTTCTTTTTCTATAGGGTTTGTAAAACAAACCCCTAAACCCTGAACCCTGCCACCGGACGCGGCCACAGATGCTTGTTGCCTGCGGCCGCAAAACTATCCGCGCAGCGCGGTTTACTTGACTTCGACCTTGGCGCCCGCGTCTTCGAACTTCTTCTTGATCGTCGCGGCTTCGTCTTTGCTCACGCCGTCTTTCACGGTCTTCGGTGCGCCATCGACGAGGTCCTTGGCTTCTTTCAGTCCCAGGCTGGTAACTTCGCGGACGGCCTTGATGACGTTGATTTTATTGCCGCCCACTTCGGTGAGAACTACGGCGAATTCCGTCTTCTCTTCCGCAGGAGCAGCAGCGGCCGCGCCACCGCCGCCGCCCGCCACAACCGTGGCAGCCGCCGCCGATACGCCGAACGCTTCTTCCATTTTTTTCACCAGGTCCGACGCCTCTAACAACGTCAGTCCCTTGATTTCTTCCAGAATCGTGTCCACTTTCGCCATGACTTCTTGTTCTCCTCTCAAAGAACGTTATTGAAGTTTTTCTGAACCGCTGCGGTTGCCCGCGCCGCTCAAAATCCGTGATGCACTAAACTTGATCTACCCTTTACTGGTGAACCGGCTCGCCCGGCTCGCTTTTGTCACTAAACTTGTTTGCCTTGATGGCTTCGCTCACTGTTACCGCCAGATTGCGCGGCAACGCATTGAGCGCGCTGGCAATTCGTTGTGCCGGAGCACTCAACAAGAACATTACCTTGCTGATCAATTCTTCCTTGGACGGCAGATTGGCCAGTTGCTGAATTTCGGAAATGCTGATTACGCGGCCTTCGACCACGCCAGCCTTAAATTGAAACGCCGGAACATCCTTGGCGATCTTGGTCAACGCCTTGGCGAGGGCTACGGCATCGGTTTGCGTGTACGCGATGGAGTTGGTGCCGGTCAGATTCTTGAGTAATCCTTCGGCCGCCGTTCCTGCTCCAGCGCGCTCGGCCAGTGTATTCTTGACGACTTTGTACTTGCCGCCGACTGCTTGCACCGCACGGCGCAGTTTGGTGTCGTTTTCGACGCTGATGCCCTGAAAAGTCGACAAAATAACCGTCGACACTTTCGCGAGCTCAGTCTTCAGTTTGTCCAGATCCTGCTGCTTTTCACTGCGCTTTTTCATGATCTCGTTTCCCTTTTTGCCCAGGGTTTGTAAGTACAAACCGTGAAACCCTGGCATCCCGCTTACGCGGCGGCTGCAAGAACCTCCGCCTCGGACAAGTCGATCGAAATTCCCGGACCCATGGTCGAGGTCAATGTGATTTTCTTCACGTACTTGCCTTTGGCCGCGGCTGGCTTGGCCTTCAATACCGCACCGATCAAGGCGTGCGCGTTTTCCGCGAGTTTCGCGGCGTCAAACTGAATTTTGCCAATCGGGCAATGCACGATTCCCGCTTTGTCCACACGGAATTCCACTTTGCCGGCTTTGGTTTCGCGGATGGCTTTGGCAACGTCCGCGGTCACCGTTCCGGTTTTCGGGTTCGGCATCAGCCCGCGAGGGCCGAGCACTTTGCCCAAACGTCCGGCGGACTTCATCATGTCCGGCGTGGCGATTACAGCGTCATAATCCGTCCAGCCTTCCACGATTTTTTGCACCATTTCATCGCCGCCGACGAAATCCGCGCCGGCTTCCTGCGCTTCGCGAACTTTGTCTCCGCCGGCAAGAACCAGCACGCGAACCGCTTTGCCCAAGCCGTGTGGCAAAACGACGGTGCCGCGAACTACCTGGTCGGAATGCTTTGGATCCACGCCCAAATTAAATGCCAATTCCACGGTCTCGTTAAACTTCGTATGATGCGTCTTCTTGATCAGCTCCGCCGCTTCCGAGAGCTTGTAGGGACGCGCTTCCACTTTCTTGCGCGCGTTCTCTACGTGTTTTCCAGCCTTCTTTATTGCCATGCTTTCTGCCTCACGTGATCTCGCTGCGCCTCTGACTTCTTAGGCTTCCACGACGTCCAGACCCATGTTGCGGGCCGTACCTGAAACCGTACGGATCGCCGAGTCCAGATTAGTGGTGTTGAGATCGACAAGCTTTATCTTCGCGATTTCCTCGACCTGCTTCTTGGTTACTTTGCCGACCTTATTGCGATTCGGCTCTGGTGAACCCTTGGCAATTCCCGCTGCGCGCAACAGCAACACCGACGCAGGCGGAGTCTTCAGGATGAACGTGAACGTCCGGTCGGTATAAATCGTGACCAGCACGGGGAAAATCATTCCATCGGGCTCTTTCTGCGTCTTGGCGTTGAACTGCTTGCAGAAATCCATGATGTTGACGCCATGGGGGCCGAGCGCGGTGCCGACGGGAGGAGCCGGAGTCGCTTTGCCCGCCGCTAACTGCAGCTTGATCGTTGTCTGTATCTTCTTTGGTGCCATATTCCTTTACCCAAAATCCCTTTCTTCATGGCCGGACTGCATCCCGGTACAACCCGCGGACGGCAGTGGCCGCGCCGCGAAAACTTTTCTTAGCCCAACTTCTCGACGCTGGCAAAATCCAGTTCCACCGGCGTTGCGCGTCCGAAAATCGTTACCGAAACTTTCAACCGGCTGTGGTCGTTATCGATTTCTTCCACCGTGCCGTTGAAATTCGCAAATGGCCCGTCCACGATGCGTACCTGCTCATTGCGCTCGTAGACCACTTTCGGCTTGGGACGATCCTGCGGCGTGTGCACACGGTTGATAATCGCGTCCACTTCCGCTTCAGAAAGCGGCGACGGCGAAGTCGCCGAACCCACAAAGCCGGTTACCCGCGGCGTATTTCGCACGATGTGCCAAGTGTTTTCGTCCAGATCCATTTCCACCAGCACGTAGCCCGGATACGACATGCGCGAAGAAACGACTTTTTTCCCGCCGCGCACTTCCACCACGTCTTCCATCGGAATCAGCACGCGGCCGATCTTGTCCTGCAGAGTGAACGCGGCCACACGGCTTTCCAGGCTCTCCTTGACCTTCTTCTCGAAGCCCGAGTAAGTGTGAATGATGTACCACTGCATGCTCATGGATCGCTGGTCCTTTTTCAGTCAGGGTTTGCAAGTACAAACCCTGAAACCCTGTTTCCCTAACCCTTCACGCCTTCACGCGCCAAATCTTTTCAGCAAATAACCCACTGCTCGCGCAGCGCCCTGCTCGATGAAATACAGATAAATCGCAAAAAATGCTACCGTCGCCAATACCACGCCGGTCGTTGAAATCACTTCTTCGCGGCTCGGCCAGGTAACCTTCTTCATCTCCACGCGTGTCTCTTGAATGAAGTCGCGCGTGTTCTGTACCGTTCCGGTAATCTTGTGCGTCAGCTCGGAGCCTTTTCCGCTCGGAGTTTCTTCTTTACTCATTTTGGCCGCCTGCGTCGCCATTACTTCCCTTTCCAACTCGCGCGAGAATTTTCTCTCGCGCCTCCGTGAAACTCTGGCAGGGGAGGAGGGACTCGAACCCCCATACCCGGTTTTGGAGACCGGAGTCCTAGCCGTTGGACGACTCCCCTAAAAACAAGTCCGGTCCTGCCCGCCGTGTCCGCGAAGAAGCTACTTCACTTCCTTGTGCGCAGTCTGCTTGCGACACGTATTGCAAAACTTCTTCGTTTCCAGTCGTTCGGAGTGTTTCTTTTTGTTTTTTGTCGTTGTGTAGTTGCGGTTCTTACAATCCCCGCACTGCAACGTAATAATTTCCCGCATGTCGGAATTCCTTTTCTAGAATCTTTTTTCTTACGAGCGCCGCAGAACGCGCCAAACTACTCAATAATCTCCGTGACGGCGCCTGCGCCGACTGTATGGCCGCCTTCGCGAATCGCGAATCGCAACCCCTTCTCCAACGCTACCGGCGTGATCAACGTCACTTCGCAGCTCACGTTATCTCCCGGCATCACCATTTCCACTCCCGCCGCCAGATGCATGTCTCCGGTAACGTCCGTGGTGCGGAAATAAAACTGTGGACGGTAGCCAGAAAAAAACGGCGTGTGCCGTCCGCCTTCTTCCTTGGTCAATACGTACGCTTCCGCCTTGAACTTGGTGTGTGGCGTAATCGAACCCGGCTTGCAGATCACCTGCCCGCGTTCCACATCTTCTTTTTCCGTACCGCGCAGCAGCAATCCTACGTTGTCGCCCGCCAGCCCTTCATCCAACAACTTGCGGAACATTTCGATGCCGGTAACCACCTTCTTTTGCGTTTCCCGGAATCCTACAATTTCAACTTCTTCGCCAACTTTCACCTTGCCGCGTTCCACTCTGCCCGTCACCACCGTGCCGCGTCCGGAAATCGAAAAAATATCCTCGATCGGCATGGCAAACGGCTTGTCAATATCGCGCACCGGCAGCGGCACATTCTTGTCCACCGCTTCCATCAGTTCGTCAATCTTGCCTTCCCACTTGGCATCGCCATTCAATGCCTGCAATGCCGAACCGCGCACGATGGCAATGGTGTCGCCAGGAAAACCATAGCTCTTCAAAAGTTCGCGTACTTCCAGTTCCACCAGTTCCAGCAACTCCGGATCTTCCACCATGTCGCACTTGTTCAGGAAAACTACAATCGCCGGAACGCCGACCTGCCGCGCCAACAGAATGTGTTCCCGCGTTTGCGGCATTGGACCATCCGTCGCCGCCACCACCAGAATCGCGCCATCCATCTGCGCCGCTCCGGTAATCATGTTCTTGATGTAGTCGGCATGTCCCGGGCAATCCATGTGCGCGTAGTGCCGGTTGGGCGTTTCATATTCCACGTGCGTGTCAATGGTATCGAACGCGCGAAACTGCACCTTCGGGTTGTGCTTCGACAAAACTTTGGTGATCGCCGCCGTCAACGTCGTCTTGCCATGATCAATGTGACCAATGGTCCCAATGTTCACGTGCGGCTTACTGCGCTCGAATTTCTCCTTGGCCATTCCGTACGCTCCTCGTTATCTCAGGGTTTGCAAGTACAACTGGTTTCTTAAACAACCCTTAAAACCTTGAAACCCTAATCGAATTCTTGCTCAACTGCCGAGACCGTTTGCTAGCTGACTACTTTCCGCCGCGCTGTTTCTTGATGACTTCTTCCGCCAAAGCTGGCGGCAATTCCGCATAATGAGAAAAGTGCATGGTAAACGTTGCGCGGCCCTGAGTGCGGCTGCGCAAGTCCGTGGCGTATCCAAACATCTGCGCCAGTGGAACTTCCACACGAATCACATTGCTGCCTGCGCGATTTTCCGTGCCTTGAATCGCCGAACGCCGCGCATTTAAATCGCCGAACACCGCGGCCATATATTCTTCCGGGACCACTACTTCCACTTTCATGATCGGTTCGAGCAATACCGGCTTGGCTTTTGCGCAAGCTTCCTTGTAGGCCATCGAACCGGCAATCTTGAACGCCATTTCGTTCGAATCCACGTCGTGATAGCTGCCGTCGGTCAGCACCACTGCGATGTCAA
>WNFF01002541.1_pt1 | contig 14919 bp, 11 predicted proteins | sample 5400441 | NCBI WGS metagenome assembly WNFF01 (sample SAMN13153345, study PRJNA577476) | soil metagenome | isolation source: 120 cm saprolite under Douglas fir tree site 2 hole 3 replicate 1 | place: USA:California | collected 2015-04-18 | reverse complement strand
GAGCCCCAGGGACGACGAGCCAAAGGGACGAATCGCCTCTTCGCTGCCCGAGAAGGCAGCGGGCCGTCATGACGAATCGAACCATCGCTCATGCTCGGCGCTTGGTCGAGGCTGTCTGTCGCGCCTACTCGGCTGATGACAGGACATGCTTACACTGACCACAGATATGAGGTTCCTTGCGAACCTTGTTCGCACACATGGGACACGTCCTCGTCACGGACTAGCAACTAGCATCAGCAACACGAGGGAACCAAGCAATAGCGCTGCTAGAACACCGATGCCTACGTCGCCACCGTTCCGCTGCCAGATCACAGCGCCGAGAAGAGGCGACCGCAGCTGTCCGAGTGGGCCGTGAGGGTCCCAGCTGATGCGCAGGGTTCGCGCGGTGTTGTTCATCCTGGGGGCGGCGCTGTTCATCGCCGTGCTGATCCGCATAGGGCCAGCGGCGGCCGCGTCGATGTTCGCCAGGCTTTCCTGGTACCTGCCGCTGATCATCGTGTTTCCGCACGTGGTGATCGTGATTCTCGAGGCGCTCGGATGGCGATTCGCGTTTCGAAGGAACCGTGTCGCCTTCCGGGTGCTGATATCGGCGGGGCTGGCCGGCGAGGCGTTCAATGTGACGACGCCCACGGCGTCCTTGGGCGGGGGAGCCGTCAAGGCATGGCTCATCCGTCCGTACGTGCCCCTCACGGAGAGCCTCCCAGCCGTCATTATCGCCAAGACCACGGTCACGATTGGCCAGGTTCTCTACCTGCTGCTGGGCCTCGTGGTTGGCGTGACGGTCCTGCCCTTGGAGTCCCCGCTCCTCCAGGCCATGCAGTGGTTCCTCGTCCTCGAGGTGTTCGGGATCGGCGGTTTCATCGCGATCCAGACCCTCGGCGTGCTGCGTACCGGTGGGCGGATACTCCGGCAGCTTGGCCTACTGGCCACCGCCGATGGCGCCCACGCGCTGGGCCGGGTGGACAGGGCGCTCGTGCACTTCTACCGAAAGGAGCCTTGGCGCCTCGCCCTCTCGATCAGCTGCCACTTCCTCGGCTGGACGGTTGGTGCGCTCGAGGTCTACCTCATCATGTGGGTGCTCGGTGTTCATGTGTCGCTGGCCACCGCCCTCGTGATTGACACCATCGCGAGCGGCATCAGCTTCGCCATGTTCCTGGTCCCCGCACGGCTCGGCGTCCTGGAAGCCGGCCAGGTTGCGGTCTTCCTGGCCCTCGGCCTTGGGGCGCCGGTCGGGCTGACGGTCGCCCTGACCCAACGCCTACGGGAGGCCGCCTGGACCGGAATCGGCTTCCTCGCCGTGATGAGCCTGCGGGCGACGGCGCCCGAGCCGGCCGGCGCTCCGCTCGAGGCGGAGCACTAGCCCATGTGTGGCATCGCTGGCTTTATCGCGCCACCCGGGGGCCGGGCCGATCGGCGGGTCCTAGAGCGGATGATCGCAGCCCTCCGCCACCGGGGTCCCGACACGGTCGGGTACCACATCGACGGCCGAGTGGGCCTCGGGGCGGCGCGGTTGCGTGTGATCGATCTCGAGACGGGCGATCAGCCCATCACCAACGAGGACGGCTCGGTCTGGGTGGTCCAGAACGGCGAGATCTACAACTTTGCCGCTCTGCAGCGGGAGCTGACGGCGCGCGGCCACCGCTTCGTGACCCGTTCCGATACCGAAGTCATCGTGCACGCCTGGGAGGAGTACGGCGAGCATTGCGTCGACCACTTCAATGGCATGTTCGCGATCGGCCTCTGGGATCGGCGGCGTGGGCTGCTCGTCCTGGCCCGTGACCGCATGGGCGAGAAGCCCCTCTACTACACGTCAGCGGGTGGCTGCATCGTGTTCGCCTCGGAGTTGCACGCTGTGCTCGCCCACCCCGCGGTCAGCCGCGAGCTGGACACGCGCGCGCTCTCGCGCTACCTCGCCTACGACTTCGTGCCCGCCCCGTACTCGATGGTACGCGGCGTGATGAAGCTGCCCCCCGGTCACACCCTGACGGTGGCCCACGACACGGTCAGCACCCAGCGCTACTGGGACATTCCCTTCAAGCCGGATCCCGCCATCGATGTCCCCACCTGGTGTGCCGAGATCGCGCGGCGGCTCGACGAGGCCGTTCGGCTCCGACTGGCCAGCGACGTCCCGCTCGGCTGCTTCCTGAGCGGGGGTATCGATTCGACGGCCGTCACCGTGACGGCCGCTCGCCAGCGGGCCGGGATCCGGACCTTCTCGGTGGGCTACGCGGAGGCATCTTTCGACGAGCGTCCCTTTGCACGCATCGTGGCCGAGCAGTACGGGACCGAGCACGAGGAGCTGATCGTCTCCGCGGCCGACGCGCGCCCGCTCCTCCCGCAGCTCGGCGCGCTCCTGGACGAGCCCCTCGCGGACATGAGCTTCGTCCCGCTCTACCTGCTGGCGCGCGCGGCGCGGCGAAGTGTGACGGTGGCGCTGACCGGTGATGGCGGCGACGAGCTCTTCGCCGGCTACCAGACGATGGCGGCCGACTGGTGGCACCGTCTCTTCGACCGCGTGCCCGGTTCGGTTCGCCGCGCGCTGGCGAGCGGCGCGAGGCGTCTTCCTGGAGTCCCCGAAGGATTGCGAGACTTCCTGCGCGTGCTGAGCTACCGGCCGGAGGCGCGCAATCAGGCGCTGCTGGGTGGGCTGGCCGCCGAGCGCCACCGAGCTCTTCTTGCGCCCGGGGTGCGCGCAGAACTGGAGGGGTTCGAGCCATACCGCGACATCGAAGAGGTGCTGGCGGACTGCCCGACCCTGGACGTGACGGCGCGGCTGATCTATCGCTACTGCAAGCTCTACTTGGCCGGCCAGAACCTCGCCAATGCTGACCGCGCGAGCATGGCGGCCAGTGTTGAGCTCCGGGCCCCCCTGCTCGACTATTCATTCGTCGAGTTCGTGGGCCGGATCCCCTCATCGCTGAAGGCGCAAGGCTTCCTCGGGTTCAAGCGCCTGTTCAAGGCAGCAATGGCGGACCGCCTTCCGCCGGAGATTCTTGCCCGTGGGAAGCAGGGTTTCACGGTGCCGCTCGGTTCCTGGTTCCGTGGTCCCCTCGCTGCCACACTCACGGAGATGTTGGCGCCTGATCGGGTGCGGGCCAGCGGCGTGTTTGACGGGGCCGCGGTCAGAGAGCTGGTGAGCCAGCATCTGAGCAGCGTACGCGATCACCGGGACATTCTTTGGTCGTTGCTGGTCTTCGAGAGCTGGCGGACCCATCACCTCGGGACCGGTTGACGAAATCCGTGGCAACGGCGCATCGAGGAGGCCTCGAAGGCCAGTTCCGCGAGTGCCGGGAGGTGGCCGGATCCATGGGCAATGCCCATGAGCAAGAAGATCTCGCCGCCTTTCGAACCTTGGCACCTGGCCTAGGGACTGAAAGTCGCGTTCTATTCCCCGTAGGGCGCCCGCCCGACTGGTAGCCTATATTTGCTCGATACTCGGATTTCTCCAGCTGGACCGCTTTGTGAAGCTCGCGAGCGTCCTCTTGAGCGCACTCGCCGTGAAGGCACCGGCGGAGGTTTGGGCAAGACCCAAAGGTCATCTGCTCCCGTTCTGCTCCCAGATCACCCTGAAACACCCTCAAAGGAGAGGTACGTAGGGCTATCAGCAAGAAACCAGTAATTACTTGTTGTTCTGGAGATTCTTCGCGAGATCAGAGGGTTACCGGCAATGCCTCGAGACGACTCATAACCCAAAGGTCGTCGGTTCAAATCCGACCCCTGCAACCACCGAAATCGATCCTAAGGAAAGTAGCAGATAGGGCGCATGGAAAGTCCGACCTGTGGATCACTGCCCCAAAGGTCACTGGTTCACATCAGCCTACGACTCGAACCGGTCAGATCTAAACCAGCCTTCAGGATCTCGAAGGAACGCATGCGCCGCCTGAGTCGAGGCGACTTGGAACGAGTGACAGAGATACAAGTCCTTTCGAGCCTTGCGAATGAGATATTTTTGTGTATACATATCGGCCATGGCGCGACGCGAAGCACGTCGGCCAGCCGCCGGGCGGCCGCGGATCACGTTCTACTGGGACAATCCCCCGGGGTCGCGGTCGGGGGGCAGCGTTGAACGGGTCTGGCGCGGGCAGGTCTACGAGCGCGATGTTGGCCCGAACGATTGGCTCGACGTCCCCGAAGCTGCCGCGGCCTTAGGCGTGCGGCATGTCTTTTCGGTGTATCGCGCCATCTGGGATGGACGGCTCGAGGCGATCCAGCAGGGTCGCGACATCCGAGTGTCGCTGGCCGCGATCAAGGCGTACCTGAAGGAGGAGGCATCGCGGCCGGGCCGGAAGGGTCGCCGACGGCTGCGGAAGTGAGATCTCCGGGTGCGTCCATCATGGGTCCGACGGGGTGTAGCAGGGGTCATGACAGGGGGTCCTGACGGGGGTCTGGACAGGGATCCCTCCCCCTCTAGGGGATAGGTCAGGGCATACCCTCCGGGATACCGGGGGGATACCAGGGTAGGGAGGAGATACCCCATGCAGATACAGGAGAGCATCTACGGCGGACGGGCGGATGACATCTACGGCGCCCCCCTCCCCGTGCCTTCGATCTATAGGAGCTATGGCGTCAGCTCGGCTATCGTCCTTGGACCTCTGGGAGCGTGGCAGGTGCCTGCGCGGTACACGTCACGTCCCGTGACGTTTGTGCCGTCGCAGTTCTGGCCTGACGCCGTGCGGACCGCCGTCGTGGATGCGCTCGCCGAGGCTCTAGTCCGAGACGTGATGACGCCACCGTGTGAGCCCGGCCCCGGGGAGATGTCGACATGAGTGCGCGGGCGGGTCGCTCGAGTTCCCGCCTCTTGGCAGCTGCCGGCCCGCTCGTGGCCGCCATCCTTGCCCGGAAGTCGACGGACCAGGTCGGTGTGACGGACGAGCAGCGGTCAGTGACCCGGCAGGTCGAGCATGCCCGGGCCTATGCATTGGCACACGGCTGGGTCGTCCGGGATGAGTACATTTTCGTTGATGATGGGATCAGTGGCGCCGAGTTCCGGAAGCGGCCGGGACTGACGCGGCTCTTGAACGCGCTCCGGCCTCATCCGCCCTTTCAGGTGCTGATCATGAGTGAGGAGAGCCGGCTCGGGCGGGAACAGATCGAGACGGCCTACATCGTCAAGCAGATCCTCGATGCCGGGGTGCGGCTCTTCTACTACCTCGACGATCGGGAGCGCACGCTCGACTCGGCCACCGAGAAGGTCCTTCTCTCGCTCGCCGGCTTCGCCTCCGAGATGGAGCGGGAGCGCGCGCAGCAGCGGACACACGATGCGCTGCTGCGGCTGGCGCGGGGCGGCTACGTCACCGGCGGCAAGGTCTACGGCTACGACAATGTGCGGGCGAGCACGCCTGGGCCGACCGGCGGAACACACCGGCCTCCCGCGCGGCGGGTGATCAATCCGGCGCAGGCTGCCGTGGTCCACCGCATCTTCGAGTGGTCAGCCGACGGGTGGGGCATTACGCGCATCGCCAAGCAGCTCAACGCAGAAGGGATCTCCCCTCCCCGTGGCGGCGAGCACGGCTGGGCTCCGACCGCCGTCCGCGAGATGCTCCACAATGAGCTTTACCGCGGTCGCGTCCTCTGGAATCGCACCAGGAAGGCCCACCGGCGGGGAACGAAGACCCAGGAGACTCGGCCGCCCGCGGAGCGCATCGAGGTCGAGCTACCTGAGTGCCGGATCGTCTCGGACGAGCTCTGGGAGGCCGCGCACGCGGCGCTCGACCGGCGGGCGAGTGTCTTTGTTCCCCACATCCGGGCCGTGAGCGAATCGGAGCCCATTCCGCAGCTCACGCCGCCGTCCCCGTATCTCCTGAGTGGGCTCGCCCGCTGTACCTCGTGTGGCGGGCCGATCATCGCCATGAGTCGTCACCACGGCCGCCGTCGCGGGTACTTCTACGGATGCGCCCACAACTGGAAGCGGGGCCCGGCCATCTGTGCAAACAACCTCCACCTCCCACAAGCGGTCCTGGACGAGGCGGTGCTGGACGCCATGGTCCAGGCCCTCGATGCCGAGCTGGTGGAGGCCGCTGTGGCGCAGGCGTTTGCGCGCCTGACGGAGACCGCTGCGGAGACCGCAGACCGGCGGCCCATGCTGGAGGGCGAGATCGCCGAGGCGCGGCGCCGGGAGCAGCGGCTGGCGGAGGCTATCTCGCGTGGGACTCCGGGTGACGCGGCCCCTGAGGCTCTGCTCAGCGCGCTCCGCGTCGAGGAGGCCCGGAGAAAAAGCCTCGAAGAGCAGCTCGCCACGCTACCGGAGTCGACCGTAGCCGTCTCGGTCGATCGCAACCGCGTGGCCCGTGAGCTGCGCACGCGCGCGGACGATGTGCGGGGCGTGCTCCACCGCCAGGGTGTGCAGGCACGGGAGGCGCTTCAGAACCTTCTGGTGGATCGGGTCGACTGCACGCCCGTGCTCGTCGCCGGCGCGCGAGGCTACGCGTTCACCGGCGACGGCACGTTCGGCGGGCTGCTGGCGGCCAACACGTGGCCCACCACCTATGGTGGCCCCAACGGGATTCGAACCCGTGTTTGCAGTCCGCCACGCGCTTCCTCACCCGTTTCAAACGATTACGCGCCGTTGACTCAACACCGCGCCCGCGGGATTTGAATTCTGGAGGTTGTTTCGATTCCGGTACGAATCTTCCGTACCCGGTTGCCCGCCACGCAAGGGGTGTCAAGTTGAGGGCTGTGGCCTCGGCTCACGCGGAGTCTCAGCGCGTGAGACTCCACTGGGACACTCACCGGGAAACGGGGGCTCAGACGGGGAATTCCGAGCTCTAGATGCAAAACCATCCACGCGCACCGGATTTTGGCCCATACACCCGATCAATGGTGGCTCAGCTCCAGCGCACGCCCGGCAGGTACCGCTCCCGCCAGGCGTCGAACATCAACAGTCCCCACAGAATCTTCTGGTGGTCCCGCGCGCCCGAAACGTGCTCGGCAACGAGGCGGCGTGTCGTGTCGGCGTCAAAAAGCCCAATGCGGGCGACCTCCTCGGAGGCCAGGCGCGCCTCGAGGGCGCCGCGCAGGGGCCCTCGCATCCACGGACCGAGCGGAACGCCGAAGCCCTGCTTGTGACGGGCGAGAATGGCGTCGGGGACCAGACCCTTCAGCACATGCTTGAGAATGTGCTTGGTCCGCCAGCCTTTCAGCTTGAGCGTCGACGGCATGCGGCCTGCGAGCTCCACAAGGGAACGGTCGAGGAATGGCGCCCGCACCTCGAGGCCGCACGCCATGCTCGCCCGGTCCACCGTGACGAGGTTCTGGTCGGCCAGATAGAACTTGCAGTGCTGATAGATGAGCCGGTCGAGCGGGCCGAGACCGGGCAGCCCGGTGAGGCTCGCCAGCAGCTCCTCGTAGGGATCGACGCGCGCGCATGCTGCGCGCACGGCGGGCGAGAGCAGCGCCGAGCGCTCCATCGGCGTCAGCCCGCCCAGCAGCAGCTGCGTGCGGATCGCCGGGGAGTACGGCAGCGCTCGGAAGAACCTCTTGAGCAGCGACTCGACGCTACCGTAGCGGGGCGACGGCTTCAATCGCCCGACCGCGCGCGCCATTGCTCGTCGCACCACTCGAGGCAGGCGCTGCATGAGGCGCGCCGCCCGGTCCGCCTGGAACGTCGGGTAACCGCAGAAGAGCTCGTCACCCCCATCGCCGCTCAGGACGACCGTCACCTCGGACCGGGCGCATTGCGAGAGTCGGTAGATGGGCAGGAACGATCCGTCCCCTAGCGGCTCGTCGAGTAGGTCACCGGCGCTCTCGAGAAGCCCCTCGGCGTCGGCCGCCGAGAAGTCCACCTCGGTGTGCTCGGTTCCACAGAAGTCGGCGACGGCGCGCGCGAACGGCCGCTCGTCGAAGCTCGACTCGGAGAAGCCCAGACTGAACGTCTTGACGCGCCGGCCCGTTAGCGCCCGGCTGGCCAGGGCGACAATAGCGCTCGAGTCCACACCACCACTCAGGAAGAGTCCGAGCGGCACGTCGCTCACCAGCTGGGCACGCACCGAGGCCTCGAGCTGGTGAAGCAACGCCTCCTGCCACTCCGGCTCGTTCACGGTCGGATCAACGGCGAACGAGAGATCCCAGTACCGCGTCACGTGTGGCTTGCCGCCCGGGCTGATCGTGAGCACGTGACCTGGCGGAAGCTTCTCGATCCCGGCCAGGATCGAGTGGGGGGTCGGAACATACTCGAAGTCGAGGTAGCGCGCGAGGTTCGCGAGGTTGAGCTGTCGCGGCACGGCCGGATGCGGCAGCAACGCTCGCAGCTCGGACCCGAAGACGAATGCCTCGTGCCCTGCGTGGTAGTAGAGCGGCTTCTCGCCCATGCGGTCCCGGGCCAGCAGGAGCGTGCGCTGCCGGGTGTCCCAGACGGCGAAGGCGAACATCCCGTCGAGGTGGGAGACGCAGTCCTCCCCGTACGCCTCGTAGGCGTGGACGATGACCTCGGTGTCCGAGTGCGTGCGGAAGACGTGACCCAGGCGACAGAGCCGGTCGCGGAGCGCCTGGAAATTGTAGATTTCACCGTTCTGGACCACCCAGACGGTCCCGTCTTCGTTCGATACGGGCTGGTGCCCGGTCTCGAGGTCGATCACGCTCAGGCGCCGGACGCCGAGCGCCGTGCCGCGATCCACGTACGTGCCCTGGTCATCAGGGCCGCGGTGCACGAGGGTCGCCGTCATCCGCTCGACGATAGCCTGCACATCGGGCAGACACTTGGGACCGACGAAGCCGGTGATGCCGCACATGAACGCCGCCCTACCCGGACCGCCGGTCGTCGGGCGACGACACTCGCCCGCTACATCCCTTCGGGTCGAGCACTGTGAACGGTCGCCGCGTCACCAAGCCCGTGGCAATCCGGCGCATGCAGATGTCGCCGCGCTGTGTGCTGAGCGCCCGATTCGAGATGATCAGGTATCCCGTCTCGCCCTGCAGCACCTGGTCCTCAAACGTCTGGTAATTGGTGGCCACGACCGGACGGTCCAGGTTGAAGGACAGGGCGAGATCTTGCAGGTCAAACGAATAGAGGGGCGCTGGCGCCTGCGCGAGCACGGCCCGCAGCGCACGAAGATCGGTCGTCGCGTTGATGTGCGAGGTGGACAGCATGACGAGCACGGCGCCGACCGCCACGACCGCGATCCACGCACTCGCGAAGGCCCATGCGCGCTCCCGCCACGCCAGCGTCGAGTACCACCACCCAATGAGGAGCGCCGCGGCGGGACAGAGCGGAAGGTAATAGCGTTCCCGCTGGTTGCCCGAAACGGCCATGATGGCGAACACCGTGGCCAGCCAGACGAGCAGCAGGCGCACCCGCCGGACCGTGTCCGGGTCGGCCTCGTGGAACGCTCGACGGACCGCGAACGGCAGCAGCAGACCCCACGGTAACAGGACCGTGACAGCGTGAGCGAAGGGCTCCCTGATCAACCCCCAGCTCCACCCGTCGCGCGCGAAATACCAGAGCAGCTGGTCGTTGAACACGACGCCATTGACGAATCGCCCGTGCCCTCCGGACGTGGCGGCCACGACCCACCAGGGGACGGCGATCGCCGTGAGCACCACCCAGCCCGGAATCGACACCAGCCGCTTCAGTCCGACCACCCCGCGGGCGCTGATCGTGTCAGCCAATACGATGGCGAGCGGGACGAAACCGGCCGCGCCCTTGGCCAGCGATCCAACACCTATGATCCCGTAGAACACCACCAGCCAGATGCGCCTGTCTCCGAACCCCGAGGCCACGTAGACAGCCATCGCGCCCGTCACCGCGACGAGCTGCGCCATGTCCGGCATCGATGAGTGCGCCATCGAGTAAACCCCGACGGTCGTTGCCACGGTAAGGCCGGCGACGACGCCCGCATCTGGGCCGACGAGCCGGCATCCGAGCCAGTACGTCAATAGCGTGACTCCGATTGCCTCGAGTAGGGACGGTAGGACAGCCGTCGCGACGCTGACGGCGCCCACGGGCCAGGAGGTGAGAGCGATGAGCCAGGCCACGAGCGGGGGCTTGGCGAGATGAGACATACCGTCCGGGAGAGCCGGGAGCAGCCAGTGACCATTGACGAGCACGTCCCGGGCCAGGACAGGGAACCGCGTGTCATCGTTCGTAAGAAGAAGCCGCGATCCGAAATTGAAGCTCAGGACCACGGCGCCGAGGATGAAGACAAGCACGAACCGCCCCGAAAGCCTTCGCATGTCGCTATCTCACGCGTCTTGGCGCGTCCCCATGCCTTTCCCTCATGCCGACCCCCGCAGAGCTCGAACCAAACCCGAGGAGTTCACGGCGACCCAATCGTGATGCCGCCGCGCAAGATGGCGCGGCGGTCAAATCACTGAGCGGCCGCGGAACATCGCGGCCGCTCGTCGACGGCTAAGCTAGGCGAGGGGTGGTGCGCGGGGCGAATGAGACGAGAGGGAATAAACCTCAGGTCTCTGACTAGGAACGGGATCGGCAGGAACATAGGTGAGGAGCGCGAATTGGTACACGACGGGCAGCGCAGGGGTGCCAACCAGGCCGCACGTCAGATAAACGACGCCGTCGTCGAAGTCTCGGTCGTCGTAGATGCCCGTGATCCAGATAGGATCGGGGGGACTGGCCCACGCCATCGGCGTGAGAATGACCATCAGGCTCAGGAGGAGCCAAACCAGCCAGATCAAGCGCTTCATCTCAGGGGGTTCTTATCGCATGGAGAACTAATTGTCAAACATAGCGATCCAGAGGTTCACGATCGAGTGGCGCTCCCAGTGAGACCGACCGCCCCGAGTGATCGACCGCTCCAATCTGTGGAGGGAGGCGGCTCGTGAGATGGCGCGAAGTAGTTAGGATATGAGATCAATCGAGTAGATTGTGGAAACCGTGTAGTATTCAGTGTTGCGGGCCCAGGCAACCACCGATGTCGACCCCCAGGGGCGAGCGAGACATAAGCGACGCTACAGCCCGGGATATTCGCTTCGAGAGATTGCTAACCTTTGGATCACTGCTTCAAGTGTCTAAGCACTCGACGCACTTTACGAGGCGAATGAGCCGCCGTCGCAACGAACCCTGTCCCTATCACGGGGAAGACCTTGTCGCCGGAGATGCCGTGGAGGGCTCTTCTCACGAGGCTCCGGACAATACGCGAGGCCACCGGGCTGCTCGGTATACCCTCAGCAAATCCTGACAAAAAGACCCCCTGCACCTCCCCAAAATCCTGACAAGAGACCCTTAGGGGGCCGAGGCCTCTGACCATATATCGTTGACACGTAGTTGGGCCTGTCGCGCGGAGCGGCCCGCGCCTACCCAATGTCACCGACCGTTCAATCTCGTAGTTCATGACTTGATTGGCGGCGACAGCCAGAGCCAGAATGTTGGAGCACCATGAGCTCCCCAGACAGCGCGCCCCCACTCCCGCCTGAGCGGCTAGCGGTTCTCGACCGCCTGCCGAAGGGCGTGGAATTCACCTTTGTGAAGCTGATCCTGTCCGCAGTGCCGCCTTTCACACGGACGCACCTGTGGACGGATCGAGAGACGCACGATCCGATCCGTTTCGTATAATGGCGTGGTGCTGAAAGTCATTGACCGCTACATCCTCAAGGACCTCGGTCCGGCCTTCGCCATGAGCGTGGGGGTGCTGACCTTCTTCCTCGTCGTCGACCGCGTGTACCAGCTCACCGACCTCGTCATCACCAAGAGCGTCCCGTTCCACCTCGTCCTGAACCTGCTCGTGTTCATGCTGCCCGGCTTCCTCGGACTGACACTGCCGATGGCCCTCCTCGTCGCCGTCCTCCTCGTCTCGGGACGCATGGCCGCGGACCTGGAGGTAGCGGCCTTCAAGGCCTCGGGTGTCAGCCCGCTCCGGCTCTTCCGCCCATTCGTCTTGGCGGCGCTCGCGGTCAGTGCAGTCGTCGCCCTGATCACGCTCGTCGTTGCCCCGGCGGCCAGCGGGGCCTTCCAGAACCAACTCTTCCGCGTCCTCCAGGCGAAGGCCACAACCGGCATCAAGGAGCGGACCTTCTCGGCCTCCTTCGGCCAGATGGTCATGTACGTGGAGGACATCAGTGCCTCGCAGGTGGCGCTGCGCGGCCTCGTAGTCTCCGACGAGCGTGACGCCACGCTCTCGCGGATCATTGTGGCCCGCGAGGGACGGCTCCTCAGCGACCCCAAGCGGCGCCGCGTGACCATGCGCTTCATCGACGGCAGCGTGAGCGAGACGGATGTCGCCGATTTTCGGCGATTCCGGACCACGGCCTTCCGCCTCTACGACCTCACGCTGCCGCTCGAGAATCCGCAGCGCGCCGCCGAGCGCATCGAGAGACCCGAAAAGGAGCTGACCCTGGCTCAGCTGCGGGCCACCATCGCGGACCTTGAGCGGCAGGGGCAAATCGTGGCGCCCTTTCGGGTGGAGATGCACAAGCGCTTCACCCTGCCGGTAGCCGCCCTCGTTTTCGTCCTGGTTGGCTTCCCCTTGGGCATCCGGACGCACCGCGGCGGGCGGACCCTGGCGCTCGGCTCAAGCCTCGCGATCGTTATTGGCTACTACACCGTCCACACCTTCCTCGAGGACATGGCCCTGGGTCAGCGTCTGCCCGTGGTCGTAGCCCTGTGGCTGCCCAACGTGATCTTCGGCGTCGTCGGCGTGCTGCTGGTTCAGGAGACCTCGGCGGGCAGGTCGGTCTCCGTGGCGCGGCTGTTGTGGCGGCTCCGGGCCAAGTGGGGGCGGGTCATCAGCGGTCTGCTCCCCGAGCGCGCGCCGGTGGAACGCTCCGACCGGCCCGCGGCGCGATCGCGCGGCCCGCGCGCCTCGACGTACCTCCTCGACCGCTACCTCGTCCGGGAGTACCTGACCTTCATCGGAACGGGGATCGCGGTGGGCGCGGTCCTAATCCTGGTCGTGGATCTCCTCCAGTACCTCGACCGCTTCCTGCGCGTGAAGCCGCCCTTGCTCGTCATCATCCAGCACCTGCTCCTTCGCCTCCCGGGCTCGCTCTACGAGGGTCTGCCGATCATCGTGCTGATCTCCACCGTCTTCCTGTTCCTGTCGCTGAGCCAACATCGCGAACTCGACGCGATGAAGGCGGCCGGCATCAGCCTCTACCGCGCGAGCCTGCCCATCCTCCTGGTCGCCCTCAGCATCAGCGTCGTCTCGGTTATCGTCCAGGAGACCGTCCTGCCAGTGATCAATACCAAGGCCGGAGAAATTGACTGGGTCAAGATCCGCGGGAACCAGGCACGACACCTCCAACAGCAGACGCGGATCTGGTACCGCTCGTCGGACACGCGCTTCATGCGGATGCAGCTGCTCGACCCGATCGAGCGCTCGATCGAAGGGCTCTTGGTGGTGGAGATCAGTCCTGCCTTCCAGCTGGTGGACCGACTCGACGCGCGCAAGGCGCAGTGGACCGGTGAGGGCTGGCTTCTCATCGACGGCGTTTACCGGCAGATCAGCCCGACTAACCAGGTGACAGCTGACGTCTTCACGGAACGCCCCGTCACGATGCCGGAGCAGATCACTGACCTGATCCAGGTGCAGCAGGCACCAGAAACCATGACCTTCCGGGAGCTGCGCGTCTACGTCACCCGTCTCGCGCAGACGGGCCACAATGTGGGCAAGTACCTCGCCGATCTCTACCGCAAGCTGGCCTTCCCGTTGGTCCACGTAATCATGGCCGTGGTGGCGATCCCATTCGCGCTGGCTTCACCACGAAGCGGTGGGCGTGCCGTGGGCATCGCTGTGGCTATCTTGATCTCAGTCGCGTACTGGGTGGTGCACTCAATCGCGATCGCCTTCGCCAAAGCCGATCTGCTCCCGCCCATGCTCGGGGCGTGGACCGCGAATATCGTGTTCGCAGGGGTGGGGGCGGCTCTATTCCTTCGGGCTCGGACCTAGCGCGCTTCGGGGATCTCACTCCCCCGAAGGCAGCACCGGTGTTTTTGCTCTTGCCCGGTTTGGCGGGCAAGCTGGTTCAGAGGGTGTATGGAGCAAGGGCTATGCACTGTCAAAGCCAATGACGCTCATGATCCGGCGGCGCCCGGAGACGGCCTACTGCTGGGGCGCGCTGCGGTCTTTGCCGCCGCCCTGCTGGCCTCGATCGCATCCGCCGCCGCTGCGGCCGATCTCGGCAACCTGATCGCCCCGTACCTTGCGGCGCGCGAGCGGGGCGCAGTCGGCGCCGTCGTCGGCCGTGCCTACGAGGAGCCCCGGCGCATGGGCGTCGAGCCCCAACCCTACACCGCCGTGTCCGTACTGTTGCTGCCAGGGTCCGCCGATTTCGAGGGCGAGCTTGCCAGAATAAAAGCGGGCTGGCGGGACTCGCCGGACCGTTTTGTGGACGCCGACCCCAAGGTGCGCGCCGCCCTCGTCGCCTTCGAGCGGGCCCTACTCGACGCGGGTGGCGGTGCGCTCATGAAGGGCGAGATGACAGATGGGACCGGGGCGTTCCGGGTGGTCGACGTCCCCGAAGGGGCCTGGGTGCTTCTCGCATGGCAAGGGACGGAGAAGAAGCAAAAGCCGCCACCGATCGGGAGAAACGACGCCGCCCTATATCCGAACAGGCCGAAGGTCTTCGGGCACACCACGGTCGTCTACTGGCTCGTGCCGGTCGACGTCACGGCCAGGGAAGAAACGCAGGTGCGCCTCCATGGCCGCAACGAATGGCTCACGGCCGTGCGCGAGGACCGCCGGATGAGGGGAATTCGTAGCGCGGCGACACCCAACGCCCCCTAAAGCAAGTTCGTGAACACTCTGACTCTTGCCGCCTCCCGCTCTTGGTCATATTGGGCGTTGTTGGGACACCTCTTCGGAGGGAAGTCGGAGAGGCTCTGGCTCTGCTAGACTCCCGCCCAGCCAGTGAGGTGGGCTCCTGCATGGACCCGGCCCGGTTTCCCCACGCCCCGCATCCCCTCGCGCCTGACTCGCAGACCACCTGCGGGAAGACCCAGTGATGGAGCGCAGAAGGTTCATTGAGGTG
>WNFF01004689.1_pt1 | contig 14922 bp, 11 predicted proteins | sample 5400441 | NCBI WGS metagenome assembly WNFF01 (sample SAMN13153345, study PRJNA577476) | soil metagenome | isolation source: 120 cm saprolite under Douglas fir tree site 2 hole 3 replicate 1 | place: USA:California | collected 2015-04-18 | reverse complement strand
CGTCCATCACCGCCTTCTTTGCCGCCGCATCGGCGGCGCTCTGATCCGCAGTCTGTTGTGATACGGCTTGTTGCTTGATGAGAGTGTTGTAGCGATTGGCGGTGAGGGCCGCGATATCGTAGTTGGCTTTGGCGCTTGCCAGCGTTGCTCTGGCCTGAGCAAGCTGCTGGTCGAGATCGGGGGCTTCGATCGTGGCCAGCACCTGGCCAGCCTTCACATTCGCTCCGATGTCCTGCTCCCAAGACTTGAGATAACCGTTCACCCGCGCGTAGATCGCCGCCTTGTTGTAGGGCTGAATGTCGCCGGGCAGTATAAGGTGCTGCTCGGCATCGCCGCGCACGAACTTGGCGAGAGTAACGGCTGGGGCCGCTTGGGCTGCCGTCCACTTCGTCAGATCCTGCTTGCTGTGATAGCGGCTGATGAGGCCATTTGTAGCGATGGCGGCGGCAGCAACGAGGGCAATCACGCCGACCAGGATCAGGGGACGAGGCTTCGGCAGCTTGAAGGGTTGCAAAAACATCATGCGCTAGGCCTGGGCTGGATGTTCGGACGCCGATGCCGCATCTGCGCTGTTGCGGTCACGCGCGTGAACAAGGGAAAACATTGCTGGCACCAGGAACAGCGTTGCACAGGTGGCGAACAGAAGGCCGCCGATCACGGCGCGACCAAGCGGTGCATTTTGCCCAGGTTCGATCGCCATCGGTGCCATGCCGATGATCATCGCGAGCGCCGTCATCAGCACGGGCCGGAACCGGGTGCTGCCAGCGTCGAGAGCCGCCGTCAGCGCGTCGGCGCCGGTCGCCAGACGCTCGCGCGCAAAGCTGATGATCAGAATGCTGTTTGCGGTGGCGACGCCCATGCACATGATGGCGCCGGTAAGCGCCGGTACGGAGAGCGTCGTCTCGGTCGTGAAGAGGATCCAGACGATACCGGCAAGCGCGGTTGGCAGCGCCATGACGATGACCAACGGGTCGAGCCAGGACTGAAAATTAACGACGATCAGCAGATAGATCAGCACTACCGCGAAGGCGAGGCCGACGAAGAGCTGCTGATAGGCGCTCGTCATCGTCGTGACCTGACCACGCAGCACGACATTAGTGCCGGTCGGAACATCGTGGGCCGTGTCCTGGATCACCCGTTGGATATCGGCGGCCACACCGCCCAGATCGCGTCCTTGCGGCGTCGCATAGATATCGATGACGGGGCGGACGTTGTAATGCGAAACGACTGCGTTGCTCGGCGACCGTTGGATCGTGGCGAGGCCGCCCAGCAACTGCCCGCCCGGGCCGACGCTGGTGGTTACCGGTATGTTTCTCAATCCGCTCAATGTCCCGAGGTCGCGCTGCGGCGTCTGGATCGAGACCGGATAGGACACTCCGGTCGTGGGGTTCAGCCAGTAGGTCGGAGAGGTCTGCGAGCTGCCGGCGAGGGTGGTCTGCATCGCAGTCGCCGCGTCCTTCTCGCTGAGACCAACCAGACCGGCCAGCGAACGGTCGACCTTGACGTTCAATGTTGGCTGCTGGAAGGCCTGCTGGATCCGCGCATCGGCGATCCCGGGGATTTGCTTGATCCGGGCCAACAGCGCGTTAGCGTATGTCCGATCCGCCTGCAAATTATTGCCGACAATCTGCAGGTCGATCGGCGCAGGCACGCCGAAATTCAGGATTTGGCTGGCAATGTCAGCCGGCAGGAAGGCGAAGGATGTGCCCGGAAACTGGCGGGGCAGCTGCTCCCGCATCGTCTTGACGTAGTCCGCCGTCGGAGCGTGGTTCGGCTTGAGGCTGATCAGGACGTCGGCATCTTCGACGCCGATCGTTCCCGAGTTGTTGTATGCCATGTTGATGCCGCTGACGCTGAGACCGATATTGTCAACGATGCCGTCCAGCTCATCGGCCGGAATGATCTTGCGGATCGCCTCGCCGATCCGGTCAGCAAGCTTGGTGGTTTCTTCGATCCGTGTACCGGTCGGCGCCCGCACATGCATCTTGATCTGGCCGCCGTCTACGCTCGGAAAGAAGTCCTGCCCCAGATAAGGGGCGAGCCCGAATGAAAGCAGGGTAAAGCCCAGGAAGCCGGGGATCAGCTTGGCGCGATTGCGCAGACCGAGATGAAGCAGCTCGCCATAGGCGACGCGGATCGCCTCGAAATGACGCTCGAAGCCCTGCTGGAAGCGTACCAAGGGATTGCGGCGGGGGATCGTCGGGGCGGACTCCGGATTGCCGTTCGAGGCGTGTTCCGCCGCATGCGCTTGATTGCGTAACAGGTAATTGGCGAACGTGGGCACGAGCGTGCGCGACAGGACGTAGGATGCGATCAGCGCAAAGACTACCGCCTCCGCGAGGGGCCGGAACAGATAACCGGCGACACCGCCCAGTCCGAACATCGGAACAAACGCGATGCAAATGCACATCAGCGAGACGGTGGCCGGGACGACAATCTGCCGGGCTCCGTCCAGAATTGCCGTCTCGATCTCCTTGCCGTGTTCGAGATGCCAGTTGATGTTCTCGATGGTGACGGTCGCGTCATCGACCAGGATGCCAACGGCGAGCGCCAACCCGCCGAGCGTCATGACGTTGATCGTCTCACCGAGAAGGGCGAGCGTCGTCACCGAAGCCAGGATAGCGAGCGGGATCGAGACGGTAATGATCAGGGTCGAGCGCCAGCTGCCGAGGAACAACAGAATCATCAACCCGGTCAGTGCGGCGGCGATTGCGCCTTCGCGGATCACGCTCGATACGGCGCTGATCACGAACACCGACTGATCGCCAACGGCCGTCAGATTCAGGCCGGCCGGCAGGGTCTTGGCGACGCCCGGGAGCAGCTGCTTGATGCCGGAAATGATCGCCAGCGTAGAGGTGGCGCCCGCTTTCACGACCGCCAGCAGCACTGCGCTCTTGCCGTCGACGTGGACAACGTTGGTCTGTGGCGGGTTGCCGTCATGTACATAGGCCACGTCGCGCATATAAATGACCGTTCCATTGACGGTCTTGATCGGCAGATCGTTGAAAGCGATGATTTCATCGGGCGAATTGTTCAGATTCACCGTGTATTCGAAGGTGCCGATCTTCTGAGTCCCCACCGGCGTGATGAGGTTCTGGATCGACAACGCGTTGACAACGTCGTTCGCGGAGATGCCGTAGGTGTGCAGCGCCTGCTGGTTGAGGTCGGCCTGGACCTGCCGCACCTTGCCCCCATAGGGTAAGGGAATCGCGGCACCGGCGACGGAGGCCAATTGCGGGCGGATGAAGCTGGTCGCTTGATCGAACAACGTCGTCTCGGAGAGGTTGCCGCTCGACAGGACGAGCTGAAGGATCGGCACGCTGGACGCGTCGAAGCTCAGGATCAGCGGCGGAGTGATGCCGGCCGGCATCAGCTTCAAGACCGTTTGCGACATCGCGGAGACTTCCGCCAGCGCTGCGTTGATGTTCACGGTCGGCTGGAAGAAGATCTTGATGATCCCGTAATTGGGAATCGACTGCGATTCGATGTGCTCGATGTCGTTCACGCTGGTGGTGAGCGAGCGCTCGTAGAACGTGACGATGCGGCCCGCCATGTCGTCCGGCGGCAGGCCGGTATAGCTGAAGACCACGCTGATCACGGGAATATTGATGTTCGGGAAGATGTCGGTCGGCGTACGTAAAGCCGACACGACGCCGAATATCATGATGAGCAGCGCCATCACGACGAAAGTGTACGGCCGCCGAAGCGCGAGCTTTACGATGCCGATCATAGTCGCCTCCTAGCGAGGGCGTTGCGGGCGCGGTCCGCGTCTTCGAACGGCTTCTGAAGCAATGCCACCCCACTGTCGAGACGACCGTGATGGACTATGGCATTGCGGGTGAATCCGGTCGTGAACAAGACCCGGATGTCGGGGCGAATGGCTTTCGCAGCGTCACTGATTTGGCGTCCATTCATGCCGGGCAACACGACATAGGTCAAAAGCAGGTCGATTCGACGGTCGCGCTGCTCAATGACCGCAATCGCAGCCCTGCCTTCGGCGGCCACACGCACATCGTACGCCAGCTCGCGCAGAAAAACAGCCGCTTCGCCACCTCGACGATTACCCGGGTCATCTCGATATCAGCGCGCGACGGCGCGGGGTCACCCCCGGGATGGTTGTGCAGGAGGATGACGCAGATGGATGGAATTTGCTGCGCTGCAGCCGCTACTTCCGAGTCGGGTCACATCCGGAAAAGCTCAGATCGAGCAATTGTCTTCCGCTTCTTTCCAGTAACCGGACATGATGGAGGCCAACTTGAGGCTCTTAGAGCATCGATCGAATGTACAGATGCTCAAAAAGAGCTTGATGTGTGAGATACTTAGCTCCGGCGGCGTAGGTTCCTAAACCGAAGGTCAGAGGTTCGAGTCCTCTCGGGACCGCCACCAAATCAATGAATTAGATTTTCGCTCAGAATTTTTGCTCCGATTTTGCTCCAAGTGAACGACGGCCATACCGGCGGGATCGTCGCTCTGAGGATTCCTCTTAATGCTATGCTTCCCCCTGCAAGGTTCTGGATCAAATCTCTCGACACGGCGTAGGATCGAGAAGGTGACCTGCCATGAAATGTTTCAGGCGCGGCATTTTATTCGGCGCTCTCGCGGGAATATGCTGGACCGGCATCGCCTTCACGCAATCGGTGCCGGTGCCGCAGCGTGGCGGCGGCGCGATCTTCACGCTGAGCCAGGACCCAACCACCGTCAATCCCGACGTGTCGACAAATCCGCCCGATCGGCAGGTCGGCTGCATCATCTACCAAGGCCTCGTTCAGCTCTCGACCGATTACAAGGTACTGCCGCTGCTTGCGAAGTCATGGACCGCATCGACCGACGGATTGACCTACACGTTCGAGCTTAATGACGCCGAATGGCATGACGGAAAACCCTTCACCTCTGATGACGTCAAATATTCGCTGCTGGAGGTTAGCGCCAAATACTCCGCCGTCTTCGCGCCGGCGGGCCGCGCGATCGAGAGCATCGAAACGCCCGCCAAGAACCGGGTGATCATCAAGCTGAAGCAGCCATTCGGCCCGTTCCTCATTTCGCTCGGCTGCATTCAGGGCGCCGCGATCATGCCCGCGCATATCTTCCGCGGCACCGATGTGCTGAAAAATCCTGCGACCACGACCACCCCGGTCGGCACGGGGGCCTTCAAGCTCGCGGAATGGCGGCGTGGCGATTACCTGCGGCTTGTACGCAACACGAAATACTACGAGCCGGGGAAACCGCTCCTCGACGAGGTCATCGGCAAGATCATCGGCCAGGCCTCGACCCGCCTGCAGGCCTTGCAGGCCGGCGAAGTGGATTTCGTGCAATATGTGGCGACCAGCGCGCTGCCCGGCCTGCGCGCCGATCCGCGCGTGAAGGTGCTGCAAAGCGATTCCGCGCCCAACGTCGCCCTCGCCTTCCTCAACACGCAACGCAAGCCCTTGAACGACCGGCGCGTGCGCCAGGCGCTGTTCATGGCGACCGATCGCGAATACCTTATCAAGAACGCCTATTTCAATTCCGGCAGCGCCGGCATTGCGCCGTTCACCACCGAGATCGGGTGGGCCGTCAATCCGGACGTCGACTACCGGAAGATGTATCCATTCGACGTGGCTCGGGCCAATGCGTTGCTCGACGAGGCGGGCGTGAAGCGCGACGCGAACGGCAAGCGCTTCAGCGTGCGCATGCTGATGTTCGCCACGCAATACCCCGAATATCAGCAGGTGTCGGTCGCCATGAAGAGCATGTGGCAGGCGATCGGCGTCGACGTGGTCATCGACGCGCTGGAGGACGCGACCTTCATCAAGCGCGTCTATGTGGACGGCGACTTCGACGTGGCGTTTAACAATTACACAACCTATTCCGATCCGGCGCTTGGCATTGCACGGACCTTCGTCACGTCGTCCATCGGCCAGCCGTTTGGGAATGCGGCGCGCTATTCCAATCCGGAGGTCGACGCGCTGTTCGAGAAAGGCGTGCGCGCCACGAGCTATGAGGAACGCGGCCCCTTCTACCAGAGGATCCAGGCGATCCTTGCCGCCGACCTCCCCGTGTTCACACTGCGTCAGCATCGCGAAATGAATGCCGCCGCGAAGCATTTCGAAGGGATCGCCGGCAACGTGCAGGGGCTCGGCCTCTGGACCGATGCGTGGATCGCGAAGTAGGCTGGAGCGGAGAGCGACGATCCGGCGTGCCCAAGTCGCCTTCGCTGCGACGTTGCGATGCGCCGGCAAAGGAGGTCAACGTGACGAGCGAGGCATTTGTCCGCCCGGCAGGCAGGTCCGTCTGGTTTGGCAAGGATTTGTCGAAGGCCAGGGAATGGATATTTCCCCTCCCACGGGACACCATCGAGGAGGTCGACGAGTGCGTTGCGCGCTTGCGGTCGAGCGGCAAGCCGCTGGAGGAGATCGGCACTGCGGATTTCCCTTTCGCGACGATCGCCAAGGAGATGAAGGCCTTCAAGCAGGAACTCGCGACCGGGCGTGGCTTCGTGATCGTGCGTGGCTTGCCGTCGGACAAATATAGCGACGATGAGCTCGGCAAGATTTTCTGGGGATTTGGGGCCCATTTTGGCCTCGCGATGCCGCAGAGCTTTCTTGGCGACCGGCTCGGTACGGTCATGGACCTCACCGACGAGGAGCCCGAGCGGCGGCTGCGCCGCGGCTACCACTCCGCCGGCGCGCAGTTCGTCCACACCGATGCGTGCGACGTCGTCGGCATGATCAGCATCCGTACCGCGAAGGAGGGAGGCGCGAGCCGGCTCGCGAGCGCGCATGCGGTCAACAACCTTATGCTCGACCTGTGTCCTGAGCTCTTGAAGGTTCTCTACGAAGGATTCGTGTGCCGCATGCCGGATTCCGATGCGGAGGCCATGGGCGTTCCCGCGCTGATCCCGCATCGCGTCCCGGCCTACAAGTTCGAAAACGACTGGCTGAATTGCCACTACGTGCGTGGCTACGTCACGCGCGCGGTCGCCGCCGGCAATCACCAATTGACCCCGCGCGAGCTCGCGGCCATGGACGTGTTCGCATCGCTCGGCAACCATCCTGATCTGATCATCGAGATGCTGCTTGAGCCCGGCGATTTCCAGATCTTCAACAATCGTACCGTGCTGCATGGGCGCGCGCATTTCGAGGACTATCCGGAAAAAGCGCGCCGCCGCCATCTCAAGCGCCTGTGGCTGTCGGTAGACGACTGGCCGAAAATTCCAGAGATTCAGGGCTCGCTCTATGGCGACAACCTCTGGAAGTGGGAAGATCATGCACGCAAGCGAGCCGCCGCGACGGCAGCCGAGTGAGCGCCGCAACGCCGCGCACACGCCCTTCTCATGATCCACCGCTGGCTTTTCCGGTACGTGCTGGCGCGATTGGCTTGGGCCGCAGCGAGCGTGCTCGCCATCCTTGTGATCAATTTCCTGGTCGTGCGGCTGGTGCCGGGCGATCCGGTGCAGGCGATCGTCGGCGACTTTCCGGCCCCTCCCGAATATGTCGAGACGCTGCGTCGGGATCTGGGTCTCGACCGGTCGCTGCCGGTGCAACTGTGGCTCTACCTGGTCAATCTGGCGCAGGGCAACCTCGGTTTTTCCTTCGTCAACCGTCTGCCGGTGCTCGATCTTCTCGTCGAGCGCGCGATGTACACGCTGCTCCTGGTGGTTCCCTCGCTCACGCTCGCGGCCATCATCGGTATCGTTCTGGCGCTCGCCGCGGCGCCACGAGCCGGCAGTATCTATGACAGCGCGGTGACCGCGGTCAGTCTGTTCGGCTATTCGGTGCCGATCTTCTGGTTCGGTCAGATTCTCATCGTCATCTTCGCCATCGATCTCGGATGGCTGCCGGCGCAAGGCATGCATTCGCTGCGTGGCGTGAGGACGGGACTGGCATCGGTGCTGGATGTGGCGTGGCACATGATCCTGCCTGTGTTCAGCGTCACCATTTTTCATATTGCAGTGGTGGCGCGCGTCGCTCGCGCCAGTATTCTGCAGACGCTGCAACAGGACTTCATCCTGACGGCTCGCAGCAAGGGGCTGCCGCAGCAGCGTGTGCTTTGGCTCCACGTCCTTCCAAATGCCCTCATCCCGGTCGTGACCGTGATCGGATACGGTTTTGGACATTCACTGACGGGCGCGATTCTCACCGAGGCCGTCTTCGCCTGGCCCGGCCTCGGCAATCTTTTCATCAGCTCGATCGCAAACCGCGATTATCCTGTGCTCGAAGGAATTTTCCTGCTCACGGCGGTGACCGTGGTCGTCGCCAACCTGATCACGGATCTCCTGTATCTGATCATCGACCCGCGTGTCCTTCATGAGCAGCGCGCCCATGTATAGTTTCATGCGTAATTTCTGGCGCATCACCTTGTCCCAGCCTGCAGGATTGGCTGCCGTCGTCTTCGTATCGTTGCTTGCATTCCTTGCCGTTACCGCGCCCCTGCTGTTTCCGGGCGATCCCAACCAGATCACCGAAAATGTGATGAGAGCGCCTTCCTTCGCGCATCCTTTCGGCACCGATGAATTGGGGCGCGATGGATTGGCCAGCGTCGTCTACGGTGCCCGCGTATCGCTGATTGTGGGTCTGCTCGCGGCAGTGGCGGCGACATTGATCGGCGGATTGGTCGGCGCCTTCGCCGGCTATCGCGGCGGTGCGTTCGATCTCATCGTCATGCGCATCGCGGAGATTTTCCAGGTCCTGCCGACATTCATCCTCGCGGCGGTCATCATTGCGCTATCGCGCCCCGGATTGCCGCAGGTGATCATCGTCATTGCGGCTCTTGCGTGGCCGCAGACCGCGCGCCTGATGCGTGGCGAAGTGATGCGCATCAAGCAGACGGACTTCGTCGCCGCGGTGCGGTGTCTCGGTATCGGCGACAGCGCGATCCTCCTGCGCGAAATCGTCCCGAACGCGCTTGCGCCGGTGCTGGCGGTCGGCACCCTCATCGTGGGCCAGGCCATCCTGCTCGAAGCATCCCTGGGATTCCTGGGGCTGAGCAGCCCGGAAATCGTGAGCTGGGGACGGATGCTCAACAGCGGCCAACGTTTGCTGTTCAATGCCTGGTGGCTGTCGGTTTTCCCCGGGACGGCAATCTTCTTGACCGTGCTCGCCTTCAATCTGGCGGGGGACGCCATCGGCGCGGCCATGGATCCTCGCAGATCGGGAGGCGAGCATCGATGACATCGCGCGCCGCAATCCTGCGGGTCGAGCGCCTGCGTGTGTCCTACCGCATGAGCGACGGAATGATCGGTGCGATCAGGGACGCGACGCTGGAGATTGGCGAAGGCGAGGCTGTTGGACTCGTCGGCGAGTCGGGCTCGGGCAAGTCATCGCTGGCGCGCGCGGTCCTCGGCCTGCTGCCTGAAAGAGTAGGCGTCATCGAAGCCGGCTGTATCGCCATTGGCGGTCGCGACGTGACAGCGTCGTCGCAGCAGCAATGGGAGGCGATCCGCGGCGATCCGGTAGCGATCGTGTTCCAGGATCCCTTGAGCTTTCTCAATCCGGTCATGCGGGTCGGCACGCAGATCGCGGAAAGCGTCATGCGGCACGATCCGCAGCACGGCGTCGACGAGCGGGTCGAGGAGCTTCTTGACCTCGTCAAACTGCCCAAGGGCAGCGCCCGCTCCTATCCGCACGAATTGTCCGGCGGCATGCGCCAGCGCGTGTTGCTCGCCATTGCGCTCGGCTGCCGTCCACGTCTGCTCATCGCCGACGAACCGACGACGGCGCTCGACGTGACCACACAGGCCGAAATCCTGGCCCTCATCGGAGAAATGCGTGAACGCCTCAAGATGGGCCTGCTGCTGATCAGCCACGATCTTGCGGTCATCGCGTCGGTCTGTACGCGCGTCTATGTGATGTACGGCGGGCAGACGGTCGAATGGGGACCGACGGGCGATGTTTTCACCCGGCCGGCGCATCCCTATACGACCGCCTTGTTGCAGTCCGCACGCGTCGCTCGCAACGCGCAGCGCCGCTTCGCCACGATCGAGGGGGACGTTCCCGATCTCGCCCGGGCGATTGTCGGCTGTCCGTTTGCGCCACGCTGTGCGCATGCCAGCGATCCATGCCGCACGGAAATGCCGGCGCCCGTCGCCGCAAGCGACGCACTGGACCATCAATCCCGCTGCTGGCTCAACGGGCAGACATGACCAAGGCAAGCAAGCCGCTCTTGGAGCTTGTCGGCATCGACAAATCGTTCCGCCGTCCGGGCGGCGGCATGATCCACGCAGCCAAAGCGATCAATCTGACCGTCGATCGCGGCGAGACCGTTGCGCTCGTCGGCGAGAGCGGCTCCGGCAAGTCGACACTCGGACGCATCGCGCTTTGCCTGCTGCGTCCCGATGCCGGCAAGGTCTTTCTCGCCGGCGAATGCCTGACCGGGATGCCGCCGCGCCTTTTGCGCGAGAAGCGGATCGCGATGCAGCCAATTTTCCAAGACCCGGCGGCGTCCTTCAATCCACGCCGGAAGGTCGCCGGGCTGCTGGCGCAGGCCACGCGCAGCCGCCACGAAACGGACCCGGCCGCGCGGTCGATCTCGCTCCTGGAGGATGTGGGACTGCGTCCCGGCGTCGCGTTCATGCACCGCTTTCCGCACGAATTGAGCGGCGGACAGCGCCAGCGCCTGGCCATTGCGCGCGCCCTCGCCATCGACCCCGCGCTTGTCATTGCGGACGAGCCGCTGTCGGGCGCCGACGTCTCGATCCGCGGCCAGATCCTGAACCTGCTCGCCGATCTTCAGGAGCGGCGCGGCCTCGCCTATCTGATGATCACCCACGATATTTCGATCGCGCGGGCTTTCGCTCATCGCGTCGCGGTGATGAAGGACGGTGAAATCGTCGAAACAGGTCCAGCTGGCGAGGTGTTGGGCAACCCACGTGATCCTTACACCTGCCGTCTTGTCGCCGCGGTCCCCACACTTCCGGTAACGCCGGTCGAAATTGAGTCGAGGTCCGTGTAGCGGAGGCGGACGTCTACTGCGGGCGAATATTGGCGGCCTTGATGACCTTGGCTCAGGTGACGATTTCGGTCCGGATTCGTTGCCCGAATTCTTCCGGCGTGCTGCTCACCGCCTCGTAACCGAGCGTCGCGAGCCGCTCGCGCATGTCCGGGGCCGCAATGGTCTTGAAGACTATCATCGTGGCTCCAGCTTGCGGACCGTCCGATCCCACGGGCTCAATTGGCTCGGAGTCGCCGAAAGCGGCGCCTCATCGCCGTGCGGCCTCTCTGGCGAACCGTTTGATGTCGGCGCCGTGCTCGCGGAAATAGTGCTTGAACCAGACCGTGAAAGCGCTCGCATTGCGTACCACGCGGTGGCTGATCTCGTCCCAGCTCAGCCAGGTCAGATCGACAACTTCGGCCGGGTCAGGCTGGGTCTCGTCCCTGAGCCGGCCGAAATAGACATATACGAGCTCATTCTCCTGCATGCCGCGGTCGAGATCGCTGCTATAGCGTGCGAAAAAGCCGAACGAGAGCGGGCAGGTGGCGCCCAGCTCTTCCTTGAGCCGCCGGCGCGCCGCTGCAACGGTGCGCTCACCCGGCCGCGGATGTCCGCAGCAGGAGTTCGCCCACAGTCCACCGGAGTGATATTTCTTCGGGTTGCGCTGTTGCAGCAGGATGCGCGCACGATCATCGACGATGAAGATGGAGAACGCGCGATGCAGCAGCCCTCTGCGGTGGACAATCGTCTTGGCGGCCGACCCGGCGGCACGGTTGAATTCATCGACCAGTATGAGTTGTTCCTCGGCCATGTTTGGCGCCTTGCTTTTCAGTGCGGCGGAGAGACCGGCTTTTGCCCTGAGCCCTTCAGGCGTCTTTGCCTTATCCACGATGAAGCGCGTATGCACGATGAAGCGCGTATGAGTGTCGGTGCTCGCATTACCGAGCTTATGCTTAGCAGCGGTCTCCCAGCCGACACCTTGCATGATGGTTTCTCCCGCTGTCGCATGAGTTGCCCTCGGACGAGGTCTACAATCTCATCGACATAGCCGGCTTCTTTCAAGCCGTTACGGAACGCGGCCACGAGAATGCCTTGGCGTAGGCCTTGATTGCATTTACCCCCCATTAAAAGTTTCCCGCGCCGAGATTAGCACGGCCGAAGCATTGAGGAAGCGGCGGGTACGCGTGGGGCGGGCGCGGTTGTCGGCAGTCGCACGGAAGGTCGACGCCGTGGGGACGCGGCGGCCACGCCCCTCAATGCTCCAGGAAGCTCCGCAGCATCTTCGAGCGCGACGGATGCTTGAGCTTGCGCAGTGCCTTCGCCTCGATCTGGCGGATGCGCTCGCGTGTCACCGAGAACTGCAGGCCGACCTCCTCGAGCGTGTGGTCGCTGTTGAGGCCGATGCCGAACCGCATGCGCAGCACGCGCTCCTCGCGCGCATTGAGTGAAGCGAGCACGCGCGTCGTGGTCTCGCGCAGGCTCGACCGGATGGCGGCGTCGATCGGCAGGATCGCGTCCTTGTCCTCGATGAAATCGCCGAGATGGGAATCCTCCTCGTCGCCGACCGGGGTTTCGAACGACAGCGGCTCCTTGGAGATCTTCTGGACCTTGCGCACCTTCTCGACCGGCATGGCGAGCTTCTCGGCGAGCTCCTCCGGGGTCGGCTCGCGGCCGAGGTCGCGCAACAGCTGGCGCGAGGTGCGCATGATCTTGGTGATCGCATCGATCATGTGCACGGGGACGCGGATGGTGCGCGCCTGGTCGGCGGTGGAACGGGTGATCGCCTGCCGGATCCACCAGGTCGCGTAGGTCGCGAACTTGTAGCCGCGGCGATACTCGAACTTGTCGACCGCCTTCATGAGGCCGATGTTTCCTTCCTGAATGAGGTCGAGGAATTGCACGCCGCGATTGGTGTACTTCTTCGCGATCGAGATCACGAGACGGAGGTTCGCTTCCACCATTTCCTTCTTGGCGGCGTGCGCCTCGCGCTCGCCCTTCTGCACCGCCCGGACGATCCGGCGGAACTCGGGGATCGCGAGGCCGGTCGCGCCGGCGAGCGTGTGGATCTCGGCACGATGCTCCCTGATCTTGTCCTTGTCGGCGGCGATGAAGTGCTTCCAGCCTTTCTCCGCCAGCTTCGAGACGCGGTTGATCCAGTGCGGGTCGAGCTCGGCGCCCCGGTAGATCCTGAGGAAATCCTCGCGCGCGACGCCGTGACTTTCGGCGAGCCGCATCAGGCGGCCCTCGTGGCCGACGAGCCGCTTGTTGATGTCGTAGAGCTGGGCGACGAGCGCATCGACGCGCGCCTGGTTGAGGCGCAGCGAGCTCACCTCGGCGACGATGCGGTCCTGCAGCTTCCGGTATTTGCGCTCCTGCGCGGGCGACAGCCTGCCGTTGCTGAGCTTGAACGCGATGTCCTGCTCCTGCAGGCGGCGCAGCCGCTTGTAGGCGTCGGCGACGTTGTCGAACGTCTCCAGCACTTTCGGCTTGAGCTCGGCCTCGATCGCGGCGAGCGACAGCGAGGCTTCCATGTCGTCGTCATCGTCGTCGTTGAGATCGCCCGCGTCCGTGTCGCCGTCGCCGCGCGCGTCGGCCAGCCCCGATGCCCTGACGGCCGCGGGAACCGTCGCGGGCGCCGGCACCAGCGGAACCAGGGCCGACATCGGCGCGGCCATCGGCGGCGCGATGGAGCCGATCACCGGTGCCGTCGCGGGCGGCGCCATGGGCTGGCCGTCAGGCCCGATCGCCGCCGCCGGCATTGGCGCCGGCATGGGCTTGGCGCCGGGGCCCGCATAGGTCGCCTCGAGATCGATGATGTCGCGCAGATGAATCTTTCCCTCGTTGAGTTCGTCGCGCCAGATGATGATGGCTTGGAAGCTCAGCGGGCTCTCGCACAGGCCGACGATCATCGCCGCGCGGCCGGCCTCGATGCGCTTGGCGACCGCGACCTCGCCCTCGCGCGAGAGAAGCTGCACCACGCCCATTTCGCGCAGATACATGCGCACCGGGTCATTCGTGCGTTCGCCCGGTTCCGCCTTCTTGAACTCGGCCGGCGCCTTGCGCACGACCTCGACCAGCTCGCCCTCGCTATCCTCTTCCTCCGGCTCCTCGCTCTTCGCCGCCTCCTCGGTTTCGCCGTCCTCCTGCTCGACGGCATTGATGCCCATCTCGTTGAGCATCGCCAGAATGTCCTCGAGCCGCTCGGAGGTGACGTCCTCGGAGGAGAGAGCCGCATTGATCTGGCCGTGGGTGACGTAACCGCGCTGCTTGGCGCGCTTGATCATCTTCTGGACGCCGTCGTCGGACAGGTCGAGCGCCGGCCTGTCCGGCGCATCGCTCTCCTCCGTCGCGGAATCAGGCGCCTCGTCCTTGCCGGAGGCCGCTTCGGTCTTTCTGGCCATGAAGGGCTCCCGGCCCGCGCCGAGCGCGTGCCGTTGGGATGTCGTGAAAAGGAATCAGCCTTACGCGGCGCCTGAAAAGCGACTCTTCGCGGTCTGCCGTGCCGCTAGGGTGCCGAGTCGCTCCGGTCGGGACATGCGCTTGTGCGATTCCGCTTGTACAGGCTTTTGGGCAGCGTGTCTTTGCAATAGAGGGGACCGCCACTGCTATCGACTCAGAGTTCGGGCGACTCGGAAGCGGCGCACGGTTCTCATTCCAAAACCGAAGGTCCAAGGTATACGATCGCAGGCCGCCTATTGGACCGCGGAAACTGACAGCCGCTTGCGGGAGAACTGAAATGGAAGCGAACAGAGCCTATTTCATGGTGCGCGCGCAGGTGGCGGACGAATCCGACCGCGCCAAATTCGATCAGTGGTACGCGACGCACCATGTGCCGCTCGCGATGGAGAAATTCCGCTGCGAGAAGGGCTGGCGCCTGTGGAGCCGCAGCGATCCGTCGGTGCACTATGCGTTCTACCAGTTCAAGGACGTCGCGACGCTGCGCGCGCGGCTCGACTCGCCCGACTTCAAGGTGCTGGTCGCCGACTTCGATCAGGCATGGCCGCAGGTGCCACG
>WNFF01002857.1_pt1 | contig 14923 bp, 9 predicted proteins | sample 5400441 | NCBI WGS metagenome assembly WNFF01 (sample SAMN13153345, study PRJNA577476) | soil metagenome | isolation source: 120 cm saprolite under Douglas fir tree site 2 hole 3 replicate 1 | place: USA:California | collected 2015-04-18 | reverse complement strand
TAGAAGGCGGCTTCGCCTTCCATTTTCTTGTACGGGATGTTCATGCGCTTCATAGTGTCGGCGAGCGCGGCGGTGGCGCGGTGCCAGTCTTCGGGCTTGCCGGCGTAATTCTCCGGATGCGAAGCGTCCCAATCGGAGAGCTCGACCTCGAATTTGTCGAAGCCGAAATTTTTCATGACCGCGTAGGCGAAGTCGACGCAGGCTTCGACTTCTTTTTCAATTTGCGACGGTGTGCAGAAGATGTGGGCGTCATCCTGAGTGAAGCCGCGAACGCGAAGCAGGCCGTGGAGAACGCCGCTGCGCTCGTAGCGATAAACAGTACCGAGCTCGGCGAGGCGGACGGGGAGGTCGCGGTAGCTGCGGAGCTTCGATTTGTAGATGAGGATGTGGCCTGGGCAGTTCATGGGCTTCAGCTGGTAGTCGGCCTTTTCGACTTCCATCGGTCCGAACATGTTGTCCTTGAAAAAAATGGTGTGGCCGCTGGTCTTCCAGAGGTCAAGCCGCATGATGTGCGGCGTGAAGACGAGGTCGTAGCCGCGCTTGAGCAACTCGTCGCGGAGCCAGTCCTCGACGATTTTGCGAATCAGGCCGCCTTTGGGGTGCCAGAAGATCAGGCCTGGCCCCGCTTCTTCCTGGATGCTGAAGAGCTCGAGCTCGACGCCGAGCTTGCGGTGGTCGCGGCGCTTGGCTTCTTCCAGGCGGTGTAGGTATTCGTCCAACTCTTTTTGCGTGAAGAAACAGGCGGCGTAAATGCGCTGGAGTTGGGGATTGCTGATGCGCTTGGTGGAAGGGATGTGCGGGCCGCGGCAGAAGTCGATATATTTTCCCGTGGTGTAGAAGGAGACCAGCGGCTCTTCGGCTTTTTCTTGGACAAGCTCGCACTTGAAAATCTGATTGCTCCTTTTGTAAAGATCGAGGGCTTCGGGCTTGGGAATGAGCTTGCGCTCGTTGGGTAGGTCCTGCGCCGCCAGTTCGTGCATCTTTTTTTCGATCTTGGCGAGGTCATCCTGAGTGAAAGGCTCGTCGCGCAGGAATTCGTAGAAGAAGCCCGTGTCAATCGGGGGACCAACACCGAGCTTAACGTTTGGGTAAAGCTCCATGACCGCCGCGGCGAGGAGGTGGGCCGCGGAATGGCGGAAGACAAAGAGCGAGTCGGGATCCTTCTCGGTGAGGATTTGCAGCTTGACGTCGCGCTCAAGAGGGCGGCGGAGATCGATGAGTTCGCCTTCGCCGTCGTTGGGCTGACCCACCCGGGCGACCAGGGCGGCGTCGGCGAGGCGCGGCGAAATTTTCTTCGCGATGTCCGCGGGGGTTGTGCCCTTGGGCACTTCCTGGACCTTGCCGTCGGGCAACGTGATGTGGATCTGCTCCATGGCGGTTTCACCCGGAAGGGGAACACTAAGCTTATCGGCGGGTTCCAGCGCGGTCAAGGCGGGAACAGAGAACCAACATCATCGCGCCGCAGGGGAAAGTCGCTGGAGGTCAGGAAAACAAGGGTACCGGCCGTGCCCATGCTAAGAGAGAGGCAAGTTGAACCGAGTGTCGCGGATCAGGGAAGCCCACGACACTCGGCAGAATAACGACCTCATTCTTTTTTGGTCGGATCGTTAAACAGCACGGTGAGTTTGATGCTGCCATGTCCGAATTGCGGGAATAAGGCTGTGGCTGGATTGCCCGGATCCAGATTCGAAGCCGTGTCATCCGGCGGGAAAAGGATTAACGAGCGCAGATGAGCCAGGATTGCCTGTCGCTCTTCATCCTCGAGGGCAGCAAAAGCGTCGCGGGAGGACTGAGCCTCTCCACCGTGCCTGAGGATAACCTCGTCCAAGTTGGCGCTGCGCCCATCATGACCCAAAGCGACCTTGCTGCCCACGCCCCAGAGCGGTCGCGTGAGGAATTCCTTCTGGATGGTGCCATCCCAATTGCGCTCGTAAAAATTAGGGCCAAGGTCGTGGCGTTTGAAGTCGGTGTAGATATTCTTCACCAGGAATGGCTGGAGCTTCGGCTGTTTGAGAGCGGGGAAGCCGCTGCCGTCATCCACAGCGTTGACGAAAGGTGTCGCGGTGGAGAAAAGGTTATTGAAGATGCCGCGCGCCGGATCGTAGACAGTTTCGAGGTCGGCAACACGACGGTCCTTGTTGATGAGGAGGTTGCCAACATGGCATGAAGTGCAGCCAATTTTCTCGAGTAAGTGGTCGCCATGGCGCGTCAATTCGGTCTGCGCGTAGGTGCCAGGCTTGAAGTAGTTCAGCAGATAGAATTCCATGAAGTCCACAATCGCGGTAGGAACTTCGTTGGCCACGCCGTCGCCATCGGGATCAGCGGCGGGATTGTCGGTCGGCGGAGCTTCGATGCGGTCCAGCGAACCGTCAAGCAGCATACCTGAGGGTGTGCGGAACTTGCCGCCTTTGCTCGCGGCCATTAGCTCGGGATCAACAGATTGCAGACCCATTTCGTTCTGGAACGCGCCCACCAGGAATTCGCGCATGGAGATGGTGCCCCCCTGCGCAAAGAAAGGCCGGACGCGAAGGTCGGCGTCGATGCCCTGGACCTGCGAGGTGTCCACGGAGCCGTCCGGATTTGCGGTAATAGAGCCAAAATCGATGCCCTTGCTTACGAGATGGCCAGTCGCGGACCGGTGGGTACTCTTGGCAGTGACAATGGCGGAAAGCCTGATGGCCCGGAGATCGGCAGTGATTTCATCAGCGAGCATCTCCTTGATGCCGAGGCCGAAAAGGTGAGGGGCATCACGGCTATCAGGCCGAGTAACCACGTCTCCGCCGGTGCCCGCCGAGCCGCGCGGCCGGGCATGGCACGCGGCGCAACTGTCAGCGAGCCCGGCTCCGATGGCATTGTTTAAACCGATGTCGCCATGCCCATCTCCCACAGCGGGGCCCTGCCCTTGCAGGCGGGTGAACTTGCGCTGAAAGAGCTGACGCCCGCGCCTGACGGCCCGGAAGGGATCACGGGCAATAATGAACGCAGAGGAGTCAGGGGTCATCACGTCGCCCCGGCCAGCGCCGATCTCCTGTTGATAGGACAAATTAATTCCGTCGTTAGCCTTGTTGGGGGCTTGGTTCTTATCCACCATTTGTGCTGAAGCGGAGGAAGTGGCGAAACCGAGGACGAGCAAAATCATGGGAAGCGACATGGAACGTCGCCAAGTCCTGTACAAGAATAGCTTCGGCCCCTGAAACAAGAAAACACGTGTCATACACATTGAGGACACCTCATCTGAGCGGTTATTGCGACAATGCCCCGGCGTGCAGGTCGTGGCAAGTTTCAAGGGAGAGTGCCAGAACGCGTCTTTTCGTTTCAATGCCTCAAGAGGCATTTCTTGGTGAGCGGTCAATCCGTTGAATTCGCGAGGGTTCCTCTGATGGGTGAGCGCTTTTGTAACCTCTGGTACCTGGGCCTCCGGATGGCGTGCTACACTTTTGCCAACCCGTGAGCTTTGGGGTGATGCTCTTCGTGCCCCGTGCAGAACACCGGCTCCGCTTTGGGGTCTTCGAGGCCAATCTCCATGCGCGTGAGTTGCGCAAGCACGGAGTCCGCGTAAAACTGAGCGGCCAACCGTTCCAAATCCTGGCTCTCCTTCTGGAACGCCCTTGCGAAATCGTGACTCGCGAACAACTCCGTGAACGCCTCTGGCCCTCGGACACCTATGTCGACTTCGATCACAGCCTCAACACCGCAGTGAAAAAACTCCGCGCCGTCCTAGGCGACTCCCCGGAAAATTCGCGCTATATCGAAACGATCCCGCGTGTTGGGTACCGCTTCATCGCACCGGTGCAGGAAGCCGCCGTGAAGAAAGAGTGGACGGCAGGCGCTCCACTTGTCGATAGCGGATCCCGTGTTCAGGCCGAGGTGAAAGAGACCTCACGCCGCCGGTGGCCGGTCTTTTTGGGGATCGGCATTGGTATGGTCGTGGCCCTGGCTGGTTACTTTGAGTGGTCGCGATTGCGGGCTCATTCTCAGCCGTCAAGCGGACGATCCATGTTGGCGGTTCTTCCTTTCGAGAACCTTACTGGAGACGCCGGGCAGGACTATTTCAGCGACGGCCTGACTGAGGAAATGATCGCCCAACTCGGACGCCTCGATCCAGAGCGTCTGGGGGTGATCGCGCGCACCTCCGTAATGCACTACAAGCACAGCCAGGAGCAATTGGACCGGATCGGGCGTGAACTGGGAGTCCAGTACGTGCTGGAGGGCAGCGTCCGGCGCGATTCAAGCAGAGTGCGAATCACAGCGCAACTGACTCAAACGAGAGACCAGACCCGCTTGTGGGCGCGGCAATACGACCGCGAACTGAGCAGTCTCTTGGCTCTTCAAGGCGAGATCGCACAAGAAATTGCCGACGAAATTCAACTCACCCTCGGCGAGCATAAGCGGATCGACATTGCCCGTCAGGCTTCTCTCCCTCCTAAGACGCCGGAGGCCTACGATCTCTATCTCAAGGGTCAATACTTCTGGAACAAGAGGAGCCCTCAGGGATTCGAGCAGGCGATCGAGTGTTTTCAACAGGCCATCGTCAAGGATCCCAACTACGCCCGAGCCTATGCCGGCCTGGCGGATTCCTACGCCTTGGTGGGCGGTTACAGCATAGCTCCACAAACCGAGTTCATGCCGAAGGCGCGCGCCGCAGCGTTGCGGGCCCTCGAGATTGACGAGAGCCTGCCGGAAGCCCACACCGCATTGGCTTTGATTGTGCAGAATTACGATTGGGACTGGCAAACAGCGGAGAAAGAATACCGGCGGGCCATCGACTTAAACCCTAACTACGCCACAGCCCACCACTGGAATGCAGAGCATCTGACCTGGCTGGGCCGTTTCGATGAGGCGTTCCGCGAGAGCGAGCGAGCGCGACAGCTTGATCCACTTTCGCTGATCATTGCGACCGACAACGGCGCAATTCTGTACTTCTCCCGGCAGTATGACCGCGCCATAGAACAGTTTCGCGCTGTGCTCGCCATGGAACCGAGCTTCCCGCGGGCCGGCATCGTGATCTATGCTTATGTCGAAAAGGGATTGTTCGCGGATGCGTTGGCTGAGATCGAAAAGAGGCGCCGCGTTGCCGGTGGGCCATGGAGCTGGTCGACGTTGGCCTACGTCTACGGCCGCTCCGGCCAGCAGGTGCAGGCTCGGCGTGCGCTGGAGAAACTGGAACAGTTGAACCGGCGCCAGCAGTTAGATCCCATAAATATGCTCTGGGCTCATCTGGGTATGGGCCACAAGGACGAGGCCTTGGCCTACCTGGAAAAGGCATACTCCGAGCGTTTCAACATTTTGACTTCACTCAAAGTGGAACCCGCGTTCGACCCGCTACGCAGCGACCCGCGTTTTCAAGACTTACTGCGGCGCGTCGGCTTGGCAGCTGACGGCGTCACCGGAAGAAGTACCTCAAAGCCCTGATGCTTGACCACGTTAAGCCACTAGTTGAATTGCGCAAGCGCGCCCTGCCGCAGTAGCAGGTCAGGGTTTCTTGTTGCGCGCAGTTTCCATCGCTTCCCAGGCGGCTTCGGGAAGCATCAGCAAGTCGTTGAATTCGCCGGCGCCGCGAAGCCATTGCCCGCCGTCAATGACCACGCATTCGCCATTGATATATTCGGCCATGTCGCTCAGGAGAAAGACAGCCAGATTGGCCAGCTCTTCGTGACGGCCAAAGCGCTTCATCGGGTGTTTTTCCTTGGCGTGTTCTTCGAATTGTTTTGAAGGCATGAGCCGCGACCACGCGCCTTCAGTCGGGAACGGGCCCGGCGCGATGGCATTCAGCCGAATGTGATACTTCGCCCATTCAACGGCGAGCGACGTGGTCATGGCCAGCACACCGGCCTTCGCGCACGCCGAGGGCACCACGAAACCGGAACCGGAGTTTGCTGCGGCATAGGTCGTCACGATGTTCAGGACGTTCCCGCCGAGCTTTTGGGCAATCCAGCGTTTGCCGAATGCCTGCGTGCAATGAAACGTGCCGTTGAGCACGATGCCAACGACGGCATTGAATGCGTTGGGCGTCAGCTTTTCCGTGCGCGCCATGAAATTGCCAGCGGCGTTGTTGACCAGCGTGTCGATGCGGCCGTACTGCTGCTCGGCTTTGTCCACGGCCGCTTCCACTGCTCCGTAATCGCGCACATCGCAGGTGGCGAAGGCTGCGGCGCCTCCGGCGCGGTGAATCTCTTCACAGACCTCCCGCAGCGGCTGTTCCCGGCGGCCGACGAGAAACATCCGCGCGCCGAGTTCAGCGAACCGCAGGGCCATGGAACGGCCGAGACCTGTTCCTCCACCGGTCAAGAAGATCGCCCGCCCCTTCATCATTTCCTGGTGAAACACTCGCCACCGCCTCCCGCCGAGATGTCCGCCCGTTTCTCACCAAGCAGCGACGCATTTTAGTGCATCGGCACGGAAAAGCGAGACAATTTGCGCAGCGATTGCGTGGACGAGTGAGGATGCGCCGTTTCGTTTCCTAATCAGCGAAACAACAGATTTGCGGGTGAGGACTCAGTTGGGCTTCATGATGGCGGGAACTGGACGCCCCATGGCCTTCGCGTATTCGGCTGCGAAGAGCGAGCTGTCCGGAAACTCCGCAGTCAATTCGCGCAGGAGTTTTTGAGCCAGGGCATTTTTTTTCTCGCGCCGCGCGGCCAGCGCCAGGAGGATCTTCGCGAACTCGCAAAGATAGCGCCCGCCGTCTGCCGTCTTACCAAGTTGTTCCATGCCCAGTTTCTTGTCTCCATGTATCCCGCCGAACCAAAGCATGAAGCGCGCGCCGCCGGACAGGCTTCCAATGATGTAATTCGCGGAGCCCAGGGCCACGTAGGCATCGTTTGCGTCGGGCCGCTGCGCCAGCAATTGTTTGGCATACTCATTGGCTTCCTTGAGCCGCTTCAAGCTATCCAGACGCTGCTTCTTCAGAACCATGTCAGCGTTCGATTCCATTCCGGCCGAAAGAGTTAAGGCAAACAAAGCTTCAGGATCACTCGGTTTTTTTCCCAAGCGGTCTTTTGCGAGCGCGCGCGCGCGGTCTAGCGCTTTCTGGAATTCCTTCATTCGCATGGGATCCGGAGCGCCTTCAATTCCTTTGAGAAATCTCTTTTCGTTCAGAAAGAAATCGCTTTTCAGGACACCCTGACGGTAAAACTCTTCGAAGAGATAACTCGCTGCCACGGCCACTTCGCCAAAAGGCTCTTTAGGATTTTGTGATTCCCAGGCAGAAAATCTTGCTCGCGCTTCCGTGAAATGCTGTCCGTAGAGCAAGTGAAATGCTTCCATCAGTTCCGGCACTTGCGTGAAGGCGGGAGTGGCGCCATCGGCGTCATCATCGAAAGAGGCGCTTTTCGCAGGCGCGCACAGGAAGAGAAAAGCCAGTAGGCAGCAGCAGATCCTCATTCGCAGCATGTGCATCCTTAAGGCAATCTCGTCAGAACAATCCCGGAATGAAGCGCGGTTTCCCGGCCATGGCCACTCGATAGTCCGGATTCGCAAAAAGGACGTTTTCTTCCACGGCGATTCGCTGGGAGATCACAACCACATAGGCGATCGTTGCTACCAGGGCCGTGATCCAGGCCGTGTGAATCAACGGGAGTGAAAACATTTCCGCAAAAATCGCCGCATAGTTTGGATGCCGAACGAAGCGAAAAGGTCCCCCTGTGACGACGCCCAGCCGCGTTGAATCCATCACCTGGACATTCCAGTGACGGCCCATGGTGCGCACGACCCAGAGGCGCACGGCGTTAGCGGCGAGAAATATCACCAGCATGACGCCCGCGAGGAGCGGGAAAAAGGGCCGGCGAAGAAATACCACCTCGGCGGCAGAACCGAGGAGCACAAAAGTGTGCACGAGAACCACCCAGCGGAAATTTGGTTTGTTTACTTTTGTGGCCCCGCGAGCGATCAACTCATTTTGATGACGGTGGGAAACACGCAGCTCGAACAACCGCAAAAGGGCCACGCAGAGCAAGAGGCCAAGATAAGCGATGACGGTTATGTCCATTGGAGGAGCAAAAACTCGGCGCTGAATCCCGGTCCGAAGGCGGCCGCCAGGGCGTACTCGCCCGGGTTAAGGGGTCTCTTCTCCATCCACTCCTGCAAGATGAAAAGGATCGTGGCGCTGGAAAGGTTGCCGACTTCGCTGAGAATTTCCCAGGAGGGCTGCGTATCGCACTGGCACAGTCCCAATTCTTTTTCGACGTTGCCCAGCAACCGCGCACCGCCGGGATGCAGGATCCATCCCTTTATCTCTTCCTGCTTCCGGCCGTGACGCTTGAGGAAGTCCTCGACCAAACCGCGGATCTTCGCACCGATCATCTCAGGGACGTCCTTGGAAAGCAGGATGTGAAACCCGGAATCGCGCAGATCGAATCCCATGGCATCGAGGGAATCTGGAAAAGTGTAGGTTTCCGAAGCGAGAATCTTCGGCCCGCGCTGCGGTTTTCCAGTCACCAGGGCCGCTGCCGCGCCGTCACCGAACAGGATCGAAGAGATGAGATTCGCCTGCGAGATATCCTTGCGCTGAAATGTCAGCGAGGGCAGCTCCACCGCGATGATAAGCACATTTCCGCCCGGATGAGCCTTCAGGTAGTCCGCGGCGCGCCCCAGCGCCATCGCTCCCGCGGCACAGCCCAACTCCGTAAACGGCATTCTTCGCACGTTCGAACGGAAGCCCATCAGGTTAATGAGGTGCGCATCGAGCGAAGGAATCATAAAGCCCGTGCAGGAAACGGTGATGATGAGATCCACTTCGTCGGGCCGCAGACCGGCGCGCTGGAGACATTGTTCGGCGGCCTGCCGGCCGAGTTTCACGGCGTGCTCGATGTATTCCTGGTTGGTCTTCGAGAGCGGGCGGGGCTCGACCGTGTACTCGATGGGAAAAATGGCGAAGCGTTTGTGCACCTGCGCGTTGTCCACCACGGCCATCATGGCTTCGAGCCGCCGCTCGGGGATGTCGAAGACACGCCCCATGTAGTATTTCACGTCGTCACGGGTGATGGTGTAGGGAGGCAATGCGGTCGCGGTCGCAGCGATGGTGCAATGCGAATTAGAAAGCCCGTTCAAGGGTCCAGTGTTCACAGATTCCACCCGTCTAGCCGGGGCAAAAGCCCATCGGGGCAATAGGCAGGCCCCATAAATCACTTAGATACCGCGCAGCCTCGGCAAGCTGCTCGCGAGGCGTAAACTTTACCTCATTCTTTGCCGGTAGGGGAGCAATTTGAACGGACGCCGTGCCCTATTTCAGCGGGGCTGTCCGGGGACGATTCCTCTGAGTGTCGCGCCTTTGTAAGATCTATTGCCCTAGCCTGGTTCTTGTGCCACACAATTGCTTGTTCGATTGTTTGTGGTAGATTCGCTTGCCGCGGAGGCGCTAAATGATCTCGCCGTTTGCACGCCGTTACGCAGTTCTCATCGCTCTCGGCGGAATATTCAGCTTACCAGCCGCTCGCTGCCAGTCGGCTCTCCCTGCTCCGGCAGAAGGCGATTTCGTTGTGCACAATTTTCAGTTTCACTCCGGCGAGTCGCTGCCCGAGTTGCGCCTTCATTACGCGACATTTGGCAAACCTCAAAAGGACGCACGAGGGCAAGTTACCAACGCGGTGCTGATTCTTCACGGCACGGGAGGCTCAGGCCGGCAATTCCTCGCGCCGCAATTCGCGGGCGTGCTGTTTGGCCCCGGCCAGCTTCTGGATATTACGCGCTACTTTGTCATCCTCCGCGACGGCATCGGCCACGGGAAATCCTCGAAGCCCAGCGACGGCCTTCACGCGCACTTTCCGCAGTATGACTACGACGATATGGTCGTCGCGGACTACCGGCTCCTCAACGAAGGCCTCGGCGTGAATCATCTGCGGCTCGTCATGGGCACCTCGATGGGCTGCATGCACTCCTTCGTGTGGGGCGAGACGTATCCGGACTTCATGGACGCGTTGATGCCGCTGGCGTGCCTGCCCGTGCAGATCGCGGGACGCAATCGCATCTGGCGGAAAATGACGATGGACGCCATCCGCGAAGATCCGGAGTGGAAGGGTGGCGAGTACGAGGAAGAACCCAAGCAAGCCCTGAGGGTGATGCTGGACTTCTTGCTCATCGCCGGGAGCGCGCCGCTGCCGATGCAGAAGTCCTTGCCCACGCGCGATGCCGCGGACAAATACCTCGACGAGTATTTCCGTACTCGAATGGCTGGTCTCGATGCGAACGATTTCCTGTATCAGGTAAACGCTTCGCGGAATTACGACCCGTCGCCGCAACTCGAAAAAATCAAGGCCCCGGTCATGTACATTAATTCCGCGGACGACTTCATCAATCCGCCGGAGCTGGGCATCGCCGAGCGCGAAATCAAGCGAGTGAAAGACGGCCGATTTATCCTGATTCCGGCCAGCGAGCAGACGCACGGCCACGGCACGCACACCTGGGCCGAGATTTGGAAGCAGTACCTGGCGGAATTACTGGAAAAATCGAGCCGCTAAAATGGCGTGAGAAAACTCGCTACTTGACTGCTTCGTGGCTGGCGCGAATTTCCTGCCAGCGGCGCGGACGCTTGTTGGCTTGCAAAACTTTTTTCCGCAGACGGATTGATTTCGGGGTGATTTCGACAAACTCATCGTCGGCGATGAACTCAATGGCCTGTTCGAGGCTCAGTTGGCGGTGCGGGATCAGCCGGATGGCTTCGTCGGCGCTTGAGGAGCGCATGTTCGTCTGCTTCTTTTCTTTCGTGACGTTTACGTCCATGTCCTGCTCGCGGGAATTTTCGCCGATGACCATCCCCTCGTAAACTTCCACGACTGGACCGATAAATAGTTCGCCCCTTTCCTGGATGTTCCACAGCGCAAAAGCCGTCGAGGGTCCGGGGCGGTCCGCCACCAGCGCGCCCGTCGGTCGCAGCGCCATCTCGCCGGCATAGTCCGTCCAGCCGTCGAAAATCGAATGAATCAGCGCGGTGCCGCGCGTGTCCGTCAGCAACTGGCTGCGCAATCCGATCAACCCGCGCGAGGGAATCTTGAAATCCATGCGCACGCGTCCGGAGTTGTGATTGCTCATCTTCAGCATTTCGCCGCGCCGGCTTCCCAGCGTCTCCAGGATGATCCCGATGAAATTCTCCGGCACATCGATGACGAGGCGTTCGAGCGGCTCCAGTTTTCTCCCCTTCTCCGTGCGCACGACAATTTCCGGCTTGCCCACCATCAGCTCGAAGCCTTCGCGCCGCATCGTCTCGATAAGGATCGCAAGCTGCAATTCGCCGCGGCCAAGAACGCGGAAAGATTCCGGCGTGTCCGTGTCTTCGACGCGGATGGATACGTTGGTGAGCAATTCTTTTTGCAGACGGTCGCGCAGGTCGCGCGAGGTAAGATAACTTCCTTCTTTTCCGGAGAGCGGGCCGCTGTTCACTGTAAAGATCATCGCGAGCGTAGGCTCGTCGATCAAAAGGGGCTCCAGCGGCGCCGGCGCGGCGAGATCGACAATGCTTTCACCAATCTGAATCCCTTCAACGCCAGAGATGGCCACGAGGTCTCCCGCGCCCACCGATTCCGCTTCATCGCGCTCCAGCCCGCGGAAGGTGTAGAGCTTGGTGATCCGCGTGGGCTGAAGTTTTCCGTCCAGCTTGCTGATGCCCACGTCGGCGCCACGCTTGAGCGTGCCGTTAAACACGCGCCCAATCGCAATGCGTCCCAGGAAATCGCTGTAGTCGAGATTCATCACCTGAATTTGTAAAACACCTTCCGGATCGCCGGGCGGCGAAGGAACGTGTTTCACGATGGTTTCAAAGAGCGGCAGCAGGTCCTTTGAACTATCTCCCGGCGCGCGGTGCGCGATGCCTTCGCGCGCGTTCGTGTATACCACAGGAAAATCCAATTGATCTTCGGTGGCGTCAAGATCGATAAAGAGGTCGTAAATTTCGTCCAATACCTCTTTTGGCCGCGCGTCGGCCCGGTCGATCTTGTTCAGGACAACAACTGGAGGCAGTTTGCCTGCGAGAGCTTTCTGCAGGACATACCGCGTTTGTGGTAAAGGCCCTTCGCTCGCATCCACGAGCAATACCACGCCGTCCACCATCCGAAGCGCCCGCTCGACTTCGCCGCCGAAATCGCTGTGCCCGGGTGTGTCGACGATGTTGATCTTCGTGTCATGGAAAAACAGCGCGGTGTTTTTCGCGAGGATGGTGATGCCGCGCTCGCGTTCCAGGTCGTTGGAATCCATGACGCGCTCAACCAACGCTTCATTGGCACGGAAAATCCCGCTTTGGCGCAGCATTCCGTCGACCAGCGTGGTCTTGCCGTGGTCCACGTGCGCGATGATGGCGATATTGCGAATCTTCTGGCGCATGATTCCTGTGTCAGTCTGTTGCCTATCGGGCGGTCGTGCCCGCTAAAGACAAAAATGGCTGCTGAAACAACCAGCAGCCCGGACGAATCTCCCCTTATCCTCAGGTGCGGTCGAGCAACCTATAGTTTAGCAGATGCCCTGCGCAGCGGGACAAAGATTCTTCTCCATATTTGTTTGCTCACGTGGAAACTGAGACGGACAGGAACGTATTCTCATTCTTCCAAGGATTTTTCTCGGGAGCCGCGCGATGAACTTCGTGTACTATCCTCGCAAACGCCCGGCTTTCTGAGCGAACTATCGATCGTGGAGGGTTTCCATGCGCACAGCGCGTCTCATCCCGAATCCCAGACTGTTTCTGCTGACGCCGGTTGCGCTTTTTCTCGCCACCCTTGCGAATCACGCGCAAGAGCAAAAACCGCCCGACTATTCTCAGCTGTTCGACAAAACCGACGTGATGATCGCCGCGCGCGATGGCGTGAAGCTGCACACGGAAATCTATGCGCCCAAGAACGCCACCGAGCCTCTCCCAATCGTACTCGAGCGCACCCCCTACGGTTTGGACGACGATCCCAAGGGCTACAGCCGCAAGCTCAACCGTTATGCGGAGATGATTCCCGATGCGTACATTTTTGTATTCCAGGATATTCGCGGCCGCTACGGCTCCGAAGGCAAGTTTGTGATGCAGAGGCCCGTTCGCGATGCCAAGGATCCGAAGGCCATCGACGAGGGCACCGACACTTACGACACGATCGATTGGCTGGTGAACAATGTTCCGCGCAACAACAGGCGCGTCGGTCTTCTCGGCATTTCCTACGGCGGCTGGCTCACCGTTATGGGCATGCTTGAACCGCATCCCGCGCTCAAAGCGGTTTCCGAGCAAGCCTCACCCGCGGACATGTTCCTCGGTGATGATTTTCACCACAACGGCGCGTTTCGCCTTAGCTATGGCTTCGAGTACTCCGCGATGATGGAGACCGAGAAAACCAATTTCTCCTTTCAGTTCGACCGTTTCGACACCTATGACTGGTATCTGCGCCTCGGCGCGCTTTCGAATGCCAACAAGAACTATCTTCACGGAACGCTCCCGACGTGGAACGATTTCGTGAACCATCCGAATTACGATTCCTTTTGGAAACAGCAGGCCATGCCTTTCATTCTCACGCGGCCCAAAGTCCCGAACCTCAATGTGGCCGGATGGTGGGACCAGGAAGATTTCTACGGCCCCATGAAAATTTATGAAATTCTCGAAAAAGACGATCCCGATCATTTGAATTATTTGGTCGCCGGACCGTGGAACCATGGCGGCTGGGCCGGGGGGCCGGGCAAATCTCTCGGCGCGATCCCCCTGGGCAGCGATACCGCGCTTTATTTTCGCCGCAACATCGAAGCGCCCTGGTTTGCCTACTGGCTGAAGAACAAGGGCAGCCTGCCGCTCAAGGAGGCGCTCCTTTTTCAAAGCGGCAGCGATGCCTGGGTGAAGTTTGATTCCTGGCCGCCGCACGAGGCGAAAACGCGAAACCTCTATTTCCGTGAAGACGGCAAGCTGTCCTTCGATGCTCCTCAGTCGAACGAGCCCCAAAACTTCGATAGTTACGTGAGCGATCCGGCGCATCCCGTACCGTATCGCCACCGCCCTATTGACATGACCTATCCGGAAGACCATCCGGGCGGATGGTACACGTGGCTCGTCGAAGACCAGCGTTTCGTCGACAATCGCCCCGACGTTTTAACGTGGCAGACCGATGAACTCAAAGACGACGTCACGTTCGCCGGCCAGGTGACTGCAAAGCTCTTTGCTTCCACTACCGGGAGCGATTCCGACTGGATCGTGAAGCTGATTGATGTCTACCCGGAAAAATATCCCCAGGGCTGGAAACTCTCCGGATACGAACTGATGATCGCCGACGAAGTGTTCCGCGGCCGCTTTCGCAACTCTTTCGAAAAACCCGAACCCATCACGCCGAATGCAATCACGCTTTTCACCATTGATTTGCACACCGCGAACCACGTTTTCAAGAAGGGACACCGCATTATGGTGCAAGTCCAAAGCACTTGGTTCCCGATCATCGACCGCAACCCGCAGAAATTTGTTCCCAATATTTTCGAAGCCAAGGAGTCCGACTTTCAGAAAGCCACGCAGCGAATCTACCGCTCGAAGCAATATCCTTCGAGCATCGCGCTCTCGCTCCTGGCGCCAAACTGAGCGCTCTTCGCGTCTGTGATATCCTCGCCTTCGTTTATCAACGAGCATTCATCATTGTCCCAAAGGGGTCCCAAGGGGGAGTCTTCATGCGTTCCATCCGGTTCGCGGTCTGCTTCACGCTGTTTCTTGCCACGGCTATTCTTCTGTTTGTGCCGGTGTTCGGCGGAGCGCAGCAGCAGCCACCCCCTGATTTTTCCAAGCTCTTTGACAAAACCGAAGTGATGATTCCCGTGCGCGACGGCGCAAAGCTGCACACCGAAATCTACGCGCCAAAAAACGCCAGCGAGCCCTTGCCAATTCTCTTTGAGCGCACCCCGTACGGCATTTCCAGCCCCGACAAGGGCATGAGCAACATGCTCTATCGCTATACCGACCTGGTTCCCGACGGATACATTTTTGTCTTTCAAGACA